>Ga0075419_10000301_pt1 | contig 29764 bp, 25 predicted proteins | sample SoiMetdeltSBSDD3_FD_76900 | JGI IMG/M metagenome (GOLD analysis project Ga0075419, IMG submission 76900) | Bulk soil microbial communities from a Populus tree surrounding site in Tennessee, USA - Soil MetaG P. deltoides SBSDD3 | ecosystem: Environmental > Terrestrial > Soil > Tree plantation... | reverse complement strand
GCGCGGGCTCCCAGGTGCTGGCGATGCGCTCCACCATCTCTGCGCTGGTGCTCCAACGGGACGAGCTCACGTCCCGGATCGAGGCCCTCACCGACCAGATCACGGCCCTGTCCGGGTTGGTCCGGCAGCGGGACGCCGAGCTGTCCAGCGCGTCGGCCGAGGCGCGGTCGCTCGCGTCGCGCACCAACCGGCGGGTGACCAGCCGGGTGAAGCGCAGGCTGGCCCGCTTCCTGCGGCGCATCTGAGCCGCGCTCAGGTGCTGCGCAGCTCGGCGGAGAAGAACTCGAGGGCGGTGCGGGTCTTGGTCTGCTGGTCGGCCGGGCTGACCTCGATGCCCTTGCCGGCCAGGTAGGTCCCGGTCTGGGCGGCCACGTCGAACGGCTCGGTCGTGGCGCACTTCGTCGACAGCTCCAGGATCCGGGAGCCGTCGGGGTAGAACCACAACTCGGCAACGATGCGCCGCTTCAGCTCCTCCGGCTCGAACTTGAGCTTGAACACGTGGATCGGCCCGAGGAGCGTGAGGTCGTCGATCGACATGCCCTCGGGCGCGTGGTCGTCGAAGAACCGGCGCTGAGCCTTGCTGAACAGGTGGCTCGCGGGCTTCCGGCCGGTGACGACCTCCCGGACGGTGGCCCGCTTGGGCGTGCCCTTGTAGGACCCGCTGCAGACATAGCCGCCCGGCATCGCGTCGAGCTCGACCACGAACTCCGGGTCGGCCCGCAACTCGTCAGGCATGTCGCCCGGCACGACGGGGCGCAGCTTCACCACGGAGTCGTCCGCCCTCCCCTGCACCCGCCGCACCCGAACCACCACGCCCGCCTTGTCGAGGTCGAGGTCGTGGGTGTCCAGGAAGAACACCTGCCGGATCTCGCCGTCGAGCGGGTCCAGGTCGAGGGCGCCGACGACCGACGTCCGGGCCGTCTCAGGCACCGTGAGCTTGAGCTCGACGTCGTCCGAGTCCCGCAGCAGGTCCATCATCTCCGCCAGCCGGGCGGCCGGTATGCCGAAGGCTCCGCTCGTCATGCATCCACCCTCACCCGGCGGGCGGGCCGCTGTCGTCACCCGGAGGGGATGAGACGGACAGTGGTCGGTGGGGCTAGATCAGCACCTCGCCGTCCGCGTGGTAGATCGGCGGCACCATGTTCAGCGAGCACGGATGGAAGTTGGGGTTGTCGTAGGGGTCCAGCTCCGTTGCGTGCGCCCACCTTGCCCGGAACTGGGCGAACTCCCAGTCGGACACCTCGGGCGACCGGCTGGCGGACTCGAAGTGGTGCAGCACCGTGTCCGGGTCGTACACCACCCGCAGGCCATGCGCCCGCAGCTTGAGGCAGTAGTCGACGTCGTTGAAGCTCAGCGGGAACGCCGTCGACAGCCCACCCACCTCGTCGAACGCCGCCCGGGGGGTCATCAGGCACGCCCCGGTCACCGCGGTGAAGTTGTTGGCCACCCGCACCATGTTCATGTAGCCGCCGGCGTCGCCCCGGTAGCCCCGGTACAGGTGCCCCGGCAGGGCGTTCCCGAGGATCACGCCGACGTGCTGGAGCCGGCCGTCGCCGTACAGCAGCTTGGCCCCGACCGCCCCGATGCCGGGGAACGACGAGTACATGACCAGCCGCTCGATCCAGTCGGGGGTCACGACCTCCATGTCGTCGTTGAGCATGAGCACGTGCTCGCCCCGCCCGGCCAGGGCGCCGGTATTGATCTTGTCCGAGAAGTTGAACGGCCGATCGTAGGGGACGACCCGCAGCCGGTCGCCGCCCAGGGCGGCCAGGTGGTCGATCACGCCGGGCGGGGTGGCGGTGTCGGCCACCACCACGATCTCGTAGTCCGGGTAGGTCGACAGGGCCACGATCGAGGCCACGCAGTGCGAGACCAGGCACACCTCCTCGCCCCGCACCTCCTGCGCCGTTCCCCGGGTCGGGATCACGATGGTGACCGGCGGGTGCGACCGCAGGACCGGGCGGAGGTGGTACACGCCGGGGTGCTCCTCGTCCTGGTCGACGCGGGCGGGGAACCCGATCCGGTCGCAGTGGGATTGGAGCGCCCGGGTCCCGGCTTCGTACGCGTAGGGCTTGGCCGCCTCGCCCCCGCCGGCGGTCGAGGTGGCCAGCGTCCGCCAGTGGTAGAGGACCCGGGGGACGTGGACGACGGCCCGGGCCAGCTCGGTCACCCGCAGCACGAGGTCCCAGTCCTGGGCGCCCTCGAAGCCCTCCCGGAAGCCGCCGACCTCGGCCACCAGCGACGCCCGCAGCACGCTGAGGTGGCACGTGTACATCTGGGTGCGGAACCGCTCGGGCGACCAGTCCGGCTTGTAGACGGGCGCCGAGAGCCGGCCCCGCTCGTCGATCTTGTCCTCGTCCGAGTAGGCGTAGTCGGCCTCGGGCGTGGCCTGCAGCGCCTCGTCGACCAGCCGCAGTGCGTCGGGGTGGAGCTCGTCGTCGTGGTCGAGCAGGGCGACGAACTCGCCCCTGGCCATCGCCAGCGCGTCCTGCGACGCGGGGACGATGCCGCCGTTGGTCGCCCGCGTGGCGAGCCGGATGCGGGGGTCGGAGGCGGCCAGGTCGGCCAGGACCCGAGCCACGTGGGGGGAGGGCGAGGCGTCGTCGACCAGGCACAGCTCCCAGTCGCCGAACGTTTGGGCGGTGACCGACCGGACCGTCGCCCGTAGGACCGCCTCGGGCGGGTCGTAGACGGGCGTGACGACGGAGAACCGGGGCCCGGCCATGGCGGGCTCAGCCCGCCCGTTTCCGCAGCGCGTGCAGCGGGCGGGTGACCAGCTGGCCGATGCGCCACGAGTTCGACTCCAGGACCGCCTGGAGCCGCTGCTCGACGTGGTCGTAGCGGCCGATCATGCTCTCCATCTCGGTGACCTTGCCGAGGGCGGTCGCCAGCTCGGCCTCCCGGCCGACGACGAGATCGCGCAGCCGGAGGACCTCCTTGCGCAGCTCCTCGACCTCGGCCGCGGTGGAGCGGGCGTCCAGCTCGCGCCGGGCGTCGGTCAGCGCGGCCCGAAGGGCGAGCGTCTCGGCCCGCAGCTCGGACCAGGCCCGGTCGTAGTCCAGGACCACGTCGCCGAGGGCCAGGTCCTGGCGGCGGTAGAGCGCGGCCCAGGGCGACACGTAGGCGGCGTCGTGGCGGAAGTCCCGCAGCAGGCCGTGGTCGGCCAGCAGCCGGGACCACCGCTCGGGCGGGCGGGCGTCGCCGGCCGCCCCGGGGTCGGGGGCGGGCGAGGCGGACAGCAGCAGGGCGTCGCCGGCCGCCGCCAGGTGCCCGATCGCGCCCGACACCGCGGCCGGGTCGAGCGACCCGAGCCCGTCGAGGCAGATCGCCAGGTCGAACGGGCCGCCGACCGGCGCGTCGAGGGCGGTGGCGTCGGCGGTGGTGACGTCGACGCCGAGCGCCCGTAGCTCGGTCGCCAGGCCGGCGTCGTCGCCCGCGACCAGCACCGTGCGGGGGACGAGCTGGGCGACGATGGCGGCGGCCACCCGGGCCGCGGACGGATCCGACGTGGGCACGAGGGGCAAGCCTACCGTCACCGCTCGGCGGGACCGGGGGAGCGTCGTATCATGCCCGGCCTGGTGCCTCCTTCGACGTCCCTGCCCCGCGTCCGCCTGGTCGTCCTCAACTGGAACGGCGCCGACCTCCTCGGCGCCTGCCTCGACGCCGTCGGCAAGCTGGACTGGCCCGCCGACCGCCTCGAGCTCGTCGTCGTCGACAACGGTTCGACCGACGGCAGCGACCGCATCGCCGCCGAGCGGGCCGGCGTCCGGCTTGTCCGCAACGACCACAACGGGGGGTTCGTGGCCAACAACCTGGCCCTCCGGGACCTCGACGGCGTGGACTACGTGGGCCTGGTCAACGAGGACTCGTTCGTCGAGCCCGGCTGGCTGCGGGCGCTCGTCGCCGCCATCGAGGCCGACGACCGGCTGGGCGCGGCGTCCGCGAGGATGGTGTTCGCCGACCGGTTCGTGGAGGTCGGGATCACCTCGCCGACGTTCCGTCCCGGCGGCGTCGACAGCCGCGAGCTGGGGGTGATGGTGAGCGGCGTGCGGGTCGACGGGGTCGACCGCTGGCAGAACGCCCAGGTCGCCGACGGCGGCTGGGGCATCGAGCACCGCCCCGACGGCATGCTGTTCCACTGGACCGGTCCGACCGCCACCGTGCGGGTCCCGGTGGGCGACGGCGCCACCCTGCCCGGGCGGGTCGAGCTCGAGCTGGCGGCCGAGGCGGCCAAGCGGGTCGAGGTCCGGTCGGGGGACCGCGTCGCCAGCCTCGACGTCACCCGCACGCCGACCTGGTTCGATGTGCCGGTGGTGGGGCCGCCCATCGACGTCGTCAACAACGCGGGGTCGGTGCTGATCGAGGGCGGCTACGGAGCCGACCGCGGGTTCCTGGAGCCCGACCGGGGCCAGTACGACGCCCCCGCGGACGTGTTCGCCTGGTGCGGCGGCAGCGTGCTGCTCCGGCCCGCCTACCTGGCCGACGTCGGGCTGTTCGACGAGCGGTTCTTCCTCTATTACGAGGACACGGACCTGTCGTGGCGGGGCCGCAGCCGGGGCTGGCGCTACCGCTACGTGCCCGGGGCGGTGGCCCGGCACGTGCACGCGGCCTCGACCGGCGGCGAGGGGACGGCCACGTTCCAGCACTACGTCGAGCGCAACCGGCTGCTGATGCTGGTGAAGAACGCCCCGCCCCGGATGGCCGCGAACGCCGTGTGGCGCTACCTCCTGACCACCGCGTCCTACGCCCGGCGGGACCTCCTCGGCCCGGTGCTGCGGAGGCGGCGCCCGAACCCCACGATCGTGTGGCGGAGGGCGAAGTCGTTCCTGGGGTTCCTGCAGGTCCTGCCGGGCATCCTGGTGGCGCGCCGGCGGATCCGGCGCCGGGCCGTGGTCGGCGACGGCGAGCTGCTGGCCTGGGCGGTGCGCCGATGAAGGTCGCGGTCTACGACCGCTACTGGCCGACCGGCGGCGGGGGCGAGAAGTTCGGGGCCGGCATCGCCGCCGCGCTGGCCGGCGAGCACGACGTGTCGCTGCTGGCCCACGAGCCGGTCGACCGGGACTGGCTCGGGGAGCGGCTCGACCTCGACCTGTCGGGCGTCGGGGTCGACGTCGTCGACGACCTGGGCGTGACCGCGGCGTCCGAGGCCTACGACCTGTTCGTCAACGCCTCCTACCTGAGCTGGGACGCCAGCCGGGCCCGCCACGGGCTGTTCGTCGTCCACTTCCCGGGCCCGCGCCCCGACCGGCCCGAGCGGGCCCGGCGCTGGCTGGCCGGCCGGGCACGGGGCCGCCTGACCGGGGCGGGCGGCGCCACGGCGGAGCTGGGCGACCGCTTCTACACGCCCGAGTCGACCCGGACCCACGGCCTGCGCTGGACCGGGGGCGACGCCGACCTGGTCGTCACGTCGCCCGCGGGCGGCCCGGTGCCGGTCACCGTGCTGCTGGGCCGCTTCGTCCCCCCGGCCGTGGCCCCGGTCGAGGTGGTGGCCGAGGTCGACGGCCAGCCCCTGGGGCGGGCGGTGATCGACGTACCGTCGTCGCCGCTCGACCGCCGCCGGACCGTGCCGCTCACGTTCACCGTCGACGTGCCGCCCGGCGAGCCGGTGCGGGTCGACCTGCGGTCGCCGGCCTGGGTCCCGGCCGAGCTCGGGATCGGCACCGACACGCGGCCGCTCGGCGTCCCGGTCGTCGGGGTCCACGCCGGCGGGGGCTGGCGGGCACGGGTGGCCCGGGCCGCGCCTGTGCTGGCCGGCCACACCGGCGAACCCGCCTACCTGGACACCTACGACCGGATCCTGGCCAACTCCCGCTACACGCAGCGCTGGATCTCCCGGCTGTGGCGCCGCGACAGCGACGTGCTCTACCCGCCCGTGACGCTGGTCCCGCCGGGGGAGAAGGCCCCGGCGATCCTGTCCGTGGGCCGGTTCTTCCTGCCGGGGACCGGCCACAACAAGAAGCAGCTGGAGATGGTCGGCGCCTTCCGCCGGCTGGTCGAGGGCGGCGGCGTGGCGGGCTGGGAGTACCACCTCGTGGGCGGGTGCGGGCGCGAGCACCGGCCGTACCTGGAACAGATCCGGGCCGCGGCCGCGGGGCTGCCGGTCGCGCTCCACCCCGATGCGTCGGGCGCCGAGCTGCGGGACCTGTACGGCCGGGCGTCGATCTTCTGGCACGCCGCCGGGCTGGGGGAGGACCCGGACCGCCACCCCGACCGCTACGAGCACTTCGGCATCACCACGGTCGAGGCGATGTCGGCCGGGGCGGTGCCGGTCGTGATCGACGCCGCGGGTCAGATCGAGATCGTCGAGCAGGGCGTGTCGGGCTACCGCTTCGCCGGCGTCGAGGGCCTGGTGACCAACACGGAGCTGCTGATCGCCGACCCCGCGTGGCGCACCGCGATGGCCGCCGCCGCCCGGGCGCGGGCCGCCACGTTCGGCTGGGACGCCTTCGTCGCCCGCGTCCGCCACTGGGCGAGGTCCGTCGCCTCGTGACCGAGCCCGGCGACACCCCCGCGTCCCGGTGGGAGCGGCTCGCCCGGGCCACCCGAAGCCCGGTCGCCTCGGCCCGGAGGCTGGCCGGCCGCATCCGCCGCGCGCCCGGGCTCGATCGGTCGTACCGGCAGCTGCAGGCCGAGCACGAGCACCTGCGGAGCACCTACGAGACCTGGGTCCCGCCCGGCCACTTCTACTCGCCCTTCCCGGACCTGGACGACTACGAGCGCCGCGCCCCGGGCCTGTGGGACCCGGGCCGCGATCTGCCGGGCATCGAGCTGCGGGAAGCCGACCAGCTCGCCCTCGTCGGCGTGCTGGCCGGCCTGGTGGCCGAGGCCCCGTTCCCGGAGCACGAGGGCGAGGGCGACCCCGACGGCCGCTGGCGCTACTGGTACGACAACCCCGCGTACTCCTACGGCGACGGCGTCGTCCTCCACGGGATGCTGCGGCGCCTACGGCCGTCCCGGGTCGTCGAGGTCGGCTCCGGCTACTCGTCCGCCCTGCTGCTCGACACCGTCGACGGCTGGCTGCCGGGCACCGAAACCACGTTCGTCGAGCCGTTCCCCGCCCTCCTGGAGAGCCTGCTGCGCCCGGAGGACGAGGCCCGGGTGACGATCCACCGCCAGCAGGTCCAGGACGTCGACCCGGCGGTGTTCGGCGCGCTCGGCGCGGGCGACCTGCTGTTCGTCGACTCGACCCACGTGTCCCGGGCCGGGTCGGACGTGAACCACCTGGTGTTCGAGGTCTTCCCCCGCCTGGCCGCCGGCGTGTGGGTCCACGTCCACGACGTGTTCTTCCCGTTCGAGTACCCGCCGGACTGGGTGCGCCAGGGCCGGGCCTGGCACGAGGCCTACCTGCTGCGGGCGTTCCTCGCCTTCAACGCCGCGTTCGAGATCCGCTGGTTCCAGGACATGCTGTGGCGGCGCCACCGGGATGCGCTGGAGCAGCTGCCGTGGGTCGCGAAGAACCCGGGCGCCAACCTGTGGCTGGAGCGGGTCGGGTAGGCGGCCCGACGTCCCGACCCGGTTGCAGCTTCGCCGACGCAGGCGCGGTCTGCTAGTCCGGCAGCGGCGGGGGCTCGGTGCGGAACGCCGGGTCGACCGGGCTCATGAGCCCGACCGAGTTCCCGTCGGGATCCGCGACCACCGCGAAGCGGGCGCCCCAGAACGCGTCGTACGGCTCCTGCTGACCCTGGTGCCCCGCGGCGACCAGGTCGGCGTAGGTGCGGTCGACCGACTCCCGATCGGGCATCCGGAACCCGACCACGACGCCCGACCCGCCCGGCCAGCCCTCGTTCCAGACAGGGGCGAAGGCCAGGCTGTCGAAGTCGAGGTCGATGCCCCCGTCGGTGTCGGCGCTGCGGTGGTGAGCCGACCACGGCTCGCCCTCCCCGCCGATCTCCAGTCCCAGCCGCCGGTAGAACCCGACGCTCGCCTCCATGTCGGTCACGACCAAGCTGACCTGGTCGAATACCGGCCTATCCCTCATCGGTCACCCCCCGTCACGACACCCGGCAGTCCCAGGTGAGGTACATGTAGCCCGGCTCGGCCCCGATGCGGGACGCGTCGTCCCGGTCGGCCACGACCACGAGGTCGGCCGGCACGTCGCCCGCTCGGGCGCCCGCCAGGATCCCGGGCACGTCGAACTCGCCGGCCCACGTCCCCCACGGGTTGCGGTCGCCGGCCACCGCCTCGGCGAGCTCGGCCGTGCACAGCAGGTCGGTGACGAAGCCGGCGTCCCGCAGCCGGGCGGTGAGATCGAACCCGAACCGCCAGAACACGGGCGTGTCGTCGCCGTGGAACTCGGGGCTGTCCGGCGGCGCGGTGGTGCCCTGGAGGACCGGCACCTGGAGCAGCAGGTGGCCGCCCGGGGCCATCACCCGGCGCATCTCGGCCAGCGCCTTGCCGGTGTCCGGGACGTGCTCGAGCACGTGGGCGCACAGCAGCACGTCGAGGCAGGCGTCGGGCAGGTCGATGGCCTGGAGGTCGAGGCGCAGGTTGCCGGCGTGTGCCCGGAGGTCGAAGTCGCTCGTCCGGTAGAAGAACCACGTGCTCATCGCCGCCCGGTAGGCGTCGCCCATGCGGGGACTGCACTCGATGACCCGCAACTGGGGCCCGAGGTCGACCCGGCGGGCCAGGCACCAGTGCAGGAACCGGTCCCGGCCGTTGCTCCCGCACTGCGGGCACAGGGCGAGCTCGACGTGGGCGGGACCGTCGAACGCCCGCCCCTGCCACCGGCACACGGGACAGATGGCCTGATCGTCGACGCCCGCGGTGTCGGCGTCGGGCCAGGACACCCAGGGCGGCACCTCGGGATCGGGGCCCGGCAACGGCGCCGGCCCGGCCGCGGGATCCGGGCCAAGGACCCGCCGCGCGAGCCGCCCGGCCCGCCGGTACGCCCCGTAGGCCAGGCGCCGCGCCGGGCCCGCCGCGTCGATGTCGCCGCTCACCACGCCTCCCCTGCCGCTCGGGGCCCGTCGCCGGCCGGGCCGTCGTTGCCCTCGTCCGGTTCCTCGACGCCGTGAGCGGCCAACAGCTCGTGGGCGGCCGTCGTGGGGGACAGGCGACCGGCCCGGACCGCCTCCTCCACCTCGCCGAGGCGGACGGCCACCCGGTCGTCGCGGCGGAAGGCGTCGACCAGCGCCTCGCGCATCTCGGCCCACAGCCACGCCACCGCCTGGTCGGCCCGCAGGGCATCGAGCGCGCCGGTGGACCGCAGGTGGTCCTCCAGCCGCCCGACCTCGGCCCACACGTCGTCGACCCCTGTGCCCTCCAGCGCCGATGCCGCCACGACCGGGACCGCCCAGCCCGGGTGCTTCGGTCGTAGCAGGTGGACGGCGTGGCGGTAGTCGGCCACCGCGCGCCGGGCGGCGGGCGCCAGGTCGCCGTCGGCCTTGTTGACGACGACGACGTCGGCCAGCTCCATGATCCCCCGCTTGATCCCCTGGAGCTCGTCGCCGCCACCGGGCGCGGCCACCAGCACGAAGCAGTCGACCATGTCGGCGACCGCGACCTCGGACTGGCCGACGCCCACGGTCTCGACCAGCACCACGTCGAACCCCGCGGCCTCGCACAGCAGGCCGGCCTCCCGGGTCCGGCGGGCCACGCCGCCGAGCGACCCGCCCGACGGCGACGGCCGGATGAACGCCCGCGGGTCGCGGGCGAGGCGCTCCATGCGGGTCTTGTCGCCCATGATCGAGCCCCCGCTGCGCCGGCTGGACGGATCGACGGCCAGCACCGCCACCCGGTGGCCGGCGCCGGTCAGGCGGGAGCCGAGCTCGTCGATGAACGTCGACTTGCCGGAGCCGGGCGTGCCGCTGACGCCGACCCGCACCGCCCCGCCCGTGGCGGGCAGCACGGCGTCGAGCAGCGCGGCCGCCTCCGCCCGGCGCTCGGGGCGCGTCGACTCGACCAGCGTGATCGAGCGGGCCAGCGCCCGCCGGTCGCCGGCCCGGAGCCCCGTGGCGAGCTCGGCCGCCGGCGCGGTCACGCCGACAGAGACGGCCGCGGATCCATGGAGCGAGAGTGTACGGCGGGCGCGCGACGGCCACGGTCACGAGCCGTTCGGCGACGGGCGTCCGAAGGGTGTATGAACATGAGGTAACGCGCATTGACGCCCTCGAGCCGGGTCCCGATGATCACGGGCGGCATTCCCGGGCATACCGACAGCACGCACCATGAAGCTCATCATCCAGATCCCGTGCCTCAACGAAGAGGAACAGCTTCCCGCCACCCTCGCCGACCTCCCCCGCCAGGTGGATGGCATCGACCGGGTGGAGTGGCTCGTCGTCGACGACGGCTCCACCGACCGCACCATCGAGGTGGCCCGGGCACACGGCGCCGACCACATCGTCAAGCTGACGAACAACAAGGGCCTGGCGTCCGCCTTCCAGGCCGGCCTCGACGCCTGCCTCAAGCTCGGCGCGGACGTGATCGTCAACACCGACGCCGACAACCAGTACGCAGCGTCCGCCATCCCGGCCCTGGTGGCGCCCATCGTGGCCGGCCAGGCCGACATGGTGGTCGGCGACCGCAACGTGCGGGACATCGACCACTTCTCGCCGACCAAGAAGGCACTGCAGCTGCTGGGCAGCTGGGTCGTGCGCCGGGCGTCGGACACGGACGTCCCCGACGCCACCTCCGGGTTCCGTGCCTACAACCGCGAGGCCGCCCTCGGCCTCACCGTCGTGTCGACGTTCACGTACACGCTCGAGTCGCTCATCCAGGCCGGCAAGAGCCTGGTGGCAGTGGACGCGGTGCCCGTGGCGACCAACGCCAAGGTGCGCGAGTCCCGCCTGTTCACGTCGATGGGCAGCTACGTGCGCCGCAACATGCTGGCGCTGTTCCGCATCTACACCGGCTACGAGCCGCTGCGGGTGTTCACCGCCCTGGCGCTCGTGCTGGCGGGCGGCTCGGCCCTGGCGTGGGCACCGTTCCTGTGGGACTGGGTCGTGCACGGCGACCGGTCCGGCCACCTCCAGTCGATCGTGCTGGGAGGCGTGCTGTTGGTGGCGTCGGTGCAGGTCTTCGCCCTGGGCGTCCTGGCCGACCTCATCGCCTCCCACCGGGTGGTGACCCAGCGGACGCTGGAGCGGGTCCGGCGCATCGAGCTCGAGGTGGGCGTGGCCCCCTCGCACTACGAGCCGGGCGGCTCCGACCCCGAGCGCCGCCGGGCTGGGCTGGACGTCGTCGCCGGCTGACGCTCGGCCTCTCGGCTGGCCGTCCGGTGCCACGGTGCGCTGAGCGCCGCGCCGGCCACGTCCACCAGCAGGAACGCCAGCCGGCTGCCGATGGCGACGGTGGCCCCGAGCCCCACGGGCAGGCCCGAGGAGGCGACGAAGACGGCCTCCCGCACGCCGGCGCCGGCCGGCACCGGCACGGCCACGAACCCCGCGGTCCACGACAGCGCGGTGGCGATGCCGATGCGCAGGATCGGCGGGTCGGGAATCAGCGACCGGGCCACGCACCAGGTGGCCGCCCAGATGAACAGCCAGGCCGGCAGGTAGCAGGTGACCACGACCACGGTCGCCCGCCAGGGCGGGATCGAGATGTCGGCGCCCCGCCCGGTGAACCGCACCAGCAGGTCGCGGCCCACGGTCAGGACCCGGGGGTGCAACGCCGCCAGGCCCAGGGGGAGCAGTGCCAGCAGCGCGAGCGCCGCCGGCGACTCGGCCTGCTTGGCCAGGTCGAGCGGCACGAGCAGCGCGGCGGTGCCCAGCGCCGCCAGGTAGAGCGCGGCCAGCGACAGGCCGACGCTGGGGTAGGCGCGGTGGCGGGGGACGCCGCCGCGCCGGGCCAGCTCGCCCCGGCCGAGCACAGGCCAGACGGCGCCGGGGACGTACTTGCCGATCTCGCCGGCGAAGTACCAGGCGATGGTGCGGGACCGGTCGGGCACCGGGCCGAGCACGGCCATCGCCCGCCGCCAGCAGGCGGCGATCCAGGTCATCGCGGCGCCGGCGCAGATCACGGCGGCGACCAGCCAGCCCACCTCGGCGTCGGCGATCTCGTCGCGCACCTCGGACCACTGCGACGTGAGCCGGTCGAGGACGAACCAGATGCACACGGCCGCCACCGCCGTCCCCACCAGCGCGGACAGCGCCATGGCCCGCCGCCGGCCGGGCGGGCGCGGCGCCGCGGGTCCCGCCTCGGGCACCGGGGGCGCCAGGGGATCAGCCGTCACGCGCCCATTGTGGCCGACGCCGGCCGGCCCCCGGATTTCGGTCCACCGGCCTCGGGCGAACCGGGTGTGTCGGGAGGGTGAACTTTCCGGCGCCGCCCGGCTGGGTCGGGCCATGTGATCGGACGCCGGCAGCGGACTGCGCTAGACCATTGGTCCGGGCGCGGTCCCGACGGGGCCGGGCGGCCCGCCTCCCTCCGCTTGCGACAGCTTGGCAGGAGCCAACGGTGACGACGGTCGTTCCGACGGGGAACACCTACGACAAGTACGCGTCCACCAACCCGGTCGAGCGCCGACTGATGGCCGGGTTCTTCGACGCGCTCGACGCCTCGCTGCCCTCCGCCGCGCCCGCCGCCGTTCTCGAGGTCGGCGTCGGCGAGGGCGAGGTGAGCGCCCGGGTCCGGGAGCGCTATCCCGGCGCCCGGCTGGTCGGCATCGACCTGGCCGACGACGAGCTGTCCGCCCAGTGGGCCGAGCGCGGCGTGGCCGGCTCCTTCGCCGATGTCGCCCACCTGCCGTTCCCCGACTCGGTCTTCGACCTGGTGCTGGCCATCGAGGTCCTGGAGCACGTGCCCGACCCGGCCGCGGCCCTGGCCGAGCTGGACCGGGTGTGCCGTGCCGACCTGGTCGTGTCGGTGCCCCGGGAGCCGCTGTGGCGGGCGGCCAACATGGCCCGGGGCAAGTATCTCGGGGCGCTCGGCAACACGCCGGGGCACATCCAGCACTGGTCGAGCCGGAGCTTCGCCCGCCTCGTCGGCACCCGGTTCGAGGTGCGGGTGGTGCGGCGCCCGGTCCCGTGGACGATGGTCGCGGCCCGGTCGCGGGCGCAGGGGTGACGGCACGGTGACTGCCGTCGTCGACGCCGGCGCGCCCGACGAGGCGTCCCCGGTCGCGTCCCCGCCGGTCGCCGCCCCGCTGCGCCGGCCGGCCGACCCGGCGGTCCGGTTCCGCTGGCTGCTGCTGGCCGCGGTGGCCGTCGGCCTGCTGCTCCGGGTGGGCATCGGCCTGACCGATGACGCCGCCACCACGGACGAGACCGCCTACCTGCGGTCGGGGCTGTCGTGGGCCAACGGCGAGGGGTTCCAGCGCGACGGCCACCCCGAGCTGCACTTCCCGCCGTTCCTGCCGTTCCTGCTGGGGACGGCCAGCCACCTCGTCGACGACCCCCACGACGGCGCGGTCGCCCTGACCGCGCTGTCGGGCGCGGCGCTGATCGTGCCGCTGTCCCTGCTGGCCCGCCGCATCGGCGGGCGGACCGCGGGGATCGCCACCGCCTGGCTGGCGGCCCTGGCCCCCGGCCTCGCCACCATGCCGCAGCTCCGGGGCACCGGGTCCGAGGCCGAGTACACGCTGGCGGTGATGAGCGCGGTGTGGCTCACCGTGTCGGCCTCGGACCGCGCCGGGCGTGCCCGGCTGGCGCGGCTGGCGGCTGCCGGCCTGCTGGCGGGGCTGGCCTACCTGACCCGGCCCGAGGGCCTCTTCGTGTCGGTGCCGCTGGCGCTGGCGGTGGCCTACATGGCGCTGCGGCGGCCGAAGGATGGTGAGGAGCCGCAGCCCGCGCTGGTCCCGACCGTGGCGGCGTTCGCCGTGCCGCTGCTGCTGTGCGTGGCGCCGTACGCCTGGTACCTGCACGCCAACACGGGCCGCTGGGAGCTGACCGCCAAGACCCAGGACGCCTCGATCGAGGCCTGGCACGCCGTGGCCAAGGGCGATCGCGAGTCCCGCAACCGGGTTCTGTACGGGCTCGACGAGACGGGGCTCACGTTCTCGGCCGAGTACTCCTCGCTGCCATCGCTGGCGGCCGAGTCGCCGCGGCGGTACGCCGGAATCATCGGGACGAACGTCGACAAGCTGCGGGAGGTCGTGCAGGACCACACGGTGCTGCCCACGGCGCTGGTGCTGCTGGCCGCGGCCGGCGTGTGGCTGGCCCGGCGGTCGCGGCCGGCATGGCTGGTGCTGGCCGTGTCGCTGGTGCCGGTGGCGTCCGCGCTCGCCTTCTTCGTCCAGCATCGCTACCTGATCGTGGCGGTGGCCGGCGCGGTCGTGTTCGCCGGCGTGGCGGTGGCCGCGATCCCCCGCCGGTGGTGCGTCGGGGTGCTGGCTGTGGCGCTGGTCCTGGCCGGGTTCGCGTCGGTGACGACGTTCCGGGGGTCGGCGGCCGGCTGGTGGCACCCGGCCGAGCAGTCCGAGCAGCGGCTGGCGGGCGAGTGGCTCGACGCCAACGTCGAGCCGGCCGACCGGATCATGACCCGCAGCATGATCGTGTCGTTCTACGCCGAGCGGACCACGGTGGCGATGCCCCACACCGGCGTCGAGGGCATGCTGACGTTCGCCCGCCACTACGGGGTCCGCTGGGTGGTGGCCGACCAGTACACGGTCGATCGGCTGATCCCGGAGCTGGTGCCGCTGTTCGAGCGGGACGACATCTCCGGGCTCCGGCTGGTGCAGGTGGTCGAGGCCGAGAACCGGGTGGCCCGCATCTTCGCCGTCGACCCGGCCCCGCCGCCGTCGCCGGACGACCCTCCGCTGCTCGGCTTCACGGGCGATGCGAGTTGAGGCATGACCGCCGTGACGTCGGTCGAGCCCGACGCTCCGCAGGTCCCCGACCAGCCCGAGTCCCCGCCCGACGCCGCTGAGCGGACCCCGTCGGCCGGCCCGCCGCCGCGGCGGCCCCACCCGCCGGCTGCGGTGTGGCTGGCCACCGCGCTGTTCGGTCTGGTGCTGGCGCTGTGGTCGGTGGTGGTTCCGCACTACCGGGCGCCGGACGAGCATGCCCATATCGACCTCGCCCTGTACCTGGCCGAGGGCAACAGCTACCCGCGCTACGACGGTCGTTACATCGGCGAGGCCATGCAGCTCGACACGCAGCGCTGGCAGATCGACTCGATGCAGCGGTGGCCGGCCTTCGACGCACGGGACGCCCCGCCCCGCAGCAACCGGCCCGACGTCGACGACCTCGGGGGCCTCGCGCCCGACCGGCAGGCCGAGCCGACCAACCACCCGCGGCCCGACTCCCCGCGGGTGTTCAACCAGATGCCGCAGCACCCGCCGCTGTACTACCTGGGGATGGCCGCGGTGCTCGGCGCCGAGCGGCTGCTGCTGCCGGGCGACGGGGTCCCGAGCCTCGACCGGGAGGTCGGGCTGCTGCGGCTGGTGAACGTGGCGCTGGTCCTGCCGCTGCCGCTGCTGGCGTGGGCGACGGCGCGGCGGCTGGGCGCCGGCGACCGGGCGGCGGCGGTCGCCGCGCTGGGACCGCTGGCGCTGCCCCAGCTGGCCCACATCGGGGCGTCGGTCAACAACGACAACCTGCTCACGCTGCTGGGCGGGATCCTCGCGGTGCTCGTCGTCGGCGTCGCCCGGGGGCGGCGGACCTGGCGCACCGACCTGGCGGTGGGGGTCGTGCTCGGGCTGGCGCTGCTGACCAAGGCGTTCGCGCTCATGTACGTCCCGTGGATCGTCGTGGCGTACGGCCTGGCCTGGTGGACGGCCGGCCGCCGGCGCCCGGCGCTGCGGGGTCTGGCGCTGGCCGGTGTCACGAGCGCGGTGGTGGGCGCGTGGTGGTGGATGGCCAACCTGGTCCGCTACGGCCAGTTCGCCCCGACGACGGAGAACCTGACCCGGTCGGCCAGCGACCGGCCGGAGGGGTTCGTGGCCGACCCGCTGGCGTTCTCGTGGACGTTTGTGGGGCGGCTGGTGTCCCGCACCTGGGCGTGGGTGGGCTACCGCAACCCCAAGTTCGACCTGCCGGCCGCCCTGGTCGTGCTGTGCACGGCGGGCGTGATCGCCGCAAGCGTGGTCGCCTGGCGATCGGCGACCCGGGGCCGCTCGACGGCGGGCGGCGTGCGCCGTTGGGACGTGACCTTCGCCTGGCTCCTGACGGCCCTCCTGTGGGTCTTCATCGCCCGGCGGGCGTACGGGCTGTACGCGGTGACCGGCCACCACGCGTTCATCCAGGGCCGCTACCTGTACTCGGCCATCGTCCCCCCGATGGCGGTGGTGGCGGTGGGCCTCACGGTCGCCCTCCGCCGCTGGGCCGCCCCGGTCGCGCTGGCCGTGGTGCTGCTCGTCCAGGCGTGGATGCTCTCCGACATCGTCCGCGGGGCCTGGTCCGGCCCGGGCCCGTGGGGGTCGGTGAAGGGCGTCCTCGCCTGGAGCCCGTGGCCGGCCGCGCTGGTGGTCGCGGTGGCCGTCCTGGCCGTCGTGACCGCGGCGGCGACAGCGGTGGCGCTGCGCCCTACTGCAGCAGCTGGCCCGGCACCACCCTGACCGGGAACGGCCGCTCGACGGCGAGCACCTCGTCGCCGTTGGCGGTGGCCGCCTCGACCAACCGGCCACCGGCCAGTTCGAGCACGGTGACGGCTGCGAAACCTTGGCCTTGGCCATTGCCCGCAGTGTACGACCGCCCTGTGACGGGTCGGCCCGGGCTAGGCCGCGGGGCGGGTGTGGCGGAGGAGGGCGAGGACCTTGCGGGCGGCCGTCGGGATGTTGGTGCCCGGGCCGAAGATGGCGGCCACGCCCGCGGCGGTCAGCGGGTCGTAGTCCTGCGGGGGGATCACGCCGCCGCACACCACCACCACGTCCTCGGCGCCCGCGGCGCGCAGCTCCTCGATCAGCTGGGGGACCAGCGTCCGGTGGCCCGCGGCCTGGCTGGAGACGCCGACGACGTGGACGTCGTTGTCGACCGCATCCCTGGCCGCCTCGGCCGGGGTCTGGAACAGGGGACCCACGTCGACGTCGAAGCCCAGGTCGGCGAACGCCGTCGCGATCACCTTGGCGCCGCGGTCGTGACCGTCCTGCCCCATCTTGACGACCAGCATGCGGGGACGGCGGCCCTCGGCCTCGGCGAAGGTCTCGACCTCGCGCTGGACCGCCGCGAAGTCGTCGTCGCCCTCGTACGCCGAGCCGTACACGCCCTGGATCGAGCGGATCTCGGCCTTGTGCCGGCCGAAGACCTGCTCCATCGCGTCGCTCATCTCGCCGACCGTGGCCCGCGCGCGGGCGGCGTCGATGCACAGGGCCAGCAGGTTGCCGTCGCCGGCCGCGCCCTCCGTCAGCCGGCGCAGGGTCTCCTGGCACGCCGCCTCGTCCCGGGACGCTCGCACCCGCTCCAGGCGGGCGATCTGCTGGCGGCGGACGTCGGTGTTGTCGATCGACAGCACCTCGACGTGGTCGGGGTTGGCGGGCTGGTACTTGTTGACGCCGACGATGACCTCGTCGCCGCGGTCCACCGCGGCCTGGCGGCGGGCGGCGGACTCCTCGATGCGCAGCTTGGGCATCCCGGACGCGACCGCCTTGGTCATGCCGCCCAGCTCCTCGACCTCCTGGATCAGCGCCCACGCCTCGTCGACGAGCGCCTGCGTCAGCGCCTCGACGTAGTAGCTGCCGGCCAGGGGATCGACGACGCGGGGGATGCCGGTCTCCTCGGCCACGATCAGCTGCGTGTTGCGGGCGATCCGGGCCGAGAAGTCGGTGGGCAGCCCCAGCGCCTCGTCGAAGCTGTTGGTGTGCAGGCTCTGCGTCCCGCCCAGCACCGCGGCCATGGCCTCGACCGCGGTCCGCACGACGTTGTTGTACGGGTCCTGCTCGGTGAGCGACACGCCGCTCGTCTGGCAGTGCGTCCGCAGCATGGCCGACCGCGGGTCCGTCGGCTCGAATTGCGATATCACCCGGTGCCACAGCAGCCGGGCGGCCCGCAGCTTCGCCACCTCCATGAAGAAGTTCATGCCGATGGCGAAGAAGAACGACAGCCGGCCGGCGAACCGGTCGATGTCGAGCCCTCGCCCGAGGGCGTAGCGGACGTACTCCATCCCGTCGGCGATGGTGAAGGCGAGCTCCTGGACCGCCGTCGCCCCCGCCTCCTGCATGTGGTAGCCGGAGATCGAGATCGAGTTGAACCGGGGCATGTGCTCGGCCGTGTACTCGATGATGTCGGCCACGATCCGCATGCTCGGCTCGGGCGGGTAGATGTAGGTGTTGCGGACCATGAACTCCTTGAGGATGTCGTTCTGGATGGTGCCGCTGAGCTGGGCCTGGTCCACGCCCTGCTCCTCGCCCGCCACCACGAAGGCGGCCAGTGTCGGCAGCACCGCCCCGTTCATGGTCATGGAGACCGACATCTTCTCCAGCGGGATCTGGTCGAACAGGATCTTCATGTCCTCGACCGAGTCGATGGCCACGCCGGCCTTGCCGACGTCGCCCTCCACCCGCGGGTGGTCGGAGTCGTAGCCCCGGTGGGTCGCCAGGTCGAACGCCACGGACAGGCCCATCTGCCCCGCGGCCAGGTTGCGCCGGTAGAAGGCGTTCGACTCCTCGGCGGTGGAGAACCCCGCGTACTGGCGGATCGTCCACGGCCGGTTGGCGTACATCGTGGCCCGCACGCCCCGGGTGAACGGGGCGAAGCCGGGCAGCGAGTCGAGCCCCTCCACCTCCGCCAGATCGGCGGCGGTGTAGAGGGGCTTCACATCGATGCCCTCGGGCGTGTGCCAGACCAGCGTGTCGGGGTCGGCGCCCCTGAGGTCCTGGGCGGCCAGCTTCCGCCAGTCGTCGAGGTTCGGCTGATCGGTCACGCAGTCGATGCTACGGACCACCGTGCGGCGGCACCCAACGCGCCGGCCCCTGACGCGGGTCAGGGGCCGAGGCAGAGGGTCTCCCGCGATCCCGAGTCCTTCCACTCGAGCCGGTGGTACGTCCCGTCCGGGCAGGTGAGGACCGGGTTGAGGTCGCCGAACACGTTGTCCGGGTGCTCGTAGCCGGGGACCGTCCACACGTGGACCATGTTCTGGACGACCGGCGCCCACCTGCCGCCGAGGTCGGTGCACATGCGCTCGTTGACCTCGGTCTCATCGGCCCCGAAGGGCGTGTCGAGGCCTCCGTCGGCCCGGGGGACCAGGCACACGTTCTCGTGGTAGTGCCAGTGGTCGTTGGGGCCGGCGAACCCCTCGGGCGGCGTCTGGGATCCGACCGAGAGGTACATGAACCCGGCCAGCGGCGAGTCGGGTGCGTAGCCGTCGTAGATGAGGACCGGCGTCAGCAGCTCCTCGCGGTCCACGGTGCCGGTGACCATGCGCATGCCGCCGAAGTTCACGTAGTGGGTGCCGAGCCCCGGCGTGAACGGCCCGGTGCGCCGCCAGCCGGCGGCCTCGGCGTCGGCCACGGTCGGGTAGGAGGCCATGAGCTCCTCGGTCACCGCCAGCTGGCCGTCGAGCTCGGCCTGGGTGGCGGCGTCCAGGTCGACCAGCCCGGCGCTGCCGTGGTCGTGGCCGTTGCTCAGCTGCGACCACCCCTTGTCGTCGGCGGGGGCGGCCGCGCCGGCGTCGCCGTGGTCGTGGCCGGCGGCCATGCCGTCGTGTCCGGTCGCGTGCTCGCCGTGGGACCCCGCGGCGTGGTCGCGGGCCGACGGCGAGGCGACGACCGCGCTGGTGAGCGCCACCACCGCGACGGGGACCACGAGCGCGGCGCCGCCGGTGCGGGCCAGGAACCCGGGCCGGCGCAGCAGCCCGAGGGCCAGCAGCGCCGCCAGCGCCTCGAACGCCACCGTCGTCCCGTCGACGACCGACATGGTGGCGGCGTGGCCGGCGTGCTCGCCGACCCACGGCAGGCCCACCGTCCGGCTCACCGCCCACAGTCCGATCAGCGCGCCGTTGGCGACGGCGGCGGAGGCCAGCAGCGCCCGGCCGGGCGCCGCCCGCCGGGCCAGCGCCACCGCCAGCCCGATCTGGACCCAGGCCGCCAGCAGGAACCCGGCGCCCTCGAGCGCCGACTCGCCCATGTGCGACGGCGTCATCACGAGGTGGATCAGCCCGGCGCCGGCGGTGAGCGCCGCCAGCGCGGCGACCGCGATCCCCGGGCCGGCCGTGGCGCGGACCCGGGCGGCGGCGGGCTCCGGGCGGGGGTCGGGCGCTGTGCGTGGCTCCGGTTGCGCGCCGGCGATGTCATCCGGGCGCGCCAGGACGTCGGTCATCGGTGAACCCCCTGCGACGGTGCGTGCGCTTACCGCCAGTAAGCGTGCGGAATGCCGTCTATGTCAACCGGTCGTGCCGAGTCGCCGAGCCACTACGATCGCCCGGCGTGGTGGCCGAACCCCATCCCTGCCTGTCGGTCGTGATCCCCTGCTACAACGAGCGGGCCACGATCGCCACCGTGGTCGACCAGGTGCTGGCCTCGCCGTGGACGGCCGAGGTGATCGTCGTCGACGACGGCTCGACCGACGGCACCCGCGACGTCCTCGCCGGCCTGGACGATCCCCGGGTCCGGGTCCACCTCCAGCCGTACAACCAGGGCAAGGGCGCGGCGCTGCGCCGGGGCTTCACCGAGGCGAGGGCCGACTACGTGATCGTCCAGGACGCCGACCTCGAGTACGACCCGGCCGAGTACGGCGCGCTGATCCAGCCGCTGGTCGACGGCCTGGCCGACGTGGTCTACGGCTCGCGCTTCATCTCCAGCCGGCCCCACCGGGTCCTCTACTACTGGCACTCGGTCGGCAACCGGTTCCTGACCACGCTGTCCAACATGTTCACGAACCTGAACCTCACGGACATGGAGACCTGCTACAAGGTCTTCCGCCGGGAGGTCATCCAGTCGATCGTGGTCGAGGAGGACCGGTTCGGGTTCGAGCCCGAGGTCACCGCCAAGGTGGCCCGGGGCGACTGGCGGGTCTACGAGCTCGGCATCGGCTACAACGGCCGCACCTATGCCGAGGGCAAGAAGATCGGCTGGCGGGACGGCGTGCGGGCCGTCTACTGCATCCTCAAGTTCTCCCGCACGGGCGAGCGGGTGCGGGTGGCGCTGGGCGACGCCCCGCCAGGCCCCCCGGCGGACGCGACCGGCGCCGGGTCGCTGCCTCCGGCCACGGGGAACGGCCACGAGGCCCGGGCCGAGCGCTCGCCCCGCTGACGTGGGCGCAGCGGGCGGAGCGGGCCCGCCCCTGTTCGCGCTGGACGGGGTGTCGCTGGCCTTCGGCGGCGCCACCGTGCTCGACGGCGTCGACCTGACCGTGGCGGGCGAGGGCATCACGGTCGTCGCGGGGCCGTCGGGCGCCGGCAAGTCGATGCTGCTGCGCCTGCTGAACCGCCTGGAGGTCCCGACATCCGGCGAGGTCCGCTACCGCGGCCGCCGCCTCGACGACCTGGACCCGCTGGCCCTGCGCCGCCAGGTCGGCATGGTGTTCCAACGCCCGGCGCCGTTCCCCGGGACCGTGCGGGACAACCTGGCGGTGGCCGACCCCGAGCCCGAGGGCGGCGAGGAGGCCTATGTCGCCGCCCTACGGGACGCCGGGCTGGACGCGGGGTTCCTCGACCGGGCGGCCGACGAGCTGTCGGGCGGCGAGGCCCAGCGCATGTGCCTCGCCCGCACGCTCGTGACCCGGCCCGACGCCCTGCTGATGGACGAGCCCACGTCGGCGCTCGATCCCGACGCCCGCCGCCGGCTCGAGCGAAGCGCCCGGGCCCTGGCCGACGCGGGGCGGCCGCTCGTGTGGGTCACCCACGACCTGGACCAGTGCGAGCGGCTGGCCGACGCCACCGTGGTGCTCGTCGGGGGGCGTGTGGCCGACGACGGTGCCCGGGAGCGGTTCCTGGCGGGGGAGGTGTCCGATGGATGACGCCGCGATCGGTTGGGGCGGCCTGGCGCTGTCGCTCATCCTCGTGGCCGTGGCGATCGGCCTGTCGCTGTGGCAGGGCCTGCGGCTGGAGCGGGACATGCTGTGGGCCACCGGCCGGGCGCTGGTCCAGCTGCTGGCGGTCGGCTACGTGCTGCTGTTCATCGTCGACGACGACACGCCGGTGGCGTGGGCCTGGGCCTGGGTCGTGCTGATGCTGGTGGTGGCGTCCGTGACCGTCCGGCGGCGGGCCCCGGAGGTCCCGGGGATCACGTGGCTGACGCTGGTCGCCACGTCGGCCTCGGCCGCGCTCAGCCTGTTCGTCGTGTTCGGCCTCGGGATCTATCCGGCCGTGGGCCGGGCGATCGTGCCGATCGCCGGGATGATGATCGGCAACTCGATCGGCAGCATCGTGGTTGCCTCCCGCCGCATCCTGGGCGAGCTGGCCGACCGCCGCCCGGAGGTCGAGGCCCGCCTGGCGCTGGGCCAGCCGTGGCAGGAGGCGTCCAAGCCGTTCGTCCGCTCGGCGCTGCGCACCGCGCTGACCACCCAGATCGAGAGCACCAAGGCCGTCGGCCTGGTGTTCCTGCCCGGGGCGATGACCGGCCTGATCCTGGCCGGCGCGGACCCCGTCGACGCCGTGCTGGTGCAGGCTGCGATCATGTACCTGATCCTGGGGTGCGTCGCCACCAACGTCGTGGTGATCGGCCTGGGGCTGACGCGGCGGCTGTTCACGCCCGATCACCGCCTGATCCGGCTGGCCCGCACGAGCGCGTAGGGCTCAGACCTCCCGGAGCCGGCTGCGCAGGCGCATGCCGACGATCCCGAGCACGATGACGCTGGCCAGGACCAGCAATGGCACCCAGACCCAGCCCACGTCCACCACCTGGAGCAGCCCGATGAAGGCCAGGACGACGACGAGGAGCATCTCCCGCATCTCCTTCGTCACCTGGTCCTTGCGGCTGGCCCGGACCCTGACCACCGCGAGCTGGGGCTGCACGAGCCCGAGTTCGCTGCGCAGCGCCCGGTCGATGAAGATGCCCGGCAGGTCGGGGTAGACGCCGAGCGCGTCGCGGGCTGCGGGGAAGCGGTGCTGGAACCCGCCGCCGCCGAGCCGCTCGCGGCGGTCCATGGTCTCGCTCGGCGCCTCGAACGCCCGCACGGTCACGTTGCACAGCCGCCCGCCCGGCTCGGCGGGCAGGCCCTCGATCACCACCCGGTCGCCGGACTCGATGCCGATCAGGTCCAGCGCCAGCCGGCTGAGCAGAGCGGCCCGCCGCTCGGACGTGACCAGCTCGGCCTGCTGGACCCGGCACAGCAGCGAGTGGGGCCGGCCGAGCAGCGCGTCGGCCACGGGGCTGCGGGCGACGCGGGTCGGCGCCAGCGCCACGTGCTCGCCGATCTCGATGCCCATGCCGTTGCGGATTGCCTGGTCGATGAGGACCTCGGCGTCGTCGCCGGTGGCGATGACCCGGCCGATCGCCTCGGGCGCGGACGCGTCCATGCATGAGCGGATAACCACGTGGCTGGGCCGGCCGAGCTGCTCCCACCGCGCCTCCGCCATGACGATGGTCGGCTCCCCCTCGCGGTCGATGTCATCGGGGGACGGGGCCACGCGGACCGCCGCGGGGGCGTCGGCCGGGGGCGGCAGGCCGGCCCGGGAGCGGCCGTAGGTGAGCGGATCGCCCGGGCGGGTCGGCCCGGTGGAGATGACGCTGTCCAGGGCCGGCGACGTCAGGAGCGCTTGGGCGAGCGCCCTCCGCCGCTCCTTGTCCGTGGCGACCGCCACGAACGCCTCGGGGTCGCCGGCCAGGCGTCGCACGGGGCGCCCGCCCCGGCCGATCAGCAGCTCGATCAGCTCGACCTGGCTGCGGGGCATGTCGAGGGGCGAGCCGGTGGCGGGCTCGGCCAGGACGCCCCCGCGAGGGACGTAGATGCCGCACGAGCCCAGGTGCTCGCCCGACTCCAGCTCGACGTGGGCATGGCCGTCGTCGACCACGAGCCGGCGGTCGTAGCCGATCTCGGTCTCGTCGAGGGCCTCGAGCTGCTCGGGGTCGAGCCAGTTGATGGCCAGGCGGGTGGTGACGTCCGGCTCGAACACGGGCGCGGCGGGGATGTAGCCCCACCTGCTGATCATGGCGGCCACGCCGACCCGGACCCCGGTGACGTTGGCCCAGGTGAGCGGCATCACGCACGAGATGCCGGCTGAGCTGAACTTGTGCTCCATCTGGGCGATCGACGCGTTGGACCCCACGGCCAGCACGGGGACGCGGGCCTCCATCGGGACGGCGTTGAGGACCAGCAGCGCGTAGCCGAGCGTGACCCGGGACATGCCGCCGCCCAGCGCGGCGGGCCTGTCGTCGCCCAGCACCACGCGGGCCTGCGACAGCCGGCGGGCCCGCAGCCGCTCGAAGGGGAGGAAGGGGCCGCCCGTCATGAGGCCCGAGGTCCGGGGCGCGGGGCCCGGATAGGTCAGCGGGTTCTCCCGCGGGGAGGGACCGAAGGTGGCCATCGGGGGGTGAGGCTAGAGGGACTACCTCGTAACCTGGGGCCATGCCTCTGCGCTTCGTGATCATCGGCGGCGGCCCGGCTGGCAACACCGCGGCCACCACCGCGGCGCGCCTCGGCGCCGAGGTGACGATGATCGAGCGCGACATCGTCGGCGGCGCCGCCCACCTGCTCGACTGCATTCCGTCCAAGGCGATGATCGCCACGGCCGGCGCCATGGGTGACGTGGACGCCAGCGCGGGCATGGGCCTGTCGGTCTCCGACGCCCGCCTCGACCTGGAGGGCCTGCGCCAGCGGATCAAGGCCATCGAGGCGCGGCTCGAGCACAACATCGTCGACCTCCTCACGAGCCAGAACGTGCGCATGATCCAGGGCACGGCCCGGCTCGAGGGCCCCAACGAGGTCGTGGTGGACACGCCCGAGGGCGTGCGCGAGCTCGAGGCCGACGCCATCCTGCTGTCCACGGGCAGCCGCCCCCGCATCCCGGACTGGGCCGTCCCCGACGGCGCCCGCGTGCTCACGACCCGCGACGCCTACCCGCCCACCGAGCTGCCCGTGCACCTCGTGGTCATCGGCTCGGGCGTGACCGGCGTCGAGTTCGTCCACATGTTCTCGTCGCTCGGCAGCGAGGTCACGCTGATCGTCAGCCGCCAGCAGGTTTTGCCCCAGAAGGACCCCGAGGTGGCGGCCGCGCTGGAGTCCGAGCTGCTGCGGCGGGGCGTCCACCTGCTCAAGGGCGCCCGGGCCGAGGGCATCGACCGCACCGACGACGGCGGGGTGGCGGTGCGCTGCTCCGACGGCCGGGTCGCCGCGGGCTCGCACGCCCTGCTGGCGATCGGGTCGATCCCCAACAGCGACGGGCTCGGCCTCGACGCCGCCGGCGTCGACGTCGACGAGTCGGGCTACGTCCCGGTCAACCACCACTGCGTGACCAACGTCGGGCACATCTACGCGGCCGGCGACCTGTCGGGGAAGCTGCCGCTGTCCTCCGTGGCGGCGATGCAGGGCCGCAAGATCGCCGAGCACGTGATGGGCCTGCACACCCGGGTCCACCGCCACCTCGACTACGAGAAGGCGGCGTCGGCCATCTTCACCGAGCCCGAGATCGCCGACGTGGGCCTGGCCGAGGCCGACGCCTTCGCCGAGGGCCGCAAGATCCGGGTCACCAAGGTGCCGTTCTCGGCGTCGGCCAAGGCGCTGATCAACAACGAGACCAAGGGCTTCGTGAAGATCCTGTCCGACCCCGCCACCGGGGTGGTGCTGGGCGGGTCGATCGTGGGCCGCCAGGCGGCCGAGCTGATCTCGGTGCTGGCGGTGGCGGTGACCAACGGGCTCCGGGTGACCGACATCGTCGAGAGCCTGCTGGTCCACCCGTCGCTGGCCGAAGCGCTGGCCGACGCGGCCGAGTGACCGCGCTGGTCGGCGCGGCCGCGCTGCTGCTCCTGGCCGCGGGCGCGCTGAAGGTCGCCGACCCCACGGCCGCGGCCACCGCACTGTCGGCCCGGGGGTGGCGGGTGCCGCCCGTGGGCGTGCGGGTAGGCGGGGCGGCGGAGGCGGCGCTGGGCGCGGCGACGCTGGCGTTCGGCGGCCGGGCGCTGGCGGCGGTCGTGGCGCTTGCGTACGCGGCCTACGCCGTGTGGGTGGCGGCAGCCCTGCGGGCGGGGACGCCCTGCGGCTGCTTCGGCGAGCCGGGCCGGGCCGCGCACCCGGCGCAGCTGGTGGTCGACGCCGGCTTTGCCGTCGCCGCCGGCGTGGGGGCGCTGGCCGGGGTGGGGGCGCTCGTCGAGACGTCCGTGGCCGCGATGGTGGCCGCGGTGGTGGTCGCGGCGGTCGCCTACCGGGTCCTCACCCGATCTGGCGTCGTGGTCACTCGATGACGACGACGACGTCGCCGGAGCCGACCGACTGGCCGGCCTCGACCTTGACTTCGGTGACCGTGCCCGCCTTGTCGGCCGCGATGTTGTTCTCCATCTTCATGGCCTCGAGCACGCACACGGTCTGACCCTCGTCGACGGTGTCGCCGACGCTGACCAGCACCTTCACGATCGTGCCCTGCATGGGCACGGTGACGCTGCCGCTGCCGGCCGCGGCGGCGGAGGCGCCGGCCGAGCGGCGGGGGCGGGCGGCGACCTTGGCGCCGCCGGCGGGGGCGGCCGCGGCGGCCGCCTGCGACTCGGGCACCCAGACCGTGACCCCGAACCGGCGGCCGTTGACCTCGATGTCGAGGTCCCGGCGGACCTTCGGTTCGGAGGCCTCGTCGTCCTCGGTGACCGCGGGCGCCGCGGCGACCGTGGCCGACAGGTCGAGGCGTTCCTCCACCCACTTGGTCGAGTGCTCGGCCGCGACGAAGTCGGGATGGCGGAGGATGGCCTCGTCGGCCGGGATGGTGGTGGCGACGCCGCCGATCTCGAACTCGGCCAGGGCCCGCAGCGTCCGGGCGATGGCGGTGTCCCGGTCGGCACCCCAGCAGATCAGCTTGCCGACCAGGTTGTCGTAGAACTGCGACACCTCGTCGCCGGCCTCGTAGCCGCCGTCCCAGCGGACGCCGAAGCCCTGTGGCACGCGCAGCCGGGTGATCGTCCCCGGCGAGGGCAGGAACCGCCCGCCGGCCGGGTCCTCTGCGTTGATGCGGACCTCGACGGCGTGGCCCCTCCGCTCGATGTCGTCCTGGCCGAACGACAGCGGCTCGCCCGACGCCACCCGGATCTGCTCGGCGACGAGGTCGAGGCCGGTGACCAGCTCGGTGACGGGATGCTCGACCTGGAGGCGGGTGTTCATCTCCAGGAAGTAGAAGTCGCCGTCCTGGTAGAGGAACTCGACCGTGCCGGCGTTGACGTACCCGCAGGCCTTGGTGACCCGCACGGCCGCCTCGCCCATGGCCTGGCGGATCTCGTCGGGGAACGCGGGAGCCGGGCTCTCCTCGATCAGCTTCTGGTGGCGGCGCTGGGCCGAGCAGTCCCGCTCGCCGACCCACACCGCGTTGCCGTGGGTGTCGGCGAACACCTGCATCTCCACGTGGCGGGGCCAGGTCAGGTAGCGCTCGACGTAGCACTCGGACCGACCGAAGCCCGTGAGCGCCTCCGACTGGGCCGAGTCCAACGCCGCGGGCGCCTCGGCCGCCGAGGCCACGACCCGCATGCCCCGGCCGCCACCGCCGAACGCGGCCTTGATCGCCACCGGCCAGCCGTGCTCCTCGCCGAAGGCGACGACCTCGTCGGCCGAGGTCAGGAACTCGGTCGTGCCGGGGACGCCGGCCACGCCCGCCTGCTGGGCGGCGATGCGGGACGACACCTTGTCGCCCATGACCTCGATGGCCTCGGGCGGCGGACCGATGAACGTGACGCCCCGGGCGGTGATGGCCCGGGCGAAGTCGGTGTTCTCGCTGAAGAACCCGTAGCCGGGGTGGACGCCGTCGGCCTGGGAGCGCTCGATGACGTCGAGGATCTTGTCGGTGTCCAGGTAGCTCTCGGCGGCCGTCTGGCCCCCGAGCGCGTAGGCCTCGTCTGCCAACCGGACGTGCAGGCTGTCGCGGTCGAGGTCCGAGTAGACGGCGACCGACGTGATGCCGAGCTCGCGGCAGGCTCGTATGACCCGCACCGCGATCTCGCCCCGGTTGGCGATCAGGATCTTCTGGAGCACCCCTTATGTTTACGGGCATGCCGGAGGGTGGTGCCACATCGTCGGGGGACCGGGCGCGGCGGTCGCTGGCGGGCACCCGCTTCGCCGACGTCCGCTGGGTGACCGAGACCGGGTCGACGAACGCCGACGCGCTCGCCCTCGCCCGCGACGGGGCGCCCGAGGGCGTCGTGGTCGTCGCGGACCACCAGACCGCCGGCCGGGGGCGCCGGGACCGCCGCTGGGTGGCCCCGCCGGGGGGCTCGCTGCTGGTGTCGGCACTGCTGCGCCCGCCGGCCAGGGCGGCCGGGACCGTGACGCTGGCCGCCGGGGTGGCACTGGCCGAGGCCGTGGCGGAGGTTGCCGGGGTCGAGGCCCGGCTCAAGTGGCCGAACGACCTGGTGGTGGTGCTGCCGGGCGACGGCGGCGAGCGCAAGCTGGCCGGGATCCTGGCCGAGGCCGACTGGCCGGCGGGCTCGGCGATCTCGGACGGCTACCGTCCGCCGCGGCCCGACGAGCGGGTGGTGGTCGTCGTGGGGGTCGGGGTCAACGTGGTGTGGCCCACCGACCCGGCCGAGCTGGGCGGGGACGGGGCCGAGGTGGCGGGCATCGCCGCCGCCCTCAACTGGGTGGGCCCGGAGGTCGACCGGGCGGAGCTGCTCGTGGCGTTCCTGCGCGCCTTCGGCGACCGCTACGCCTCGCTGGTGGCGGACGGGCCGGCGGACGTGCTGGCCGCCTGGCGGCGGCGGTCGGCGACGCTGGGCCGGCGGGTCCGGGTCGACGTCGGCCGGGACGACGTCGCGGGGACCGCGGTCGACGTCACCGAAGAGGGCCACCTGGTGATCGACACGGTCGAGGGCGGCCGGCGCACGGTCACGGTCGGCGACGTCGTCCACCTTCGGCGGGTGTGACCCACCCTGGCGTTCGTTCGTGGCGCATTCCGACACGAACGAACGCCAGAGTCAGGGGTCCAGGTCGCGGGCCTGGAGGTCGGCGATGGCGGCCATCGCTCGCCGCGCCCAAGGACCGGCGACGCCGGGCAGCGGGCGGCCGTCGAGCTGGTTGAGGGGCTGGACGTCGCGGGTGGTGGAGGTGAGCAGGACCTCGCTGGCCTCGGCCAGCGCCTCCAGCGGGACGTCGGCCTCGTCGGCCTCGGGCAGCAACTCCAGCACCAGCGCCCGGGTCACCCCGGCCAGGCAGCCCGCCAGCAGCGGGGGCGTGACGAGCTCGCCGCCCACCACCGCGAACACGTTGGTGCCGGTGCCCTCGCACAGCCGGCCCCGCGTGTTGGGCATGATCGCCTCGCTGGCCCCGACCTTGTGGGCCTCGGCCAGGGCGATCACGTTCTCGGCGTAGGACGTGGCCTTGACCCCCGTGAGCGCCGAGCGCTCGTTGCGGGGCCACGGGACCGTGACCGCCGCGGTCTCGGCCGGCCAGGGCGCCAGCGGCCGGGCCGCCACCACCAGCGTGGGCTCACCGGACGACCGGCGGGAGCCGAGCGGCGTGACCCCGGCCGTGAGGGTGATCCGCAACCGGGCCGAGTCCAGCCCGGCGGCCGCCACCACGTCGTCGATCACGTCCCGCAGCCGGGTGTCGGTCAGCGGGACCGGGACACCCAGCCCGGACGCCGAGCGGGCAAGCCGCGCCAGGTGGCGGCGCACGGCGAACGGCTTGCCGCCGATGACCTTCAGCGTCTCGAACACGCCGTCACCGACCGTGAAGCCGTGGTCGAACACCGACACGACGGCCTCGTCCGGGGCCACCACCCGGCCGTTGAGCCACACCGTCACGGGCGCCGCGGTCATCACCCCACCCCGGTGAGCTGGCCGGCGGACACCGCCAGCAGCCGGCGGGCCTTGAGCTCCGTCTCGGCCCACTCG
>Ga0075419_10000300_pt1 | contig 29766 bp, 24 predicted proteins | sample SoiMetdeltSBSDD3_FD_76900 | JGI IMG/M metagenome (GOLD analysis project Ga0075419, IMG submission 76900) | Bulk soil microbial communities from a Populus tree surrounding site in Tennessee, USA - Soil MetaG P. deltoides SBSDD3 | ecosystem: Environmental > Terrestrial > Soil > Tree plantation... | reverse complement strand
TAGTGGCTTGTGGCGCCACCAATGTACGTTATTGCTCTTCCGGCAGGATAGTACTTATAACTATCGTAATCTGCATTTGTGAAATCATAATCAAAACTGGTCATGGTTGTCAGGAAAACCTTATTAGTGACGCAAAATCCCCAGTGAGAATAATTATGGTAAAGGTCATAAATAAGCCACGGCTTAAACCTCACTGACGAGGCATTATCTTTTTTACCCATCGTTTTACGGTATGTCCTTTCCACATCCATAGGCCTGACAACACAACGATAGGAAATAGTATCCATCGTACGGCCATCGCAGCTACTGGAATAGCTGCTACCGGTCCATAGATAAATCCTATAACCGGTATGCTGATTATAATATGCAGCCATCGAAATATTCTTCTTTCTGTTGAGGCTTTCACGATCCTGCTTTTTTAATAAATGAATCTGCCGGATATATATTTTCCTTATTGCCGGCAGATTCATCATGTTATTTTACCATAGTTGAATCCTTTGACGGATTGTAACAATTATACTGACTATGACTATTACGGTGCCAGCCTCCGAAACGCATTAATATGCCATTGGCAGCAAAAAACAATACGATCGCCAGTACTGCCGCCACCCTACTGATTGTTGCCAATGCTTTAGTTTTAGAGAAATTTCCAAACACATATCCTATTACGAACACCATACTGGCAACAAACAGGATTCTTATTAAAATGATTAATGGAAACATAATTTTAAGATTTTAAGTGTAATTAATAATTACTTTATCTGCTTCAATAGTTCTTCAACTTCCTTTTTTCCCCAATGAGGATTAACATCATTGGTGGATTGAGCCTCCAGTTTTTGCCTGGCCTGTGTCAATAGTTCCTTTGCAAGTGCTTTATCGCCACCAAACATTTTTGGCGTTGCAAATTTTTGCCACCCCAATAAATACAACATCCTTGGATTATCAGCATTAGCTTGCTTTGCAAGCTGTGTGTAGTTAAATGCCCCGGGGCCGTATCTAGGACCATACGTCTCGGGATTAATAAATACTCTTGCCTGGTTAAGCATCATCAGAACGCAATACACCTCGGATAATTCTTTTTTTAGCGTTGCAGTATCAAGCAATGCTATTGCCTTTTTTATTTGTTCATCAGCTTTATTTGCAAATGGCTCGATATTATCAGGATCGTCCTGTTTTAGCCAGCCAACCTTCGCATTACAAAACGCCGCATAATACCAGGAAAGCCAGTTTGTTTTTTGTGCATTGGCAATTTGCAGAAACTCATTGGCCAGTTGTTCATAATCTTTTGCCCTCGCTGCATTGTCAAGTTTTAAAACAATCGGCTGCAATTGTCGATCGGGTGTTTGTTGTGCATGTACAAATACACAACTCATGATGATTGTGAAAATCAAAATTGTTTTTTTCATGTTGTTTTATTTTTTAATTTTTATAAATTATCATTGATAAACCTGTCTCTCATGTCAATCCCGAGTGACATGAACAAACCAAAATAATAACTGCGGGTGGCGGGTAATGTGATGGGCGTCCTGTTCAACCCGTCATGACTGAAATTGTACCCGAATATTTGTTTAGTGCCAAACACATTGTTGATGCCGAAACCGATACCTGAGAAATCTGCCCTCTTCCATTTTTTAAACATTTTAAAGAGATAAGCAAAACTCAGATTCATTTGTTTGTACATATTTGTTTTGCCTGCAGCGAAAATTTTTGAAATACCCGTAGCGTCCTCTCTTATGTCATAGTAAGGGCGACCTCCGGCAATAGCATACGAGAGGTTAGCATTGAATGATATGTCGGGAAAAAATTTCTTAATGGCCACAAAGGCAGTATGCGGTGTGGCGAATGATGGCTGTAATAATGATGGATAGTTATTGTATTTACGTTTTGTATCAAGGTAGGTGTAAGTGATCCAGTAGTCAAGTCCTTTAAATGTTTTTTTATCGCGGAAAAACAGCTCAACGCCTTTTGCATAGCCATAGCCATTATTGGCAACATTCGGTTTTGTTGTAAGCAGGTCTTTGTAGCTCTTATAATAGGCTTCAAGACGAAATAACCGGTTATTGGCTTTTTTAATATAATTGACGATGTAATGATCTGCCCTGGCATATCCAAGATTTTTTTGTTGTATCAAATAACTCTGCTCAGGTTTCTGATAAAAGATTCCATAACCGATATTGAACTGGCTACCGTCATTAAGACGATAACCCAGTCCTGCTCTTGGTGCAATATTTAATTTATCAAGAAAGGAAGAGTATTCGGTACGTACACCCAGCTTCGCAGCAATATGGTTAGTTATGTAAATGTCAGTTTCCGCAAATAAAGCAGTTTGAGCATCTCTGATTGTTGACAAAGCCTCATTGTATTTGTATCGATCATTGCTATAAAAATGTTCGGTACCAACACGAATTGCCTGGTTAGGGATAAATTTTTTTGTTAAAACAATTCTTGCCTGTGCAAAATCGGTGTTACTATGGATCCTGTGGTTTTTTTCTTTATAGGGATATTCAGCAACGAATACCTGCTCATGATTCGCATTCTCTGATTTATTGTAAACATTTTGTTTTGTGTAATTGTATGCAATACCCGCATCAATTCTCCATTTATTTCCTAATGACTCACGGTAAGAAAGATTACTATAAACATTGACGCCCTTATTTTCAAAAGATGTAAATAGCGAGCTGCTGTCAATGTCTCTGTTACGAAGCCCGGTATGATTGTAGCCATAATTGGTATAAAATTTCAGTATACCGGTTTTATTTGTCTTGATATGGATGTTGCCATCGGCAGTTAAGTATTCTGGTGCGTGAAAAAAATCAGTGGTTTGTTTTACAACTTTATTGTAGAGATAATAACTATTACAGCTGGCATTAACACCATAACTGCTTCTGTTATTCTTTGCTAATTTTTGCAACCCGGCACCAACAGACATTGGAAAAATATGCAGGTTAGCGGCAGATTCATCAGATATATCAATTGTTTCAAGTATCAACGCACTACTTAGTGCATCTCCATATAATGCAGAGTAAGCGCCAGTATTAAACAAAATCCCTTTGAACAAAAATGGGTTTAGTCGTGCAGGCTGCAAAATGCCGGGTACGGGTGAAAAGTTTGGGCTCTTTAATAAAGTGCCATCTACAAATTGTTTAGCTTCTTCATTGGTACCGCCACGAACAAATAGCCCTTCTTTTTCACCTATCTGCTGGGCGCCCGGTAATGATCGCAACGAGTTGGCAATATCAGCACCGCTGCCTGCAACTGTTACTGCATCCATCGGAGTAAGCGAAGCACCTTTTGCTTTATCACTTGCTTCAAATGTGCCCGCACTTATCACCACCGGATCCAATTGTTTAGCCTCCTCTTTTAATACAATATTGAGTTGAAGAGAACTGTCTGTGATATTAATGGTTACTACTTTTGTATCGTACCCTATAGAAGAAACCACTAAAGTTCTTTTTCCTTTTTCCGATGTAACAAGCCTATAATATCCGGTAGAGTCTGCGTCGGCGCCGGCTCCCGTTTCTTTCATAATTACACTTGCCGAGCCAATCGCTTCCTTTTTTGTGCTGGTTATTTGTCCTGAAATAACAATTTGTGCACGAAGGTTTGATGCAACAACCATTACTAAAGTCAACATGACTACCTGTTTCATTTTCTATAGGTTTAATTACGATATAAAACTACAATCCGTAACAGGGCATCTAATTACAGAGTAGACAACACTGGGAGTTGAGGCGACGAAGCAAAATAAAAATGAGCTCGCGAAATAATTTTAGCAGCTTACACTATTCATACATTTAAAAAGCCTCGTTTCCTTTAGAGAATTAACGAGGCTTTTATATTCACTCTGTTTATTGTTTATTCTTTATCCTTTTGAACCTTGTCAATTGTTCCTTCATGATACAGAATTGCTGTATACCTTTTTTCTTTACTTTCCAGCACGAATTTGTAGCGGGTATTTTCCGGATTTGTTATTTCGTAAATCTCCAGAATGACTGCATCTATGAACCGTTTGTTAAACGATGTCCTGACAGCCATAGGTAATTGGTCAAAAAATAGGTTATTGATTGACCCTTGTAATTCCCCATCCTTATCAAAAAATGCCATAGTACGAACATTATTTAGTAGAAACCAAACTTTGAAATATCCATTTTCTTCACCCCATAGTACAAGAGATGCACCGGGGAATTCTTTTCTAAAATTCTCTTTTACCTTTTCGGGCGTTGTGTTTCCTGCAAAGACTGCGGATATTCCTATAAGAAAAGTTGCCGCAATTAACACAATAATTCGCTTCATAATATTGAGTTTTATTATTTAATAATACAATTACGACTCAAAATTACTCCGGGCAATAAGGGCTAAGATTGGAGAATAGACAATACAGCAATTTAAGTCGTCAGGAAAGAGATAAGTAACGTCTAATGAGAAAGCATTGAGTTGATATTGGAGCGGTAGGTTTCGCTTAGGGGCAATTCTGTGCTTGCAATACAGACAAGGTCACGTTTTACTGCTGTTACTTTATCAGCAGAAACAATATACGATTTATGAATGCGCACAAAACGATGGGGAGCCAGTTTTTCTTCCAGGGATTTTAGGCTCATTTTGGTAATAACCGGCCTGGAGGAAGTAGTCAAAAATATTTTTGCATAATCTTTCATACCTTCTACATAAAGGATATCCGCAATGGTAATTTTCACCTGGTTATATTCTACAAATACAAAAAAATACCCGGGGTGTTCTTCCTTTACGTATGGCTTTTGCTGCAGATTAAATAATTCCTGTGCTTTATTACATGCTTTTAAAAATCGTTCAAAGGAAACCGGCTTCAATAAATAATCCACCGCATTAAGATCAAATCCTTCCAGTGCATATTCTTTATAGGCTGTTACAAAAATTATCATCGGGGGATTTTTTAATGTTTGCACAAACTGCAACCCGCTGATTCCAGGCATCTGTATATCCAAAAAAATAAGATCAATATTTCCCTTATGTAGCAGCTCTGCGGCTTCCATTGCATTCTTGCAGCTCCCTACCAATTCCAAAAAGGGAACTTTCTGAATGTTATCAACCAGCAGGTCAAGTACTAATTTTTCGTCATCCACCGCAATACATTTCATCATGATAGGTCTAATTTTAAGTGAACAGAAAATATCCGGTTCTCATTCTTGATGCTAAGATCATATTTACCGGGATACAAAAGTTTCAGCCTGTTTCTTACATTTTCCAATCCAATGCCGGAATTTTTATCCTTCGCAAGATTTTCGGGGTTATAATTATTGGCTACAAAAAAAATCAACTGGTTTTCCTTTGTGTCAATGTTGATATTGATATGGGGCTCTTTTACCATGCCTATCCCGTGTTTATAAGCGTTTTCAATAAAAGGGATCAGCAACATGGGCTCTATCATACATCCCGGGCAATCATTTTTAATGTTAGTTTCTGTTTTTACATTCTCTCCAAAACGCAATTGTTGCAGTGCAATATAATTTTCCAGTTGTTCTATTTCGTTGGCAACTGAAATTTTTTCTTCTCCGGAATCATAGATCATGTACCGCAGCAATTCGGAAAGCTTTATTAACGATGGTTCCAGCAAGTCTGATTTTTTTCTGGCCAGTGAAACCATATTGGCAAGCATATTGAATAAAAAATGAGGACTTACCTGCGAACGAAGAAATTTCAATTCAGCATCGAGCTGTTCGGCTCTTGCTTCTTTTTCCATTCTTTCAAAACGAATGCGGTCGCTTATCAATCGAAAGAGAATGCTGGCAATGAGAAATGGTATTAGTGAAAAAAATACAATGCGGCTGTTTTCTGGTGTCAATTTAAAATTGGGGTTAAGCTGCAGGAGATAAATTTTGATATAATAGGATGCCGCTACGATAGCCCCTATGCAAATAATATAAAGCGGCCATCTTTTTTTGGTAAGTAAACGGGGGTATAAAAAATAAGCGTTGAAATAAAAAAGCCCGATATGATACAAAGTAGCAGTAAGAAAAAAATTATGACTTAACCCGTTAGAACTTTCTCCGCGAAATAAAATAGTTGGTATACTTATGAGCAACAGCCATATCAACACATGCAGACCTCTTGCAAAATATGGTGAACCCAAATATTTCATTTAATCAAAAGTAGTAAGTGTGGCAAATTATCCCCGGGCTGATTCGAAAAAGCTGGTGTGTAGACGAAACGGCAACATGAGATGACGACTTTATGCTTTATGATATGTTCTATGCATAGTTTTTGATTGAAATAGAATTGCCTTAACGCGAAAGCAAATGTTGAAGCCAAGCAGCTAGAAAAAACGTAATCATATCAACAAACCAAAAATAAATCTGTATGGCAGACGATAACAAAACAAAAGAGCAAACCAAGCCCAGGCCGGATCCTGCTCTAAAGCGATTGGATCGCCTGGTTGGTACCTGGATATTACAAGGTCAACCGCTCGGATCGAAAGGAGAAAGCATCACAGGAACGACGACGTTCAAGTGGCTACATGATGCTCAGGGCAAAAGCTTTTTCCTTGAGCAGGATATGGAAATGGATTACGATGGTAGATTGATAAAGAGTCACGAGATTATCGGCTATGATCCGAAGACCAAAGCTTTTTCTTCCCATGTATATTCAAACATGGCACCTGATCCTTGGCCTTATGAATGGGATATACAAGGAGATAAACTGAGCATATCGATCAAATACGGTCCGATGGATGCTGAATACAATGGCGAGTTTTCTCGTGACGGTAACAGTTTTTCAGGCGGATGGCGCCCAAACCCGGGAGCTGACAAGGAAATCAACACATCATATGATATCACTGCTACGCGGCTTAAATGATCATTTCAAAAAAATTCGCATGACATGAACAAGCATATTAGAAACAGTGTCTGGGTTGCTATTGTTGCGATGGTAGTAACCTCCTGCAATCAACGTTCGAATGATACACAAAAAATTGCAACTGAATCTACGGATACAGTTGTAAGCCAGAGCATAAAGCCGGATGAAAGTGGCTATGCAGATGTAAACGGTCTAAAAATGTACTATGAAGTGTATGGCAAAGGTAAACCCATTGTACTGCTGCATGGTTCTTTCATGAACATAATCATGAACTGGTCGCATATCATTCCCCTATTGTCAAAGGACCGAAAAGTAATAGTAGCGGAAATGCAGGGCCATGGACGCACAAGGGATATCTCTCGCGACATTAGTTATGAAGGAATGGCAGACGATGTGTCCGGCCTGATCAAACATCTCAAAATAGATAGTGCAGATATTGTAGGGTATAGTATGGGAGCTGGAATAGCTTTCCAGTTAGGTGTCCGCCATCCCGAACAGGTACGCAGGCTTGTGGTGTTGTCGGGTGCGTATGCCCATAACGGATGGTGGCCTGATATAGAGGCCAGTTTTGCTACTTTCAACGCAGATATGTTCAAAGGCACATCTATACAAAAACAATACGATAGCCTTGGGAACGATCCGGATCATTTTCCGGAATTTGTGAAGAAAGTTAAAAGTATAGACCTGAAGCCTTATGATTGGTCAAGGGATGTAAAAAGCATAAAGGTCCCGATATTTATTGCCTTTGGTGATGCCGATGGTGTACGATATGAGCATGCGCTGGAACTGTTCCGCGCCAAAGGTGGTGGAAAAAATGGGGATTTGAACGGACTGCCAAAATCCCGCCTGGCCATTATACCGGGCACTACTCATGTAGGTATGATAACGCAACGGACGGATTGGCTGATACAAATGATAACTGATTTCCTGGATTCTGATCTCAATGAAAAACCTCCTACGTTTTAGAGAATTATCGTAAACATTTATCACTCTTAAAAAACGTTAGCGATGACACAAAGAAAACTTATTCTCTCCATGCAAATAACCCTGGATGGTTATGTTGCCGGACCTAATGATGAAATGGATTGGTTAATCAGCAGTAATGATGAATGGGCGGATCTCTATAAAGAGCTTAATTCAGCAGATACATATTTATTAGGAAGAAAAATGTATCCCATTTATTCCGGATATTGGCAGTCGGTATTACAAAACCCGGACAGTGATCCCAACGAATTGAAATTTGCAAAACTGGCCGATAAAACACAGCATATCGTTTTTACAAAAGGCGATTTCAAGCCCGACTGGAAAAATACCAGGGTAGCCCGGGATCTTCCCGCTGAAGTAAAGCGCCTGAAAAAAGAGAATGGAAAAAATATCATTGCCTGGGGTGGCGCCAATTTCGCCTCCAACCTCATCGAACTTGGCCTGGTGGATGAATACAGGTTTGAATTGAACCCAACATTATTGACTAAGGGAAAATCACTCTTCAATAACCTGGAACAGCGGAAGAAACTGACATTGATCGATTCGAAGCCTTTGAAGTCGGGTCTGATCATCTTAAGGTACCAGCCCAAAGCCGGACATCAAAAACTGGAAGCCAGGGTCAGAAGTCTGAAGTCCGAAAGTCAGTAAAGCCGGGAAAGCCGACGTACGTCCAACGAATTGAAGGTTGATTTAAAAGGGAAAATTGACTTCTCTAAAATAACCCCTTTAATAAATCGTCAGGCTTAAATCCATCAATGATCACCACGTTCCTCCGCAGATCGAATGAGCTTATAATTCATTTATCCCCTTCAGCGGAGAGAGAGGGATTCGAACCCCCGGACCTTTTGGGTCAACGGTTTTCAAGACCGCCGCATTAGACCGCTCTGCCATCTCTCCGGCGCAAAAATAGCTTTGCAACGGCTATCGGCAAAATCGTTTTTGAAAATAAAACGTACTTATTATTGAGCTGATTTCTTATTATCCATTGATGGCTTGCAGCTCCTGGCAAATCACTCAAGAACGCTCACGAAATTGTTTCTCAAATATTGTGTGGTGCCCGGCTATGGTAGCAATTTCCGAACTGACCCACCTTCTGTTTACGCCAACCTTTAGCAAGTCAAGTCCGGCTGAATAGTATTTTTTTTGAAGTTCGTTGCTGACAAGAACAATCTCACGGTCGTGGCGTTCAGAAATATTTTTCAATTCACTGCCGATTAACAGTCCATTGAGATAGTATCCATTTTGTTGCGGTGTTCGTTTATTAAAAATGTGAGCTACCCGCAAGCTGAACAAGTTTTCCAACACACCGCTTTTTAATGATTGCACAAAGCCTTCTTCAAAGAAACTTTCCCATCCAGGTGTATTAAGATCATCACTAAGGTCTATTGAAATCGATAAAATACTATTGACCGCCAGCAATTGAAACAACTCTCCCGTCATATGAGTCTTCAGGACGGTTATGTTGTTATCATCAGTCCATACATGCTTGGAATGAGTGCCGGGCAGGATAAACAGTTTCTCACCAACTGATCTGCTTCGGCATGCTCCGATAACCTGCACCTCTTCGCCTCGCATCAGGTCTGTGTCGCTTCTAACTCCGGAGACAACTATTAATGGATGAACAAAGTCGCTTGATCCTGGGAACAATTGAATAAACAGACCAGAGCCATCGATCCCTACCGGCAGTTCTGCATATGGTAGTTCGATCATACCGATATTTGATGAGGCCATGCCCGAAACAATGACAGGAATTGTTTCTGATGACTTATCTATAAGGGGTTTTACATTTGAAATACAATTCTGCAGAATATCGCAATAGAAACGAAAACGATCCACTTCGCTTAGCTTCCATTGTGAAAAAACTTTTGAAATTCCCTGATCTGTTTCGATACCTGATACCACGAAGTTGGTGGACGCGTCAACCAACCTGATTCGAAGATTTGTAGTTCCCCAGTCGCAACTGTAGAAATACTTGTTCATATCAATGTAACTAAATAGTCGTTTGGTTGGCGCAAAAATAGTTATTGAAAAGATTACACTCCGGCAGCTTACAGATCCGTAATCGGTTTATACTTTGGCACTAATGATTTCATAACTGCCCATGCAATTAAATAGGCAAAGGCACAGATGGCAAACATGATTGTATAAGATGTGGTCATCTCTGCCGCCACCAATGGTTTTTGTAACTGCAGTAATTTATCAAACATACCAGCGTCTATTGACTGTAACTGTTCAGTTACTTCTTTTGGTAAATTCCGCAGATCAATTTTATTCAAATCAATATTCTCACCTTTCTTATTAACCAGTTTCAGGGCTTGTATTTTACTCAAGTATTCACCCAACCCGGCAGCTTTTGCCTCCACCCAGGACTTTGCTATCCCTGCATACTTATAACTATCAAAAAGCCAACCTCCCAATTTTGAGGTGACCACACCCCCGATACCGCCAGCCATACCTCCTATACCCACCACAGAGGCAATAGATTTTTTGGGAAACATGTCTGATACAGTAGTAAAAATATTTGCACTCCATGCCTGGTGAGCGGAAGCACCGATACCAATTAGAAGAACCGGCACCCAATGACTAAGATGGCCAAATAACTGGTTTAGTAAAACAACAAGTGGGACAAATGCGATCAATAACATTGCTTTCATTCTGCCATCATATGCACTATACCCTTTTTTAATAAAGTATACAGGGAACCATCCGCCTGCAATACTTCCGACCATTGCAATTGTATACAAAACGGCTAGTGGCAACATCACTGCCTGGTCAACAATGCCATACTGTACTTTTAGAAATGCCGGTAACCAAAAAAGATAAAACCACCACACACCATCAGTCATAAATTTTCCAAATGCAAAAGCCCAGGTCTGCTTATACCCCAATAATTTCACCCATGATACTTTCTTTTCTTTTTCTGTAGTTTCTATCTTAATCTCCTCTTCGCCGGATCTGATATAGCCAAGTTCTGCTGCAGTAAGTCTTTTTTGTCGTTCTGGTTTATCATAAAAAAGCATCCAAAATATCAACCACAGAAATCCTATAATACCCATGATGATAAAAGCCCAATCCCAACCCCAGTTTTTTTGTATCCAGGGAACAGTGAGAGGGGCAAGTATCGCACCCACATTTGTACCCGAATTAAAAATACCTGTTGCCAATGACCTCTCTTTTTTCGGAAAATATTCTGCTGTTGCTTTAATTGCAGCTGGAAAGTTTCCCGCTTCACCAAAAGCAAGCAATGCCCTTGAAAACATAAAACCCATTACTGAAATGGAAAAACCTGCAATACCAAACCAACCTAACACAGTGGACATCGTTTCACCAATTGGAATGGCATAAGCATGTATGATAGCGGCGAGCGACCAAATGACGATTGCCCATGCATAGCCATTTTTAGTTCCCAGTTTATCAATAATTCTTCCTGCAAATAACATGGACAGTGCATATCCAAACTGAAAGACGGCTGTAATGTTTGCATAATCCGAATTTGTCCAGTTAAACATGTCCGCACTTGACAAATAAGGCTGCAACAAACTAAGGACTTGCCTATCGAGATAATTTACCGTGGTAGCAAAAAATAGTAAGGCGCAGATCGTCCACCTGTATTTTCCTATGGCTTGTTGCATTTTATTTTTTTAATACCAGTCCCGATAGCTATCGGGATAATTCCGGTTGTGCTTCGTTGCGACGCACCGCCTGCACTGAGCGAAGCGAAGTGTTCAACTTCAGTGCTACTATTTAGCCGGTTTAATTGATTGAATCAGTTCTAATACTTTTTTTGACTCGCTTTCGATCGTTGCATAATCTTTTGCCTCCATCAACTTTTTACTGATCAGTTTGCTGCCCATACCTACTGCACATACACCCGCTTTATACCATGCTTCGATATTCTCTCTTGTAGTATCTACTCCACCAGTAGGCATAAACAACAGTTTTGGAAAGATATCTTTTATTCCGCTTAAAAACTCAGGGCCCAGTAAATTACCGGGAAAGAGCTTGATGAATTTTATACCTGCATTCTCTGCAGCAATGATCTCACTCGGCGTCATACACCCCGGAGCATAAAAGATATCATTGGCGACACAATATGCCGCCACATCGGGAACCAAACCGGGACTTACCAAAAAATCTGCACCTGCTGCCAGGTAATCTTTTGCATGCTGCATGTTTTTAATTGTTCCTACTCCTAACAACATACCCGCCATTTCAGCATTGCGCAATGCCACCATCTTCTTAAAATTCGCCAGGGCTGCATCACCCCGGTTGGTATATTCCACTGCTTTTATACCTGCACGATAAATTGATCTTAGTACTTCAAGACTCACCTCCTCACTGCTGTTAAAATATAAAGGGAGTATTCCCTGGGCGATCACTGCGTCTGTTATTTGTTGTGTTTTGCTCATTGTTATTTTTTTTGGCACAGACAAACGGAATCATTGATATTCTCAGCCTGTATTTCCGTGCCTCCGTGGCATCTTGGATTCTTACTTTAATAAAGGTTTCCTTTGTTCTTTTTATTTTTTTGCCACGGAGACACGGAATTATTGAGATCCTCAGTCTGTATTTTCGTGCTTCTGTGGCATCTTAGATTCTTACTTTAATTACAAGTTTCTTTATTTGTCCTTCGCCGATCATTGGTGCATGTACATCTTCCGGAAAGAAGATGGCAAATTGTCCGTTCGTTAATTGAAAAAAAGTATCGGGTGAATCATTATAGAATTGCACGTCTTTTTCTTCATTGTATTCACCATTTGGGATTACGCATTTCTCTCTTGGTTTCCATCCAATGGTTTCTTCACCATTTATACAAACCTGTATATCGATGTTTTTATTATGACATTCAAATTTTGCCAGGCTCGCTTCTTTTGTTTTACCCTGCGAATTACTAAAAATAGACTTTAACCCATCAGCGATATCCGCCTTGCCATCAGCCGCATTTGCCAGGTCAGTTTTACTGATATAGTCAAATGCTTTGGCAAATAAAGGGTGTGCCGAAAAGTATTTTGAAGCGTTGTTGAGTGTATCGACAATCATTGATTATTATTTGAGTTTAATGAGTGATGAATAATGAGTAACGAGTGAAAAATCGTACTGGCGCCATTACTCATAACTGCTTATCTCTGCACCCTCCCACTCGCATCACCTTTCATCAGATCTTTTACTTCACTAAGAGTTGCATGATTCAGGTCACCGGGTATGGTATGTTTCAACGCACTCGCTGCCACACCAAACTCGGCAGCATCAGGCATTGACATACCGGTAACAAGTCCATAGATCAAACCGCTTGCAAATGAATCCCCGCTTCCTACACGGTCGACAATACGCACATTATATCTTTTTGTATGGTGAAACTCTTTGCCATCATATACCAATGCACTCCAACCATTGTCACTTGCACTATGACTTTCGCGGAGTGATGATGCAATAAATTTGAAACCGAATTTCTCTTTCATTTGCTTGAATACATCTTTGTAACCATCCAGGTTCAGCTCGCCTTTGGTGATATCGGTATGCGCTGCTTTAAAACCTAACGTAGTATCTGCGTCCTCTTCATTGCCAATACAGACATCAACAAACTGGCAAAGTTTTGTCATCACTTCTCTTGCTTTTTCTTTGCTCCATAATTTTTTTCGGTAATTGAGGTCAATACTCGTTGTAATACCTTTTGCTTTTGCAGCCTTTAATGCAGTCTCAGCTAATACTGAAGCTTTATCACTCAATGCCGGCGTAATACCCGTTGTATGAAACCAATCAGCACCATCCAATATTTTATCCCAATCAAAATCTTTCGGATTCACATCAGCAATGGATGCTCCTGCCCTGTCATAAATAACCTGCGATGCACGCATGGAAGCGCCGGTCTCCAAAAAATAAATTCCCAAACGATCGCCTCCTTTTGCAATGAATTGTGTATCGACCCCGTAACGCCGGATATGATTGATCGCCGCTTGACCAATTGCATTATCGGGAACCTTCGTCACAAACGTACCATTCAATCCATAATTACATAACGCGGCAGCCACATTTGCTTCGCCACCGCCATAGGTAACATCAAACGAGTCTGCCTGAACAAATCTTTTAAAATCCGGTGTTGACAACCGCAACATAATTTCACCAAGAGTTACTACTTTTTTTGACATTGAGCTATTTTTTACTTTTGATTTTTGAATTTTTATTTGAGCGTGTTCACTGGCGCAGGGTCCATATCGGTATAAACCAGGTTCTCTCCTGCCATTCCCCAAATGAATCCATAATTAAATGTGCCGCATCCATAATGCGTACTCCATGGCGGAGATATCACTGCTTCGTTATTCGCCATTATCAAATGTCTTGTTTGTTGTGGTTCCCCCATAAAATGCATGATGCGATGTTCTGCCGGTAGATCAAAATAAAAATATACTTCCATTCTTCTTGTATGTGTATGTGGCGGAATGGAATTCCATACACAGCCCGGCTCGAGCATTGTTAAACCCATTACCAGCTGGCAACTTTTTAAACCATCTAAATGAATATACTTGTAAACTGTTCTTTTGTTTGCCGTTTCTACTGCTCCCAGTTGTACGGGTGCAGCTTTTTCTCGTGGCATCAATTTGTTCGGATACTTTTGATGAGCCGGAGCAGAAAGAAGATAAAACAACGCTGCATCCTTTTTACTCTTTGATTTGAATCGTACTTTTTGTGTTCCCTTACCAAGATAAACACAATCCATTTTGCGAAGGGCAAACTCTTTTCCATCAGCGATCACCAGGCCATCAGCACCTACATTGATAATTCCAAGTTCTCTTCTTTCTAAAAAAAACCCGGCTCTGAGTTCGGGATGATTGGGCAGGTCAATTGTCCTGTTAACCGCTTTCACTCCGCCAATTATTACCCTGTCGTAATGTGTATATACGAGATTTATCTCATCATCTGAAAAAAGCTTCTGCACTAAAAAATTCTCACGCAGCTGTTCCGTACCCATTCCTTTTGTTTCCTGCTGGCTGATTGCAAATTGTATTCTCATACTAAGCTTCTACAGTTTTATGACTTGGCTCCTTGATATCCTGCCATCCGAAATATTGGTGTGCATTATTAAAACAAATATCCTGGACAACTTTTCCTATCCAGGCCATATCATTTGGAAGTTCACCATTCTCGATTTCTTCGCCAAATAAATTACACAGCAACCTTCTGAAGTATTCATGTCGCGGGAATGAAAGGAAACTACGGCTGTCTGTGAGCATTCCCACAAAACGGCTTACCAATCCCATATTGCTGAGCGCATTCAGTTGTTTTGTCATTCCATCTTTCTGATCGAGAAACCACCAGCCGCTACCCCATTGGATCTTTCCTGCGACAGAACCATCATTAAAGTTACCCATCATGGTTGCGAATAATTCATTATCGGCAGGATTAAGATTATAGATGATCGTTTTAGCCAATTTGTTGTTGGTGTCCATCCGGTTCAAAAATTTAGATAGTGCCCTTGCCTGTGAGAAGTCGCCAATACTATCCCAACCAGTATCCGGACCGAGTTGCTTTAGCATACGGCTATTATTATTTCTTAAGGCCCCAAGGTGATATTGTTGCACAAATCCTTTTTCCCAATCCCATTCAGCAAATGTTACAAGCATCGCCGATTTGAATTTTTTTCTTTCTTCCAGGCTAAGGTCACCACCGGAACGGATCTTGGCAAAAATGCCAACGATCTCGGTTTGCGTATAATCCTCTGCATAGATCTCTTCAAGACCATGATCGCTGACACTGCAATTATTAGCCACAAAATAATCATGACGCGTCTTTAATGCAGCGATATAATCATTGAAGGTGCTTATTGAAATGCTTGACGCCTTTTCAAGGAGTGTGAGATAATTATTGAATGCATTTACATCATCAACGTTCATTGCCTTATCAGGACGAAAGGCAGGTAATACTTTTATTTGCCAGTTGTCCGCGTTTAATTTTTTATGAAATTCCAATGAGTCAACGGGATCGTCAGTGGTACAAATGACTTTTACATTCATTTTCTCTAACAAACTTCTTACACTAAAATCTTTTTGCTGCAATTTGGATGAAGCCTCATCATAGATCTTTTTTGCTGTATCAGGATTCAGAATATCAATTATATCGAAATAACGCTGGAGCTCTAAGTGTGTCCAGTGATATAAGGGATTACGTAAAGTATAAGGAACGGTTTCGGCCCATTTCTGAAATTTTTCCCAATCACTTTTGTTGCCCGTGATAAATTCCTCCGGTACACCGTTGGTACGCATAGCTCTCCATTTATAATGATCGCCATTAAGCCATATCCCTGTAATATTTTCGAAATTCTTATCACCAGCTATTTCATCGGGAGGTAAATGATTGTGATAATCGATTATCGGCATGTCGCGGGCGAACTCGTGATAAAGATGTTGCGCCGTTTTGTTATTCAACAAAAAATTCTCATCCAAAAACTTTTTCATATGACTGCTTGAAGAAGGTTTATGAATTACACTAGAGGTTATAAATGTATGAAATGTATTTGCTTACGAGGCTAAAATCTCCGCAAACGTTGCCGGCAAATTAGCGCTGGTAAAGTTCCTTTTGACATTATCAGATGGTGTTCCTGGATTAAACACCGCTGAAAATTGAAAAGCCACCATCAACATTTACCACTGTGCCCGTTACAAATTTTGATGCATCGCTCAGCAACCACATTAATGCACCAATCAATTCATCGGCATCTCCAAAACGGCTGAACGGTGTATTTTTTATTACCAAATTGCCGCGTTCAGTCATAGTGCCATTTCCTTTTGTCAACAATGTTCTGTTTTGTTCTGTAAGAAAAAATCCCGGTGCAATAGCATTCATGCGTATGGAATCACCATAGCGCTTTGCCAGTTCAACAGCAAACCATTTGGTATAACAATCAATGGCACTCTTCGCCATGCTATAACCAAGCACTTTCGTAACCACCCGTTGGGAAGCCATGGAAGAAATGTTTATGATACTTCCTTTCCCCTGTTTCGCGATAGCTTCTCCAAAGATCTGTGTAGGTAACACGGTACCAAATAAATTAAGATCCATTACTTGTTTTAAAGCGGCCAAGTTCATTTGAAAAATATCGTGATCGGGGGAGATCACAGCATCAGGAATATTGCCGCCTGCAGCATTCACAAGCCCATCGATCTTACCAAATTGGTTAATTATTTTTTCTTTTGCGGCTATTAGTTGTGCTTCGCTCGTTACATCAGCGATCAAGGCAATTGCCTTTCCACCTTTGTCCATGATCGCCTGCACTCTTTCATTTGCAACTTTTTCATTTCTGCCTAACACACCGACGATAGCTCCTTCATCTGCCAATGCATTAATAAATGAATGGCCTAACACCCCGGTTGCGCCAGTTACTACAATTACTTTATCACGTAATGAAAACCTGTTTTTCATTCTGAAAAATGATTAATAAATTAATAACGAACTGCCGCATCCCTGTTATCCGCGTAGGCTTTAGCGTAATTCTTTTTTTTAACCTTCCCTGCGATATATTTAATACCCTGGAAAAGATGTTGGATATAAACAGGATCTTCATAATCTTTTTTATCATGACCGAGTGCAGTGATCCATATATAGCCTCCGTCAAAATCATTTGTCCATGAAGCTGGATACAAATCGCCAAATCCACCCGCATTTTTTAAGATGAGGTTTCTTTGCGATGTATCATTCATATTCAGGGTAGTGATATCATGAGCTAAAATTGTTTTGGTTCCCGGGTATAATTCTTTTGCGAAGTAACATTCATCCTCTTTCTCCCACAGCTTTGGTAATCCCTGCGCAGCGGGATGTGACGGATCGATCGTCTTTACTGTAAATTTTTGAAATTTTGCATGCCAACTAAAGGTGCCGCCGATCATCATTTTAAACCATTTCCAATTTCGTTCTGTCCCGGTTACTGAATGAACACCTACGAATCCTCCACCTGCTTCTATATAACGCCTGAAAGCCAAACGTTGCTCATCCGTATCAAATACATCGTTATTAGTACTTGGAAAAATCAATAGGGTATATTTATTAAGATTACTTTCTGTCATTACAGCCGGATTACCGGAAGTATCCACTTTGAATCCATATTGCTTTCCTAACTTTTGAATGCAGCTAACGGCAAAAGGGATATTATCATGCACATAACCTTTTCCATTCTTGGTATACACAAGTACATTTATACTGTTCCATCTGACCGCTATCGGATTCACTTTGTCCTGTGTTTGGGCTTTTGAATGCAGTGAAAGATGCAGCAGTGCACCCAGGAACATCATTATAGTTGATAGAAATTTCATGTATTTGTGTAAAAGTGATCGAAAGAGTTATCCAAGAAAAAATCGTGTTAGCCGCTTTAGATGGCATTTTTCTTTTTCACAACATAGTTTGTACCATAAGGATACCGCTGTGGTCTTGACAATAATTTATTCGCTTCAATATTTCCATTGAAAATTTCTTTTTTAGGATCCCAATACAATTTCTTCCCTATTTTCATAGCTGCATGCGCCACTAAGCATGCACTGCAGGAACGATGAGCCACTTCTGCAGGGCTGATAGTTGGTCTTTTGCTTTGAATACACTCCAACCAGTTGCCGTGCTGTTCCTTACTTTCATACAGATGAATTTCATTTGGTCCAATTACAGAAGATAATATTTTAGGATCGCTTGCAGTAAATGCTTTGTTGTCACCACCAGCGCCAGGGTCAGTAGCTGTAACGCTTACATTCCCTCTTGAAACAAATATCCATCCGCTCGTACCTTCAAATTTTATCCCATTAGGATTTTTGCTGCTTAAATACATATTAACTCCATTCGCATACTTTGCATGCACCTCGTAATTGCCATGAACATTCCATAATCCGGCTTTTGGAAATTCTGCGCTGCCTTCTATTTCTATAGGACCAGTTAATTCAGTATTCATGCCCCAATGTGCAATATCAATATGATGTACACCCCAACCAGTTATCATACCGGCACCAAATTGTTCCAGGCGTAACCATCCTGGTCTGCTATCAGGATCCGTTTGTGAGTGAACACGGTCAAGTGTATAATATATGTAGGGAGTTGAGCCAAGCCACATATCGTAATTAAGATTTTCGGGGACAGGCATTTCAGCGGTGTTACCACCTGCAGGATCAGATGGTAGTCCAATATGCACGGAATGCAGCTTTCCAATTCGCCCGTTTCGTACCAATTCACATGCCCGTTTAAATTGCGGCCAGGGATTTACTGAGCGCTGTTGGCTGCCGAGTTGGAATACAACACCTGATCTTTGTACTGTATTACTCATCATGCGTCCTTCTTCAATGGTAAGTGAGGTTGGCTTTTGCAGATAAATATGCTTGCCAGCTAATGCAGCTTCCATAGCCGGTTGTGCATGCCAGTGATCTGGCGTGCTGATCATTACTGCATCAATATCTTTATTGGCCAACAGCTCATGGTAATCATCGTATGTTTTAATATCTACATAATTTTCATTGCCGGTTTTCTTTGTATACCACCCTTCCACCAGTTTCTTACCAAGTTGTAACCGGTTACGATCCACATCTGCTATTGCCATTATATGGGCATGATCATATTTAAATGTTTCGCTAAGATCATGGGTACGTGCAATGCGGCCGCAACCTATTTGCCCAATATTGATCTTATTACTCGGTGCATTTTTGCCAAAGACAGAAGCTGGAACAATGGTAGGAAAGCTGTTCAAGGCAACGGTCCCTGCTGCCAGCCTAATAGTGTCTTTTAAAAATTTTCGCCGGTTATTAGATGGTTTCAAAAGATCCATAGTTTTACTTTTTAAAGAAGAGGAGAGCATGCATTCAATAACAAAGAACGTATTAAATGCATGCATTTCTATCCAGAAAGCTACTCATCAGGAATTACATCCAATGCAGGAACATTCAAATCTGCGCCCGAGTATCCAATGTTTTGATTGATACGTCCATCCGTATTACCTAAAATAGCGGATTGCGGAATGGGCCATAATACATGGTATTGACTGATCTTAAACATATCCTGGTGAATAGTAACAAAATTGGTCCGGTAAAAAATATTTTTCTCCAAAATTCTATCCACCATAAAATTCGAGAGAGAGAAATCAGCCAGCGTGTAGGTCTTACCATTATAAGGCTTACTGGTTTTCGCAAACAAATAAGCGATCCTGGTCAACTCTGTTTTGCGGCCTTCTTCATAATATAATTCCCTGGCTCTTTCATCTAATATAGTTCCTATGCTCATATTGGCAGCAGTATATGGAGCACAACCTGCCCTTTGCCTTACTTTATTTACATCAGTTGCTGCATTTGCCATATCTCCTTTCCAAACATATGCTTCTGCGCGGAGTAGGTAAGTTTCGGCAAGACGCATTACATACCAGTCGGTATTTCCTCCCCGCATCGGCGAGTTTTCTGTATCTGGTATATATATTTTATAATGCGGCCATGGATACCATTGACGTAAAGTATCGGAGCATAAAAGTGTTCCTGTTGCACTATACAAACGTAATCTCTGACCATAGTATGGATCAACATTTTTCAATGCAGGATTACTATACCGCAGGTTTTCCATATACATCCAATTACCCGATGTTGAATCATGCCGAAGGTCATTTACATCGTCCCAAATATCTTTATAGTGGTAAGAAGTGGAACGGCAACGACCGATACCACGGCCATACCATTGCATCAAGTCGATCTCAATATTAGGAAGTGGAGAGATGCCTGTACCACCGTTTGGTGTTCTGATACCTGCAATAGATATACCGGGAACTGCCTGGCGCATTGATTGAATGCCTCCAACAAATCGACCTGCATTTCCAAAGGCGTCAGTGACCAAAAATAAAACTTCAGTATTGTTGGCAGCAGCCTTATTTGCCGGGCGATGTAGATCCCAGATAACGTTTTTAGTGGCAATACCTGCATCTACACCAAACCTCGCCGTCATTAATTTGTAGGTGCCATTATTGATGACGGCGCTCGCAGCAGCGATCGCATCATCAAACAAGCCTAATGCAAGATTTATTTTTGCCAACAAATGGTAAATAGCACCTCTATTTACATCTCCTTTATCTGCTGTCCAGGGTACCCAAAGAACGGCGCTGTCAAGGTCCTGTTTCATTCGCCGCAAGATCACTTCCCTTTTTACCGTCGCATAATTTGTTTTTACAGTTGTCAATTCTTTTAATGGACAAGGCACATCTCCAAATTGATTAGTTAAACGATAATAATCATAGGCCCTGAAAAAATATGCTTTACCCTTGATAATGTTCTTGGTGGCATCTGGAATGGCTGTGGCTGCAGGAAGACGGGAAATGATCGTATTTGCCAAACGAATACCGATCCATTCCTGTTCCCAGTACCAACCAATTCTATTTGCATCTACACTATTCAGGTTTGCTTCGGGCTTAATAGTAATATCCAAATTTTGTGCAGGCCCTGTCTTATCATCTGTTCCTTCAACAGCTACTTCTGAAAAAATCGTTTCAGTAATAATTGGTGCACCATCGCCATACCACTCATTCTTAAGAACTCTTGCACACCCATTTAAAGCTGCATTAAATCCAATTACATCCACAAAAGTATTTTCAGGATTAAATTGAGAAAGTGGTTTGGGTTTCAAACGGTCTTTATTACAGCTTTCCAAAACCATCATGCCAATAACCATGATGGTTAAAAGGCTAATTAGTTTATATAAATTTTTCATGAATTTATTATTTAACAGTTATCTTATAATTATAATGTCAGGTTCAATCCAAAATTAATTGTCCGTGGGGTGGGAGAGATATTCTGCAGACCATCCGCTCCATGATATTCAGGATCGAAGTAATCCCATTTTGAAAATACAGCCGCATTTATAACATTGGCATAAACCTTAAGCGAGCCTATCTTATATCTTTGAGTGAGCTTTGCCGGAACAGTATAGGCCAGGCTAATATTGCTCAACCTCACAAAAGAAGATTTTTTATAAACGTTCCAGCCAACAACACCCCTGTAAGAGCCAAGCTTTCCATATTCATTCGTCGGATTGGAAGGGGTCCAGTAAGGTAGTTGATAAAAATTAACCCGATCATAGAAAATATTATTACTGTTGTTCCTTGAACCATTGGTAGCTTCATTAAATGTGCTCATCTGTCCCATCCTGGCATACAGCGTAAATGAGAAATCGAAATTCCTATAAATTTTAAATTCGTTTCTCATGTTCCATGAATACCTGGGGGTAAAATCGCCCATAAATTTCTTATCTGCTAACGTGTACTTGCCATCTCCATTACCATCAACTAAACGCATATCACCCGGTTGAAATCCATATTGTGCTGCCAAAGCCTTATCTGGTATTTGCCAAACTCCCTGGATAGGAAAGTCATAGATAACAGAAATAGATTTCCCGATATACCAGTTATTTATTGCATCATTCTTTTCGGAACGGCCAATTTCTTTTCCTGTTGCATCATAATCAGGAGTGGCCCCGTATAAATGAATGATCTTATTTCTGTTTAACCAAAACCCGATAGTAGTATTCCATGAGAAATTGCTTAGCTGCAGGTTTACAGTATTCAAATTTATTTCAAGTCCTTTATTTTCTACTTCACCAAGATTTGCCAAAATGCTTGTGAATCCTGTCACGTTAGGTAATGAACGATTAACCAGGAGATCTTTAGTAGTACGTTTGTAAACATCAAACGAACCACTTACTTTCCCTTTTAAAATTGAATAATCTAAACCAATATTTATAGAACTGTTTCTCTCCCATTTCAACTTTGGATTCGCTAATGTAGTTCCTGCCACATATGAGGTGTTATACCTGGCACCACCTGAAGTAATGAACTCATATGTGCCGGCACCTAAATTAGACAAAGCAGCATAACGGCCGATTTGCCTGTTACCATTTTCACCATATGAAAGCCTGAGTTTTCCATAGTCAAGCCATTTTATGTCGTTAATGAATTTTTCATCACTGAAAGCCCAGGCAACTCCCAATGAAGGGAAACTGGCTCTTGGATTTTCTTGTCCAAATGCAGAAAAACCATCTCTGCGTAATGTTGCTGTTAAAAAATAACGTTGGTCATAATTATAAGTTACCCGGCCCATCAATGCATCTCCTGTTTCATATTGGTCATCGCTATTGATAATAGGGGGTAATGTTGCGAATTGAATACCGTTGTAACCTAAATTATCACTGGGTGCAAAATTTTCAGCCTGGATGGTCGTATTCCAGGATTGAAATTTTTCAGCATTGGCAAGGAATGTTGCTTCTACTGAATGTTTGTCAAATTTTTTGTTCCAGCGTATGATATTATCTATCTGCCATGAATAAACAGTTTGATTTCTCCTGTTTACTACACCCTTTCTCGATATGATATCTGGCTTTTTAGAGGATTGATGCTGGTATTCACGCAGTACATCAAACCTCGGAGTAAAGTTAACCTGGTAGGAGAAACCAAATGGCAGATTTCCTTTCGCATAGACGCTGCCAAAAAAATTATCATACTTATATAATCGCTTTATGTAGGCCTGGTCCAGGAACGGGTGAGTATTGGAACCCGGATCATCATTTGGACTTTGTCGTAGCGTGACACCATCGGCCTGGTAGAAGGAGCCCCACGGTGTAGTAGCAGCAATATCACCAAACCTGACAGGTACTGTACTTTCATCCCTGTTAGAATATTGAAAATTCAGACCTGCTGTGAAGAATTCAGCAACTTTTCCTTCTAAATTAACACGGGTTCGAAATACCTTATATTTATCACCAACAGTTAACCCTTCATTCGTCAAATAGCCCAATGAAAAGTAATAATTATACTCATCTCTCCTTTGTGCTATACTCACCGTATGATCATGTTGCAGGGCATTATCATTGTAGATCAGGTCTTGCCAGTCAATAGATTTTCCTGCTTTAAAATTGGCCAATTCAATAGGCTTAAACAAATTGCGCTGGAACCATACATTCGTATCGTTAAGGTTGGTAGATCCATCCAATGCTAACCATTGAGCCAATGTAAAATTTGAAGGCAAATTCCACGGCATTGTATATAAATACTGGATGCCGGGCTTACTAATAGAATCAAAATTGGCTTTAGCCCACATGGCATCTGCACGGAATTGTAAAAATTCCTGTGCATTCAATAAATGAGGTTGATTGACCAGTTTATTCAGAGCGAAATTGCTGTTGAAAGTAATTACAGGCTTACCAATCTTTCCTTTTTTAGTTGTGATCAGTAATACGCCGTTAGCTGATCTTGCTCCAAATACTGCAGCAGCACTGGCATCTTTTAAAATGTCAACAGTCGCAATATCGTTAGGGTTTATATCGGATAATGCTCCCGGATAAATTACCCCATCCAAAACTATCAAAGGAGATGAACTAGCTGTTAAGGTTCCCCTGCCGCGGATCTGCAAGCTTCCACTTTGACCTTTAGTACTTGGATCCCAACCAATATCTAATCCAGGAGCATTCCCTCTTAACATGTCCTGTACTGATTTCGGATTTTCATTTTCGAATTGACTAGCTTTTACCTGGGCGATAGCACCCGTTAAATCTTTTTTCTTGGCCGTACCATACCCGGTTACTACCACTTCATTCAAAGAAGAAATAATTTCATTCAGCGTAATGTCAATGCTCCCCTTTCCATTTACCGAAATTTCTTTGGTCCCAAAACCGGTATAACTGAATATCAGTACACCTTTTTCAGGAACATCAGCAAGCTGATACCAGCCCTCTGTATTAGTACTAGTTCCCTTGGATGTTCCTTTTATCAGAACCGTCACCCCAGGGAGCGGGCTGTTCTTACTGTCCGTGACCTTTCCTGAAACAGTAAGATTAGGAGATTGTGCGTTAAGTACCAGTGGCAGGCAAATTGAGACAAAAAGAAAGCAGGCAATTTGCCGAAGGGTATTGCCACGCATGGCAATAGGCAGTGTTTTGTGTAGTGTTTTGTGCATATAGCAAGCTTTGGTGTTTACAAAAATAGTTTGGTATCACATTGTCGGTTATTAAACAGTTCCCAATGGAAAATTTGTTCAAAGAACCAAAACGCTGAGAGCCCATTAAATAAAGAGGAACCTTCACAGGATAAATTGAGTCACCATCACCGATAAACCATACAAAAGGGAAAACAGAAAATCCTGAAAATAAATTACAGGTTTTGTCCCATGGCAAGACAATTAATTTTCCCCATAACGGAACCAGTTCAAACTTTGGATAAAGGAAATCAGTTTCTCTACAAGCAAATCCTGGTTAAATGTATTATTATTTCAGTATTCTTATTGCATATCTCTGGCCTGCGGGGAAAGAAAGGGCAACTACAACGATTGAAATTGATTAGAATCCTGATTTTTTATTAATTTGTAAAGGTCATTCTGAACGATCTGCTGCATGAAAAAAGGCGTTACAATCAAGGACATTGCCCTGAAACTGAATATGTCCGTGTCTACGGTATCAAAGGCTCTCAATAATGATCTTTCAATAAGTGCTCCTACCAAAGAAAGGGTTAAACAACTTGCAAATGACTGGAATTATATCCCGAATGAAGCGGCCCGGCACTTCAAACTCAATAAAACATTTACACTCGGGCTCGTTATTCCGGACATGCTTGATCAATTCTTTGTATTAGCAATAAATGGCGCAGAGAAAATAGCTGCACTAGAAAAATATAATGTGATCATTTCTCAATCACATGAAGATCCAGCGAATGAAGAGAGAATTGTTGATCTAATGAAACGAAACAGGGTTGACGGACTCATTGTTGTTATCACAAAAAAAACACAGGATATGTCGCCTTTTTTAAACCTAAAAAATATTGGTATCCCTGTGGTCTTTTTTGCCCGTCCCCCCAAAGATGATTCCTTTGATTATGTAATAGCAGACAATGAAGGTGGTGCCTTTAAAGCAACTGAATATTTGATTAAAAAGGGACACCGACGGGTCGGTCATCTTATGGGTCCGGAGTCGATGGCTGTAAGTCAAAAAAGATTGCAGGGTTATAAGACAGCTTTAGAAAAGAATAAAATAAAGTTTGATCCCGACCTGGTAAGGGTTGTAGACCTGACAGAAGAATCAACCTTTTTTGCCATGAGCCAGTTTATGAAAATGAAATCTCCCCCAACAGGAATTTTCACCTTCAAAAATTATATTAGCCTTGATGCTATCGAATATCTTAAAAAGAAATTTCCGAGAAAAGTGAATAAAATAGATTTTGCAGGGTTCGGCAACCTGCCTCTCTTCCGCTATCTTGATCACAAACCCGTGGCATCTATTGAAGAAAGTTCTTACGAAATGGGTGAAGAAGCCGCACGCTTATTGTTCGAATTCATCAAAAAAGAAGATTTGATGAGTATGCGGGCAGTACAACATATTCAAGTTAGCTGCAAGCTTGTTGTTCATGAATAAATCAAATCGTAACAAGTGTCTATTTCACCTTCAAACTATACGCTCACTTACAAAACCATTCTTCGTATCAAAAAGACAAAACAAAAAGGATCAATTTACAAGCTCACTCCTCGCTTCCAGGGAATAAAATCATCCTGGTTAAGCTGAACAGCTTTTGGTATTACTTCACCGCCTGCGGCTTTGATACAATATTCAAGTATCTCCTCTCCCATTTGCTGAATGGTTTTTTCTCCCTCTACAATGGGGCCACAATCGATATCGATGATATCATTCATTTTTTTTGTAAGATTACTATTCGTACTCACTTTAATAGTCGGACAAACAGGATTGCCGGTTGGTGTACCAAGTCCCGTAGTAAATAAGATCAGCGTGGCGCCGCTTGCGGCTTTCCCGGTTGTAGCTTCCACATCATTGCCCGGTGTGCAAACCAAATTCAATCCAGGCTTTGTTACCGGCTCAGTGTAATCCAGCACGTCAACAACCGGCGAAGTACCACCCTTCTTAGCGGCTCCGTTACTTTTAATAGCGTCGGTTATCAATCCATCTTTAATATTCCCGGGAGATGGATTCATATGAAAGCCCGAACCAACTTTATGTGCAGCTTCATTATAAGCGGTCATTAGCTGAATGAATTTCCTGGCAGCTGGCTCGTTAGTCGTTCTGTCAATAAGGTCCTGTTCAGCCCCGCAGAGTTCAGGAAATTCTGCCAATAATATTTTACCGCCCAATGCCACGACAAGATCGGCACAATAACCAACCGCAGGGTTGGCAGAGATACCACTGAACCCATCACTTCCGCCACATTTTACACCGATACATAATTTATCAAGCGTGGCAGGCTTGCGCTCGATCTTGTTTACCTCAATTAATCCCTCAAATGTTTTACGTATTGCTTCAGCGATCAATTGTTCTTCGCTTTGAGATTGTTGTTGTTCAAAAATGTAAAGCGGCTTGTCAAAATTTGGATCGCGCTGTTTCAGATCGTTTATAAAATCCTGCACTTGTAAGTTCTGACAGCCCAAACTCAATACGGTGACACCGGCGACATTCGGATGATCCGCGTAAGCTGCTAACAATTTTCCAAGGATGCCTGCATCCTGCCTCGTACCTCCACAACCTCCCTGGTGATTTAAAAACTTGATCCCGTCAACATTTTTAAATGGACGATTTCCGTTAGTGTGTTTCGGCACAGAAAAAATATCAACGGATGCGACATCCTTCCCTTTTTTGTATGCTTCGATCAGCTGGTGAGTATAGCTCTTATATTTATCCGTAACCGCATATCCCAATTCATTGTGCATTGCTTCACGTATCACATCAAGGTTCCGGTTTTCGCAAAAGACCGTTGGAATAAATAGCCAATAGTTAGCAGTTCCCACTCTCCCATCACTACGATGGTATCCATTAAAAGTTCTTCCTTTGAATTTGGAAACATCCGGGGCATGCCATTCATATTTTGCCGCGCGATAAGTAAATGGATCAGCAGCATGCTTTGTATTTATGGTAGTCATCAACCCGCCACGAGGGACGGGATTTTGTGCCTTGCCTACAAGCACACCGTACATAATGATCTCATCACCGGTTTGCAGGTCCTTTGTAAAAAACTTATGCTTGGCATTGATATCCTCCTGCAACCGATACTCTTCGCCTTCAAAGGAAATCGTTTCTCCTTTCTTAAGATTTGTCAATGCCACTATTACATTATCCTTTGGATTTACCTTTAAAACTCTATGTTTCATTTAAGCCACCACCTTTTTTGATTCGATCTTTGAAATAGTACTTAACACACCGTGCAACTGAAAATCATTCAATTGCTCTTGCACGGTTTGTAAAAATCCCGGCAGTTTGGTGAGGTCAGTCCCCCAAAGTTCCTCATTTTGCATTACAATCTCAGCAGCTTTATTCGAACTGTTATCATGCCACACGACGGAGAAATATTCTGCCGAATCATCCTTTATCTCATACAATTGTCCATTCCTGTTTCCATAATATTTCCCGTTTTCTTTTTTTACCACTTTCATGTACAAAAGAAACCCTGCAAAACCGGTAGCCATATGGACCGGAGGCGAATCATTTAACTCATAATGACGTTGCAGCAAAGGAATATTCCTCATCTTCATTTTAGACGTATACTGAACTGTAATACTCTGCCATTGATGCTCGATAAACGGATTGCAAAATCTTTCAAATACCCTGTTAGCAAAATCTTTTTTTACATTTTCATCTATTTCATATGGGATGGCTTTTGCGATTTCATTTTGCATCAGCTCTTTTGTAAATCTTCCGTAAACAGGATCACCCACGGCCTCCCTGGTGATATTAAATCCGCTCAGAAATGCGAGCCCGCAATTGAAGGTGTGCGTCCCATTCAGCAATCGCAGTTTTAACTCCTTAAATAAGGTAATATCAGGAGTGATGATCACACTTTCATCGATTTTATAGAATGACAATGCTTCTTTCACTTTCTCATCACCTTCAATAGCCCAAAGACGAAATACTTCACTCTTTGTCATCAGTTCATCTTCGTAACCAAGGGATGTCTCAATTCTTTTTACATCTTCCGCCGCTGGTTTACCCGGAACAATGCGATCAACAAGGGAGTTACAAAAAACATTATGATTTTCCAGCCATTCAAAAAATTTAAACTCGAGATTATTTCGGTGCGCCAGTTCTAACACAATACTTTCGAGCTTATCTGCATTATCAGTTATCAGTTCAGTAGGCACGATCACCATTCCGCTTGCAGCACTTCCTTTAAATGCTTTAAATCTTTCGTATAAAAATGAGAGCAGCTTACCGGGAAATGAAACCGGCGGTGTAGCATTAATATCATCATCCACTAATTGTATTCCTATCTCGGTAGTATTTGAAATGATGATTCTCATTTCAGGATTGTATGCACATTCCAGGAGTTGCTTCCATTCTGTCTTTGCACTCAGCACGCGGCTGATTGAAGCATTTACAATATTTTCCTCTATAGTTTTTCCATTCTCAATTCCACGAACACAGATGGTATACAATCCATTCTGCCGGTCAAATGCCGAGCTATCGCTTTCTGTTGATTTCACTACCACTACCCTGCCATTAAAAATACCCTGTTTGTTTGCCTGGTCAATAAAATGATCTGGCAATGCTCTTAACAACACGCCTGTGCCGAATTGCAATACTTTCTCGGGCAAACCAAACACTTTTTTATCGGGTATCTCCAGGCCGTTCTTCACTTCGATCTTGTCAATATTATTTTTCGATAATTGCATATGCTTTGATCTTTTATTGTAGGTTATGAACGATACTAATTTATTGCAATGAGTGATGAGTTATCAGTGATGAGCAAACACCACTCATTACACATCATTCATTATTCATTTCTTTTCAGCAGGGCTCCATCTTTTCCCGAATAACCATCCAACGCTTATTTCGTTTATGTTCACCCCTTCCGGTAAGTTATTCTTATGCCATGCAAAATCATTTCCGCTTTTTCGATGACAATTATAATAGTACACTCGATGACCCCAATTGATAACATTATTTGTTGGTACCCGGTAGATCGCTGAATCTTTCATATTG
>Ga0075419_10000297_pt1 | contig 29904 bp, 28 predicted proteins | sample SoiMetdeltSBSDD3_FD_76900 | JGI IMG/M metagenome (GOLD analysis project Ga0075419, IMG submission 76900) | Bulk soil microbial communities from a Populus tree surrounding site in Tennessee, USA - Soil MetaG P. deltoides SBSDD3 | ecosystem: Environmental > Terrestrial > Soil > Tree plantation... | reverse complement strand
TTCCTACTCGCTGGCGATCGGCTTGTTCTCGCTGATCGTCCCTCTGACCGTCCAGGAACTGACGAACACCTTCGCCTTTGCCATTCAGCCCGTGACCATCGTCACGCTGGCCGGCGTGATGATCGCCGCCCTGCTGTTCGTAGGCGCCTTCCGCGCGTTGCAATATTATGCGGTCGAAGTCCTGGAACGTCGGCTCTTCGCGCGTGTTGCCATCGGGATGGCACAGCAGATTCCGCAGTTTCAGTTTCTCGGCTTTAAGCCCCGGTACGCCAATCATTTCATGGAAACGGTGTTCATGCAGCGGGCACTCTCAGTGCTTCTGGTGGACCTCATCAACGTCGTCGTCGGCGGTGCGGTCGGCATGACGATTCTGGTCTTCTACCATCCGTATTTCTTGCTCTACAATGCGCTGCTTCTCGCCGGATTCAACATCGTGTTTCTGCTATCGCACGGCGGGCTCAAGGCTACCATCGAGATGTCGCACGCCAAGTACGACACTCTCCATTGGATGCAGGAAATTTCGTATAACCTCCTGCATTTCAAAGCCACGGATAGTCAAGCCATCGTGATGCAGCGGACCGACGAACTCGTCGGCAAATACGTCCAGACAAGACAGACGCGTTTCGGCATTCTCATCCGGCAGTACCTGGGGTCGGTAGGGTGGCAGGCCATCGCGCACGGTGGATTGATTGCCACTGCGGCCTGGCTGCTGTCCATCGGCCAGCTCACCTTGGGACAGCTGGTGGCCGCCGAAGTGGTCGTGAGCGGCCTATTGGCCAGCTTTGACGAAGTCGTCAAGCGAATGGGGCACATATTCTACTTCATGACGGGGTTGAGGGAACTGGATTTGGTGCTGTCGCTTCCGAAGGACCAAGGCTCGTCCGCCTTATCGGTCCCGCTTCCCGATCCCACCGTGCACGGCATCCGGTTGACGTGCAAGGACCTGGCGGTGCATCACGCAGGCGTCCCGGCAATCTTCGAGCAGTTCAATGTCGAAGTCACTCCCGGTGAAAAGATCGGCATCTATGCGAGCACGACGGTGGCGAAAACTGCCCTGGCGCGCGTGCTAGCCGGTCTGGAGGTGCCGACCGGCGGCGTGATCCGTTACAACGGCGTGGACCTGCGACATATCGACATGAATGCCATCAACAGGTGCCGCGGCTTCATGATCGATTCCCAGCTAACGCTGTTCGAAGGTACAATCGAGGACAATATCCTGCTCGGCCGTTCTTATATTCCCTACAGTGATGTCCGGTGGGCATTGCGCTTTGCCGAACTAGAAGAGGACGTTGACGCACTCCCGCAAGGCCTCAAAACGCACATCCGGGCGCCTGGGAAAATTCTGGCCCCGACACACATGATGCGCATCTTACTGGCTCGTGCGATTCTTGGGCGGCCCCAGATCCTGATATTCGACGGAATCCTTCACACGCTCCAACCTGTCCTGCGTGAGACGTTGCTCCGGCGGCTGTGTTCCAAAGACGAGCCCTGGTCGGTCATTTTCGTGTCCAATGATCCCAACTTGACGCCGCATGTCGATCGGCGGCTTATTTTGGAGTAAGGAGACAACCGTGTTGCTGTTACGGTGGCTACGCTCGTTCCGTCCCAGCGCTTCGCAGATCTTAATCAGCCTGCTGATTGCAGGGCTCGGCTGGTTGAGCGGAGGCGCGCTCAGCCGGGTGGATCAAGATCTCAGGATCATGTACACCGAATACACGCTCGGCGCTGCCGATCTGGCACACATCTCGGCAGACGTCATGCGGTATCGCAACACGATCATTCGAGCGTTGGAAGCCAGCAGTCGAAAAGACTTCGAACGCATCACTGAGTCACTTCCTGGCCAGCGGGCCCGAGTGCAACTCGCTGTGGATCGCTATGCGGCCGCAGGCCTTCGCGTTTCTCGCAGCGGACGGAGCGAGCCGGAAGACATCGAAGCCGTCAGAAAAAGCCTCGATCAGTATTTTTCTGCAGCCAGCACCACGATCGATCTACTGTCCAGGGAATGGAATGCCTCCTCTCCCAGCGAACGCGATCGGTTACGCCGCAATGCAGAGGGACATGCCGCGGACAATGCCGGTCCCAAGATGATTCAGGTCAGTCTGGCACTCGACCGGTTGCTCGACACGGTCGCCGATGTCGCCAAAGATATGCGTGATGAGGGCACAAAAGCGATTCAATCGACAAGCGTGATGCTCGTTGGCGGGAGCTTCTTCATCGCGGTGCTGAATCTCTTCTTGACCAGGCCCCGCAGTCCCGGCGGACGTGAGGCCGGCCGGTCTCCAGAACCGCTTTCTGAACCGTTGCGACCCCCGTTGCCCATCCGAACCGGAGATCAACACCATCCGGTCCGCTCCTAGGCGTTTCACGCCATCATTCTAGTCGCTTGCGGAACTCCGCCGGACCGCACGAAACAGCTCCTGTTGTTCCTCTGGGGTGAGGGGTTTCCATCTCCCAGACGGCAGACCAGCCAGCGTCACGTGCATGATCCTGACTCGATGCAGAGCCACCACCCGGTACCCCAGCGCCTGACACATTCGCCGTATTTGCCTGTTTCGTCCTTCAGTTAATATGATCTTGAATCGTTTCGGCCCCAGACGCTGGACCCGACAAGGCCGGGTCTTCCTTCCAAGAATGACGACACCCTTCGCTAGGCGATCGAGAAAGGAGTGCTCGTAGGGCCGGTCGAGCCCCACCTCGTATTCACGCTCGTGACCGAACTCGGCACGCAAGATCTCGTTGACGATGTCGCCGTCGTTGGTCAGGAGAATCAAGCCGGAGGAGTCCTTGTCCAATCGGCCAATGGGGAAAATCCGTTCCGGATGGCCGATCTCACTGATGATGTTTCGTGGTATGTGACTTTCACTCGTCGTGGTGACACCCACCGGCTTGTGATACTTGATATACACTCGCGTCTGCCCCCAGGGGATCACCTGCCCATCGCAGGCAATCACATCTCCGGGATTGACCTGGTCGCCGAGCTTGGCGATGGTGGCATTGACAGTCACCCGTCCACCCTCGATCAACCGATCGGCCTCGCGCCGCGAGCAGATGCCGTGCTCAGTGAAGAACTTGTTGATACGGATCTTATCCACAACCCGATGGAGGACTAGTGCGGGGGTATTTTCAGCATCCTGTCAGTGGACTCGACGGCCCGCTTTGATGCGGCCGAGAATGCGATAAATGAGTCTCGCGACACAGAATTGCGGGGCGACGAACCCTTCAATCGGAGCAATTTCGCTGATGTCCATGCCCAGAATCCCCGGCCCGTTGGCAAGTGCAGTGATGAGATTCAACGTGTCATACCAGCCCAGCCCGCCGGGCTCTGGTGTGCCGAGCGCCGGCACCAACGACGCATCGAGGCCGTCACAGTCAAACGTCAGGTAGACCGGTCCCTGGCAGGCTTTCACGACCTGAGGAATCCAGCGACTCCCTTTCCCTTCGTACGGACCGGACGGATCCAACAATTCGGCAGCAAAAAAAGTGGCAATCCGTTCGGTGCGTCTGATGCGCTCGATTTCCTCAGGACAGATCGATCGGATGCCAACCTGCACGAGCGGCAATCCATCATCTACGACGCGCGCCATGACGCTGGCATGGCTGTACAGATTATCCTGATAGGCATGCCGTAGATCGCCGTGCGCGTCGATTTGAACGACGCTCATGTTCGGATACCGCTTGGCGTGCGCACGGATCGCCCCTAACGCTCCGGTGTGCTCGCCGGTGAGTGTCACCAAAAAACGACCGCTGCCGATGTGGGAATGCACAAACTGCTCAATCGCATCCACCGCCTCGCGGTCGATTCTGCCTTTGAGCTCGAGCGGTAAGCCCGTGGCGATTCCGCCCCACTCCCGAAAGGGCTCGCAGCGAAGCGTTTCATCGTAACACTCTACTTGATGAGAAGCTTCAATGATCGCCGAGGGGCCTTCATCAGACCCCAGAATGTAGCTGGACGTATGCTCGTAGGGTGCAGGAAGGACGTACACACCGGCCTGGTCTGGATGACACCAGGGCTCTTCAAGACCCAGGAAATTATGTTGGGAGTCTTCCCATCCTGCGGGAAGCGTCATGGATATGTACTCGCAGGCCGGCGCGAGAAGCTACTGCGCCGCCGGACCTTGGCAGTCCCGGTCAACGACGGGCCCGCTTCGGCAGATTCTCCAGAGGAATGAATACCGCCAACGCCACGACAGTGGTCCATCGCCCGGGCTTTCCAATTGCCGACTGCGTGATATTCAGAGTCCGCACGATCTTTCCACCCATCTTAAACACTTGTTCCCGTTCTTTCCAGGCGATGTTGGGATCGAATTCCACCCCCAGCGTCGTGGCCAACATCTGCGCAGCGAGGTCTTCGGTATATTCCCCCGTTTCCTCGTCAGTTTCTCCGTGAGCGTGATGCTCGGACAAATAGCCGTACGTGCGACGGTCCGTCGGGATCGCTAATCCGATCGACGCGGAAATGAGGCGGTTACGCTCGTTGGTTTCTGACCGTGCCATGACACAGTGCGTGATTTCGCCAGGATTCAGGAGTTTTTCCCCGCGTTTTCGGGGGATAATCTTGCAATTGGGCGGGAGAATCGACGAGACGCTGACGAGGTTGCAGTAGGCGACGCCGGCGCTGCGAAGCGCTTGCTCGAAGGACGCCAGCTTTTCCCGGTGGACGCCGACTCCTCTAGTCAGAAACATGTGCGTAGGTACCATCGTCTCCTTCTCCCTTGCTTCGTCCGGTCGGCATTGCAGTCGGCCACAAACGTCAAGGCTGGCGCGAGTTTTCTAGGCACAGGGTCGCTGTTGTATCAAGAATGTCCACGGATCGCAATATCCTGAATGCTTTTTCCGTTATCCGTTCGACGGCGGCCTGACGTTTAAGACAAGAAATCGGGGTTCGGTCATCTCTTCGATCGATACGCGCAACCCCTCCCGGCCAAGGCCGGAGTCCTTCACGCCTCCGTAAGGCATATGCTCGGCCCGGAACGTCGGAATTTCGTTGGCAAGCACGGCTCCAACTTCCAAATGGCGGAACGCATGAAAGACCTTGTTGACGTCTTGCGTAAAGACGCCGGCCTGGAGCCCATACTCGGAACGGTTCATGGCCTGAAGAGCTTCGTCGAACTGCCGATAGGGCGTCACGGTGACCACTGGACCAAATACTTCCTGGCAAGAGACCTTCATCGTCGGCGTGACATTCGTCAGCACGGTGGCTTCCACAACGGAACCCATGCGTTTGCCGCCTAAGAGCATCCGCGCACCTTGCGCGACTGCCTCTCCGATCCATTCTTCGACGCGATGCGCCGCGTGTTGATCGATCAACGGCCCAACGACGGTCGTCTCGTCGTTGGGATCGCCGCTCTTCAAACGGGCGACCTGGAGCAGGAACTTCGTCGTGAAGAGATCAACAACAGAATGGTGCACGAAAATGCGCTGGACGGAAATGCAGGTTTGCCCCGCATACCCGAATCCTCCGCTCGCACAGCGTTGAGCCGCAAAGTCCAGGTCAGCGTCCTGTTCCACGATGACGCCGGCATTGCCTCCCAGCTCCAGTACGACCTTCTTTTTGCCGCACTTCGCCTTTAACATCCATCCGACCGCCGCACTGCCGGTGAAACTTAAGAGCTTGAAGCGAGGATCCACGACCAGACGTTCTGCAACTTGGTTGTCACAAGGCAACACGTTGAGACCGCCGGGCGGAACTCCAGCCTCGAGTGCCACCTCAGCCAACAGCAGGGCAGTCATAGGAGTTTGGGGCGCCGGCTTGATCACAATCGGATTGCCGGCAGCCAAGGCAGGCGCGACCTTATGGGCGACAAGATTTAACGGAAAGTTGAAGGGGGTGATTCCGAGCACGGGCCCGATTGGAACCCGGCGAAGAATGCCCACATGAGAATCCATGCCGGGCGTCCAGTCGAGTGGAATCACCTCGCCTGGTATTCGCTTGGCCTCTTCGGCTGCAATGGTGAAGGTTTGAACGGCACGCGCGACTTCTCGACGGGCATCCGTAATGGGCTTTCCCGCTTCGCCGGTCATGACTCTGGCAAATTCATCCCGTCGATCGTAGATCGCTCCAGCAATCCGTTGTAACAGGTGAAATCTGGCGTGCGCAGGCAGCGCGCCCATCGGTTGAGTCGCAGCTGCCGCGGATCGGATGGCATCCTCGGCATCGGCCTCGCTGCCCTGCGAGACCTCAGCCAGAATTTTCCCGGTGAAGGGATCGTGCACTGGAGCGCGAGTGTCACTTTGGCGCCATTGGCCGCCGACAAGGAATGGACGTGGTCCTTGCAAAAAGACACTCCGTTTGGACGGTCGGCTTACGTCGAAGACTCCACGGAGGATGCGGACGCAGGTTCGACGTTCGCCGCTTGTTCAGAAGCCTTGGCTTTGGCGACCAAGTCATCGGTTCCCCAATCGGCGATGGCTTCGATCGCAAATGCTTCATAGGTGGACACCCCATGACAATTCGGGCAATCCGGCATGGGGACTTTGCGATAGAACGCTTCTGAAAGACAGGACATGCACACCCAGAAGGGAGGTTCACCATCGCGCTGAGGGACGGACCAGAAAGACTGTGTGTCAGACATACGGTAATCCTTCATATATGAAAAACGTGATGGGTAATTCTCGCTCGATCTCGGCTGCGCTGTGACGACTACGATCCCTGGACCTTTGACAGCATACGATCAATTTCTTCGGCGAAGGCCTCAAACGGAAATGCCCCGGGAATGGCGACGGCAGGGACCTTGTCTGTCGGGCCAGCGACGGTCTGCATTAAAATAAACCCCGGCGTACCGTGAAACCCCCAACGATTTGCCTCCTGACGGTCTTGAAAAATTGATTCCAGGTACCGCCGCTCATCGAAACATTTTCCAAACTGCATCTCATCCAATCCCACGGATTTGGCCGCCCTCTTAAAGGACCCGGAATCCAACCGTCTCCCTTCGCCGAACAACCGATCATGCATGGCCCAATAGCGCCCCTGCGCTCCGGCACAACGGGCTGCCACTGCCGCCTCGACACCGACACCTCGATCGGATCGAGGATAGTCGCGATAAACAAATTTTACTTTCCCTGTATCAAGATAAGCCGCCTGCAACCGCGGCAAGGTTTCCTGAAAAAACTTCAAGCAATAGCCGCAGGTAAAGTCAGAATATTCGATCAGGGTCAGGGGGGCATCAGGCTTTCCTTGTACCCGTCCGTCATCGGTCACCGGTCCGGCGCCTGTGCCTGATGCTCCCAGGAGGAGTCCGCAGAGTAGCAACAGCCAGGCCGAGCGCATAACCGTCGTCCCCTTCATGCCCGAGCCGGCTGCTTGGCCTTGGTCCGCTCGAGCAAACCGGCCATCAGCAAAGGCCAGACGACCGTGGCATCGCTCAGTACCTCGGCGAAACGCCCCCCTTCTTCGGGCGGCACGAACTTCCCCCAAGACACTCCTTCCTGGTATGTACAGCCGCTCAACCCTCCCCAGTAGTCCGGCTCAGGACAGATACGCACGCCATACTGAAAGCGCGGCGGTTTGACGCTCAATCCTAACCGCATGTTGCTGATTTCGATATAGGGTCCTACCTGTTGAGACCAATTACGCGGAACTCCACCGCCGATGGTAAAAATGCCAAGCCGCTTGGCCGAGGTGATGAGAGTCGTATAGCTGTTCAGATCTTGGTAGGGATTAAAGGACGGATAAGACTTATTGATGATACGCAGGATGTCGAGATCACTTCCGCCTTTGGCTTGTGCACGAGCCTGATCGACCACGCGTCCCATTGCCCACGTACCGACATCTAACCCCATCTCGGAGTCGGTGAAGGCTGGAATGTACACCGGAACCTTTTTCAAGTACGCGCTCTTGAGGATACCGTCTCCGTCAAACTCCTCCGCCAGCGTTTTCCCCAACTCTCGCGTGAGCAACTCTGAGGATAACGTCTGCTCAGGAGTAATGCGCTTCATGGTCTGGCCAACCACGTGTTCAACGTAATTGAGATTCGCCTCCATCTCCAGCGTGTCGTAGACCCGGTTGTATCCCTTTTTAAACAGTTCTTCGTCACTCACCGAGGGAGGAACCCGATAATGGGTTTTCCCCACCGATTCGCTCAACCCGTGGGCGATCAATGCACCCGTCGAAACGACGCACTGCACCATGCCGTAATCAATCATACTGCTGATGATTTTGCCCATTTTGGCAATCGTCATGGCACCCGAAAGCGTCATCACGACCGCGCAATCCGGATCCTCGATCATCGCCCATAGAACTTCATAGGCTTCACCGAGCCGCCGGCCACCGAATGCCGTCTTCCTCATAGCGATCAGAAGATCGTCAAACGAACGGATCTTTTCGGGATTCAGGGGCTCCAGGGCTTCCAAGCCATCTTTCGCCCCATCATGAAATTCGCGTCCGTCCATCATGTGCATCTGCCCGCAAAATGTGAGAAGTGTGAGCGCATCCGTTATACACAACCAATGCAGGAGGCGTCAACGAATGAAGCGCTGCACGATGCGGCTCAGCAGCGTGGATGGACACCCGGATCTTGCAGGGGACACCATTGGCGAAACTGAGAGCGCACCTTGTCAGAACACACTGACTTCGAGGTGACCCTGCTTCACCCCACAGACACCATTCCAATAGGAGATACGGCGTCGAAATGCGATTCGAGAGGGGACCTCCGGCGAGGCGTGAGGAGAGTGGAGGTGAGGCGTCAGGAATGATGTTCCGCAGAAGATTTCAGGCAAAATTCAGCATGGTTCGGACCGTGAGAGCGACTAGTAGACGGTCTTTCGTGATTTCTCTTCTCTGGGCCTCCATTCGCGAGCCAGTCGCTGCGCTTCGGCAATCTGGACTGGCGTCATCTGCTTGGCAAGAGCGTCACGGGCTTCTGCTGATCTTGCTTCTCCACGGGCAGCCGACAGGTTGTACCACATGTGGGCTTGAATGAAGTCTTGAAGCACTCCCCTTCCCTGTGAGTACATAAACCCAAGTTTTGCTAACGCCAAAGCATCCTCTTGTCCTGCCGCTCGTATAAACCAGAACAATGCCATTTGGCTACTTTGAGGAGCGCCTTCCCCGCGAAGATACAGCGTGCCGAGATTGACTTGGGCTCCCGTATGCCCCTGTTGTACAGCTTTATCGAACCACTCTTTCGCTTTTCGGTAGTTCTGACCAACGCCCCTGCCTTCGTAGTACAACAGACCAAGTTCATTTTGAGCCGATGCATCCCCTCCTTCAGCCAATTTGCGAAGCTCCTTCGTCGTTTCTTCCAAACGCGAAAGATCGTTGCCCGAAACTTCGATCGGCTTACTGCCGGAACAGGAAGAAACCATCAGGCACATGACCGAGACAACAAGCGATGCAAATACCCGGCCGCTTTTCATGACGACTCCGTTTAGGTGAGCTGGGGTTAACATAGAAAAGACCGCAGCCTATGCAGCAATCTCCATGCCTCTCACCACGTCAATTTCATCTTGAAGCTACGGGAATCAGCGCCGACCAGGTGTAGGTGTGTATTCAACAGGAAACATCCAATCGCTTCCTTAGCCTGGACGCGAGAGCCGCACAGGAAACCATGGGCAGGAGTAGTGAGATGAGTGTTGGTGGTCCCAACGGGATTTGAACCCGTGTCTGAGCCTTGAGAGGGCTCCGTCCTAGGCCAGGCTAGACGATGGGACCCGAGGCGTAAGGAATGGAACGCTGACGGTACCATGAGGCACTTGCGTTTTTCAATTAAACGCTTCGCGGCAGCTGGATATTTTTTTGGCAAATAGCATCTTGACAGCGCTGGTGGCTTGGCCTAACTTTCGCAAGTCAAGTGAGACCACTTCACCTGCGGCCGGCTAGGATCATGAGATGATGAACAATCGGTTTGGGACCGACGCGGACATGTTGGATCTCGGCGACACTGCTGAACTTATCGTCGAGGAAGAAAAGCCGGAACAGGGCTTGGAATTACATGTCGGCTCGAACATCTTTCGAACGACGAATGGCGTAGTGAAGCTACAAGGGAAAGAACAGATTGTGATAGAAGTGCAGCCCGACCCGCCGGCGTTGTTATTGACCATGGACTTCTATGACGAGCGCGGTCAGCGTATCGGCCATATCAGACGCAATCAACTTTCGGTAATCGGATCGAGCCGCTTCGCGCTGTGCGTCACAACTGCGTCAGATGCCACCCTCGACGATCCGCTTACAGTCACCGTCTCCGATCGAGCAACCGACCGTACGGTCATTGAGGTGTCGTTGTTCCAACGTCGGAAGATACGTTTCATGAGCGCGTATTTTCATACTCATAAGGGCGAGGCGGTCTCCATCACTCCACACTATTGCCGCATCGGTTCTGGATTAACGATGTTCGGCGACGTGGTCGAAAGCCGTGGCGGAAGCGCAATGCTAGGCTAGTCGCTGGTGCCCCTCTTCCTGCTCTCGGACACACCCTGAAAGACTTATCCCTTTGACAGCCGGGCGGACTCCCGTAGAATAGGGTCATGACAGACATCGTCAAGCCGAGCATCCAAGCCTTCCTCGTCTGCGATCAGGTGATCGAAGACAGCGTCACCAAGAAAAAGAGTCTGATCGGTCTGTTCACGCATTTACAAGCCGTGAGCTTTCCGTTCCAGCATCAACAGATGGGTTTGTATTTCTGTCTCACTGATGCCGAAGGCGCCTATCAATTCGACATTGAGTTGATCTACCTTAACACTGAGCAACTCGTGTGCAGGGCTACACTACCGCGAATTGTCATCGGCGACCGTCTGCAGATTTCAGACTTTGGGATCAATATTCCCTCTCTGATCTTTCCCGCTCCCGGCCGTTATGAATTCCGCCTCAGGATGGAAGGCCACTTGATTGCCCAAAAAGATTTCAATGTCATGCTGCTGTCGACCCATCAGACCGCCTGAGCATTTCTTCCGGGGCCTCCAGATCCCACTCTTCTCCCCCGCACGGTTCTTGTGGTAGAACTGCGCACACCCTCATTGTTCGCGTGGCTGCGTTGCTGAGGAGGTCGCGGGGAAAACCGTGCCGGACGGAACCACTGCATCCAATTTCATCCGTGAGATCGTGTCATCCGACCGTGCAGCAGGCAAGCACGGCGGCCGGGTTGTCACGCGCTTTCCACCCGAGCCAAACGGCTATCTTCACATCGGCCATGCCAAATCGATCTGCCTGAATTTTGGTTTGGCGCAAGAGCATCCCGGTGGCAAGTGCCACTTGCGATTCGACGATACCAATCCCACGACTGAAGATCCCGAGTACGTGCAGGCTATCCAGGAGGATGTTCGCTGGCTGGGGTTTGACTGGGAAGAAAGCCTGTTTTTTGCCTCCGACTATTTTGAACGGCTGTACACCCTCGCCGAGGGCCTGATCCAAAAAGGTTTGGCCTACGTCGATAGCCTCTCACCCGACGACATCAGACGATACCGAGGCACACTTACCGAACCCGGAACAGACAGCCCGTACCGTGACCGTCCCGCACAAGAGAGCCTTGACCTTTTCCGTCGTATGCGGGCTGAAGAGTTCCCGGACGGGACACACGTCCTTCGGGCGAAAATCAACATGGCCTCGCCCAACATCAATCTGCGCGATCCCATCCTCTATCGTATCCGCCACGCTGCCCACTATCGCACCGGTAAAACTTGGTGCATCTATCCGGCGTATGACTACGCTCATCCATTATCTGATGCCTTGGAAGGTGTAACTCATTCGATTTGCACTTTGGAGTTTGAAGATCACCGGCCGCTCTACGACTGGGTCGTCGAACACGCGGACACCGACGACCGGCCCCAACAGATTGAGTTCGCCCGCTTGAATATCACCCAAACCGTCATGAGCAAACGGAAGTTGCTTGAACTGGTCGAGAAAAAACTGGTGGCGGGCTGGGACGATCCACGCTTGCCCACCATCAAGGGGCTTCGGCGACGCGGATACACGCCCGAAGCGATCCGTGCGTTCTGTGAACATCTCGGCGTGTCAAAACGCGATTCGGTGGTGGAAATGCAACTGCTCGAGCACTTCATTCGAGAGGATCTGAATAAGCGCGCGCCTCGCGTCATGACAGTCCTGAAACCGTTGAAGGTCATTATCGACAACTATCCTGACGGTGTCACGGAGCAGCTGGAGGCCATCAACAATCCGGAAGATTCTTCAGCCGGCACACGACCGATTCCCTTCTCTCGAACCCTGTACATTGAAAGGGACGATTTCCTGGAAGATCCGCCGAAACAGTTTTTTCGGCTGGCGCCGGGAAGGGAAGTCCGCTTGCGTTACGCGTATATCATCAAATGCGTGGGCGTCATGAAAGATGCCCACACTGGGGAGATCACACAACTACACTGCACATATGATGTTGAGACCAAGAGCGGCGCTCCGAGTGCCCAAAGAAAGGTCAAGGCGACCATCCATTGGGTCTCGGCCCCCCATGCTGTTGACGCAGAGGTCCGACTCTACAATCCCCTCTTGACAGGGGACCTTTCCGGTGTTGGAGATCAGCAAGACTGGACGGCCCACCTCAATCCCCAGTCCTTGGAGCGGCTCATCGGCTGCCGAGCCGAACCGAGTCTCAAGGAGGCACAGCCAGGCAACCGGTTTCAATTCGAGCGCCTTGGCTATTTTTGCATGGACCCTGACTCTGTGTCCGAGAGGCTTGTGTTCAACCGCACCGTGTCACTTAAGGATGCCTGGGCGAAACTCGAGAAAAGCGGATCCTCCCGGTAACCTTCTCCCGGGTGTACAGGGAAACATACCTAGTTCCGCTACTTTGCGTTTACTTTACAGATTAAGCATCCCTGCTAGGCTTAGGTGGGATGCATCGAATCGGCTGGAGCCTTAGGTTAATCAAGGAGCCCCAGAATGATTGAATGTCGGCAGTACCCCCGTGTGCCGGTCGACTTACAGGTCTATTTCTCCACAACCGGCAACACGTCGATCCGCGAAGGAACGATGTTCGATCTTTCGGCCGGCGGTTGCGCCGTGACCAGTATGAGCGCCGTACGCCCCGGCTCGGCAGTCAGAATCCTCATTCGTGCAACAGATTTGGGATCACCAATCACTATTGAATCGGCCGCTGTCCGGTGGAGCAAACATGGGGAGTTCGGCGTCGAATTTCTCGGCGTGTCAGAACTTGATCAAAATCGTCTGCACCGTTTGCTGCACGCCAGAACCAGCAATCCTCTCCACCCAAGCTGACTAAGTCCACCGGCGCGCGCCGACCTCAACGTGATAAGATGTCGGCATGGCCTGCCCGCTCTGCTCTCAACCAGCCGCCTGGGAGGGTAATCCCTGGCGACCTTTCTGTTCCGAACGCTGCCAACTGACTGACCTGGGCTCTTGGGCCGCGGAGCAATACCGCCTTCCGGGCCCTAACCTCATGATGGAACTGCCTACTGATGAGGGAGAAGAGCCACCAGATCCAGCCCGCAGTACTCGCCATTAAATAGTGCTCAATAGGCCCTTTCACTGCTCTCGTACCCCGGCTTCATACCGCCTGGAGGCAGGCCTGGCTTGAGTCCTGCATGGGGCTAGAGCGGCGACAGAACGTTGATACACTCGCACTCCGCCAACGATTTAGACCATACTTGGGGCAAATAGCGAAGACAGATCATTCCCGATGAGACAAGTCGTCTCCGGGAGCAAGGATGGATATGGCGAAGAAGCAAAAACGGCCTCCGGCCAAGAAGGCCACGACCGGCAGCAAAGACTCCGATGAAAATGGCATGGGGCAACGCCGCACTCTTGTGGTAGACGTGGGAGGCAGTGGAATCAAAGCCACATTGCTCAATGATCTCGGCAAGGCAGTGAGCGATCGGCTGCGCCGAGACTCGCCGTCATCGGGAATGCCCGGCGAAGTGATGGACATTATCGAGTCACTTTCCAAGCAATTTGAATCGTTCGACCGGGTGGCAATCGGATTTCCCGGAGTCGTCATCAACGGCATCGTGAAGCAAGCGCCGAATTTCGCCAAGGAATGGCAAGACTACAATATTACTGAAGTACTGGAAGCCAGGCTGAAAAAGCCGGTGCGGGTAGCCAATGATGCCGATGTTCAAGGCTTTGGCGCCATATCCGGAACCGGCGTAGAACTGGTCGTAACGCTGGGAACGGGCGTGGGGACTTCCCTCTTCGTGGACGGGCGCCTCGTGCCTAATTTGGAAATCGGGCGTGACAAACTGAGGGACGCCGCATTACAAAAGGTGGGGAAGAAAAAGTGGAACAAGCGTCTGGTAAAATTCATTAAACGCCTGGATGAGATCTTCCATTTTACGAAAATGTATATCGGTGGCGGCAATTCCCGGGCTGTAGATGTCGGCATGCTGCCCGCCAACGTCACGATTATTTCGAATCTCAATGGCCTGATAGGGGGCATTGCCCTTTGGCGGGATGAGCGCGTCTCTTCTATTGAAGTGGCATCCCAACCTGATATTACCGGCCGTCCCCTGGCTGCCTAGTCTTCATAGGGATTGTGGCTGGGGGACTAGGAATCGAACCTAGGTAGCCAGCTCCAAAGGCTGGCGTCCTACCGCTAGACGATCCCCCAGCGCGGTGAGAGTGAGAATGCAGTGGATGTCAGGAGACGGTTGGCTGGGGGACTAGGAATCGAACCTAGGTAGTCAGATCCAGAGACTGACGTCCTACCGCTAGACGATCCCCCAACCGGCGTTCAACGTAATACACGTTCGCGTAGTCCGTCAAGCCTGGCGGGCCTCAGCCCGCTCCATCCCCTGTCGAAGTCTTAGCCGCGTTCGTTCGGGACCGAGAATTTCCATCACCTCAAAGAGTCCCGGACTCGCCGTACGACCGGTCAGCGCAACTCGGACGGGCTGTGCGAGTTGCCCCATTTTCAGCCCCTCCTCTTCCACCAAGGTTTTAAAACAGGCTTCCAATGCCGGTTTCGAAAATGCAGGAAGAGATGCGATGCGCTCGGTCAGCTTTTTCAAGAAAGGGGCGACCGTCGGGGTCAAAAACTTCGTTGCCGCTTCGTCTTCCAACGTGACAGCCACTCCAAAGTACGGTTTCACCCAATCAACCATTTCCACGAGCGTTTTTGTACGCTCCCTGACTAAGATCACCAGCTGCGAAAGCCACTCTTCGGAAACCTCTTGCACTAGATCCTTCAGGTCTGTCTGTTCCAAGAATGACACCAGTGCTTTAGCCACCTGGCTTGGTTGACTCGTTTTGATGTACTCAGCATTCATCCACAATAACTTATCGGGATTGAAGACGGCGGCAGATGTCTGAACATGCTTCCAGCTGAATCTCTCGATCAGCTCTCCTCTCGTGAAGATTTCCTGATCACCGTAGGACCATCCGAGTCGGACCAAATAGTTGACCATCGCATCGGGAAGGAATCCCATTGTTTTGTAGGCCATGATAGAAGTCGCGCCGTGTCGCTTGGAAAGCCGCGTCTTATCGGCGCCTAGAATCATCGGCAGATGTCCGAAGCGCGGCACCGGAAATCCGAGCGCTTCGAAAATAGGGATTTGCCGCGGTGTATTCGTGAGGTGATCATCCCCCCGGACGACGTGGGTGATGTGCATTAAGGCATCGTCCACCACAACCGAGAAGTTATAGGTAGGATATCCATTTGATCGCAGGATAATGAGGTCGTCGAGCACGTTGTTCTCGAACACGACTTTGCCCTTGATCAAATCGTCAACGACGGTTTGCCCTTCCTGTGGTGCTTTGAACCTGAGCGCGGCATCTCCCGAAGGACGAGTAATACCCAAGTTCCGGCAGCGCCCGTCATAGCGGGGCGACAACCCTTTCGCCTCCGCGTCTTTCCTCCGGGTCTCCAGCTCTTCGGCCTTGCAGACGCACCAGTAGGCCTGGCCTCGCTCGAACAGAATCATTGCGTGCTCACGATAGAGGTTGATCCGCTCGGTCTGACGATACGGCCCCTCGTCCCAATCCAGCCCCACCCACTGCAATCCCTCAATAATTGCCTGGATGGATTCATCCGTCGACCGGCTCTGATCGGTATCTTCAATGCGCAGGATGAAGACACCCTTCTCCTGCCTCGCGTACAGCCAATTAAAAAGCGCCGTCCGGACACCGCCGATATGGAGGAAGCCTGTTGGGCTGGGTGCAAAGCGGACACGAACTTGGGTCATGTTAACTCTCGTAGATCCGTTTCGAGGGCCGGTATCTATAGCACGCGTCGAAAACTGTGTACAGGATCGAACGCCCTTTCTTCCAAGCTAGGCATCTGGTAAGACTGGGGACCTGACCGAGCCATGGCAGAATTTATCCAATCCGCAACTGTCCTGTCGTCGACTAATCTCACGCCTCATGTTCGTCAACTCGTGGTCTTACCAAAAGAACGGCCTATCGTCTTTAAGGCGGGCCAGTGGGTGTCCCTCAAGCTACCGGTCGGGACAAAGCCGCCTCTCACTCGAGCCTATTCAATGGCGGCTCCCGGTACACCAACAGGTGAATTAATCCTGGTCCTTGACCGAGTACCGGAAGGACTGGGCTCCAATTACCTCTTCCTGGCGAAGCCCGGCGACGAGCTCATACTCTCGGGTCCCTATGGAAGTTTTTTGCTTCCACCGCACGCTGACCGCGAATTGTTGTTCGTCACGCGTTATACAGGTCTGGTTCCCATCCGTTGCATGCTGAAACACCTGTATGCTGAGCGATACCGAGGTCCAGTACTCCTCATCGCCATTGCCCCCGAGGAACAAGAGCTTCTCTTTCATCAGGAACTTCTCACGTTGGCGGTCACTCATCCCGGTTTTCGGTACTTGCCCTTGGTCGCGGCGGGAGATGAACAGCAGGCAGTAGATCTGATACTGCCAATGCTGCGTCCCTTGCTGGAGGCTAGCCCACAAGTAATTCCGATGCTCTGCGGAACAAAAGCCTTTGTGCGGCCACTTCGGGCTCACTTCCTTGAAGCAGGCTATAACCGGAAAGAGGTGAAAACGGAAACCTACGACTGAAGCCCACGTGGCCCCTGGCGGCGAGCAGCTAATGCCCTTCTTTCACAAGGTTCTTATTGACGGCTGGAATTTCAACGACGACATCCTTCGTGCCGTTGGGAACGCACTGGCAACCCAGCCGTGACTGAAGTGTCGTCATTGGCGCCTCATCCAACTGATCAAATTCATCGTCCGTCCCCTCGTTGCAGGTTTCCAGTCCTTGCCTCACGATGACATGACAGGTCGAGCACGCGCAGACGCCACCGCAGACGTGTTCCAGATCCACTCCATTCGACATAGCAATGTCGAGAAGGCTCCCCGGGAGCCCTGTTTGGCCGTAAGGGATCTTTGCCGGGTCGACCTGTACTTTGGTGACTGTCCCGCTCGGCGCTATGTAGGTCACCATATAAGGTTTTTGGGGAAGCTCAACGTCCGCCTTTTCTATATAGGGATTGGTTCCACCCATGCCTGATCCTTTCTCGAGCACGCGTTGACAGGCCTAAATTCCTCGTGCTACCATTAGTCCGACCAGATTGATCGGAGATCATTATAGTCTCCGATTGGAGTGATCGGCAATAGTATGCTGAAGATTTCAAAAAAAACTGATTATGCCCTCATGGCCCTTCAGCACATTGCGTCCGTTCAATATGGGGACGTCATCCCAAATCGGGTGGTCAATACGAAAGAAATTGCCGAGGAATACAATATCCCATTGGAACTGCTCGCCAAAGTGCTCCAGTCACTATCCAAGAGCGGCATGATTGAAAGTCATAACGGTCCGAAGGGTGGGTACCATCTCGCACGCAAGGCACGAGAGATCACCATTGCTCAAATTTTGGAAAGTATCGAGGGGCCCCTGGGAATTACCGATTGCTCCCATGAAAAAGAGGGTGAATTTTGCATGCAACGAGAACATTGCAATATCCGTACACCTCTCTTGAAAGTACAAGACAGTATTTATCAGTTATTGAATAACATGACACTCCAGGACATGCTGGGCGGCACCCCGCTCATTACGATTCAGTCCCCGACACCACAAGGAGCCGAACGATGAAGTTCCCTATCTTTTTAGACAATCATTCCACTACTCCAATGGATCCGCGAGTGTTGGAGGCCATGCTTCCCTATTTTGTCGAGAAGTTTGGCAATGCGGCTAGTCGTAATCATGCGTTTGGTTGGGCGGCAGAAGAGGCTGTGGAAACAGCGCGCAAGCAGATTGCCCGTCTGATTAAAGCTGATCCTAAGGAAATTGTATTCACCAGCGGTGCGACGGAATCGGATAATCTCGCACTCAAGGGCGTTTTGGAAATGTATAAAGAAAAGGGGAATCACATCATTACGTCCGCGACGGAGCATCGAGCGGTCTTGGACACGGCCAAATCACTTGAGGCCAAAGGTCTCGCGACTGTCACCTACCTGCCCGTCGACAAGCAAGGGATGATCAATCCAGAGGACGTACGGAAGGCCCTTACCGAAAAGACGGTACTCATCTCAGTGATGCTCGCCAACAATGAAATCGGCACGATCAACCCTATTCAAGAGATCGGCAAGATTGCCAAAGAACGAGGCGTGCTTTTTCACTGCGACGCCACACAGGGCGTCGGCAAGATCCCGGTTGACGTTCAGGCCATGGGCATAGACCTCATGTCGTTCTCTGCGCATAAGATCTATGGCCCAAAGGGTGTCGGGGCGCTCTACGTCAGAAAAAGAAATCCACGCGTCCGGATTGCCGCCCAGATCGACGGTGGCGGGCACGAGCGCGGCATGCGCTCCGGCACATTGCCCGTCCCGTTAATCGTGGGATTTGGCAAGGCCTGTGAACTCTGCGAGCAGGAAATGCCCGCCGAATCAGCCCGCTTGGCGGACATGCGCGACCGCCTGCAAGCGGGGATCATGGCCGCCTTGGAGGAAAGCTATCTCAACGGCCACCCAACCAACCGGTTACCGGGAAATTTGAACATTTCATTTGCCTATGTTGAAGGGGAGTCGTTGTTGATGGGAATGAAGGAAATCGCCTTGTCTTCCGGGTCGGCTTGCACGTCCGCCACGTTGGAACCCTCCTATGTGCTCCGCGCCCTCGGCGTCGGGACGGAACTGGCTCACTCATCCATTCGCTTCGGCCTGGGGCGCTTCAACACGGATGATGAAATTGACTATACGGTCAAGAAGGTTATTGAAATAGTGACAAAGCTGCGAGAGATGTCCCCACTTTACGAAATGGCAAAAGAAGGGGTGGATTTAAAATCAGTCCAATGGGCTGCTCACTGAGAGAGGACAGAAGAAGCTTACATTCAAGATCTCATAAATGCGGAGGGTATTATGGCGTACAGCGACAAGGTCGTCGATCATTTCAATAATCCCCGGAACATGGGTAGCTTTAAGAAGGAAGAGGAAGGCGTCGGCACAGGAATGGTCGGGGCGCCGGAATGCGGCGACGTCATGAAACTACAAATCAAGGTTCAGAACGATACGATCGTTGACGCGAAATTCAAGACGTTCGGCTGCGGATCTGCCATCGCGAGTTCAAGCCTGGCCACTGAATGGCTCAAAGGAAAGACTCTGGAAGAGGCTCAAAAGATCAAAAATACCGACATCGTGCAGGAGTTGAACCTGCCGCCAGTGAAGATCCATTGTTCGGTGCTCGCTGAAGATGCGATCAAGGCGGCTCTTGCCGACTACCAGAAAAAGAGCGAAACGAAGTAAGCAGGAAGGAGCGCCTCATGGATAGCACGAAGACAGAGACCCAGGTACCCGTCATCACTCTCACCGATGCGGCAATCAAGGAAGTGAAACGTCTGATTAACGTTCAAGGTATCACTGAGGGCGGGCTTCGCCTTGGCGTGAAAGGCGGCGGGTGCTCTGGATTGAGTTACACGGTCAATTTCGATGAAAAGATTGGTCAATACGATCAGGTCTATGATTTTGAGGGCGTGAAGGTCATCGTGGATACGAAAAGTGCCATCTACCTTCAAGGCACGCAACTCGATTATCAGAAGGACCTGATGGGCGGAAACTTCAAGTTCGTCAATCCCAACGCCAACAAGACCTGCGGCTGCGGAGAATCGTTCTCGGCATAAGCTTGAAGCCAAGTCCGAGTTTCTTCAATCAGGCATGGCATTCCGCCATGCCTGTTTTTTCAGATCAGCATGTGCCCATGGATCATCAATCTGGCAGTTACAATTCGGGGCGCCGGGACTTGCAGATGGCCAGAAGCATGTGCTGGCACTGCCAATCCGAGGTGGCCGGTGAATATTTCTGCGAACGGTGTGTCAAGGTACAGCCCGTCTCGAAAGAAGCAGATTACTTCACGTGCCTTGGCTTTCCGCGCCGCCTGACCATCGATCTCGGGACGTTGGAAGCCAAGTTTTACGAGCTCAGCCGGGCATTCCATCCTGACTTCTATCAGAATAAGAGCGAGACGGAACAGGCCATCAGCCTCAGTAACGCGGCGACCCTCAATACCGCATACCGGACGCTTCGAGATCCGATTCAACGCGCTGAGTATCTGCTCGACCTAGAAGCCGGATCCGTGAAGGAAATCCGCAGTTCGCCCCCGGCCGACCTGTTTGAGGAGATTCTCGAACTCCAGGATACGCTCGAAGAATTTAGGACCTCTGATCAGTCGTCAGACACGGGAAAGCAGCTTCGGACACAGCTGCAAACCGCACAAACTGCGCTCGAGCGTCGCAAGCGTGAAATGGAAGAGCAGCTCCACCAACTCTTTCGCCAGTGGGACGACCTTCAAGAAAAGGGGGAGGCCACAAGCGGGGCACGGGCCGATCGGGACCGTCTCCTGAAGCAGATGCGGGAAGTCCTCTCGAATCGCACCTACGTCAAAAACATCGTCAGCGACCTTGTCGCGACCATCGGATAAACACATGGCACGCATTGTTGGGATTGATCTTGGAACGACGAACTCCCTCGTCGCCTACATGAAGGATGGCACGCCGACCGTGATAGCCGGTCGAAGCGGCCGGTCGATGGTGCCCTCCGTCGTCGCACTAACCGATAACGGCCTCATCGTCGGAGACTCGGCGAAGGAGCATCTGACCCGCAACCCGGCGCGAACTGTTTACTCCGTCAAGCGGTTCATGGGAAAAGGCTTGGCAGATGTGCAGAGTGAACTGTCCTACTTCCCCTACTCGCTGACAGAACAGGGCGGTGTGATCCGCATCAAGCTGGGGGAAAAATCCTATTCCCCCCCGCAAATCTCAGCCATGATCTTGAAAGAACTTAAACAGCGCGCTGAGGCGCATCTCGGCGAAAGTATTACAAAAGCCGTCATTACAGTCCCCGCCTATTTTAATGACAGTCAACGACAGGCCACGAAGGACGCGGGCATGATCGCGGGTCTCGAGGTTTTGCGAATCATCAACGAACCAACCGCTGCCTCGCTTGCGTATGGGCTCCAGGAGAAAACTCAGGGTACGATCGCCGTGTATGACTTTGGCGGCGGAACGTTCGATATTTCGATTCTCAAGCTGAAAAACGGCATTTTCGAAGTCCTCGCCACCAATGGCGACACGCACTTGGGCGGCGATGATGTGGACCGCCGTGTCGGTGATCTCTTCCTGACCGAAATTCACAAAGCATTCGGGATCGACCTTGGTGCATACCCGGACCACATGCAGATCATACGTCTCGAAGCCGAACGAGCAAAAGTCCGGCTATCGGACGAACTCAAAACCAGCATTGCGATCGACCTGCCTGACCGCAAGGGTCGCTTTACCCGTGAACTGACGAGGGACGAGCTGGAAACGGTGACGGCGGACATCATCGAACGGACGCTGGCGCCCTGTCGATTGGCCTTACAAGACGCGGGGCTGTCGCCTGCCGACATCGACGAAGTGGTGCTGGTGGGAGGATCGACCCGTATGCCGCTCGTGCGTCAGCGGGTAGAGTCGCTCTTCGGAAAAAAACCTCACTGTCATTTGAACCCCGATGAAGTTGTCGCGCTCGGTGCTGCCGTCCAGGCGGACATTCTCACGGGCGGCACGACCGACATGTTGCTGCTGGATGTGACGCCGTTGTCGCTCGGCATCGAGACGATGGGTGGGGTGATGAGCAGTCTCATTAGACGGAATACGACCATCCCCGCCAGCGCCAAGGAACTGTTTACCACCTATGTTGACGGCCAGACCGGCGTCGATATTCATATTCTTCAGGGAGAACGCGAGCTCGTCAAGGATAACCGCAGCCTCGCACGATTCCGACTCAAAGTACCTCCGCTTCCGGCGGGCGTCCCTCGGATCGAGGTCACGTTTTTGATTGATGCAAACGGTATTTTGAACGTGAAAGCAAGCGACATGCGGACGGGCCAGACTCAATCGATCGAAGTGAAACCGTCTTATGGCTTATCGGACACCGAAGTTGAGAAGATGATCGAGGATTCGTTCAAGTTCGCGAAGCAAGACGTGGACGCCCGGAAACTAATCGAAGCACGGCTCGATGCCGGCGCCCTCATTGAGACAACCGCAAAGTCGCTCACCAATGGTGAGACGCTCATCCGTCAAGAGGAAGCCGCAGCCATTCGGGACAGGCTATCTCTCCTCAAAACCGCCAACGATGGCAATGATCCGAAAGCGATTCGGGCACGAATGGCCGAGCTGGAGGAGGTAGCCAAGCCGCTGTCGGTCGCTATGCTCGACGATTCACTCAAACGGAGCTTGAAAGGGAAAAAAGTCTCCGAAGTCTCGAAAAGTGATTGATATCAGGCCCGCGAAAGAGGTTCGACAGGAGCCAATGTGAGGAGTTGTACATGGACCTGAAATGGCAGGACACGGAAGATATCGCGATCAGGCTCGTCGAAGAACACCCGGGAACAGATCCGTTGACCGTACGTTTTACCGATCTACATGCGTGGATCGTCGCCTTGCCCGATTTCAAGGACGACCCGACAAAATCCAACGAAAAGATTCTGGAAACGATTCAAATGGCTTGGCACGAGGAATATCAAGATTCGGCATCCTGACCTCCCTCCTCTGCTCTACTCTGGCTGGTCGATTTTATAGAAGTCCATCGGATCGGAGCGGCGCTGCACCGCCTGCGTCGGCTCACTTCCCCTCGCGAAGATTTCGACGTTTCCCGGCTGATCCTCTTGTTCCGAATTTAGGAGCCCCGTGGAGGGATCAACCTTGACGAAGGTAATCCCTTCAGGAATCGTAAACGGTACGACCGGCAGGGTCTTCAACGCCTCCTTCATGAAGCTGATCCATATAGGTAAGGCAGCGTGAGCCCCTGATTCAGTTTCGCCGAGCGAACGCCGATCGTCAAAGCCCACAAAGATTCCGGACACGAGGTTGGGGGTTCCCCCGATGAACCAGGCATTGATAAACTCGTTCGTCGTGCCTGTCTTGCCAGCAACCGGCCTGCCGAGCGACTTAGCCGCTTGGCCGGTCCCTTTTTGCACCACGTCCTCCATCATGTTCGTGACGAGATAGGCCGTCTCCTTGGACAGGACCTCTTGCGTCTGCACGTCCTGCTGCTCCAGAACCTCACCCGCATTGTCCGTTACCGAGATAATGGCAAACGGTTCTGCCCGATTGCCTTGGTTCAAGAAAACGCCATAGGCCGAGGTCAGTTCCAGCAAGCCTACGGAAGAAGACCCCAGTCCCAATGAGAGATCGGCAGACAGCGGGCTGGTAATCCCGACCTGCCGCGCAAATTCGATGACATTCTTGATTCCGACCTTATCAAGCAACCTGACTGTGGCCAGATTATGAGAATGGGCCAAGGCGTCGCGAAGACTCACCATACCGTGAAAGCGTTTACCATAGTTCTCGGGCTTCCAAGTCTTCTCCTCCTCGACCTGCTCATAGACAACGGGCGCATCGAGCACGACGGAAGCGGGGCTCATCCCCTGATTGATGGCCGTCGCATAGATAATCGGCTTGAAGGCCGACCCTGGTTGCCGGTGGGCTTGAACAGCGCGGTTGTATTCGCTGCGATTAAAGTCGTAGCCTCCCACCATCGCACGGATTGCGCCTTTATCCGGGTCGAGAGCGATCAGCCCTCCTTCTACCAGCGGAGTCTGCTCCAGTTGAACATAGACTTGCTCTTTGTCGATCTTTTTAATCTTGACCTCGATGACATCGCCCGGCTTCAGCACCTGCTTGGGAGCAGATGCCACGGCGACATCCTTCGCCAAATCCGGCCCTGTAAGGCGTCTCTTGGCCCAGGCCATGTCATCAAACAGAAGTTTGGCGGAGACATTGCCGATTTGTACCCAAAAGAGGTCTTTGCCGGATTTGGTAACCACGGCTTCCCGCTCATCACCAATGGCAACCGGCTGATCGATCGTTGCCACCGGCTGGTTGCTTCCCACTGTCAGGGTCGCAGGGTCCACAGTGCGCAGGGGGCCGCGCCAACCCTGGCGCTTGTCGAGCTCGCGTAAGCCTGTCTTGAAAGCCGCTTCAGCGGCACGCTGCATGCCGAGATTGAGCGTCGTCTTGATCCGGAGTCCGCCCTTATAGACCATGGCCTCTCCGTACTTCGCGACGAGAAGTTGCCGCACGTATTCCACGAAGTAGGGAGCGGTCTGCTCACTACCGGGGCGCCGGAAACTCAATGGTTCAGCTAAAGCCTCTTCACGCTGAGCCGATGTGAGAAAACCCGCTTCCTCCATCCGTTCCAATACGTGTTCTTGCCGCTTTTTGGCACGCGCATAATTCTTGAAGGGCGAGAAATGATTCGGAGATTTCGGCAATCCCGCCAGGAATGCGGCTTCGGCGACGGTGAGTGCGGCGAGGTCCTTCCCAAAATATGACTGAGCCGCTGACGCGACCCCGTACGCGCCCTGGCCGAAGTAGATTTGGTTGAGATACGTCTCGAGAATCTGTTCCTTCGATGAGACAAGCTCCATCTTATAGGCCAACACCAACTCCCGGACTTTTCGATCAAAGGTCCGCTCGGAGGACAAAAACAGCGACCGCGCCAACTGTTGTGTGATTGTGCTGGCACCCTCCACCTTTCCGCCGCGGCGCAGATTGGTCCAGGCAGCACGAAGGATCCCGATGTAATCCAAACCCGGATGCTCAAAGAACCGGACATCTTCAACCGCTATCACGGCACGCCGTAGGTGCTCTGGAATTTGCGCCAACGGCGTTAAAATGCGCCGTTCGATGAAAAATTGCCCGATCAGCTGCTTGTCGCTGGAATACACTTGCGTGACAAGACTGGGCTGGTAATTCTGAAGCTGACTGAGCTCCGGCAGGTCCTGGGCGTAGTACCACAATAAGCCGATAGTCGCCAGCAGCGCGCCGAGGAAAAGCGCCGCCAGCGTGATCAGCGTGATTTGCCACCGACGCCAAGGACGTCGAGGGGGCGGCTGTCTGGTCGTATCGGAAAGCTGAACTGGCCGATCTATCAATGTCATGGAACTGGTTCGGTAGGACTCCCCGGCCAACATACCGTGGAGTCTGCTAAAACACAAGCAACCGGCACCTTGTAGGCGTTCAATGCTTCCGGTATACTGCCCTGTCGACGCCCGATAGTCGGGGCGTCTTTTTTTTCGCCTTAGGATACCAGCATATGTCCCACTTTCGCGTCCCAAACGAACGCCGGAACGACATCCGCAACATCGCGATCATCGCCCACGTGGACCATGGAAAGACCACCCTCGTTGATGCCCTGCTACGGCAGACTCACGTCCATAGAAAAATTGACGACATGGGCGAACGCATCATGGATTCCATGGACCAGGAACGGGAACGGGGCATAACGATCCGAGCTAAAAATGCGAGCGTCATTTATAAAGGCGTAAAGATCAACATTGTCGACACACCTGGCCATGCTGATTTCGGCGGAGAAGTGGAGCGCACACTGCGCATGGTGGACGGCGTCCTCATTTTGATCGACGCAAAAGAAGGACCGATGCCGCAGACCACCTTCGTGCTCAGGAAAGCGCTGGCACTGGGGCACAAGGCCATTGTGGTCATCAACAAGATCGACCGACCTGATGCGGTCATCGACGACGTGGTCAACCGCACTTTCGATCTGTTTGTGCATCTCGGAGCCACCGACGAGCAACTGGACTTCCCTCTCGTCTACACATCGGCAATCAAAGGTATCGCCACGCTCGACATCAACAAGCCCGGCACGGACATCTCACCGCTGCTCGATACGGTGCTGGAGAAAATTCCCGGCCCGGCGATCAACGCGAACGGGCCGCTGCAAATATTGGTACTTGCGCTCCTCTACGACTCCTACAAGGGCAAAATGGGCGTGGGAAAGATCCAGTCAGGCTCGATCGCCCGTCGGCAACAAGTACTGGTTCTGGGGAAGGACGGCGCCGTTCCCGGAAAGGTTTCCGACCTCGCGGTTTATTCCGGACTCGAGCGCACGGATGTTGAAGAGGCCAAGGCCGGCGAGATTGTTGCGGTCGCGGGACTGGACCAGGTGAGCATCGGCGACACGATCGCGGATGCCGTACAACCGTCAGCGCTGCCAAGGGTCACCATTGATGAACCGACCGTTCAAATGACCTTTTCGGTGAACAATAGCCCGTTCGCCGGCCGCGAAGGCAAATTCTTGACGTCCCGACACCTCCGCGAGCGTCTCTTTAAAGAGCTTGAAACGAATGTCTCTCTCCGCGTGCAGGAAACGGACAGCCCGGATCGATTCCTCGTGGCTGGACGCGGCGAATTGCACCTCGCGGTATTGATTGAACAAATGCGCCGTGAAGGCTATGAGTTGCAAGTCTCACAACCGGAAGTCATTCTGCATCGCGACGGCAACCACGTCACCGAGCCATACGAAGAACTCACGATTCAAGTGCCGGAAACGTATCAAGGGGCCGTCATCGAGGAGATCGGCAAGCGCCGCGGAGAAATGCGGCATATGAAGCTGGTGCATTCAGACGCCGGCCCGAGCGAAATGCATCTTGAGTACCATATTCCCACAAGGGGGATCATGGGGTTGAAGAACATCCTTCTCGCTAAGACCCGTGGAACCGTGATCATGCATCACGTCTTCAAAGCCTACGAAACGGCCAACGAACAGGATTTGCTTGTCGCGCCTCATGGATCGCTCTGTGCGTTCGAGGACGGCAAGAGCACCGGCTATGCGCTGTTCATGACGCAGGAGCGCGGCGTCATGTTTATCGGGCCGGGCGTGGAAGTTTATCGAGGCATGGTCGTCGGGGAAAACAGCCGGGACGAAGATCTGGACGTCAACGTTTGCAAAGAAAAACACCTCACGAACATGCGCGCCTCCGGATCGGACGAGGCCCTGGTGCTCACTCCACCGCAGGAAATGTCTTTGGAATTTGCCCTTGAGTATATCGGGCAGGATGAGCTAGTCGAAGTCACGCCGAACAATCTACGTATTCGCAAACGCCTTCTCCATCCGGAAGATCGGCGCAAAGCTAAGAAATCGGGGAAGTAACCGTCGTGCCAGCATAACCTGAATCCGTGCTTTCCAAGCTTCGCTTACCGTTTGCAACGCACCATCGCTACCCTTCCAATGCGTATCAAGAAGAAAAGCCCTAAGCCCTCCGCCAAGCGGCCGCCGTTGTATTTTATCGGCTATCGGGGACCGGCGCCGGAAAAAGAGGAACTCATATTCTGGTACAACGGTCAATATGGTGGGCCGTTGACGATCGAGCAAGAAGGGGGGACGCCTGAATCCTGGCATATCAGACACGGTCCTTGGACCGCGCATGTCGTCCTTCCGCTCCCCTCCACGCACATGGTCGGCCTGAAGGACCAATTGGCATGGGAGCATGATCAGATCGGCGCCATCGCTCCCTCCGTCATGCCCCCACGCGACATGCCGGATGCCATTTTGTTCGCGGCGCGTCTTGCCAGAGGTCTGGTACTCCTCACGCAGGGAACCGCTCATGACTTGACGACCCAGCAGTATCTCAATCCTTCCGATTGGCAGGATCGCAGTCTTAGCGAATTCGTCGCCCACGACCACGTCTTGGTCGCACAGGACGATCAGGCGAAGTCGGATATGATCTGGTGCTACAGCCTCGGACTTTCCAAATTTGGTCTTGACGAATTGGAAACGTTCCTTCCCCTAGGAACGTCCGATCGAACGGCCAAGGAACTGCTCGGCGAGTCGATCCGGGAAATAATCCGAATCGGTCAATCCCCCAAGGTTGGCGCATCGCTTGACCTCCCTTCTCTGAACCGCACAATCACGATCGCAAACCATCGAGCCGCCGCTCCCGCAGGACGCATGCTGGGTTTTCGCGAAGTGCAGCCTGCTTGAAAGCGCAGTCCTCAACGACCGCCAAATCGTTCGAACCGGGCATTCGCCGACTGATTAACGTCCATCGTGATCGTGCATGGCCCGGTTCCGAATGCTTCACAGGGATTTCCACGCCATCCCGCGAAAACCGAGTTCCCAACCGGTGTGGCGGTCAAAGTCACAACCGTCGTCCCTCGGGTGAAAGAAGCCGAACAGGCGTTAGGGCAAGTGATGCCTCCCGGATCGCTCGTCACCGTCCCATCGCCTGGTCCGGATGTATTCACAGACAACGTCACGAGGTCGGGCACGAGGTCGAATTGCGCGACAACAGTTTGATCGGCGTTCAAGGTCACGTCGCAAGTGCCGGTTCCAGTACACCCATTGATCCAGCCGATGAAGGTCGAGCCTGTTGCTGGGGCCGCCGTCAGTGAGACCAGGCTTCCCGTTGGAAAACTTGCGCTGCAGGTGCCTCCGCAATTGATACCCGCTTGGTTCGTACTCGTCACGGTCCCCGATCCCGATCCAACCCTACTCACCGAAAGCGTAGACATGGGAATTGGGATCACAGCCGTAAAGGTCGCTGTGACGGCCTGATCGCCATTCATAGCGATGGTACATGACGAAGCGGAGCCGCTACAGCCGGCACCGCTAAATCCACTAAAGGTGGATCCATTAGCGGTCGTGGCGTTGAGTGTCACGGTCGTGCCGCTTGCAAAGTCGGCGGCGCACGATCCTGGACAGGCAATCCCGCTCGGATTACTGGTGACGGTGCCCGTTCCGTTCCCCCCGAGGGTCACGGCTAGTCGATCGGTGGAAATCGGGACATTAAAGCGTGCCGTCACCGTCGCATTCCCTGTCACGTTGCAGGCTCCGGTGCCGGAGCAAGCGCCACTCCAACCGGCAAACGCCGAACCAGCTGCCGCGGCAGCATTGAGCACCACCGTGGAGCCTTCCGGAAATTGATTCACACAGGTCAGGCCGCAATCGATGCCCACAGGCGTGGACGTCACAGTCCCGCTGCCATCCCCTTCCTTTTGCACGGTGACCGTGAAGAGCCGAACCAGCGTGATTGCCAGATTGACCGGTGCGCCGGCTATGAGGTTCACCCCCACTAGCGTTCCCCCGAAAATCTTCCCGGGAGGCGACTGCGCATTGAAGGCGGTCACCGTGATCGTTCGATTCGGACCGACCGGGGCTTGGATGCTCACAGGGATCTCTTGCCCGCTCGTCGGATCGGAAACTGGAACCGTGCTTGTGGCCGGTGAAGGAATGCCAGGTCCCGTGATTTGGACCTGGATTGAGGCAATCTCCGAGACGGATTGCGCCCACGCGGGCGTCCCACCGGGGAACCAGCGTTCTAGCCAAGCGAAGAGCCGGGATGGGGCCGGCCGATGTTGGACCTGACGTGAATCGACGACCAAGGACAAATTGACGGCAACGGTTTGGTCATTCGGGCTGTCGGAGCCACATGCCGCAACGACCGCGACAAGAACGATGCCCCAAGCAGCAGGGAGATTTTTTCTTTCGCGCGGAGGACGCATTACGTTCCTTGGAAGCTGACCAATCAATTGTCGAAGTGAGCCGACACCGTCTGATTATCAGACATCTGCAGCTGACAGGTCGGAGAAGAGGAATTGTCACAAGCGCCGCCTCCATGCCAATCATTGAAGGATGAATTCACGTCTGGTGCGGCAGTCAAGGTCACGACCGTCCCACGTTGATACGAAAACTGACAGACCGCGCCGCAAACAATGCCAGCAGGATCCTGCTGGCATTGTTTGCGGCGCGGTCTGTCAGTTTTCGTATCAACGTGGGACGGTCGTG
>Ga0075419_10000292_pt1 | contig 30193 bp, 27 predicted proteins | sample SoiMetdeltSBSDD3_FD_76900 | JGI IMG/M metagenome (GOLD analysis project Ga0075419, IMG submission 76900) | Bulk soil microbial communities from a Populus tree surrounding site in Tennessee, USA - Soil MetaG P. deltoides SBSDD3 | ecosystem: Environmental > Terrestrial > Soil > Tree plantation... | reverse complement strand
TGGCCGGCTATCACGCCTACCATGCGACCCGCGCCGACCTGCTGCGCCGGCTGGGCCGCAGCCAGCAGTCACGCGCGGCGTACGACAAGGCTATCGAGCTGGCGGGCAACACCGCCGAGACCGCCTACCTGACCCGCCGCCGCGACCAGCTGGGGTAGTGCCGTGCGAAGCCCCGTGCAAAGCGGCGCCCGCCCAAACCCCGACCACCACTAAACCCGCCAAACGTTGACTCATGACAAAGCCACTACTTGCGGGCCAGCATGCAGGCCTGTGGCAGTCTCCTCTCGTCGGAGAGCAGTCGCGCGATGACGACCAGCCCGGCCTCGCCCAGCAGCTCGGCGATGTGGTCGGGCGCCAGCCGGTAGGAGTCGTACGAGACCGGGTGGCCGAACGACTTCTCCGGTCGTCGCCGCTCGTCGCCGACATGGAAGCCCATGATCACGTGACCGCCCGGGGCCAGCGTCCGGTGGAACTCCGCGAACACCCCCGGCAGCTCCGAGGGAGGCGTGTGGACGATCGACCACCAGGCGACGATGCCGCGGAGTGAGCCGTCGGGGAGGTCCAGGGCGTCCGCGACCGGGCCGTCATCGTCGAGTACGTGCTCGGCGAACGCGGCCAGCATCGCGCGCCCCAGCCGGTCGTCGGCGAACAGCGCCGGCACCCGTTCGGCGTAGTCGGCGGCGACGGTGTCGTAAGACTCCCGCGTGGCGGCGAGATGGGTGGGCTCGGTCATCCGGACGACCGTATCCGGTGTCAGGCAGGCTCGGGCGGCACCGCTTCCTCGATGTACGCCTCGACCTCGGCCTGTGCGTTGGCGAGCCGTTCCTGCGCGTCGGCCATGTCTTCCTCGGTCGGCGCGTCGTCCTGGGTGTGCTGGAGTCGCCAGTACCCGGTGAAGTCGACGGACGGCTTCGGCAGACCGCGCTCGCCGACCAAGTGACGGCGCAGAGCCCGCACCGAGCCGGCCTCGCCCGCGAGCCAGGCGCGCCCGTTCCCGGACGGCAGCTCGGCGCCGGTGACGGCCTCGACCAGCACGGTGCTCTTGCCGGCCGGCTCGCCGTCGCGGTGCAGCCAGTGCACGGTTACGTCGCCGTTCGTCTCGAACTGCTGCTCCTCGGCGGCGTCGGCGACCTCGGCGTACACGATCGCGGTCTTCCCGTCCGGCAGCGCCTCGAGCAGGGTGCCGATCGCGGGCAGCGCGGTCTCGTCGCCGGCCAGCAGCAGCCAGTCGCAGCGGTCGAACGGCACCGGCTGAGCGAAGACGGGGGACGGGCCGACCATGCCGACCTCGTCGCCCACCTCGGCCGACGACCCCCAGCGGGACGCGGGTCCGTCGTCGCCGTGCAGGATGAAGTCGACGGCGATGGTGCCGTCGCCTGGGTGGTGCGACCGGATCGTGAACTGCCGCATCCAGGGTCGCTCGGGCTCGGGGATGGCGAGGTACGACTGGTACCACCGCATCCCGTACTCGTCGTCCGTCACCGGCTCCGGTAGCTGCGGAACCTTCTGGCCCGGCCGCGGGAAGCACAGCTTCGCCTGCAGATCCGGCGCGTCGTACGTGAAGTCGGCAAGCGCGGCACCGCCGAACGTGATCCGCGTCATCCGCGGTGTGAGTCGTGTGACGTCGGCGACCTGGATGCGTCGAACCGGCACTGACTGCGGCACAGAACCTCCATGAAACTTGGGAACGACCCCTCAACCTCTAACAAAAAATCCCGCGCAAAAGTCAAGTAACAAAGTGGTCACGATAACTCAGTTGCGCCGCACCTACCGCGTCGTCAGTGTGTCCGGTATGGCTACGGATCCGGTGTTCGACAAGCTCGTCGCGGAAGGCGTGGCGGCGCCGACCGAGGGCTGGGACTTCTCCTGGTTCGATGGCAGGGCGACCGAGGAACGGCCGTCGTGGGGATACGCGAAGCTGGTCGGCGAGCGGATGCGCGACGTCTCGTCGGCCCTCGACATCCAGACCGGTGGCGGCGAGGTGCTCGCCACCATCCCGAAGGCGCCGGTGCTGCTCGCGGCCACCGAGTCCTGGCCGCCGAACCTGGAAGTTGCCCGGCGCAACCTTCAGCACCTCGGTGCCACGGTGGTCGAGGCGGACGACGGCGGGCCGTTGCCGTTCGACGACGCGATGTTCGAGCTGGTGGTCAGCAGGCACCCGACCGTGACGATCTGGAACGAGATCGCCCGGGTGCTCGAGCCCGGCGGCAGCTACCTGTCCCAGCAGGTCGGCGCCGGCAGCATGCACGAGGTGACCGAAGCGATGATGGGCCCGACGCCGGTCAGCGAGGAGCGCACTACCGAGCGGGCCGTCGCAGCCGCTGAGGCGGCCGGGCTCACGGTGGTGGACCTGCGTGAGGAGTCGCTACGCACCGAGTTCTTCGACATCGCGGCGGTGGTGCACTACCTGCGCAAGGTGATCTGGATCGTGCCCGGGTTCACCGTCGAGCAGTACCGTGACCGGCTGTACCAGCTGCACCGGCGGATCGAGGCGGACGGCATCTTCGTTGCCTTCAGCAAACGATTCCTGATCGAGGCGCGCAAGGCCTAGGGCGTCGGTTCCTGGCCCGGCGACCGGGCGAGCCGTTCATCCGCGACGGCATCGGCGGCGGCCCAGGCCCGTGGGTCGCAGCCCAGTGCGGCGAGGAACGAGTCCCGGTCCAGCGTTCGCGCGTTCACCGCGGTGCCGGCCACCGCGGTCGCGGTCCTGCGGGTGTCCCGGACCAGCGCGATCTCGCCGAACCCGGCTCCGTCGCCGAGCCGGTTCACCTCGGCGCCGTGCTGGCTGAAGACGACCTCGCCGTCGACGATCAGCACGTACCGTTCGCCGGGGTCGCCCTCGCGCATGATCACGTCCTTCGCCGCGAAGGTCGCCGGCTTCATCCGGCCGCCGAGGTTGTCCAGCACGGACATCGGCAGCTCCTCGAAGACGGGCTGCCGGCGCAGCAGCGAGACCTCCACGTCGTGGTGCTCGAGCCGCGCGTCGAACCGGCGCAGGAACGGCGCCGCGACCCCGGCGGCGATCGGTAGCAGTAGGCCGACGACGAGCAGTGAGACCTGCGCACCGAACTCCTCCAGCAGCAGGCCCGCCGCCACTGCGCCGAGCGCCATCCCGATCTGGATCAGCGCCTCGAACAGGCCGAACGCCTTCGCCAGGTCCCGGTCCGGGACCGCGCGCGGCAGCGCGCTGTACGCGCTGACGTCGACCAGCACGTTGCCGACACCTATGACTGCGAACAGCACCAGCACGGCGGGGTACACCGGGACGCCCGCCGTGACCGCCACCGGCAGCCCCCACAACACCAGCCCGAGGCCGAACGCGCGGTACAGCCGGCGCGACCCCATGATGGCGACCGCGGCCGGCAACGCGAGGATCCCGCCAACGCCCATCACGGCGAACAGCACGCCGATGGCGCCGTCGTCCAGGCGCAGCACCTCGATGACGAACACGACCACGATGACTTGGAGCGCACCGCGCACGAAGGTCTGCAACGGCCCCAGGACGCCGATCACGGCCGCCTCCGGGCGCGAGAACAACGCGGCGAAGCCGCTCCCACCCGCTGACGGCCCGGCTGCCATCACCGGCGGCGCCGGCACCCCGCCGATGACCAGGCCCGCGGCGACCAGCAGCGGGACGGTGGCGCCAACCGCCCAGGCCGGACCGGCGACCACGAGCAGCACACCCGCCAGCAGCGGCCCGAGCAGCGTGGTCACACTGTCCAGGAACCCGGTCGCCGCACTGCACGCCACCAGCTCCTCGGGCCGGCGCACCAGGGTCGGCATCAGCGCCGAGGTCACCGGCCGGAACGCGCCGATCCCGATACCGGCCACCGCCGACAGCACCAGCACGGCGGTGGCCGGTCCGTCGGTCACCATGATCGCGACGATGCCCGCGGACGCGAGCGCGGCGACCAGGGCGACCAGCCGCAGCAGCCGCCCGTGCGCGATCCGGCCTGCGGCCGCGGTGACCAGCGGGACGCCGACGGCCGGCGCGATCGTGCGCACCACCCCGTACGCCGCGACCGAGCGCAGGCCGCCGCTCTCGAACAGGTAGGCCGAGACAGCCACCAGCTGTGCCAGATCGATGCTCCGGGCAAGCGCCACGGAGAGCTGGCAGTCCCGCAGCCAGCGGCTCGCGAACACGACCCGGACGGCGTCCAGCTGACGCCGCATGGTCCCTGCAATGTCGGCCATCCGCGCTCACCCCCGCGCCGATACGTCGTGAGCGTACGCCAGTTCATCGACCGCCACCATGTTCGGACCTGCACCCGATCAGCGAGGTATGAGCCCGGTCAGCAAAGCGTCGACGGCACGTCGTACCGAACGCTCGAACTCCGCGTCCGACACCTCGGACCCGGCACCCGCCACCCGGTCGTACATCAGGCCGTCCAGCATCCCCGCGACCGAGCCCGCCGCCCTCTCGGCGTCGGCCACCCCGTACGACGCCAGCAGCCCGGCCAGCCCGGACCGCAGCCGTGCGCCGGCCTCGACCAGTGCGGTCCGCAGAGACGGCCGTCGTACGGCCTCGAGCGACAGCTCGTACCGCGCCAGCAGGTCCTGCCGGCGCGCCGTCACCTGACCGACCACCAGGCCGGTGAGCAGCTCCGGCAGGTCCGTGGCGGGAGGCGCCGGGTTGTCCTCCAGGTCGCGCTGCAGCATCCGCCGCACGCAAGCCGTCAGCAGCGCGTCCCGGGTGCGCAGGTAGTACGACGTCGACCCGGGCGGCAGGCCGGCCTCGGTGTCGACCGCGCGGTGGGTGAGGCCGCGCAGCCCACGCTCGGCGACCAGCCGGATGGCGGCGTCAGCGATCGCGGCCTGGCGCGCTTCGCCCTTCGGAGCAGGCACAGAAGCACACTAGCGCACAATCCTCTACAGATGTAGAGTCAGGTGGCATGAGACACGCAGTGGTGGTGGGTGCCGGGATCGGCGGGGTGACGGCGGCGAGCGCGCTCGGGCGCAGCGGCTGGCAGGTGACGTTGCTGGAGCGGGCGCCGGAGCTCGGCGAGGTGGGCTCCGGCATCTCGGTGTGGCCGGCGGCGATGCAGGTGCTGGACGGGCTCGGCGTGGGCGACGAGCTCCGCGCGGACACGGTGCTGGCCGGGCAGGCCGGGCTGCGCCGCCCGGACGGACGCTGGCTCGTTTCCGTCGAGGGCAGCCGGCTCGAGATCCCCGCGATGGTGCACCGGGCCCGGCTGCACGAGGCGATCCTGGACAGCGTCCCGGACAGCGCCGAGGTCAGGACCGGGGTGACAGTCACCGGCGTGGACCCGGCCGGAAACCTCAGCACCGGTACTGGCGAGCGCATCAGCGCGGACCTCGTCGTCGCGGCCGACGGCATCCGCAGCGTAGTGCGGCGCACGCTGCACCCGGCGCAGGGCGGGCCGCGGTACGCGGGCTACACCGCGTTCCGCGGCATCGCGCCCGCGGGCAGCGCCGTCAGCGGCAGCGAGACCTGGGGCCGCGGGCGCAGGTTCGGCTTCGTGCCGATGGTCGACGGCCGGGTGTACTGGTACGCCACCGCGAACGTGCCCGCCGGTGACACCGCGGCCGACGTCCGTTCCCTGTTCGGCGACTGGCACGACCCGATCCCGGCGCTGCTCGCCGCGACCCCGCCGGAGACCGTGCTGCGCAACGACCTGTACGACCTGCGGCTGCCGCTGGCCCCGTTCGGAACCCGCCGGGTCGCACTTCTCGGCGACGCCGCGCACGCGATGACGCCGAACCTCGGTCAGGGTGCCTGCGCGGCGATCGAGGACGCCGCCGCGCTGGCCGCGCTGGTCTCCGAGTACGACGAGGTGCCGGCCGCGCTCGCGGCGTACGACAGGCAGCGTCGCAAGCCGACCGCGAGGCTGGTCCGGCGGTCGCGGCTGATGGGGGACCTGGGCCAGCTGGAGAACCCGGTCGCGCTCGCCTCGCGCGACGCCGTGCTGCGACTCGCGGGCGGCCTGGCCGGCCTGCTGGCCAGGCGCGGGAAGCCGGTCCGGGCAGGCGTGGGAGAATCGGGTCCGTGACGCTCCGACGGTTCCCGGCAGCCAGCGGGTAGCGAAGATGCTGGAAGCCGCCGGGTTGACTGACGAGGAGGAGAGCGCCTACCGCCTCCTGGTCGGTGCACTCGACGGTGTCGCCGACGCGGTCGCGGCGAAGCTCGGCATCGAGGCCGGCGCGGCCGCCGCCGTGCTCGAGTCGCTGCAGAGCAAGGGTCTGGTCAGCCGGGTCAACGGCCGGTACGTGCCGAACCCGCCGGACGTCGCGCTCGGACCGCTGCTGCTGCGCGGCCAGGAGTCGCTGGAATGGGCCCGGTCCGCGGTCACCCAGCTCGCCGAGGAGTACCGCGGCAACCTGCGCCGCCGGGACGCGAACCAGCTCGTCGAGGTGCTCACCGGGTCCGCCGCGATCCGGCAGCAGCTGCGCAACCTGCAACGCGACGCCCGGACCGAGATCGTCTGGTTCTGCAAGGCCGGGCACGTCGCGATGACCTCGGAGGAGAACGACGAGGAGTTCGACGCGCTCGCCGCCGGCATCCGGTACCGGGTGCTGTACGAGCAGGCCCTGCTGGAGGAGCCCGGCATGGTCGAGAACCTCGCCAAGGGCATCCGCCAGGGCGAGGAGGCCAGGGCGGTCCCGACGCTGCCGGTCAGACTCGCGATCGCGGACAGCTCGATCGGGCTCTGCCCGCTGGTCCCGGCCGCGGACGGTGTCGGCGAACCGACCGCGGCCCTGATCCGCGACTCCAGCCTGCTGGCCGCGTTCGCGGCGCTGTTCGAGAGCTACTGGGACCGCGGCTCGCCGATCCGGCTGGACGGCAGTACCGAGGCACAGCGTCCGGCGCTGCCGGACGACGAGCGGTACCTACTGTCGCTGCTCGTCGCCGGCGTCACCGACAAGGCGATCGCCTCCCAGCTCCGGATCAGCCAGCGCACCGTGCAGCGCCGGATCTACGACCTGATGCGCCGCGCCAACGCCGAGACCCGGATGCAGCTCGCCTGGCAGGCCACGCGGCTGGGCTGGCTGGACTGAGATGCCCCAGCCGCTGGAGGCGCGCCTCACTTCAGCCCGGACGCGCGCATCACGGTCTGCTCGATCGCACCGCCGTCGCGGTCGGTGGCCGGACCCGTAGCGAGACGTACCCGGTGGTGCCGAGTGCTCCGTCTCCGCTGGTCACCGGCTCGGTTAAACGCTTTCCACGGGACAGGTTCGCCGCTGGGCATAGCTGTCGTCTCCCGTATCGGCAGCCGGGGTTATGCCATGTCGTATTGCCGACAGCCGGCCGGTTGTGAATCAGAACGCAGATACGCCGAGTGCGAGCAGGATGAACCGCGCCGCGCGGCCGCCGAGCACGGCGAGACCGAAGGCGACGACCGGCATCCGGCTCGCACCCGCGATCAGCGCGACCGCGTACAGCGGCGGGACACCGACGAACGCGCTCACCAGCGTGACCGGGACGCCGTACCGCGGCGCGCTGAGCAGGTCCAGCATCCGCTTGCTGAAGTCGCGGACCCACTGCCGGAACCGGCCCCACCGGGTGGACAGGTCGAGCGCCTTCGGCTCCGGCCGCTGGTGCGTGGTCGCGTACCCGGGCCGGTACCGCACGGCCAGGAACATCGCGATCTTGCCGATCGTCTGCCCGATCGACACCCCGATGGCCGCGACGACCGGGTCCAGCCTGTGTGACACGCCGACACCGACGATGTACGCCTCCGCGTTCAGCACCGGTACGACGGCCGAGCCGATGCCGAACCCGACGGCCAGCATCGACTGCCAGACCCAGTCGAAGGCGGTCACGGCGAGGGTGCCGGGGCGGTGCGGCCGGTGAGGATGGTGAGCAGCCGGGCCGTGGAGACGATCTTCACCACGGCCGCGATCGAGGCGGTCGTGTAGGCGAGCCACATGACGTCGTTCGTGAGGCCGAGCACCAGCGAGACGATCACCGCGGTCGAGTTCAGCGCCTTGGCCGGCTTCGACCAGTTCCAGTACCAGATGTGCCGGTCGACCAGGTAGAAGTAGTTCGGGCTGATCACGCCAGGCCAGAGCAGGAATGCGAGCGTGAGCATCGTGTCCAGCACGGTGAACTGCAGCACGTAGAGCGTCAGCGGCCCGGTCACCGCCGGGTAGGCCGCGATGAAGGCGCCGGCCAGCAGCAGGCAGTTCGCGCGGTCGCAGATCACGTCGAACACCGCGCCGATCACGGTCTCCTGGTCCAGCAGACGCGCGACCGTGCCGTCGATGATGTCGCCGGCCCAGTACACGACGTACCCGATCACGAGCCACTTCCAGCCGCCGACGTGGAACGCCCAGACCGCGACCAGCATCGCGGCGACGGTGCGGACAAGGGTGATCTGGTTCGGGAGGCCGGTCAGGCCCCGGAGGACGTCCGGCCGCACGCGGGGCGCCGCCGAGCTGATGCTCTCAGTTGCCATCGCGTCCACCCTTCATCGGTCCCGGTGCTCGCCGGGGTTCCACTCTCGCTCACCGGCGCCAACCTGTCGGTCGTGCCTGCACGCCAACCTCGGTAGACGCAGCGCTACCCCGCATTGTTGCTTCTTTCCGTGGCCCTTCCTCCGACCTACAGTCACTGACATGTCGGTCAGGTCCGTGCGCCGCGCGCTCATCGCGGCCGCCCTTGGTCTCGTGCTGGCCGCGCCCGCGGCCGGCGCCGCCGCCTGCCTGCGCGACGACGCTGCTGCACAGCCTGTCACCGGGGTCCAAGCCGGGCTGCGGGCATACCTCGTGATCACCGCACCGGACGACACGGCGCGCGCCAAGGCTGCGGTGGGCCGGAACGGGGGCACGGTCTACGCGTCGTACGACGCGATCGGGGTGGTGGTCGCGCATGCCCCGGCGACCGGCTTCGCGACCCGGATGCGCGACGTCGACGGGGTGCAGCAGGTCGGCGCGACCCGGACCTCGGACGTCCCGGCGGAGGCGCACAGCCCGGCGATCCCGCCGGCGCAGAGCCAGACCAGGCCGACCGCACCGGAGATCGCGCGGTACGACATGACGAACATCGGCGCGGACCTGGCCTGGTCGGTGAACAGGGGTTCGCCGTCGGTCACCGTCGGCGTGCTCGATACCGGCGTGGACGACCAGCATGCCGACCTCGAGGGCAACTTCGACGCCGCGGACTCCGCGTCCTGCGCGTATGGCCGGGTCGACACCCGCCCCGGTGCCTGGCGGCCGGTCGGCGACCACGGCACGCATGTCGCCGGAACGATCGCCGCGGCCAAGAACGGCACCGGGATGGCCGGGGTCGCGCCGAAGGTCCGGATTGCCTCGGTCCGGGTCGCCGAGGACCCGAGCGGGCTGTTCTTCGCGGAGAACACGGTCTGCGCGTTCGTGTTCGCCGGCGACCGCGGGCTCGACGTCACCAACAGCAGCTTCTACATCGACCCGTGGCTGTTCGCGTGCCCCGGCGACCCGGACCAGGCCGCCATCCTGGAGGGCGTCAAGCGATCGGTCGAATACGCCGAGCGGGAAGGCGTGCTGAACGTCGTGGCGGCCGGCAACGAGAACTACGACCTCGCGGCCAAGACCGCCGACCCGACCAGCCCGAACGACTCCACCGCGGTCACCCGGCGGGTGACGACCGACTGTCTCAGCCTGCCCGCCGAGCTGCCTGGGGTCGTTACGGTCGCCGCGCTCAGCACGGGCAACACCAAGTCGGACTACTCGAACTACGGCACCGGCAAGGTCGCGATCGCCGCACCGGGCGACAACGTGTACTCGACCGTGCCGGGCGGCGCCTACGGCAGCAAGTCGGGCACGTCGATGGCGGCACCGCACGTCGCGGGCGTCGCGGCGCTGCTGAAGAGCGTGACCCCGTCCGCGACACCGGCCCAGCTGCGGTCGCGGCTGTCCGCCCAGGCCGACGACCTGGCGTGCCCGCCGGTGGACGACCGCTGCAGCGGTACGACAGGGGTGAACTCGTTCTACGGCGAGGGCCGGGTGGACGCGTTCCAGGCGGTCGGAAGCGGTACGGCGCGGGCCGCCGGCTGCTCCGGCCAGCGGCTCGGCAACCCCGGCTTCGAGACCGGGTCCGGCTGGACGTTCACCGCGGGCGTCCATGGGGCGTTCGCGCAGCAGCCGGCCCGGAGCGGGCGGTCGATCGCCTGGCTGAACGGGTACGGCCGGAACGCCACCGACACGGCCGGCCAGGCCGTCGCCGTACCGGCCGGATGCTCGACCACGCTGACGTTCTGGCTCAAGGTGCTGAGCAGCGAGGCCAGCACCACCACCGCGTACGACGCGCTGACCGTGACCGCGGGACCGGTCGAGCTGGCGGCGTACTCGAACCTGGACCGGACCACCGGCTGGGTGCAGCAGAGCGTCGACCTGACTCCGTTCGCGGGGCACACGGTGACGCTGACGTTCACCGGCATCGAGGACTACAGCCTGCAAACCTCGTTCGTGCTGGACGACGTGGCCGTCACGGTCCACTGATCCCGCGCCGGTAGGATTGCGGCGTCTTCAGCCACTCTGCCTTGGACAGGAGCACACGGTGTCTACCCCGAGGGCCCGCGTAGTCGTCGATGTCATGCTCAAGCCGGAGATCCTCGACCCCCAGGGCAAGGCCGTGCACGGTGCGTTCGGCCGGCTCGGGTTCGACGGTGTGGCGGACGTACGGCAGGGCAAGCGGTTCGAGATCACGCTGGACGGCGAGGCGACCGAGGAGCGGGTCGCGGAGATCCGCAAGGCGGCCGAGACGCTGCTCGCGAACCCGGTGATCGAGGACTTCGCCGTGCACGTCGAGAACGGGTCTGTCGAGGATGGGCCGGTCGAGGACGGGCCGGTGGAGTCGGTTGACGAGGAGGCCGAGCAGGTGGAGGAGACGGTCCGGTGAAGGTCGGGGTCGTCACTTTCCCGGGCTCGCTGGACGACGTCGACGCTCGCCGTGCGGCCACGCTCGCCGGCGCCGAGGCGGTCGCACTCTGGCACGGCGATGCGGACCTGCGCGAGGTCGACGCGGTGGTGCTGCCGGGCGGCTTCTCGTACGGCGACTACCTGCGCGCCGGCGCGATCTCGCGGTTCGCGCCGGTGATGGAGAAAGTGATCGAGGGCGCCCGCGAGGGGCTTCCGGTACTCGGCATCTGCAACGGCTTCCAGGTGCTGTGCGAGTCGCACCTGCTGCCCGGCGCGCTGATCAAGAACGACCACCGCAAGTTCATCTGCAAGGACCAGCGACTGCGGATCGAGAACAACGGCACCTCTTGGACCAACGGGTACGACGCCGGCCAGGAGGTGACGATCGTGCTGAAGAACCAGGACGGCGGGTTCGTCGCGGACGACGAGACACTGGACATGCTCGAGGGCGAGGGCCGGGTCGTCGCCCGGTACGTCGACGGCAACCCGAACGGGTCGTACCGCGACATCGCCGGCATCACGAACGAGCGCGGCAACGTCGTCGGCTTGATGCCGCACCCGGAACACTGCGTCGACACGCTCACCGGACCGAGCACCGATGGGCTGACGTTCTTCACCTCGGTACTGAAGGCGACTGTGTGACCCTGCCCGCGTCGCGTCCGAAGAAACGGCGGACCGTACCGCCACTTCGCCGGACGTCCGGGCTGATGCTCGTCCTTGCAGTCGCCGTCTCGCTGCTGTGTGCCGGCGCGGCCGCGGCCGGCGTGCGGGGCGCCGAGGTGACGAGCAGTTTCCCCGCCGCCGGCGAGATTGCGACGACCGGCGGGGCCAGGTCGACCAGCTTGCTGGCGGATGTCGTGGTGGTCGGGGTACCGGGGTTGCGGTGGTCGGACGTCCAGGCGTCGCCGGAGCTGACCGCACTGGTGAACGAGGCGAACGTCGGGTCGATCTCGGTGAAGACGTCGTCAGGCCAGACCTGCCCGATCGACGGCTGGCTGACGATCAGCGCCGGTACGCGGGCCTGGGGGAGCGACCGGGGCCAGGCGTGTCCCGAGCTGCCGGCAGTGCAGGGCGGACGGCTGACCGGCTGGCAGTCGTACCTGGACCTGCAGGCCGAGCACCACACCGACGCCGAGCCCGGGCGGTTGGGTGCCCTGGGCAACAGACTCTGCGGCTTCGGCCCCGGCGGAGCGGTTGCGGTGGCCCGGCCGGACGGCACCGTCGCACAGCAAGGTGGCTCGGGCACCGGACCGGCGAGCGGTGAGCCGGCGGGCGCGAGCGGGCCAGGCGGAGGCGCCGTTGCGACGCAGCAGCCGGCGCGCTGGTGGCCGGCGTTCGAGCCCGGGTTGCTTGCCGGGTGCAACGATGCGGTCGTCGACGCCGGTGCGCTGCCGTTGCGCGAAGGCCGCGCGGAGGCCGTGAAGCGGGTCGCGGACATCGTGACGCAGGCGCGCGCGCAGGGCCGGTGGGTGGTGCTGTCGGGGATCTCCGAAGAGGCTGCGGGCGCGCACCGGGAGACGCTGGTGACGATGCAGCTGCCGCCGGACAATGGTGCACGCTGGCTGACCAGCGCGTCGACGCGCCGGCCGGGGCTGGTCCAGCTCACCGACCTGACCGCGACCCTGTTGTCGGACAGCGCGCCCGACGCCCCGCTGGACGGCGCCGAGATCACGGTGACCGGCGACCGGCACACCGATGCGGCGGCCGTGATCGAGGACCGGCTGGACACCAACCAGCGCTTCGAGCAGCCGCCCAGGATGCTGCTCCCGGTCGGCCTCACGCTGCTGGTCGTGCAGCTGGTCGCGCTGGCCTGGTACAAGCTGCGGCACACCCGGCGTGCCCGCCGGGCGTTCCTCGGCGCGCTGCTGACCCAGGGCGGGTTCTTCAGCGCCGTGTTCCTGAGCACGCTGACGAGCTGGTGGCGCTGGCCGGAGCCGGCGCTCGCGCTCTATGCGGTGACGATCGCGCTGAGCGCGGCGGTCGGCGCGGCGTCGTACCTGGTGCTGAAGCGTCGTGCGGTGGTCGGGCTGGCGCTTGCGGCGTATGTCGTGCTGCTGGTGGACGGGGTGTCCGGCACGCCGCTGCAGGTCGGCAGCATGTTCGCGGACGGGCCGGTGATCGGCGGGCGGTTCTTCGGCTTCGGCAACTCGACGTTCGCCGCGCTGGCGGTCGCGACGCTGGTCACCGCCGGCGCGGCCGGGCGGAGGCTGCTGCCGCGGTCGCGGACCCGGGCGGCGCTGGCGGTGCTCGCGGTCGGCGCCGCCGCGGTGGTCGTGGACGGGATGCCGGGCTGGGGGACCGACTTCGGCGGCGTGATCGCGCTGACGCCGGCGGTGTTGCTCTTCGCCTGGTACACGTGGCGCGGCAGCGTCTCGTGGCAGGCCGTGCTCGGTATCGGGCTGACCGGGTTCGTCGCGGTCGCAGCGCTGGCGCTGGCCGACTACCAGCGACCGCCGGCCGACCGGACCCACTTCGGCGCGTTCGTGGCGCGACTGCTGGACGGCGACGTCGGGGACCTGTTCGCGCGCAAGCTCGAGATGTCGTTCGGGTTCCTCACCGGGCCGGCCGGCTGGGCGATGGGTCTCGCCGGACTCGCCGCGATGGCCGCATGCGTGGTCCCGCAGCGGGTTCCGGCCGAGTCGTACCGGAGGTTCGCGGGCGCCCCGCTGGTCCGCCCCGGGCTGCTGGCGCTGGCGCTCTGCGGGCTGATCGGGTGGCTGCTGAATGACGCGGGCGTCACGGTGCCGGCGATCATGACCGGGTTCGCGCTGCCGCTGATCGTCGCGCAGCTGCTGCTCAGGCGCGCGGACGCAGCAACGGCTTCACCAGCTCCCGGGCGCCGTTGATCCGCGACTTCACGGTGCCGACCGGGATGCCGAGCTCCTCGGCGATCTCGCGATAGCTCAGCTCGTACACGTCCCGCAGCACCATCGGCGTCACCGTCTCCGGCCGATCCAGCTCCAGCCGTTCGAGCGCGTCCAGCAGGTCCAGCCGGGTGCCGGCGACGACGCTGGTCGTGCGCGGGTCAGGTCGCTCGTACGGCGGCTGCCGGCCGTCGTCCGCGCGGGACATCGCCTCCACCGAGCGGCGCTTCAGCCGCCGGTACGTCTCGCGGGCCGCGTTCGACGCCACCACGTGCACCCAGGTGGTGAACCGGCTCCGCCCGGAGAACGTGCCGACCTTGGTCGCGACCGCGAGCAGCGCGTCCTGGCAGGCGTCCTCGGCGTCCGCGCGGTGCGGCAGCATCCGCCGGCAGATCCGCATCACCTGCGGCTGTACCTGCCGGATCAGCTCCTCCAGCAGCGCCGGGTCCCGCGCCGCCCGGCGGGCGAGGTCGTCGAGCGCGTCGGCCGCGTTGTCGACCGGGTCGTCGGGCGGGTTGTCGACTGGGTTGTCTACCGGGTCGGAGGGGGTGGACACGGCGTTGAGGATAATGCCGGGCATGAGTCAGCCCACCCATTTCGGCCGCTACGCCGTGGTCCGGAAGGTGGGCAGCGGTGGCTTCGCCACCGTCTGGCTGGCCCGCGACGAGGAGCTGGACGCCGAGGTCGCGATCAAGGTACTGGCCGAGCACTGGGTGGACGACCTCGACGTACGACGCCGGTTCGTCGAGGAGGGACGGTTCCTGCGCCGGGTCGAGTCGCCTTACGTCGTCGGGGTGCACGACATCGGTACGACGACCGACGACCGGCCGTTCCTGGTGCTGACGTTCGCCGACCGCGGCACGCTCGCCGACCGGCTCGAGAACGGCCCGTTGCCGGTCGACGAGGTGGCCGAGGTGATCGGGCACGTCGGTGCCGGGCTGCAGGAACTACACGACCGCGGCCTGCTGCACCGCGACGTGAAGCCGGCGAACGTGCTGTTCCGCAGCACCCCGACCGGCGAGCGCGCGATGCTCGGCGATCTCGGGCTCGGCAAGTCGCTCGACGCGGTGTCCCGGGTGACGATGCCCGGCGGCACCCCGGCGTACGTCGCACCCGAGCAGGTCCGCGGCGACCAGCTGGACCCGCGCGCGGACCAGTACTCACTGGCCGCGGTGACGTACGCCGCGCTGACCGGTGAGCCGCCGTACGGCGCGAAGACGCTGGCCGCGGTACTCGACATCACCGGCCCGCCGGAACCGTTGCGGACCCTGCGGCCGGACCTGCCGGAGGATCTGGACGCCGTGGTGATGAAGGCGCTCGCGCTGGACCGCGAGCAGCGGTACGACGACGTCGCCGCCTTCACCGAGGCACTCGCGGCGGCCGTCCCGTCGGTTGACGAAGCGGGGGACCAAGCGGGCGACCAAGCGGGCGACCAAGCGGGCGACCAAGCGGGCGGCCAAGCGGTCGACCAAGCCGGGGACGAAGCGGCCGACCAGGCAGTGGAACCGGCGGCGGCTGCGGACGCCACGACAGAGCCCGCGGCGGCGGACGTCGCGCCGGGCGCCGAGCCGGAGAAGTCCCTGTGGCCGTCGGCCGAGCAGATCCGAAGGCTGCGCCGGCGGGAGTCCCGCCGGCGCTGGCTGGCGGTCACGGCGGCTGTCGTGCTGTTCGCCGGCGCCGGGGCGTACGGCGGGGTGCGGATCGGCACCGGGCGGCAGTGGGTCGAGGCCCGCGGCAACCCGACCGACACGGGTTCGGTGTCGGTACGCCTGCCGCGCGCCTGGGCCGACAACATCGCGGGGAGCGGCTGGCGGCCGCCGGGCGGCGCCAAGGATTACCCGGCCGTGCTGGTCAGCGCCGACAACGGCCGTTGGCCCGACCCGGCCGCCGCCGTCCGAGGCGTGTTCGTCGGCGTGCTGGCGACCGGCACACTACCGGCGACGATCTCGCCGCCGGCCGGCTGCTCGGCCGCCGAGACCCGTCAGGAGACTTCGGACGCCGGTCCCTCGATCACCGCCGTGTTCCGGAACTGCCCGGACGAGCTGTCGACGTACCAGCGGTTCCAGTCCACCGGTGGCGCGGTGCTGACGATCCAGGTCCGGGCGAACGATGACCGGCAGGCCGAGCGAGTGATGGACTCGGTGACCTACCGGTCGTCGACGGGCTGACGGTTCAGCCGAGGCCCCAGTAGCGCTCGCCGCCGTCCTCGCCGGTGCCGTCCCGCTGCTCGGTGGCGAGCTCGCAGGCGCCGGTGCTGATCGTGCAGCGTACGATCGCGCTCTTGCCGTCCTGCTCGGCGACGGTCAGCACGTGGTCATCGTCCTCGAGCACGGAGCGGATGAACGGCAGTCCGGTCCACTTCCGCAGCAGCTTCCCGCTCCGGGCGTCGAGCGCGGAGAGCTCGAGCGGCGCGTAGCCGTCTGCGTACGCCGGTCCGGCGAGCACCCGGGTTCGGCCCGGGCTGATCTGCTCGATCTGGAAGTCGCAGGTCTTCCAGCGCGCCGTCCCGGAGCTGACGTCGACGAGCGCGGAGCACGATCCGTAGTCGGTGATCGAGGTCATGGACGCGGCCAGCGTCGCGTCCGCGGAGACCGCGGTGGGCTGGGGCACGGTACCGACTCGCTGCGCCGCCGACTCCGCGGTCCGCCAGCGGTACAGCGACCGGGCGCTGGACGCCTCGCGCGGCTCCGAGCTGAAGTACACCGTGGTGCCCGTCACGGCCTCGACCCGCGCACCCAGCTGACCGGGCACCGTGAGGTTCTTCGTGCGGCCGGTGCGGTTGTCCCGGAACGTCATGCTGAACCCGGCGATCTCGCTGCCGTCCGAGGAGCGCGGCTGCACCGTGTACGCGCTCGTCGCGGCGTCGGCCGATGACTCGACCGTGGTGACGTGGTTGATCACGGCGGTCCGTTTGCCGGCCGCGTCGAACACCTGCATGCCGGTCATCGTGTCGGTGACCTGCGTAACGATCAGCAGTCCGCCGGCCGCCTCGGCCAGGTCGGTCACGGTGCCGTCGCCACCGGTCTGCGGGATGCGGAGGTCGCCGCTGATCACGGTCCGGCGTGACACATACGGCACCGCGGGCGCCTTGCCGCGGCCGAGCTTGTTGAGGTCCAGCTTCGCCGTCACCGGCCGGGCCGGCTCGACCGGCGGCTTGGCCGTCTGGCCCGGCGGGGCGCTCGGCTTCGTGGACGGCACTTGGGCCGACGGCGTCGGCGTGGTCGGCGACGGCGGCGCGGACGACGCGCTGATCGGCGTCGCCGGGCCGTTGCCCTGCGCGATCTCCGGTACCTGCTGCGACGCGACCGCGGCACCGATGCCGACCGCACCGAGCGCGACGCCTGCCACCAGGCCGAGGATCTTCGGGTTCAGCTTCATGGTCGTAACTCCTGTTCGCGGGTCAATTCTTGCCTTGTTGAAGTTCTTGGACGGTGGCGACGGTGGTTTGGTTCGCGGCCGCCTGGTCCGGATCGCGACTACGCTGCCGTCGGTGGTCGTCCCAGGAGACTGCTGGTTGGAGGGCACGGCCGGAGCCGACGGCGCCGAGCGCCCGGCGCGCGCGACACTCGCACAGCCCCGGCGCGAGCAGGATCGCGAGCGCTGAGAGGATGTCTCCCGGCAGGACGACAGCCCGCGAGCTACCAGGAGTCGACCGGAGTGACTACTGATTCCGTCAGCAACGCCGAGAGCACCCCAGATGTCGAGCAACCCTGGTCCGAGCTTGGCCTGAGGCCGGACGAGTACCAGCGGATCCGGGACATCCTCGGTCGCCGGCCGACCTCATGCGAGCTGGCGATGTACTCGGTGATGTGGAGCGAGCACTGCTCGTACAAGTCGTCCAAGGTGCACCTGAAGAAGTTCGGCGAGATCCCGCAGGAGACCCCGGTCGGCAAGATGCTTGCCGGGATCGGCGAGAACGCCGGCGTGATCGACATCGGCCATGGCTATGCGGTCACGTTCAAGGTCGAGTCGCACAACCACCCGTCGTACGTCGAGCCCTACCAGGGCGCGGCCACCGGGGTCGGCGGCATCGTGCGGGACATCCTCGCGATGGGTGCCCGGCCGGTCGCGGTGATGGACCCGTTGCGGTTCGGTCCGCTGGACGCGCCGGACACCAAGCGGGTGCTGCCCGGCGTGGTGTCCGGGATCGGTGGCTACGGCAACAGTCTCGGGCTGCCGAACATCGGCGGCGAGGTGGTGTTCGACGAGACCTACCTCGGCAACCCGCTGGTGAACGCGCTCTGCGTCGGCGTGATGCGGCACGAGGACCTGCACCTGGCCAAGGCGGCCGGCGTCGGCAACCAGGTCATCCTGTACGGCGCCAAGACCGGCGGCGACGGGATCGGCGGTGTCTCGGTGTTGGCGTCGGAGACCTTCGACGAAGGCGGCCCGGCGCTCCTCCAACGTTCGCCTTCGGCAAAACGGCCCAGCGTCCAGGTCGGCGACCCGTTCATGGAGAAGCTGCTGATCGAGTGCACGCTGGAGCTGTTCGCGACCGGCATCGTGACCGGCATCCAGGACCTCGGCGGAGCCGGCCTGTCCTGTGCCACCTCCGAGCTGGCCAGCGCCGGCGACGGCGGCATGCACGTGGATCTCGGCAAGGTGCCGCTGCGGGACGCGTCGCTGGCGCCCGAGGAGATCCTGATGAGCGAGTCGCAGGAACGCATGATGGCGGTCGTCGAGCCCGGCGACGTCGAGCAGTTCCTGAAGATCTGCGCGAAGTGGGACGTCCAGGCCGACGTGATCGGCGAGGTCACCGACACCGGCCGGCTGCAGATCGACTGGCATGGCGAGCGGGTCGTCGATGTACCGCCGCGCACTGTCGCGCACGAGGGGCCGGTGTACCAGCGGCCGTTCGCCCGGCCGGTCAAGCAGGCCGCGCTGATGGACGACCCGGCCGAGTCGCTGACCCGGCCAAAGAACGCCGACGACCTGCGCAACACGTTGCTGAAGATGGTCGCGTCGCCGAACCTGTGCGACCGGTCCTGGGTCACCGACCAGTACGACCGCTACGTGCTCGGCAACTCGGTGCTGGCGCAGCCCGAGGACAGTGGCATGATCCGGGTCGACGAGCAGTCCGGCCTCGGCGTCGCGGTGTCGACCGACTGCAACGGCCGGTTCGCGGCCCTCGACCCGTACGTCGGCGCGCAGCTCGCGCTGGCCGAGTCGTACCGCAACGTGGCCACTACCGGCGCCCGGCCGATCGCGGTCACCGACTGCCTGAACTTCGGCTCGCCGGAGGACGCGGCCGTGATGTGGCAGTTCGCCCGGGCTGTCGAGGGCCTCGTCGACGGGTGCAAGGCGCTCGGCATCCCGGTCACCGGCGGCAACGTGTCGTTCTACAACCAGACCGGCGAGACGCCGATCCTGCCGACCCCGGTGGTCGGTGTGCTCGGCGTGATCGACGACGTCGCCCGGCGGACCCCGATCGGGTTCACGCCGGAGATGGAGGGGCACCAGCTGTACCTGCTCGGCACCACCCGGGAAGAGCTGTCCGGCTCGGAGTGGGCGTACGTGATGCACAGCCACCTCGGCGGCAAGCCGCCGGGGGTGGACTTCGCGGCCGAGAAGGAGCTCGCAGACATCTTGGTCAACTCTTCCCGCGACGGCCTGATCGACGCCGCGCACGACATCAGCGACGGCGGCGTCGCGCAGGCGCTGGTCGAGTCCTGCCTACGCGGCGGGGTCGGCGCGCGGATCTGGGTGCCGGATCAGCTGGACCCGTTCTTGTTCCTGTTCGCCGAGTCGTCCGGCCGGGCGATCGTCGCGGTCCCGCGGACGGAGGAGGTGCGGTTCACCGACATGTGCACTGCGCGCGGCTTCCCGCGGGCCAAGATGGGTGTGCTGACCGGCGACGAGGTCGACGTCCAGGACCTGTTCACGGTCCCGCTCGCCGAGCTCCGGGAGGCCTGGACCGCGACACTGCCGGCCGCGCTGGCGTAGTGCCGAGGTCGCCCGTCGACCTACTCACCCCGGTACCCGTCGGGCCCTGGGGCTGGACGTATACCAATACCGGCATGACATACCGATATTGATATGCGGCGCGGGGCAACTCCTCTGCCGCCGATCTCTGCAGCGGGTACGCGTGGCTTGCTCGACGTGGCACGCTGGCTGCGTGGGTGGTAACCAGAGGCCGCGCGACCAGAGGCCGCGGGACCAGTTGGCCAGCCTGGCCGGGCTCGCCGCCGCGACCGGGCAGGAGGCCCGGATCCTCGCGGCCCGCCGTCGGCTGCAGGCGGTCCGGCTGACCGATGCCGAGCGGGACGTGTGCGCGGAGCACCTGTCCGAGCAGTACGCGCTTGGCCGGCTGGACCGCGACGAGCTGGAGGACCGGCTCGACCGGCTGAACCGGGCCGCGGTGCACGGCGACCTGGCCCCGGTGTTCGAGGCGTTGCCGATGCCCGCACTGTACGGTCCGGTACGGCGCCACCCGCCGCGCTGGCCGTGGGCGCTGGCTGCCGTGATCGCGAGTCTGGCGGTGCCGTTCCTGCTGCTCGGGCTGGTCCTGCTGGTGCTCGGCCGCGAGGTGGCCGCGGTGATCTTCGCCGGGCCCGCGCTGTTCTGGATGCTGCTCGCCGGGCGGTGGGCGTTCCGTCGTACCCGGCCCTAGGCCCTGACCAGCTCGCGCACCTGGTCGGCGGTGGCGAGCGTCAGCGCTCGCGTCGCAAGGTCGGTCGCGTTCGCGAGGCTGATCCCGCGCAGCCGGGCCTTGACCAGCGGGATCCGCGGACCGGTCGCGCTCAGCTCGTGGACGCCGAGACCGGCGAGCAGTACCGCCGCGTCCGGGTCGCTGGCGAGATCCCCGCAGACCGCGACGTCGTCGACATGGTCGGTGACCTGCCGGACCAGCGCGAGGACGGCCGGGTCCAGGGCGTCGGCGAGCGACGCGACGGCGGCGTTGCCGCGGTCGGCCGCGAGCGTGTACTGGGTCAGGTCGTTGGTGCCGATGCTGACGAAGTCCAGGCCCACGCCAAGCTGCGCGATCTTGAGCGCGGCCGCCGGCACCTCGACCATGATCCCGACGCCGAGGCTGCCCGGCGGGTTCAGCGCCTTGAGCTGCTCGCGCGCCCAGGCCAGCTCGTCGACGGTGCTCACCATCGGGAACATCACCCGGACCGGCGTCTCCCGCGCGGCCCGGCAGATCGCCGCCAGCTGGTCGCGGAGCAGCTCCGGGCGACCCCGGAACACCCGGATCCCGCGCTCGCCCAGGAACGGGTTCGGCTCGGCCGGCTGCTGAAGGAACGGCAGCGGCTTGTCGCCGCCCGCGTCCCAGGTCCGGATCGTGACCGGACGTCCCTGCAGCGCCCGCGCGATCGCCAGGTAGGTCTCTGCCTGCTCGTCGACCGACGGAGCCGTCGTGCGGTCCCCGAACAGCACCTCGGTGCGGACCAGCCCGCTGCCCTCCGCCCCGTACGACGCGGCCGCCCGCGCATCGTCCACCGACCCGACGTTCGCGAGTACGGCGATCGTGTGCCCGTCCGTCGTGACCGCGGGGGAGTGGGCCGCCGCGAGGGCCTCCGCGCGCTCGGTGGCCCGGTGCGCGAGCAGCGCGCGGAACCCGGCGGCGGTGCGCTCGTCCGGCGCGACCACGAACCGGTCCGTGTGTGCGTCGAACGCGACCAGCTGGCCCGGCGCGACCGGGACGTCGCCGATGTCGGTCACGATCGGGATGCCCCGGGAGCGCGCCACGATCACGCCGTGCCCGGTCGACCCGCCGGCCCGGGTGGCGATGCCCTGGATCCGTGCGGTGTCGACGGTCGCCGCGGTCGCCGGATCCAGCTCCGGTACGACGAGGATGCCGCCGCCGGGCACCTGCGAGCCGAACCTGGGCCCGACGGAGTCTCGCGACGAGAGGCTGAGGTCGGCCAGCGCGGCCAGCAGCTGGCGTCGTACCGCCCGGACATCCTGGGCACGCGCGCGCTGGTACGGGTCGTCCAGGCTGGTGAACCGTTGCGCGAGATCGTCGAGCACCGCCGACCAGGCCGCCGGCGCGGCCGAGCCGGTGCCGATCGCCCGGGTAACCTCCTCGGTCAGCTCCGGGTCGTCCAGCAGCGCGAGGTGCGCGTCGAAGATCGCGGCCTCCTCCGGCCCGACCCGCTCGGCCGTGTCGTCGCGGACCCGGCGCAGGTCGGCGGTCGCGGCGGACACGGCCGCAGCGGAGCGGCCGAGCTCGGTCGCGGCGTCGCCGGCGTCGTACCGGCTCAGGTCCACGTCCGTCGCCGGCACGATCGCCGGTCCGATCGCGACGTCGAGCCCTGATCCTGCGGCTCGGGACACTTTTTCGTTACCAGGTGACGATTTCTTGCCCCGTTCGACGCCCGACTCTGCCGGTTCGGCGTCGCCGAAGCCTGTGCGGGCCAGCTCCTCGACCGCCGCGAGCGCGGCGGCCGCGTCCGGGCCGGAGGCACCGGCGCGGACCCGGTGGCCCTGGCGTGCGTCGAGGGTGGCGACCAGGCTGAGGCTGGCCGCGTTCACCGGACCCCGGCCGGTATCCAGGTTCGTCAAGGTCAGCCGGGCGTCGTACGAGCGGGCCAGCGCGACCAGCCGGGCCGCGGGGCGGGCGTGCAGCCCGTGCGGGTTCGGCACGACCAGCTCGACGATCTGCTCGGGTATGTCGGGCGTGGACTGCTCGACAGGCGCGGGTACGTCGCCCAAGTGCTGCTGCTTCGCGGTGAGCCCCTGGCGCGCCTCGTCCGCGACGGCGTCGAGCGGAGCGCCGGTCGCGGCCAGCACCACGGCCGCGACCAGGCCCTCGACCAGCGGTGCGCTGGTGACCAGGACCCGTTCCTGCACGTCCGGCTCGACGAACTCCAGCGCCAGCTCGGTACTGAGCAGTGCGCTGCCCAGGTCCAGCAGCACCAGTACCCCGTCCGGGCTGTCCGCGGTGCCGATCGCCTCCGCCACCGCGGTCGCGTCGGTCCCGAACGTTGTCTCGTCCAGTCCCGCCGCCACCGCGATCACCGGCCCGCCCGCGGTCACCATCTCCTCGGCCAGAGCGACCACCGCCTCCGCCAGCGCGCGGCTGTGCGACACCACCACGATCCCGATCACCCGACCACCCCGCTGCCAGTGCGGTCCAGGGTCACGAGAGGGTGCGGGCGGCGGACTCGAGCAGCAAGGTGGTGCTGGTGGCTCCGGGGTCCTGGTGGCCGGCACTGCGTTCGCCGAGGTACGACGCGCGGCCCTTGCGGGCGACCAGCGGGATCGTCGCGTCCCGGCCCTTGGCTGCGGCTGCCGCCGCGGCTGCAAGGGCCGCGCCGGTCCCGTCGGCCACCGCGGCGTCGTACGCCTCCAGCGCCGGCGCCCACGCGTCGTACATGGTCTTGTCCTCGAGCTCGGCCTTGCCGCGGGCGAGGATGCCCTCGACTCCCGCGTGCAGAGCCTTGCCCAGGTCCTCGGCGCCGATCTCGGTGACGCCCGCGAGCGCGGTGCCGAACCGCAGGAAGAAGGTCCCGTACAGCGGCCCGCTGGCCCCGCCGACCGTGCTGACCAGCGTCATCCCGGCCTTCTTCAGCAGCGCGTCCGGTGCTTCGAAGCCGGCGTCCAGCGCCGCCACCACCGCCTTCATCCCACGGTCCATGTTGGCGCCGTGGTCGGCATCGCCGATCGCCGCGTCCAGCTCAGTGAGCAGACCGGCGTTGTCGTGCACCACCTCGGCGAAGTCGCGGAGCCAGCGGTCCAGGCTCTGGACGTCCGTCATGCGCCCCACCGCAGGCCGGGGGTGTTGACCGGTGCGTCCCACAGGCCGACCAGGTCGTCGTCGGCCTTGAGCAGCGTGACCGAGCAGCCGGCCATCTCCAGCGAGGTGATGTAGTTGCCGACCAGCGACCGGGCCACCGTGATCCCCGCCCTGTCCAGCAGCTGCTTGACCTCGTTGTACATCAGGTAGAGCTCGATCAGCGGGGTGCCGCCCATTCCGTTGACGAAGGCAATCACCGCGTCGCCGTCGCCGTACGGCAGGTCGGTGAGCACCGGGTCGACGAGCAGCGCCGCGATCTCCTTGGCCGGCGCCAGCGGCAACCGTGTGCGGCCGGGCTCGCCGTGGATGCCGATGCCGACCTCCATCTCGTTCTCGGCCAGGTCGAAGGTCGGCTTGCCCGCGGCCGGCACCGTGCAGGAGGTGAGCGCCATGCCCATCGAACGGCCGTTGTCGTTCACCTTCACGGCCAGGTCCGCGACCTCGGCCAGCGACCGGCCCTGCTCCGCGGCCGCGCCGGCGATCTTCTCCAGCAGCACGGTGATGCCGACGCCGCGACGGCCCGCGGTGTAGAGCGAGTCCTGCACTGCCACATCGTCGTTGGTCACCACCGACTTCACCTCGGTGCCCGCGTCGGCGGCGGCCATCTCGGCGGCCATCTCGAAGTTCATCACGTCGCCGGTGTAGTTCTTGACGATGTGCAGCACCCCGGCGCCGCCGTCGACCTCCTTGGTCGCGGCCATCATCTGGTCCGGCACCGGCGAGGTGAACACCTCACCAGCACAGGCGGCGTCCAGCATTCCCATCCCGACCAAACCTCCGTGCATCGGCTCGTGCCCCGAGCCACCACCGGAGATCAGGCCCACTTTCCCCTGCCGGGGAGCGTCCTTGCGGTAGACGATCTTGTTCTCGTGGTCGACTCGTACCCGGTCCCCGTGCGCAGCCTCGAAACCTCGAAGCGCCTCACTCACGACGTCAGCAGGATCGTTGATGAGCTTCTTCATACCGCTCATGCAACCACGCGGGAGCCCTCCTCGGGGAGCCTCGCGAGCAGGTCGGTCGACGGCGCAACGCCTCCGTGCCCGTCCGGTGACGGCCGGTAGGTCAGTCCTTCGGGCGGAGCAGCGGGCGGACCACCTCGCGAGCGTCGTGGATCCGCGACTTGACCGTGCCGAGCGGGGCGTCGGTGGCCGCCGCGATCTCCTCGTACGACAGCCCGTACACGTCCCGCAGGATCAACGGTGTCACCATCTGCGGCCGGTCCTTCTCGAGCGTCTCGAGCGCATCCAGCAGGTCCAGCCGGGTTCCGGCGATCACGCTGGTGGTGCGCGGGTCCGGACGTTCCAGCTGCTCGGGGTGGTGCGCGGCCTGCGCCCGCCGCTTCAGCTTCCGGTACGTCGTCCGGGCCGAGTTCGCCGCCACCGTGTGCACCCAGGTGGAGAAGCTGCTCCGGCCGGTGAACGTGCCGATCTTGGTGGCGATATTGATCATCGCCTCCTGGCAGGCGTCCTCAGCGTCCCCGGAGTACGGCAGCACGCTCCGGCAGATCCGCAGCACCTTCGGCCGTATCTGCCGCAGCAGGTCGTCCATGGCGGCGCTGTCGCCGGCCGCGGCGCGCTCGGCAAGCAGGCCCAGCTCGTCCGCCGCCTTGACACCGTTGTCCTGCTGCTCGCCCATGGTTACCTCGCTGTGACCCATGTGAGACCGTCCCACATTCTGTGGGCTCCCCGGAGTGCCCCATAATGCCCTGCATGGGGGTTCCGAGCAGATTCGGGCGCTACGTGGTGCGCCGACGTCTCGGTTCAGGGGGATTCGCCACCGTCTGGCTCGGATACGACGAGCAGCTGGACGCCGAGGTCGCGATAAAGGTCCTGGCCGACAACTGGGTGGACGACGACGTAGTACACCGGCGGTTCCTCGAGGAGGGCCGGTTCCTGCGCCGGGTCGAGTCCGAGCACGTGGTTCAGGTGCACGACGTCGGCGAGCTGGATGACGGCCGCCCGTTCCTGGTCCTGACGTACGCCGACCGCGGCACCCTGGCGGACCGGATCCGCGAGCAGCCGCTCGATCTGGCCACCACGGTAGACGTCGTCGTCCAGGTCGGGCGCGGCCTGCAGGCGCTGCACCGGCGCGGGCTGCTGCACCGCGACGTCAAGCCGGCCAACGTACTGTTCCGCAGCACCGACGACGGTGAGCGTGCGGTGCTGTCCGACCTCGGCCTCGGCAAGTCGCTGGACGAGGTCTCCCGGATCACGATCCCCGGCGGCACCCCGTCGTACGTCGCGCCCGAGCAGGCCCTCGGCGAGCGGCTGGACGAGCGGGCGGACCAGTACTCGCTGGGCGCGGTCGCGTACGCCGCGCTGACCGGCCAGTCGCCGCACCAGGTCAGCGGACTGGGTTCCGCCGGCCGGGTCGAGGAACCATCGCGGCCGAGCGAGCTGGGCATCGGCGTTCCGGACCGGATCGAGGAAGCCATCCTGCGCGCGCTCCAGCCGGACCGGGAGGAGCGCTGGCCGGACGTCGCAGCGTTCACCAAGGAGCTGGTCGGCGGCCTGAACGAGACCACCAGGTCGCTCGACCCTCTGCCCGCCCCGATCGTCGAGGGCGCAAAGGCCCGCAAGCAGGACCGGGTCGCCACCGTGATCGGGACTCAGCAGCCGGTTGTCGACGAGCCGACCATATCCACCTCGGTCCGGCGCCGCCGAGCGCCGTGGATCGCGGCCGCGCTGCTGGCCGCCGTACTCGGAGCGGGTGGCGGGTATCTCGCCCAGCGCTACCTTGCCGACTCCGAGATGGTGTCTGTCGGCGACTCCGACCTCAGCGTGATGGTGCCGCGGTCATGGACCAAGCATGTGTCGGACCAGGACTGGCAGCCGCCTGGCACCAAGGCGACCCTGGATGCGGTGCGGGCAACTGCCGACATCACGTCGTCGGCGCCGGGAGTCTTCGCCGGCGTGATGCCGGGCGACAGGATCGCGGACATCCCGCCTCACAGCGAGTGCGGGCTCCGCGGCGAGATCGACACGACCAATGTAAACGGCAGTCCGGCGGCGACCCGGATCGAAGGCGAGTGTGTCAACAAGACGTACCTGCTCGAGCGCGTCGTCCAGGTGGAGAAGGGCAAGCTGCTCTGGATCCAGGTCCGCGCCAAGGACCGGGGGACCGCGTTCGACGTCGCCAACGCGTTCAGCTACACCACCGGCGACGACCGCTAGCTCTTCACCAGCTCGGCCGTCTCCGTCGCTTTCCGGAGAACCGCCCGCAGCCCTTCGACGTCCCGCAGCCGGCCCGTCGCCACGAGCTCGATGCCGTCGACCCACCGGACGATCGACGCCTGGGTACGGAACGTGCCCGGTTCGACCCTGGTGTAGTACAGCTCCTCGTACCGGCGCGTCAGCCCGTCGGGCGTGGTCACCGAGCCGCGGGTCCGACCGAGGATCTGCAGGTTGAGGGTGCCGCTGCCTTTCAACACCGCCTCGCGCTCCTTGCTCGCGCGGTCGATCTGGAGTGAGGCCGGGGTTGCCTCGACCCGGAGGTTGTAGGTCGAGTCGTCGATCGGACGGTAGCGCACGTTCACCTCGGTCACGGACTGCGGGATGATCTCCCACTCCCGCGGGACCCTGATCCGCAACGTCTGTTCGGCGATCGATGTGGACCGGCTGACGTATCTCAGGTCGTCGGCGTCGAGTGCCGGCGGGCCGGCGGGATCGTCCGGCGAGGAGACGATCACGCTGGGCGCCGTGGTGGGGCTTGGAGACGGGATGGTGAGGAGAGGCATGGGGGATCCGGCCGCGGTGGGTGGGTCCGGCTGGGTGAGGTTGCCGGTGGCGAAGCCCGCGAGTACGCCGAGGCCGGTCATGCCGGCCACGGCGCCCAGCAGTGCCGCAGTCCTCACCCGTTCTCCCTGTCGTCTCGGTCCGTCATAGTGATGACGTTCTGGCAGACCGTGAAGTTGCTCAGTCGGTGCGTTCGACCGTCGACGATGCGCGGGCGAGCACCTCAGCGAGTGCCTTCGAGTCCTGCGGCAGACCGGTCACGCTCATCTCCACGGCGGCGTCGCCGGCCGGGCCGAAGCCGATCCAGCGGACGAACACGTACCGGACCGACTGGTTCGGGATGTAGGTGTACTCGAGCGTCGAGATGTTCCGCACGCCGTCACCGTCGCGGTCGGACAGCTGCCCGGACCGACGGGACAGGATCGTGAGGGCGTTCTCGGGCGGCTGGCTGGTGCGCAGGTTGGTGACCAGGATGCTCATCGAGTCGGCCGGCGGCCGCTCCACCGCGAACCCGGACTCCACCCGGATCCAGCGCTTGCCGGCCGGGTCGGTGAACCGCACCTCGTCGCTGCTGGCCTGCGGTGTCAGCCGCCACCCGGCCGGGATGTGCAGCGAGACCGTTACCGGGGGGTGCGGCTGCTTCGTGACCTGGAACGTCTCCCGCCGGAAGCTCAGCTCGTCGGGGTCCATGGCCTCGGCCGGGTCAGGGACGGGCGTCTTCTTCGGCAGCGGCCCCGATGTCGGAGAAGACGTCGGCATCGCGTCGGTGACCAGCGGCGCGGGGCTGCCGGCGGGCGTCGCGGGTGTCGGCTGGGTGATCCGGCCGGCGACGGAGCCGGCGATCACCGCGAGCACGGCCGTGCCGGCGACGGCACCGACGAGGAGCGGCGCACTGACAGCCACAGCACCCCTCCTCGTTCCGGCGACCAACACATACCGTAACTGGCGTCTCGGCTCAGCCCGCCAGCACGATGGTCGCCGTCGCCTGGGCGAGGACGGCCTCCAGGCCGGTCTGGTCGTCCGGACGGCCCGAGGCGGTGATCTCGACCGCTGTCCGGCCGCCGTCGCCGAGCGCGACGAACCGGTTCATCACGAACCGCAGACCCCGGTCCGAGCTCTGGTAGCTGTAGATCAGCGTCCGGTGGGTGAGGGTGCCGGGGCCCCAGTTCGTCTGCTGGGCGCCCTCCTCGCGCGCGATCACCTTCAGGCCCTTCGTGCTGCGCTCCAGGCTGCGTTCCCGTGCCCTCAGCGTCTGGTCGATCGTGCGGGAGTTGGCGGTCGCGTCGACGCGGAGTCGCCAGGTGCCGTCCGGCCCGACGAACCAGGCGTTGTAGGCGTCCTGCTTCACGTACGTCCAGCCCGCCGGGACCTGGAGCGTGATGTCGGCCGTCCTGGTGCCGAACTTCTTCGACACGTACCGGATCCCGGCGGCCTCCAGCGGACCCGCCTCCGGGTCGGGGGCCGGCAGACTGGCCGACGGTGACGGGCTGTTCGCCGCCTTGACCGCGGTTCCCTCGCTGCCCGGGTCGTCCCGCAGTGCGACCACGCCACCGACGACTGCGGCGCCCACGGCGACACCGGCCACCGTGGCCAGCACCGCCTGGTTCCGCGGCGTCATGATCCCTCCGGCCTGCGTCGTGGTACCCCGTGTTGACGACGATTATGAACCGGCGCGCGACGACACCGTACGGTAGCGCCGTGGGTCAGGAGATCGAGGATGCGCTGGCGCGGTTCCGCGCCGGACAGGCCGAGCGCGCCGACCTCAGGTTGCTGACCAAGCACTACCTGGCCCGGCTGCAGGCCAAGGCGCCGGGCAAGGCGGTCGAGGTGCGCATCCCGCCGTACGGCGCCGTGCAGGTGATCCAGGGCCCGCGGCACACCCGGGGTACCCCGGGCGCGGTGGTGGAGATGCCGCCGGACGTGTGGATCGAGCTCGCCAGCGGGACCACGACCTGGAACGACGCGCGCGCCGCCGGCCGGGTCAGGGCCAGCGGTGAGCGTACCGATCTCAGCTCATTGCTGCCGCTGTAGCCCGGCTGGAAACAGGTCGTCGGCACCGGACGGCAGCGACGGGATGTCGACCGTGTTCGCCAGGTCCGCTCCGGCCTCGTCGCCGACCTCACCTCGGTGTGGACCGCGATCGTCTCCGGCGGCACACTCCGCGTCGCCGGCGTGGTCGCGACCGCCGCCTGGCTCCGCCACTTCTCGTCGCGCGACGCCCGCACCGACGAACACGCCATCCACGAACGCGAATCCCGCACCGCCGCCCAACCCCATCACCCGGCCCGGCGCCCGCTCGCCCGGCTGGCCGGCGCTCGCCCTGGTCCCACATTCGCGTGGTTAACCCGCTGACATGCGGGTTGGCCCCGGCTATAGCAGTGGACAACCCTCCGTTCGACGGGTTAGCCACGCGAATGTAGGTCGGGCGGGCGGCTTCACCGACCGCCCGACCGGGCTGGCCGGCGCTCGCACCGGGTCCTACATTCGCGTGGTTAACCCGCCGACCTGCGGGTCCCCCCGGCTATAGCAGGGGATAACCCTCCACCCGACGGGTTAGCCACGCGAAAATGTGTCGGCCAGCAGGCAGGATCGATTCGGCCGGGCGGCGCGCATGTTGCCTCTTTGCAACGGAGCTGGTTCCTTCAGCCAGGTGTATGCCAGAGGTGTGCGACGTGTGGAGGGGGCCGGATGGCGTGTGGAGGGCCGGATGGCGCGGTGACACTTCGGGCGTCAGGAACGGCGATCCGGAGCAGGTTAGTCTCGGTGGGTGATCAGCCGGACTCGTGGCGCAGCACTGGCAGCCGCCGTACTCGCGCTGACCGTTGCCTCGGCAATGATCCGCCACCGCAGGCGGATTCGCCGCCGCTGGTCTCGGTGACGCCGACCGCTCCGGCCACGCCGGCCGAGTCCGCGACACCGAGTGTTCCGCCGCCGGCGAAGATCGCGGACACGTTGTGCGTGCGGATGGATCCGGACGTCATGACGAGGATCTTCAAGGT
>Ga0075419_10000291_pt1 | contig 30288 bp, 25 predicted proteins | sample SoiMetdeltSBSDD3_FD_76900 | JGI IMG/M metagenome (GOLD analysis project Ga0075419, IMG submission 76900) | Bulk soil microbial communities from a Populus tree surrounding site in Tennessee, USA - Soil MetaG P. deltoides SBSDD3 | ecosystem: Environmental > Terrestrial > Soil > Tree plantation... | reverse complement strand
TGAGCAGCTCGTCGACGCGGTCGCCGGCGCGGATGCGACCGGCCGCACGATCACGAACCGGAACCCGGTGCACGCGATGTCCACCGGCAAGGGCGTCGCCGCCACCGTCGTGCACGTGCTCGCCGAACAGGGCGTGCTGTCGTACGACACCCGGATCGCCGAGTACTGGCCCGAGTTCGGCGCGCACGGCAAGGGTGCCGCGACGCTGCGAGACCTGCTGGTGCACACGGTCGGCCTGCCCTACCTCCCCGCAGGTACGACCACAGAGACCATGTGTGACTGGGAGGCGATGTGTACGGCGCTGGCCGCCGCCACACCGGAGTGGGAGCCCGGAACCCAGACCGGGTATCACGCCCAGACCTGGGGCTTCCTGGTCGGCGAGGTGGTCCGCCGCGCGGCCGGCCGGCCGATCTCGCAGGTGCTGCGTGACGACGTTGCCGGCCCGCTCGGCGTCGCCGACGAGCTGTACTTCGGCGTGCCCGCGTCCGCGCTCGACCGGGTGTCCCGGGTCGAGCAGGTGCCCGGGTACGACGAGGTGCTGAGCTTCTTCCCGAGCCCGGTGCCGCCGACCGCCGAGTACTGCAACCGCGCCGACGTACTCTCCTCCGACATCCCGGCCGGTGGCGTGATGACGGCCCGTGCGGTGGCCCGGATGTACGCCGCGCTGCTGTCCGAGGTGGACGGCGTCCGCCTGGTCGGCCCCGGGCGTCTGCGTGAGATCTCCGCGGTCGCGTACGAGGGGCAGGACGTGGTGGCCGGCTTCCCGACCAAGTGGGCCCTGGGCTACGGCATCGGCCGCCCCGGCACCGACCCGACCCCGGAGACCGTGTTCGGGATGCCCGGCGCCGGCGGCAGCGCCGCGTACGCCGACACCGCCACCGGCGTCGCTTTCGCGATCACCACCACCCGCCTGCACGGCGGCACCGCGCCGGCCCTGGCCCGGGTCGGCGACCTCGTGGCCGAGGCGGTCGGGTGACGGCCACCGAGCATTCGCGTCGTTCTGCGGCCGCCCACACAGGGTGAGGCCTGCCAGACCTCAGCTCACCGCCTTCTTCACGAGCGCGGCGATCCTTGCCTCGTCGGCGGCGGTCAACTCCTTCAGCGCGAAGGAGGTCGGCCACATGGCGCCGTCGTCGAGGTTCGCGTCGTCGTTGAACCCGAACGTCGCGTACCTCGAGTTGAACTTCTGCGCGCTCTGGAAGAAGCAGACGACCTTGCCGTCCTTGGTATACGCGGGCATCCCGTACCACAGCTTCGGCGTGAGGACTGGGGCGTTGGCTTTGATGACCGCATGCAGCCGCTCACCCATAGCGCGATCCGCTTCCGGCATCTCGGCGATCTTCGCGAGCACCGCGGTTTCCTCGTCCGCCTTGCGCGCTTCCGCCTTCAGCTCCTTGGCGCGCTCCTTCATCGCGGCTCGTTCGTCGGCCGTGAATCCCTCGTACTTCTTGTCAGTCGCGGTGGTGCTCCTGGCGGGCTTCTTCGTGCCCTTCTTTGCAGGTTTCATCTCAGGCATCGCGAATCACCTCTGTGCCATGCTCATCGTGGCTCCATCCGTTCGGCGTAGGCCGCCTTGCCTCTTACACACTAGGTGCGGCTCGATGACCGTGCTTCTCGATTCCTGATCGGTCTGGCCACCTGGTCACCGGCACGGCGGCACCCCGCTTCAGCCTGGACGTGATCAGCGGTCTGCTCGAGGCCGGTCGCCACCGCCACCGGCAGAACATCGGCAGAGGTCGAGGACGGTAGCGTCCGAGGTGTGACTGTCGCGCGTTCGGTGGTGTTGTTCGTGCTCGCCGCGGTGGCCGAGATCGGCGGCGCCTGGCTGGTATGGCAGGGCTGGCGGGAGCATCGCGGGCTGTGGTGGGTTGCGGCCGGAGTGATCGCGCTGGGCGCGTACGGGTTCGTCGCGACGTTCCAGCCGGACCCGAACTTCGGGCGGATCCTGGCGGCGTACGGCGGGGTGTTCGTGGCGGGCTCGCTGGCGTGGGGGGTGGTCGTGGACGGGTTCCGGCCGGACCGGTACGACCTCGCGGGTGCCGTGATCTGCCTGCTCGGTGTCGGGGTGATCATGTACGCGCCACGCGGCTGACATACCTGGTCAGCGCGTCTGATCGCGAAACAGAGCCGGCAGGAAGTTCTCCAGGTTGCCGATCTCCTCGATGTGGTGCCGGGTCCAGGCGGTCAGCTTCTCCGGTGGGAAGGCCCGCCGGCGCGCCACCAGGTTCAGCAGCAGGCGTCCGGCCAGGGTGTCGTCACCGAGACGCATCCTCGACACGTACCGGGCGCCGTCGAAGTCGGCGGCATACAGGTTCTCCAGCCGTACGGCGGAGCTCCCGAGGATCCGCTTGACGATCACGGCACCGCTCTCGCTGACGTCCTCGACGGTCACCCGGATGTCGATCAGGTGGTCCAGGTTCCGGCCGAGCGCCTCGACGATGTGCAGCTCGGTGCCGGGGCCGACGGCGGGACCCGGGCCCGGCCGGACGACCTCGTAGCTGATGTGGTCCAGAGGATGCCAGACCAGGTACCGCGGGTACGTCGTACCGGCGTACCGCATGTTCCCGGGAACGTGGCCGTACCACCAGGCCAGCATCTCTGGCGTGACGCCGGCGAGTGGCGCGTGCTCGATGGTGACGACCACCCGGCTGCCGGAGTGTTTCAGCGAGACCTTGGCGGATTCGGCGCGACGCAACGGCCAGAGCACCGGGCGCGCGGGAATCAGCTCTGTCGGCCTCACTCATCGGCCCGTGCCCCGCGGCCAGGGCGCCAAACACGCGGCACAATCGGGGCGTGACAGCCACGGACCAGGACTGGACCGCCCTCGACGGCGCGCTCGGCGGGACCGTGATCCGCCCGGGATCGCGGGAGTACGACGCCGCCCGCACAGCACAGATCCCGAACTTCCGCGAGATCAGGCCGCTGGCGGTGGTGCGCTGTACGTCGGCCGCCGACGTCGCCGAGGCGCTCGCGTTCGTACGGCGCCAGGCACTCCCGTTCGCGGTCCGCAGCGGTGGCCACTGCTTCGCCGGCCGTTCGTCGACCGAGGGCGTACTGCTCGACGTGTCACCGCTGCGCACTGTCTCGCTGGTGAACGGCCGTGCCCGGATCGGGGCCGGCGCCAAGCTCGGCAGTGTGTACGACGCGCTGTCGGCGCACCGGGTCACGATCCCGGCCGGCTGTGGTCCGACCGTAGGCATCGCCGGTCTGGTGCTCGGTGGTGGGATCGGCATCCTCGGACGGAAGTACGGGCTGACCAGCGACAGCCTCGTGAGTGCCGAGGTGGTGCTCGCGGACGGCCGGGTGGTCGGCTGTGACGCGCAGCACGAGGCCGACCTGTTCTGGGCGCTGCGCGGTGCGGGCCACGGAACCCTGGGCGTGGTCACGTCGCTGGTCCTCAGGACAGTGCCGGCACCGTCGATGACCGCGTTCCACCTGACCTGGGAGTCCGGCCTGGCCGCCACCGTGATCGACGCCTGGCAGCGCTGGTCGCCGGACACGCCGGACGAGATCGCGGCCAGCCTGCTGGTCAGCGTGACAGGTGACCGGGAGCCGGTCATCAGCCTGTTCGGCGCGATGGCGGGTCCCGAGGCCGATTGCCAGGACGTGCTGGCGACCGTGGTCCGCGCGGTCGGGACCGCGCCGGCGTCGGCGTCGTACCGCTATGGGTCGCACCGCGAGACGAAGCGGCTGCTCACCCAGATCGACGTACACGGTGTCGGTGAAGAATCCGTTGCCGGGAGCAACGTGCACTCGGTGAGCCGGTCGGAGTACTTCGGCGGTCCGCTGCCCGGCGAGGCCGTCACCGCGCTGGTCCGGCAGCTCGCGGACGGCCGGCGGCCGGGCGAGGACCGCGAGCTCGACTTCTCGCCGCTGGGCGGCGCGTACGGCCGGGTCGCGCCGGACGCGACCGCGTTCGTGCACCGGTCCGACCGGTTCCTGCTCAAGCAGGCGGTCGCGGTATCCGCCGATGCGCCGGCGGGTGAGCGGGAGGCGGCGCGTAACTGGCTCAAGCGGTCCTGGGAGCTCGTCCACCCGTACGGCACCGGGCGCGCGTACCAGAACTTCCCCGACCCGGACCTCCGAGACTCTGCCAGGGCGTACTTCGGCTCGAACCTGGAACGGCTGCGCCGGGTCAAGCATGCGTATGACCCGGACGGCCTCCTTCGCGACCTCGGCTGACGCGGGTCCCAGCCGATGCGACCGGACCCGCATGCAGCCGCCCGATGGTCACGCTTCCGTCGTTGCCTCCGGCACCGGGGCGTCCAGGAACGGCGGCACCATCGCCAGCAGCAGGTCGACATTGGTCATCAGCGTCGAGTGCGCGGTGCCGGGCAGGATCGCGAGCTGCGACCTCGGCATCCCCATCTCGCCGATCACCCCGCCGCCGAGCAGCCGGAACATCTCGACGATGTGCTCGGGCTGGACGATGTCGGAGTCGCCCAGGATGAGCAGCGCCGGTGCCTGCAGCGAGGCGACCTGCTCGGCGGTGAGCTCCGGGATCTCCATCTGGCTGTTCTTGCGCACCAGCGTCGCCCAGTCGTCCTTGTTCGGCGCTACCCGGAGGTACTCCTGCTCCCACGGGCTACCGGCGAGCATCTCGGGTGTGGTCTGCGAGACACCCTCGAGCAGACCGGGGTGGAGTCCGGCATGGCTGTAGCTGACCGTCGCAAGCACGACCTTGCGGACCAGGTCCGGCCGCTCGATGCCGAGGTGTAGCGCGATCCCCGCACCCATGCTGTAGCCCAGGAAGTCGGCTTGCGCGACGCCGAGCTGCGCCAGCAGGGCCGCGGTGTCGTCGATCATCTGCCGCACCGACAACGGGCGGTCGATGTCGGCGGTGTGGCCGTGCGCCTGCTGCTCGATCGAGATGACCCGCCGCCCGGCCGACAGGCCCGGCAGCAGTGGTCCGAACGACGAACCGGTGGCGGACAGTGCGCCGTGCAGCAGTACCAGTGGCACGCCGTCGCCCGAGCCGTGCACCTCGTAGTACATGTTCAGGCCGTTGACGTCGGCGTACGCGCCCTTGCCGCCAGGTATTTCCTCGCTCATCGATACCCCAAACTGGTTGGCGTTCCGGTTCCGACCACCCTAGGGGTTCATCGCGAATCGCTTCGGCTGTGGCTTTACCTCAGAGGTCATCGACCGGATGCGCGTCCACCGGGAGGCTCAGCGATCGTGGTCGCCGGCTTCGCCGCCCTGCAGGTCAGGGCGTCCTGAACGATCCCGGGCTAGGGCTCGAGACCGTGGTCGCGCAGCCAGGGCTCCGGGTCGACCGGGTCACCGCCACCGGGCAGCACCTCGAAGTGCAGGTGCGGTCCGGTGGTGTTGCCGGTCATTCCGACCGAGCCGACCTGCTCGCCGGCAGACACGCTGTCGCCGACCGACACGGTGAACTCGGACATGTGGCAGTACGTCGTCTCGGTGCCGTCCCCGTGCCGGATGATCACCTGCCGGCCGTACGCGCCGTCGTACGACGCGGAGACGACCTCGCCCGGCAGCACGGCACCGACGCGAGTGCCCATCGGCGCGGCGAAGTCGAAACCGGTGTGGTCCGCGGCCCAGCGGCTGCCGCCCTGCCCGAACCGCGCGGTGAGGTGGTAGCCGGAGACCGGCAGCTTTGCGCCGTCCGACGACGTACCGGAGCCGCCGACCGGGCCGGACTCCTCGGCCGCCTTCGCGGCCTTCTGAGCGGCGGCGGCCTTCTTGGCCGCGGCGGCCTTCTTCGCGGCAGCGAGTGCCTTGGCGCGCCGCATGGTCTGCGCCCGCTGAGCGTCGAGCTTGGCCTTCCGGGCGGCGGCCTGCTTGGCGGCGAGTGCCTGCCGGGCCTGCGCCTGGGCCAGTGTCGCCCGGCGCGAGTCGCGGGACACCTGGAGCTGGCGGTTGACCCGGGCGGTGTTGATGGCCGACAGCTGTGCGTCGCTCAGCGTCGCGGGCTCCGTCGACTGCGCGGCGGAGCCGGTGACCGTGACGGCACTGGTCGCGGCCGCTACGACCGCGGCCAGACCGACCAGCTGGCGGCGGCCTGCGGGCGTACGCGGCGCGGCGCGGCGGGCCACCGACTGGCGGGACACGCCAAGCCTTCGGGCGAGCTCATGTCGCGTCACGCGTCGGGGCGCGGGACCGTGGGGCAACACAGGAGGGGCCTTTCACAACGAGGGGCACAACGAGGGGCAAACAGAACCCCCGGGGTTGTCCCAGGGGGCCAATCGACCATAACGAGCGGTCACGGGCATCCCAAACGCCCGCCGGCCGGGGAAAGCGAAAATTCGTCACGATCTGTGAAGCAACGTGGTCAGGTCGTATCGTCCGCTGGGGCTCCACGCCCAAACTGTGATCTGCGCCTCCCGGCCGGCTATGTGACGTAGATCATCCGTCCGGGCGATCTGAGCGATGATGACGGGGTGACTGTGCCGGTGGGGGAGGTGCTCGCCGAGGGGCGTGCGGCACTCCGGACCGGGGATGCGGCCAGGGCCCGGCGTGCGTTCGAGCGTGCTCTCGCCGATGAGCCGTCCGGGCCGGCGTGGGAGGGGATGGCGGGCGCTTCGTACCTGGAGCTGGCGTTCCCGCGCGCGGTCGAGGAGTGGGAGAGCGCGTACGCCGCGTACCGGGCCGCCGGCGATCTGGTCGGAGCGGTGCGGGCCGCTCGGACGCTCGGGTACCTGTACGGCACCGCGATCGGGGACGGTGCCGTGTCCGGCGGCTGGATCGCCCGGGCGAAGACGATGCTCGCCAGTACCGAGACCAGCAATGAGGCCGGCTGGATCGCGCTCACCGACGGCATGTTCACCGGCGACCGGGTCCGGCGCGAGGAGCGGTTCCGTACCGCGCTGGAGGTGGCGCGGCGGTACGGCGACACCGAGCTGGAGCTGGCCACGCTGGCGTACCTCGGGGCGAACCTGGTGCATGCGGACCGGACCGAGGAAGGCATGGTGCTGCTGGACGAGGCGCTGGCCGCGGTCGCGGGTGGCGAGGTCGACGACTTCTTCGTCCTCGAGGAGATCTTCTGCCAGCTGTTCTCGGCCTGCGAGCGGGCGCACGACGTGACCCGGGCGGACCAGTGGATCCGGATCGGCGACGCGCTGGCGCAACGGCGCAACCTGCCGGCGGTGTCGGCGTACTGCCGGACCCACTACGGCGGCATCCTGACCGCGGCCGGCCGGTGGCCGGAGGCGGATGCGGCGCTCACCGAGGCCGTCCGGCTGTGGGGGCTGGGCCGGCGGATGCTGCGGTCCGGGGCGCTGGTGCGGCTGGCTGAGCTGCGGGTCCGGCAGGGCCGGCTGGAGGAGGCGGGACAGCTGCTCGCGGGTCTGCACGTCGATGCCGACACGGCCCGGCCGCTGGCCGCGCTGCACCTGGCGAACGGTGACACCGCGCTCGCTCTCGACGCGCTGGAACGGGCACTGCAGGGGATCCCACCGGGCAGTACCGCGGCGGCACCGCTGCTGGCGCTGATGGTCGACGTCCACCTCGCCGCCGGCGACACCGCCCAGGCGGAGACCGCGGTCGAGGCGCTCGAAGCGTGCGCGGCCGGGCGGACCGACCACTACCTGCGCGGGGTCGCGGCGCTCGCGCGCGGGCGGCTCTGCCTCGCGTCCGGGTCCGGCGACGCCCGCGGCTGCCTGCACCAGGCGCTGGACGGGTTCGCCCGCGCGCAGCTGCCGATGGAGGCGGCCCGGTCCCGGCTCGAGCTGGCGGCCGCACTGGTCACCGAACGGCCCGAGGTGGCGCTCACCGAGGCGCGTGCGGCGCTGGACGGGTTCGAACGGCTACAGGCCGCCCGGCATGTCGACGCCGCGGCGGCGCTGCTGCGCTCGCTCGGGGTCCGGGTCTCCGCCGGTCGGGCGCCGGGTGCCCTGACCAAGCGCGAGGCGGAGGTCCTGGACCTGCTCGGCCACGGTCTGTCAAACCCGGAGATCTCTGAGCGGCTGTTCATCAGCCGCAAGACCGTCGAGCACCATGTCGGCAACGTGCTGTCCAAGCTCGGACTGCGCAGCCGCGCCGAGGCGGCGGCGTACGCCGTCCGCAGTGCGAGCCCCGGCAAACCAGCCACCGAATAGGGGACCTCACCGATCCCTCGGTCCACCCCGGCACGGCACCGTCGTCTGGTCAGTTCCGACGAAACGTGCGCTGGGGGATCCGAGATGACGATGTACGACGCGATCGTGGTGGGCGCCCGCTGTGCCGGCGCACCGATGGCGATGCTGCTGGCCCGGAGGGGCTACCGGGTGCTGCTCGTCGACCGGGCGACGTTCCCGAGCGACACGCTGTCCACCCACCTGATCCACCCGCCGGGCGTGGCGGCGCTGGATCGCTGGCGGCTGCTCGGCCGGGTGCTGGCCACCGGTTGCCCGCCGATCGAGCGGTACACGTTCGACTTCGGCCCGTTCACGATCTCCGGTCGTCCGCATCCGGTCAGCGGGGTAGCGACCGCCTACGCGCCGCGTCGTACCGTGCTCGACACGGTCCTGGTCGAGGCGGCCGCCGAGGCCGGTGCCGAGGTGCGTGTGGGTTTCACCGTCGACGAGGTGCTGGTCGAGAACGGTGCCGTGACCGGCATCCGCGGGCACGACCGGTCCGGCCGTGTCGTCGTGGAGAGGGCCCGGGTGGTGGTCGGTGCGGACGGCCGCGGCTCGAGGGTCGCAAAGGCGGTGTCGCCGCACCAGTACGACGAGAAGCCGCGCCGGCAGTGGGCGTACTACGCGTACTGGAGCGGGTTGCCGACCGACGGGTTCGAGACCTACAACCGGCCGGGCCGGGGTTGGGCGGCTGCGCCGACGAACGACGGGCTGACCATGCTGGTGGTCGGCTGGCCGGCCGCCGAGGCGCAGGCGTACAAGGCCGATGCCGCAGGCAACTACCTGGCGACGCTCGAGCTGGCGCCGGAGTTCGCCGACCGGGTCCGGCAGGCGCGCCGGGTGACGCCGTTCGCCGGCGGCTCGGTGCGCGGCTGGTTCCGCACGCCGTACGGTCCGGGCTGGGTGCTGGTGGGCGACGCCGGCTACAACAAGGACCCGATCACAGCGCAGGGGATCGGCGACGCGTTCCGCGACGCAGAGTCGTGCGCCGGTGCGCTGGACGCGTGGCTGAGTGGTGCCAGGTCGTACGACGACGCGCTCGGCGCACACCACCGGGACCGCGACGCACGGGTCCGGTCACTGTACGAGTTCACCGCTCAGCTGGCGACGCTCGAACCGCCGCCGGCCGAGATGCAGCAGCTGCTCGGCGCCGTACACGGCCGGCAGGACGCGATGGACGACTTCGTCAGCATGGTGGCGGGCACGCTGTCACCGGACGAGTTCTTCGCCCCCGCCAACCTCGACCGGCTGATGGCGCCGCTCGCCAGCTGACGGTTCTACAGCTGCCACCGGGTGGCGCCGTACGGCTCGGCGGTGCCGAGCGCGAAGACGGTTGCCGGTGTCATCCGGTACACGTGCCACGGCGGCGGACCGGCGCTCGGCGCACTGAACTCGCCGGTCAGGCCCGGCCCGTCCGCACCGACCTGCGTCTCCCAGCCGAGCCCGGCGAACTGCTCGCTGATCCGCTGGACCGTCGGTACGTCGGTGACCCGGACCGCCTCGCCCTCGAAGACCAGGTCGAACGGCTCCGCGGCGACCGAGAGCGAGCACCGAGGGTCCTGTTCGAGGTTCTTCGCCTTCCGGGTCCCCGGTCCGGCGGTGAAGTAGAAGTCGTCGTCTACCCGCAACACACCCAGCGGCATCACGTGCGGCCTGCCGTCCGGCCGTACCGTGCTCAGCCAGAACGTGTGCCGCGACGGCCCGCCGGAGCCTGGTCCCTGCGAGATTCCCGCGTCCAGCACGTCCCGGACCTTCGACCAGGGGATCTCCGGCGCCCCGTACCCATCCAGATTCCGTGCCTCGGTCGGCTCACTTCCGGCCATCGCCGGCTCCTCTCGGTCGAAACGACTCTGTGAACGAACGGCTGTGTGAACACTGCCACCTGGAGTGACAGCCGTCAGCGTGGGAACTCATCGCCGCGAGACGGATGTCGGGCACGATGTGTCCAGACGTGACGGAGGTGGGCGGTGGCCGGGACAGAGGCGGTCGGGCGGGCTCATCGGCTGCGCCGGATGACCGGGCGGGATACGGGTGAGGAGCACCGGACGGCGACGCCGTTGGAGCTGCTCTACGACCTGACGTTCGTGGTGGCGTTCGGGCAGGCCGCGGATCAGTTCGCGCACCTGCTGGCGGAGGGGCATGTGCGCTCCGGCCTGATCGCGTTCGGGTTCGGCACGTTCGCGATCTGCTGGGCGTGGATCAACTTCAGCTGGTTCGCCTCGGCCTACGACACCGACGACTGGGTGTTCCGGCTGGCGACGATGGTGCAGATGGTCGGAGTGATCATCGTCGCGCTCGGGTTACCGCAGATGTTCCGCGCCGTTGACGAGGGCCACAGCGTCGGCAACAGCGTGGCCGTCGCCGGCTACGTCGTGATGCGTGTGGGAATGCTGTTCCTCTGGCTCCGCGCAGCGCGCCACGACCCGCCGCGGCGCCGGGCCTGCCACACGTACGCCGCCACGATCGGGGTCGCGCAGATCGGGTGGTTGCTGCTGCTGTTCGCGGACCTGTCCCTGCCGATGTTCTTCCTGCTGGCCATCGTCCCGTTCCTGATCGAGCTCGGCGGACCGTTGCTCGCGGAGCGCGGCAAGGGCGGTACGCCGTGGCACGCGCACCACATCGCCGAGCGGTACGGGCTGCTCACGATCATCACGCTCGGCGAGGGCGTGATCGGCACCGTCGCGTCGCTCAGTGCTGTGCTCGAGGCTCAGGGGTGGAGCCGGGACGCGGTTCTGGTCGCAATCGCCGGGACCGGGCTGACCTTCGGGATCTGGTGGACGTACTTCATCGTGCCGGCCGGCGAGGTGCTACAGATCCGGCGTGAGAAGGCGCTGCCGTGGGGTTACGCGCACATATTGATCTTCGGCTCGATCACGGCGGTCGGTGCCGGGCTACACGTCGCCGCGTACTACATCGGCCACGAGGCACACATCGGCGCGACCGCGACGGTGCTGACGGTCGCAGTCCCGGTCGCGGTGTACATGCTCGCGCTGTTCGCGATCTACACCTACCTGATGCGCGCCGGAGACCCGTTCCACCTCGGCCTGCTCGCCGGTACGACGGCGGTGCTGGTGCTCGCCGTACTGCTCGCCTGGTCCGGGGTGCCGATGGCGGTCTGCCTGATCGTGCTGATGCTCGCCCCGATGGTGGTCGTCGTCGGCTACGAGCTGCTCGGTTACCGGCACATGGCCGTCGCCCTGGAGCGCGTCGTGGCGTCCGGTCCCGGCGTACATTCGGATGGTGGCGGAGCTGGCCGCAGGCAGTGAGCGGGTCCGTACTGCCGAGGTGATCGCGGCACTGTCCCTGGCGACCGACCTCGGGATGGGGCTGCCGTACGAGCACGGGCTGCAGAGCACGCTGGTCGCGCTGCGCCTCGCCGACCGGCTGGGCCTCGACGCCGAGACCACCTCGGCGACGTACTACGGCTGCCTGCTGTTCTACATCGGCTGCACCGCGGACGCGGAGATCAGCGCCGAGCTGTTCGGTGACGGCTCGCTGCTGACCCACTTCGGCCCGGTGATGTTCGGTTCGCCGGCCCAGACCGCGGCCGGCATCGTCCGGGCGCTGTCCGACCCGGACCGCAGCCTGCCGTCGAACGTGCTGCGGGTCGCGAACCGGCTGCCGCGCGCCCTGCGGGGCCACCAGCGGCACATCGTCGCGCTCTGCGAGGTGGCGGTGATGCTGACCGACCGGCTCGGGCTGCCTGCGCCGGTACGGGACCTCTTCCGCGCCCAGACCGAGCGCTGGGACGGCAAGGGCGCGCCCTCCGGGTTGAGGGCGGACCAGATTCCGCTCCCTATGCGGATCATGCACGTCGCCCGGGACGCGACCTTCCAGTGCCTGCTCGGCGGGCAGGAGTACGCCGCGCGCGTCATTCGCGAACGCGGCGGGCATGCCTTCGACCCCACGATCGCGTCCCTGCTGGCCGACGACGCCGAGCACCTCCTCGCGCTGGACGACGAGACGTCGGCGTGGGATGAGGTGCTGGACAGCGAACCCGGCGACCGGCGGAAGCTGGACGGTCCGGCGATCGACCGGGCGCTTGCTGCGATCGCCGACTTCTCGGACCTGATCGCGCCGTACCTGGTCGGCCACTCGTCCGGTGTCGCCGACCTGGCGGTCGCGGCCGCGCGGGCGTCCGGTTACCCGGATGCCGAGGTGGCGTCGGTACGGCGGGCGGCGCTGATCCACGATGTGGGGCGGGTCGCAGTGTCGGCCGCGACCTGGCAGAAACCCGCGGCGCTGACACCGCACGAGTGGGAGCAGGTCAGGTTGCACGCGTACCACTCGGAACGGGTGCTGTGTCGTTCGCCCTACCTGGCCGCGCTGGTCCCGGTAGCCACCTCGCACCACGAGCGGCTCGACGGCGCCGGCTACCACCGTGGAGCGACCGCGGTCACGCTTACGCGACCGGCCCGGCTGCTCGCCGCCGCAGACACCTACCACGCGATGACCGAACCCCGGCCGTACCGGCCGGCGCTGGCACCGGCCGACGCCGCCGATGCGCTGGGCGAGGAGGCCCGCACGGGACGGCTGGACGCCGACGCCGTCGACGCGGTCCTGTCCACCGCCGGCCATCGGGTACGACGCGTCGCCGGCCCCGCCGGCCTGACGGAACGCGAGATGCAGGTCGTCGCGCTGCTCGCCAGGGGGCTGCAGACCAAGCAGGTCGCCCACACCCTCGGCATCGCCGTGAAGACCGCCGACCGCCACGTGCAGAACGCCTACGCCAAGATCGGCGTCTCCAGCCGCGCGGCCACGGCGCTGTTCGCGATGGAGCACGGGCTGATGGCATGGGGAGAATTCCCGATCGCGGGCGGGTCCCGCCGCTCCTAGCGTCCTCGGTAGTACCCGGCAATTCCGCCAGGTGCTCGTCCTGAGGAGGCGGCAGATGAACACCATGCGTACCGCTCCGGCCGGCGGCGACACGTCGCACGGCACCGGTCCACGTCCGCCGTACCTGATCACAGTGGCCGGTTACGCGGGCATCGCCGGTCCGGTCCTCTTCACCGCGGTCTTCCTGGCCCAGGAGGCGTTCCGGCGCAGTGAGTACGACCCGCTCGCCGAGCCCGTCAGCGCGCTCGAGGCCGGGCCGAACGGCTGGGTCCAGCAGCTGAACTTCATCGTGTTCAGCGTGCTGACGATCCTGTTCGCGATCGGACTCCACCGGGGTGTGCGGCCGACGAAGGCGGGTGTCGCCGGGCCGGCCCTGCTCGGTGCCAGCGGCGTCGGCCTGCTGCTCGCCGCCGCCTTCCCGCTGCGGGAGGATGCGGCCGGTGTCACCTACGACCCGGGCGGCCACCTCGTCGCGGGCTCGGTCTTCTTCCTCGGCAGCGCGGCCGGTCTCGTCGTCCTGTCGCGCCGTCTGTCGCGCGATCCGGGCTGGAGGAGCCTCGCCCGGTACACCCGCGCGGTCGGGATCGCGGTCGTTGCCGGCGGCATCGTCATGAACACGCTCGTGATCCCGGACGGCGGGCCGTTGCACGACTGGGCCGGACTGGTGCAGCGCGCGATCATCCTGCCGGCGTTGTTCCCCTGCCGGGTCGTGCTGTCGGCCCGGTTGCTGCGGGTCGGGCGCGGTCAGCGCAGATCGCGCCGCGGCCGAGAACGGCTCAGCCGGTGAGCGTGATCGTGAGGCTGCGGCCGTGCGCGTGGTGTGTGGCGAACTCCAGCAAGGTGCCGCCGGCCACGCGTCGTACGCGCACTCCGTCGGACGGGGCCACCGGCCGCAGCCACTGGCCGCGAACAAGGACGGACACCTCGTCGCGGTCCATGGTCGGGTCGGAAGCCGCGACGGTGAGCCTGTCGTGGGTTCGCTGCACGATCGCCGAGGCCGGGCCGTCGATGGTCAGTCCGGCGACGTCGTGCCGCGTGGAGCTGAAGGTGTTGGCGAGGGTCAGGCCGAGCCGGTCGTGCTTGACGGCCCGGGCCCGCTCGTTGTTCGCGAGCACACTCAGCGGGCCGTACTGGTACGACGCGAGCCGGTCGGCGGTCGCGTTCGGGACCAGCGCGTACGCGAGCGCCGCCGGGTGCGCGCCGCCCGGGTGGTGGTAGGTCACGCCGAACACGTTTCGTGTCACTGCCGTGTCCGGGTTGGCCGTGCGGACCACGCGGCGGCTCCGGGTGACCTGCTCCAGCCCGACCGTGACCGGCTGGTCGTCGAGGAACACGTACCCGACGGCGGTGTCCTGGGTCGCGTTGGCGTACCGCAGCCAGCGCATCCCGGCGCTCCCGGTGCCGGACCACGGCGACCCGTCGCGGCGTACGCCGGTGACTGTGACCTGGTCCGAGGGCGCCGCGTGCCGCGCGTCCACCGTGGTCGTGACGGCGCGACCGGCCGGGTCGCCGACGCCCGCGGCCAGCACCACGATCTCGTCGTCGAGCATGAACCAGGACTTGGTGGCCTCGGCGTTCCGGTACACGACGAAGTCCTCCGGCAGGATCCCGTCCTGCTTGGCGGCGTACGAGACGTCGCTGGACTGCACCAGGCCGGCCGCGCCGTACGCGCCGAGTACGGCACCGCCGGAGTGCCGGTTTGTGCCCCGCGGGAAGTACACGTAGGTGTTCTGCGACTCCGACGACGAGGTGAAGTTGAGCGGGTGGCCCGGGTTGTCGTACCAGGCGGTGCCGTACAGCTCCGGGATGGTCCGGCGCTGCTCGACCGGTGCGGTGACGCCGGCCAGACCGTACGGCGACACGGTGGTGAAGTAGTCGATGCCGAACGCCTGGGTCTGGTCCTGGCCGGACAGGTACAGATAGTACGCGCCGTCGCCCTGGAACCACGGCATCAGGTTCTCGCCGCTCATGTACTCGTACTTGCTGATCCGGTCCGAGCTGCGCGCCAGCGCGAACGCGTACCCGGGCCGGCGATGCACGTTCTTGTCCATCGCGTTGAACGCGACGCTGCGCGCGGCCGGGTTCAGGTCCGCGGCCGGGATGGTGCCGTCGGCAACGATGTCGGCGTACCGGGCGATCGACACCGGTGACACGAAGCTGGTCGGGTTCAGCGTCGCCGACCGGGTGAACTTCACGTACCCCTTGAGTGCCGTCGCCTCCGCGCCGGTCGCGTAGTCCGACAGGTCGACGACCGCCTCCACGATCACCGCGACGTCGGCGTACCCGGTACCGCTCCGCGACACCGCCCGGCCCTTGACGATCTCCATCATCCAGCCCTCGAAGATCAGCGGCGCGAACCCGTTGCGGACCCAGCCCTGTACCACCGCGACCAGCTCGTCGCCGCGTGCGTACCCGGTGCCGTCCAGGACCTTGACGGTCTGGACGACGCGGGTGAGCAGGGCCTTGCCGTACGAGCCGGTGTAGGCGACCGAGTGGTGCTGGATGAACGACCCGTCCGCGTAGTACCCGTCGGTGACGCCGTGCTGCAGGTTGTACGGGTCGATCGTGACGAACACGGTCAGCTGGTCGGTGAGCGCCTTGCTGATCCGCGCGTCGTCCCCGAGCAGCGCGCCCTGCAGGATCCGGTTCGTGGTGATGTCGGCGAGGTTCGCGCCGGTGTGGAACCGCGAGTCGAGGTTCACGTCGCCGTTCAGGCCGTTGCGCAGGTATGCGTCCATCGAGGCGACGTACGTGCTCACGAGGTCGGCCGGTGCCAGGTCGGCGAGCAGCACAAGGGTCTTGCTGACGTGCGTGGAGATGCCGATCTCCCAGTTGAACCAGTTGCCGTAGTACCCGCTCGCCTGGTCGCCGTAGTAGCTCTCGTGCAGCCAGACCAGCCCGTCGAGCACCTTCTGCTGCAGCGCCTGGTCACCCTCGAGCGCACCACCAGGCGTCCGCGTCGCGAGCGCGATCTCGTAGAGATGCTGGTACGACGCGTTGAGGTTGGGGTCGCTGGTCCCGAGCGGCACACCCTGGAACAGCTCACCCGCGCCGGCGGTGTCCATCCTCGCCAGCCAGGTCCGGGCGGTCTGCTCGATCCCCGCCAGCTTGGCCGCCACCTCCGGCCGGGCGTTCGATGCAGGCGTGCCGGCGAAGATCGCCGCCGTGTTCGCGAGCAGCGTCGCGCGGTCGTCGGTCGTGTCGGCACCGGCGCGCTGCGGCGTGACGATCGTGAGCAGGCCGGCGGCGGACATCAGCGACAGCAGCCGGCGACGGGTGAGTTCCACGATGGACTCCTCGAGCGGGGGGAGATCCTTACGGTTGGAAGCCAAGCAGACGTAAGTATCTGACGGCAAGCGCTTACCGTCTACGCTTCGGCCATGACTGTGCACATCAGCGTCACGTCCGCGGACCGGGTCGACGCCGCCGCGCAGCTGTGGGCCGAGGCCACCGCGGCGCGGGACGGCGACGACGAGATCGCACCGCTGGACCTGTCCCGCCCGCTGGTCCGGTCCGTGCTGGACAGCTCGCCGCGCTCGCTGCTGATCGCCGCCGACGACGGCGACGAGCTGGTCGGCTTCGCCGCGATCGAACCGTGGGCATCGGAGAGCGCGACCGCCGAGATCCGGTTCGTCGGGGTGAGTCCGCGGGCCTGGGGCGCCGGAGTCGGGCGAGAGCTGATGGCGGCCGTACCCGAGCTGCTGGCGCAGGAGGGGTTCGAGGACGCGGTCCTGAAGGTGTACGTCGACAACACCCGCGCCGTCCGGTTGTACGAGAGCCTCGGCTGGTGCGCGGACGGCGAGCCGGCCACGCACCCGCGCAGCGGCCGGGCCGAGCAGCAGTACCGCCTCGACGTCCGGCGTGCGCGGTGAAGAAGGTTCGGCCCGATGAAGATGCATGACGACCAGGTCGAGATCGGCTCGGAGGACGTCGCCCGGCTGGTCGCCGACCAGTTCCCGGAGTGGGGCGGCCTGGCGGTGCGGGCCATTCCCTCGCACGGCACCGTCAACGCACTGTTCCGGCTCGGCGACGAGTACATCCTGCGGTTCCCGCTGCAGCCGAGTCCCTCGCTCCGCGACGAACTCCTCGCCGAACAGGAGAACGCCCGCCGGATCGCGGCGCACGTGCCGCTCGCGGTGCCCGAACCGGTGGCGCTCGGCGAGCCGGGTGCGGGATACGCCGGGCCGTGGGCGGTGTACCGCTGGATCCCCGGTGAGACGGCGGCCGGCGACAGGCTCGGCGATCCGGAGGTGTTCGCCCGGGACCTGGCCGGGTTCGTCAGGGCCATGCACGACATGGACACCGGTGGCCGGCGCTGGGCTGGCGACAGCCGCGGCGGCCCGCTGCGGGTGATGGACGACTGGGTCCGCCACTCGCTGTCCGAGAGCGCCGGGCTGACCGACACCGTGACCCTGACCCGGCTCTGGGAGCGCTGCCTCGCGACACCGTTGCACGCGGGGCCGGACGTGTGGATCCACGCGGACCTGATGCCGGGCAACCTGCTGCTGCAGGACGGACGGCTGGCCGCGGTGATCGACCTCGGCACGGTCTGCGTCGGCGACCCGGCGGTGGATCTGATGCCGGCCTGGAACCTGCTCCCGGCCGGTGCGCGCGAGACCTACCATCGCGCGCTCGGCGTGGATGATGCGACCTGGGAGCGCGGCCGCGGCTGGGCCATCGTGCAGGCGATCGGTGCGCTGCACTACTACGTGGAGACGAACCCGGTGATGGCCGACACGGCACGGCACACCCTCGACGCCGTCATGGAATGACGCGCGGGTTCACCCCGGCGGGGTGAGCCGCGGGGCCGGGTGCTGGTCGGAGAGTGGCAGTGCACCCGACGGAGGGAGCGGCATGACAGTGCGGCCGGGCCATCTCAACGCTGCGATCGCGTGGTTGTTCATCGTGGGCTCCGCGTGCTTCGTGCTGGGGTCGGTGCCTGCGTACGCGAACGCGACCGGCGGGACGGTCGACGGCGTCACGTACTTCGTCGGCTCGATCTTCTTCACCGCGGCGTCGTTCGCCCAGCTCGTGCAGGTCCAGACCCCCGCGATGACGGAGCCCGACCACGTACAGCAGGACACGCGCGCACGGGTCGTGTTCTGGAACTGGTTGCCGCACGACCGCAACTGGCTCGCGGCGGCGACGCAGTTCCCCGGGACGCTGTACTTCAACGTCAGCACGTTCGCCGCCCTGTTGCACAACGCCACTGCACAGCAGGAGGACCGGCGCGTGTGGCGGCCGGACTTCCTCGGGTCGACGCTGTTCCTGGTCTCGAGCCTGTTCGCCATCCTCGCGCTGCGCGCCCAGGCCGTCGCGTTCAGCAGGCGATCGCTGCCGTGGCGAATCGCCTGGCTGAACATGCTCGGATCGATCTTGTTCATGGCATCGGCGCTTGCGAGCTACGTGCTGCCCAGCAGCGACGAGGTGGTCAACACCCGGGTCTCCGTCGCCGGAACCCTGCTCGGCGCCGTGTGCTTCCTGGTCGGAGCCGCCTTGATGTTCCCGGCGTGGCGACGGACGGTGCAGACAGCGGGACACTCCGAAACGCCCTGACGACTCACAGTCATAACCTCGATCGAAGGAGAGACCGATGACCAACGTTCCGCAGCGGAACGCCGACGCGGCACTGTTCGGAAATCGCTTCATCACCGAGGAGGTGCCGACCCGTGAGTTTCCGGCGGCAGGCATGTCCGCAGTCGATGCGATGCGGCTGGTTGCCGAGGACCTCGCCCTCGAGGGCGACCCGGCGCGCAACCTAGCCACGTTCGTGACGACGTGGATGGAGCCCGAGGCACAGCGCATCATCGCCGACAACCTGCACCGCAACTTCATCGACCACGCCGAGTACCCGCGCACGGCGGAGATCGAGCAGCGCTGCATCCGGATGCTCGCCGACCTCTTCCACGCGCCCGGAGAGACGACCGGCGCACGCACCCAGGGTTCATCCGAAGCGATCATGCTCGGTGCCTTGTCGCTGAAGTGGAACTGGCGCAAGCGTCGCGAGGCCGCCGGTGAGTCGACGACGAGTCCGAACCTCGTGTTCGGCGGCGATGTGCATGTGGTCTGGGAGAAGTTCTGCCGCTACTTCGACGTGGAGCCGCGGATCGTCCCGCTGCAGCCGGGCAAGTACACGATCGGGCCGGACGACGTCAGCCCGCACGTCGACGAGAACACCATCGGGGTGGCCGCCGTACTCGGAACGACCTTCACCGGTCACAAGGACGACATCGTCGGCATCAACAACCTGCTGATGCAGATCAAGTCCGAGCGCGGCCTCGACGTACCGCTGCATGTGGACGGCGCTAGTGGCGGCTTCGTCTGGCCCTTCCTCTACCCGGACTCCCCCTGGGACTTCCGGCTTGAACAGGTCCGGTCCATCAACGTCTCCGGACACAAGTTCGGCCTGGTCTACCCCGGCATCGGCTGGCTGATCTTCCGGGAGAAGTCCGACCTCGCCCACGATCTGGTCTTCGAGGAGAACTACCTCGGCAAGACCGACGCGACGTTCACGCTGAACTTCTCCACCGGCTCTGCGATGGTCCTTGCGCAGTACTACAACCTCGTCCGCTACGGCCGCGCGGGCTACACCTACGTGATGAACAACATGCGGGAGAACGCGAAGATGCTCGCCGAGAAGCTGCAGGCCATCGGCCGGTTCGACCTGATCGGTGCCGACGAGGAGCAGCTCCCGCTCGTCGCCTTCAAGCTCACCGCCGACGACGGCTTCGACGAGTTCGACGTCGCCTGGCAGCTGTCCGCCGAGCGCGGCTGGATGGTCCCGGCGTACACACTGCCGCCCGACGCCCAGGACGTGACGATCATGCGGGCGCTGGTCAAGGAGACGCTGAGCCGCGAGCACGTCGACACGCTCGCCCGGGACATCGAGGAGGCGTGCACAACGCTCGCGAAGAAGGGGGGAGCGCACGAATCGGAGCGCAGCAAGATCGTGATCAGCCCGGGCCACTGAGTCCGCCGGCTCCACTAGGCTGCACCCCCGACGTGGAGACGACCCTGTGATCGCCGCGACGGTGCCGCTGCGCGTGCTCACGCTCAACGTGCAGAGCGACGCCGGCGACCCGCGGCGTACCGGGCTGTTGAACCGGGAGCTGCGGCGGCTCGATCCAGATCTGGTCGCGTTCCAGGAGGTCTGCTACGGGAGCCAGCTCGGTTCGCTGACCGACGGGACCGGGCTCGCGCACGAGACGCACCAGTCGGACGCACTCGACTACCTGCCGCCGTACGCCGATCGGTACGGCGGGACCGCCGTCGGCACGCGCTGGCCGCATCGTGTCGTGGAGGTCGCCGACCACCGCGATGACGTCCACTGGTGGACGCTGGCCGTGTCGGTGGCGTTGCCCGATCTGGGCGACCTGCTGTTCATCGTGCCGACCACGCCGTGGCAGCTGGACGCCGCGGCGGCGCGGGAGCGACAGGCTGTCGAGGTGACCGAGCTCGACGCGCGGCACCGTACGGCACTGCCGACGATCATCGCGGGCGATCTGAACGCTGCGCCGGAGTCGGCGAGCATCCGGTACCTGAGCGGGTTGCAGGCGTTGGACGGCCGGAGCGTTCACTACCACGATGCGTGGACCGTGGCCGGGTCCGGACCCGGGTACACCTGGTCGGTGGACAACCCGCTCGCGGCGGCCGAGATCGCGCGGGTGGTCGGCCAGCCGGGGCACCGTCGGCGGATCGACTACGTGTTCGTCGGCCCCGGGCGGGCCCGGATCATGGCCGCGCGGCTGGTCGGCGACCGACGGGTGGACGGCGTCTGGCTCAGCGACCACGCCGGTGTGCTGGTGGATCTCGAGATCGGCGGAGGTGACTAGGTCGTACGTCCGGACAGGCAGGCGCCTCAGCGCCGTAGCCCGGAGAAGGCCGGCTGACCGCCAGGGGAACGATCAGCCGGCCGGGTACCGGTCAGGCCATGTGCTGGCCGCGCGTGGCCCGCAGCTTCAGGCCACCGACGATGAGCAGGCCACCGCCGACCACGAGCAGCACGATGGACGCGATGCCGGTGGCACCGAACGACCCGCTGGCCGCGCGCGTGTCAGGTCCGTTCATCCCCGCGTCGACCGCGGTCGGCACAACCGCGGGAGTGCTGGCCGTCTCAGAGGGGGACTCGCTGGGGCTCTCGCTCGGCGTCTCTGAGGGCGTTTCCGAAGGCGACTCGGATGGGGTCTCGCTGGGAGTCTCCGATGGCGTCTCGCTCGGGGTTTCGCTCGGAGTCTCCGACGGGGTCTCGGACGGCGTCTCGCTCGGGGTCTCGCTCGGAGTCTCCGACGGGGTCTCGGACGGAGTCTCGCTCGGGGTCGGCGACGGCGTCGACGGCGGGCCGTAGCAGAAAGACACGTGGCTGAGGCCGAAGAACTGGCCGTTGTTCGGGTTGACCGGTGCGTGCAGGGCCGTACCGGACGTCACGCCGCCCGGGCGGTAGTCATAGAAGTTGCCGTTCGGGCCACCCTTCACGACGACGCCGAGCACCGTTCCGCCCGTCGCGGTGAAGTCGATGACCGGGCTGCCGGTCTGGTCGCCGGGATGTGCCGGGTCGTCCGCGGCCAGCGTCCGCACGTCCAGCGTGACGGTGAGGGTGCCGTCGGTGAAGGTGCCGTCCTCCACCGGTTCCACCTTCAGCTCGGTCGAGCCCGGGATCTGCTGCGCGCAGGTCGGGTTGCCGGCGATCGGCACCCCGTCCGCAGATGCGGCCGGAGCCAGCGCCAGCGCGAGCCCTCCGACCGCAAGGGCGACCGCTCCGGTGCCGGTGGCCAGCAATGCCCCGCGGCCGCGGGTCATGCGACGGATGTCGTACATGGGAGTACCCCCTAGTGCATCGGTGTGTACCGAGACCGGTAGCCCCCGCCACCAGTACCGCGTGATCTGTCGGGACCACTCCGACGGAGCCGTTCCCTACGTCGAGACAGCGCCACGCGCGGCGGTTCTGTCACCCGATCCAGCAGATTTCCCGAAATGTTGCGCACTGCAATTCCCGCTGCTCGCAGCGTGACCGGTCGGGTCCGGAACGTGATCGTGACGGCACTCAACGTGGCGCGGGTGTGGCGCACGTGCGGCTTCAGGGATCGCGCTCGCTCAACCAGGCCCGATGTTCTTGTTGTAGTGGAAGGCGTTGTCGGGGTCGTACTTGGCCTTGACCTGGGCGAGTCGCCCATAGGTGTGATCGCCGTAGGCCTCTCGAACGCGGCTGGTGTCGTCGTCGGAATCCAGGAAGTTGACGTAGACGCCGCCGGCGCGGTGCGGTTGGAGTGCATGCAGGAACCCCCGCGCCCAGGCGGTCTCGGCAGGGGCGTGTTTGCCGGTCTCGTCCGGGAGCCACACGCCGTCGATGATGATGTTGTGGGCCACGCCGCGACCGGCATAGGCGGTGGCGTCGTGGGGGACGCGGGCGACGGCGCCACCCAGGTGGAACATCGCCGCGTACGACCGGGGCGAGCCGGCGGCGTAGGCATGATCGGCGATGACGGCGATGGTGTCGTCGGAGAGGCCGGCGAGGTCCGTGGACTTCCAGTAGTAGTGCCACCCGTGGGGGACGGTGTCGTCGATGGCGCATTGGTGGGCGGCGTACGGCATGGGTGCGATCAGGTCCAGCAGCGGTGTCCCGAGTCGGCGGAGGCCCCGCACGGCACGCTCGCCGTCTTCGACTGCGCCGGCGTAGCAGCAGGCGATGGCGATGGCCGGCCGCCAGTGCAGCTCCTCGGGGATGACCGGCAGCGGGGGGACGGCTCCGAGCCTGACGACGGTGCCGAGCTCGTCGGGTGCTTCGGCGGCGAAGTCCCGGTAGAAGCGCAGCACATCGGTGGTGTCGTCGGCCGCCCAGAAGACGGTGTCGGCGATCACGGTCGGGCCGACGGGGTGCAGCGCGAACTGGAACGTGGTGACGACGCCGAAGTTGCCGCCGCCGCCTCGCAGCGCCCAGAACAGGTCGGGGTGCTCGTCGGCGGATGCGCGGATGATGGTGCCCTCGGCGGTGACGACTTCGGCGGCCAGGATGTTGTCGATGGTGAGCCCGTGTTTGCGCATGAGGAAGCCGAGGCCGCCGCCGAGGGTGAGCCCGGCGACGCCGGTGTGGCCCACGATGCCGCCGGTGGTGGCCAGACCGTGGGCCTGCGTCTCGTGGTCGACGTCACCCCACAGCGCGCCACCGTGCACCCGGGCCGTGCGGCCGGCGGGGTCGACCCACACGGCCCGCATCGCCGAGAGGTCGATGACGATCCCGTCGTCGCATACCGCGGTGCCGGCCACGTTGTGGCCCCCGCCCCGTACGGCGATCTCCAGGTCGTGGTCGCGGGCGAAGCGCACGGCCGCCGCCACGTCGGCGGTCCCGCTGCAACGGGCGATCAGCCGGGGGCGCCGGTCGACGGCCCCGTTCCAGACGGCTCGGGCGGTGTCGTAGTCGGCGTGGTCAGCCGTGATCAGCCGGCCCCGGAACCCGTCGATCTCCATCGCGGTTACCTCCTCGCTCGGATGGCCGATTCGCTCGGTGGTCGTGTCGTGGTCCTCGTCTCTCGACGGCCCCATCGCAGCACCGTGGACCGCGGCCGTGAAGTCAAGAATCTGGACTTCACAGCCGAAGGCAGGCTCGCGACACTGGCGTCATGCGGACCTATGGCCAGTACTGTCCGATCGCCCGCGGCGCCGAGATCTTCGCCGAGCGCTGGACGCCGGTGATCATCCGCAACCTGTGGCTGGGCTGTGGAAGTTTCAGTGAGATCCTGGAGGGCGCGCCCGGGCTCTCGCGCACACTGCTCTCGCAGCGGCTCAAGCAGCTCGAACGGCTCGACCTCGTCGAGTCGGCACCCAAACCCGAAGGGCGCGGACGTCACTACGAGCTGACCCCGGCGGGTCACGACCTCTTCAAGGTCTGCGTGTCGCTCGGCGAGTGGGGTGCCGCCTGGCTCGAGATCGCGCCGGAGCACCTCGATCCATTTGTGGCGCTGTGGTCGATGTGCAACATGCTCCGTCGAGACCGGCTCCCGGACCGCCGCGTCGTCATCCGCTTCGACTTCACCGGCCGCCAGCGCCCCGAGCGGTACTGGCTGCTGATCGAGCACGCAGACACCGAGATCTGCAAGACATACCCCGGCCTCGACGAGGACCTCTACGTCACTGCGGAAGCCGAGGCCTTCGTCAAATGGCACGCCGGCCAGCTGACCTGGGTCGAAGCCACCCGTGACCGCCGCATCCAGCTCCACGGCCCCTCGTGGCTCGTACGAGCCTTCCCGACCTGGAACGCCCGCAGCGCCTTCGCCCACATCAAGCCGGTCCCCCGGGCAGCGGCGAGCTCGGCGGCCTGACATCGTCGACGCATCGACACGCCTTGAGCTGTGGAGGCTCACAACAGTTGGTACGGCTCCGGCGAGGTCGACGCCCTGAAAGCCGTCAGTTAGACACCAGTTGGACAACTGCCCGGGCCGCACCCCCGAGGTGCGGCGCGGACCAGTTCACTCGTTGTGGAGGACCTTGGCGATAATGGTGTGAGCGGCGGTGCGGGCCGGGAAGTAGGCGCCGGCGGCCGCTATGAGGATGCCGGCGAGGATCAGAAGGGCGACCAGGCCGGCCGGGTAGACGTCGAGCATGAAGTCGGGGACCTCCACCTGGGCGCCGTTCGCCATGGCGGGTACGACGAGGCGGTGCGCGACCACACCGAGTGGGATGCCCAGTACGCCGCCGACTGCGCCGAGCGCCGCCATTGACGTCACGACCATGACGGTGGCCTGGCCGGGCGTCATACCGATGGACTTCAGCATGCCGAGGTCGCGGCGGCGTTCACGGGTGTTGAGGACGACAGTGTTGAAGACACCGAGCGCAGCCACGGTCCCCAGCATCAGGGTCAGGAGTACGACGGTCGCCAGCACGATGGCCACGAAGCTGCCCGCCTCCTGCCCCGGAGTCTCGATGAGTCCCGAATCCTTCGCCTGCACTGCCTTCACAAACGCGTCCAGATCCGTGCCAGGCTTGACGTTGATCTCGTAGAGGTTCGCCCGCCGATCCGGCGCCACTAGTGCCAGCGTCTGCCAGTTCGACAGCACCTCGTCACCCGAGTTGTACATCGCCTTCCCGACAATGGTCGCCCGCACGCTCTTCCCCTGCGTCTGCAACGTGATCCTGTCCCCGACCGCCAGCCCGTGCTGGCGAAGGAACCGCTCCGACACCACCACCTGCCCCGGACCGTCGAACCATCGCCCGTCGAGGATCCGATACCCGAGTTGCGCGTAGTCCCCGCGATAGAACGTCGCCCGCAGATCCGTCTGCGTCCCCGCCAGCCGCATCGGCAAGTCCAAACTCGCCGTCACCGCCGTGGCGCCCGGAGTCGACCGCAGCAGCGCCTCGTCCTCCGCATCAGTCAGCTTGGCGATGGGCGGCGCATCCTCGCCCGCAGGCGGCGGACCGTTCTGCGCTACGCCCGCAAACATCGTCACGTCGACAGCGTCGACCCGGCTGGCCGCGGTCTGATATGTGGTCAACGACTTCCCGAGCCCCACCGCGAGCGTCACGCTCGTGACCCCGAGTACGACGGCTGCCAGCGTCAGGGCCGTACGCGCGGGACGAGCAAAGGGAAGGCCTAGCCCAAGGCTGACCGACCGCGGCAACCGAGTCCCACTGAGCCAACGCTGCACCCGCAACCCGCGCCCTGCCCGCGGTGCACTGCCCGCGCTGATCGCCTGGGCGGCCGACAGGCTCCGCGCTCGCAAAGCAGGCAGCAGAGCCGACAGCGCCACCAGCACAGGTACACCGATCAGCACCACCACATCAACCCAGATCGGAACGCCGACACTACCAGCGCCGTAGTTCTCGAAAGCCCTTGTCAGCAAGGACGTTGCGAGCGCATTGCCGAGGACGGTACCGATAACGCATCCAACGACAGCCGGGATCGACACCATCGCCAGATACACCGACATCACCTGCGTCGGTGTGAACCCCAGGGCCTTCAGTACGCCGATGTGCCGGAAGCCCGCCACCACAGCACCACTCACCACGTTGGCCACGATCAGTACGGCGACCGCGAGCCCAAGCCAGCCGAACACCATCAGGAACGGCACAAACGTGTTCGGTTCCCCAGCCTCCATCGCTCGCAACGCCAGATAGGACTGAGTCCCGATCAACGCATCGGACGGCAGCCCGGAGGTGACTGCCTCCTGTCCCGCCGACACCTGCGCGTTCGTCGCAGCCTGTGCGAACCGATAGAGCATCTGCGTCGACGTGGGCTTCAAAGCCGTCATCTGCCCCGGAGTGACCCACGCATCGGCGGACTGGCTCACGCTGTAAGCGAATCCGACAACAGTCAGTTTCTGACCGCTGGTCAGGGCCATGGTCGAACCCAGCCCAGGCGCCCCGCGCCCACCGGAGTCGGTCGGATTCTGGTTCAGGACGATCTCGCCCGGCTTCTCCGCCCACCGGCCCTTGTACACGTTGAGGCGGTCGACCGGTCCATTCGGATCCGCACGGCCCACCGTGACCAAGGAGTCAGCAGCGCCCGGCATGCCCCTCGAACCGAGGTCTAGCGTCGTCTGACCGAACGGTCCGGCCACAGCCGCGGCGCTCCGAGCTGCCTGAGTCAGCTGGGAGTCGCTGACCTTGCTCCGGTCGTACGACGCCACTAGGTGCGCACCGCTCTGCTTCCCGTACGCTTGGTCGAACGGGCCGCTGGACGCCGCCAGCAGTCCCAGCGCCACAACGATCATCGTGGTGGACAGCATGACCACCACACCGATCACCAGTGTCTGGATACGGCGTCGTCGTACCGCTGCTCGCGACACGGGCCAGACGGCACTCATGCTGTCGGCTCCAGGCTGCGCTCGCCGGCGATGTGCCCGTCGACGAACTCGATGACCCGGCTGGCGCAGCGCGTCGCGAGCTGCTGGTCGTGTGTCACCAGGAGCAGCGTCTGGCCGATCTGGTTGAGGTCCAGCAGCAGGTCCATGACTTGCTCACCGGCGCGGGTGTCCAATGCACCGGTCGGTTCGTCGGCCAGTAGTACTGCCGGACGGTTCATCAGTGCGCGGGCCACGGCGACACGTTGCCGTTCGCCTCCACTCAGCTGGGCCGGATAGGTGTTGCGACGTCCTGCGATGCCCAACTCCTCGAAGAGCTCGAGTGCGCGCTTCCGCGCGTGGGAGGCCGACGTACCGGTCAGCTGAGCGGCCAGTGCGACGTTGTCGAGGGCAGACAGGTCGTCGAGCAGGTTGAAGAACTGGAAGATCATGCCGATCCGCCGACGGCGGAACAGCGCGAGCCCCTTCTCGTCCAGCGTGCCCAGGTCGTCGCCGTGCACCACGACGGAACCCGAGGTCGGCCGGTCCAGCCCGGCCACCATGCTGAGCAGAGTCGACTTGCCGCTACCGGACGGCCCCATCACAGCCACTGCCTCACCGGCTTGAATCTCCAGCGACACCCCGTCCAGCGCGACGGCTTCGCCGTACTCCTTGCGTACGGCGCTCAGCCGCACAACCATCCCACCGTTGGATTCCGTCATGCCGTTCACGCTAGGACCGGGGGTGTGCCCTGGGCGTCACCCTGCCGGCGTAATGTCCGCGCCCCGTCATCCTGCAGATGTACGGTGTGCCACCAGCGGAGGATGTGGAAGCGGGAACACCTTTGGGACAGTGGATCCGTGGTCACGATCTGGCTGCTCGTCGCAGCGCTGGCCGTGCTCGCCGGGGTGCTCGCGGTCGCACTCGTCCGGGCGAGGCGGGCGCACGCCCGAGCGCTGGAAAACCGCGGCTGGTTGCTGGAGCGGGAACGGGAGAGTGCCGCGCGGAATGCGGTCGACGCCGAGCGGGCCCGGATCGCCCACGACCTGCACGACATCGTCAGCCACAACGTGAGCCTCATGGTGATCCAGGCCGGTGCCGCGCGACACGTGATGGAAACGGAGCCGGAGCAGGCCGAGGCGGCCCTGCTCGCGGTCGAGGCGGCCGGCCGCGACACCATGGCTGAGCTGCGGCATCTGCTCGGTCTGCTCGCGCCTCAGGCGACAGGTGAAGAGGAAAACAAGCTGTCCCCACAGCCGAGTCTGAGCCGGCTCAGTCCGCTCATCGACAGGATCGCTTTCGCCGGACTGCCGGTGGAGGTACGCATCTCGGGTGAGCCTCGACCACTCCCGGCCGGCGTCGACGTCACGGCGTACCGGATCATTCAGGAGGCGCTGACCAATGCGCTCAAGCACGGCGACGGCGTGAAGGCCGAGGTGACGGTGCGGTACGCCGACCACGCCCTGCGCGTCGAGATCCTGAACAGCGGGCCGAGCGTGCTGACCGGCGGCCGGGCGCCCGCACCCGGTGGCGAGGGGCGCGGCCTGCTCGGCCTGAAGCAGCGGGTGGCGGTGTACGGCGGTGACCTCGACGCGAGGCGTCGGATCGGTGGCGGATTCCGGGTGCGCGCGAAGATTCCCCTGGAGCGGCCGTGACCACCGCGGATCCGGCGTCGGTCGACCAGCCACTGAGGGTCGTGATCGCGGACGATCAGGCCCTGGTGCGAACCGGGTTCCGGATGATTTTGAACGCCAGGGGCATCGACGTCGTGGGTGAGGCCGCGGACGGCGCCGAGGCCGTCGAGGCGGTGCGGCGGCTGCGGCCGGACGTCGTACTCATGGACATCCGGATGCCGACGATGGACGGCCTGGAGGCGACCCGCCGCATCCTCGCCGAGCCGACCGACTGCCGCGTGGTGATCCTGACCACCTTCGACCTGGACAGCTACGTGTACGCCGCCTTGGCCGCCGGAGCCAGCGGGTTCCTGCTGAAGGACGTCACCCCCGAGCACCTCGCTGCCGCGGTCCGCCTCGTCACCACCGGCGACGCCTTGCTAGCCCCCTCGATCACGCGACGGCTCGTGGAACGGTTCGCGACCCCGATGTCGCCCCAGCCCGCGATCCATCGCGACCTAGCCGCCCTGACGCCCCGCGAGCTCGAGGTCCTCACCCTGATGGGCCACGGCCTGTCCAACGCCGAAATCGCGACGGAGCTGACCCTGAGTGAGGCGACCGTCAAGACCCACGTCGCCCGCATCTTCGCCAAGCTGACCCTCCGCGACCGGGCCCAGGCCGTGGTCCTCGCCTACGAGACCGGCCTGGTCTCCCCGGGCGACCTCACCTGACTGGGGTGATCTCGTTCCAGACCGATCAACTGAGACCAAACGCTCGGCGGGCAGCTCCTCGGTATGGGAGCTGCCCGCGTTCCGTTCGTCCCGCCGCGCGTCGAAAGCACGCTATGACCTGCGTTTTGCGGCTCCCGGGGAGTGGCGGAGGATACGAGATTCGAACTCGTGAGGGGTTGCCCCCAACACGCTTTCCAAGCGTGCGCCCTAGGCCGCTAGGCGAATCCTCCGCGGGAGAGGATACGCGGCGCCGGGCCCAGACCTGAAATCAGGGGCCGGTCGGCCGGTTGAGGGCGGCGAGGCGGCGCCACTCCTCGACGGGCTGGGGACCGGTTTCGCCCGTCAGGACGCTGAGGGCTACGTGGTCGGCGCCGGCGCCGCGGAGGTCGTTGACGCGGGCTTCGACGGCGGACTCGTCGCCCCAGGCGATGACGGCGTCGACGAGGCGGTCGTCCAGGTTCTTAAGCTCGTCCTCGGTGAAGCCCATCCGGCGGAAGCTGGCGGCGTATCCAGGGAGTCTGGTGAGGAAGCGCAGCGGGCCGCGGCCGATCTCGCGGGCGCGGGCCGGGTCGGTCTCCAGGACGACCAGCTGCTCGACGGCGAGGGTGCGGTCGGGGCCGAGAATCTGCCGGGCGCGGGCGGCGTACTCGGTGGTGATGAGGACCGGGAGGGCGCCGGCGGTGCGGTCGCGGGCGAGCTCGAGCATGCGCGGCCCGAGGGCAGCCAGGACGCGGCGGTCGGTGGGTACGGCGTCCAGCCGGTCGAGGTACGCGTCGATGGTGCGGACCGGTTGCGGGCCGTGCGCGCCGCCGAGGCCGACGATGAAGCGGTCCGGGTGCTCGGCATACAGGGCGGCGACGTCACCGGCGGCGTACCTGTCGACCGAGAGGATGCCGCTGGCGACCTGGAGGCTGCTGGTCGCGCGGATCACGTCGGTGATGGTGTGCAGGCCGGGCAGGGGCCCGCCGGTGAGCCAGAGCATGGAGAAGCCGAGGTCCTCCACGATCCGGGCTGCCTTGAGCGAGGCCGGGCCGCTGTCGAGTCCTGTGGCGATGCCGAGAGATCCGAGTGAGAGCGTCACACCTGGGGAAGCGCCGGCAGGTCAGCAGATGTTCCCCGGGCGCGGAGTGCGGCAGGGGATCCCGTACACTCGACCGAGGTTCCCCGTGCGGCGGTATCTCGCCCAACTCCCCCAGGGCCGGAAGGCAGCAAGGGTAAGCGAGCTCTTCCGGGTGCGCGGGGAACCCTTATGTGTACAGGG
>Ga0075419_10000289_pt1 | contig 30330 bp, 31 predicted proteins | sample SoiMetdeltSBSDD3_FD_76900 | JGI IMG/M metagenome (GOLD analysis project Ga0075419, IMG submission 76900) | Bulk soil microbial communities from a Populus tree surrounding site in Tennessee, USA - Soil MetaG P. deltoides SBSDD3 | ecosystem: Environmental > Terrestrial > Soil > Tree plantation... | reverse complement strand
GCGATCTCGCCGGTCGAACGCGCCGGTCCCGCGTAGACCTCGGCCGCGTCGACGCTGTAGTCGGCGTGCGTCACGACCGCTACGTCTGTGGTGTCCACGGTTCCTCCCTGGTGCGCGCCGGCACACGACAGGCAGAGACGAGCGTCGTCGGGCAGATACGCCGATCAGGGTGTGACAACCGTCTCTCCCCGGCGCGACAGCGCCGCATCCTGACAGCATGTGGTGGGGCTTGGCTGAAGGTCAGGCTGAAGGGGGTTGGGCTGTGGGTCGCTCGCATCCGACGATCATCTCGGTGGACGACCACCTGATCGAGCCGCCGGACCTGTTCGAGGGTCGAGTGCCGGCGCATCTCGCGGAGAGAGCGCCACGGGTCTCCGAGCTGCCCGACGGTCGGGAGGTGTGGCTCTACGAGGACAACATCTACCCCAACGTGGGCCTCAATGCGGTGGTGGGTCGGCCGAAGCACGAATGGAGCATGGAACCGGCCCGCTTCGACGAGATGCGGCCCGGCTGCTACGACATCGACGAGCGGGTGCGGGACATGGATGCGGGTGGCATCTGGGCGTCGCTGTGCTTCCCGTCGCTCATCGCGGGGTTCTGCGGTGCCGTGTTCTCCCAGAGCAAGGACCCGGAGCTGGGCCTGGCCTGCGTGCGGGCGTGGAACGACTGGCACCTGGAGGTGTGGGCGGCTCGCCACCCCGAGCGGATCATCCCGCTCCAGATCACATGGCTGAACGACCCGGCGCTGGCCGCCGACGAGATCCGCCGGAACGCCGCACGGGGATTCAAGGCGGTCAGCTTCGCCGAGTTTCCCGTCAAGCTCGGGCTTCCCTCCCTGCACTCGGGCCACTGGGATCCGTTCCTCGCCGCCTGCGAAGAGACCAGCACCGTGGTGTGCCTGCACACGGGGTCCGCGGGGTGGGCGCCGATCCCCAGCCACGATCCGCCGTTCGAGCTGTTCCCCACGCTGTTCCCGGCCAATGCGCTGATCGCGGCCGCCGACTGGCTGTGGTCCGGGGTCTGCGTCCGGTTCCCCGACCTGCGCATCGCCCTCTCCGAGGGCGGCATCGGCTGGGTGGTGATGCTGGCGGACCGGGTCGACTACGTCCTCGACCACTCGGCGTCCGGCCAGGAGAGCGGGCACTGGCAGGGTGACCTGCTTCCGAGCGAGGTGCTGGCCCGGAACTTCTGGTTCTGCGTCCTCGACGACCCGGGGAGCGTGGGCGCCGTGCTGGATCGCTTCGGGCCGGGACACGTGATGATGGAGAGCGACTACCCCCACGCAGACTCAACGTGGCCGGACACCCCACGGGTCGTCGAGCGCAACTTCGGGCACCTGGATCCGGCCACCGTGCGCCAGGTCTGCTACGAGAACGCAGCCGCGCACTTCGGCCATCCGGTACCACCGACCCCGGACGCGGCGACGGAGGAGCCGGGCGATGGTTGACCTGCTGATCCAGGGTGGGCACGTCGTGGACGGCACCGGCGGACCCGGCCGTGTCGCCGACGTGGCGGCGCATGGCGGCCGGGTCGTCTCGATCGCTGCGCCAGGCCGCGTCGACGAGCCGGCCTCGCACCGGATCGACGCCACCGGCCTCGTCGTCGCCCCGGGCTTCGTCGACATCCACACGCACTACGACGCCCAGCTGTTCTGGGATCGCTGCGCGACGCCGTCACCGCTGCACGGCGTCACCACCGTGATCGGCGGGAACTGTGGGTTCAGCCTGGCGCCCGCCGGCGCCGAGCACGCCGACTACCTGACCCGCCTCCTGGCCCGGGTCGAGGGCATGCCCCTCGACGCCCTGCAGGCCGGCCTCGACTGGGGCTGGACCAGCTTCGCTGACTGGCTGGGACGCCTCGACGGCGGCCTGGGCGTCAACGCGGGCTTCCTGGTCGGGCACTCGGCGCTGCGTCGGGCGGCCATGGGCGAGGCCGCCACCGGCGCCGCCGCCGACGCCCGGCAACTCGCGGACATGCGACGACTGCTCCGGGACTCGCTCGCCGCCGGCGCTCTGGGCCTGTCCAGCTCCCAGGCACCGACCCACAACGACGGCGCCGGCGATCCCGTGCCGTCGCGATCGGCCGACTCGGCCGAGATGCTGGCCTTGGCGTCCACGGTGGGCGAGCAGCCCGGGACGACGCTGGAGCTGATCCTGGCGGGCACGCTCAGCCGGTTCAGCGACGACGAGGTCGACCTCATGGCCTCGATGTCCACCGCCGCGGACCGGCCGCTCAACTGGAACGTCCTGGCGGTCACCGCCCTCGATCCCGAGGGTTGGCACCACCAGCTGCGAGCGTCGGACGTCGCCGGCGAGCGGGGCGGGCACGTGGTCGCGCTCACGATGCCCCACCTGATGCGCATCCGGCTGTCGTTCCTCAGCGGATTCGTGCTCGACGCCCTGCCCGGCTGGGGCCCGGTGATCGGCCTGCCGCCCGCCGAGCGGGTGGCGGCGTTGCGGGAGCCGGACGTCCGGCGGCGCCTCGACGCCGGCGCCCACTCACCGGAGGCCGGTGTCCTGGCCGGGCTGGCGAACTGGAAGATCCTCGAAGTCGTCGAGGCGTTCGCGCCCCAGAACGCCGCCGTCGAGGGCCGCAGCATCGGGGAGATCGCCGCCGAGCGTGGCGGCGATCCGTTCGACGTGCTGCTGGACATCGTCTGCGCCGACGAGCTCCGCACCGGGCTGCGACCCCCCGCCTTCGGCGACGGCGACGGCGACTGGGCGGAACGGGCCAAGGCGTGGCACGACGACCGCACCATCGTGGGGGCTTCGGATGCCGGCGCCCACCTCGACATGATGTGCGGCGCCGTCTACTCGACGTCGCTGCTCGGCTGCGGGGTTCGGGAGCGGCAACTGATCACCCTCGAGGAGGCCATCCGCCAGCTCACGTCGGTGCCCGCCCGGCTCTACGGCATCCGTGATCGTGGCGTGCTCGCCGAAGGCGCCTGGGCGGACGTCGTCGTCTTCGACGCGGCCACCGTCGGCCCCGGCCCCGAACGCACCCGCAACGACCTCCCGGGCGGTGCTCCCCGGCTGTACGCCGACGCCCGGGGCGTGGAGCACGTCCTGGTCAACGGAACGGAACTCGTCCGCGGCGGTGAGCTGACCGGCGCGCTCCCGGGCCGCCTGCTTCGCTCGGGCCGCGACACGAGGACGGTCACTGCCCGCGGCCCGGAGTGACCCCCGGCCCGCCGCCATCGCGCACCCGCGCCCGCGGAGGACCCTACTGAGTCGCAACCGGTGGCCAGCCCGTTACGCCTCAGCCACGTCATCGTGAGAGGCGCCAGAACTAGATCCGTTCATGGCGTCAGCGCTTCGTAACCTGGCTTGGTGGACGGCGTGAACGATCAGGGACTGCACCCCGCAGTGCGGCGCATCGTGCGCGAGCACGGCGGTGATGGCGACCTGCTCGCTCTCCTCGGCAACGCATTGAGCGGCGCTGACCTCACGGCCTTGTTGCTTGAAGTGATGCGCCGGCGCGCGGCCGCCGTCACTCCAGCTGACGTGCTGGCGGCCTACCAGCGCGATCGCTTCGTGCGCCCCGCGGCAGTCGATCCCCGCCGTGTCCTGGAGGTGGGGCTCCTTGCGCTCGACGCTGTCGTGCCACCGTTCGCGCCGGTCGCGACCTCGCCGCTCGTACCGCTCGGCGCCCATTCCGCTGTTGCTGGTGTCCATCAGAACCGCGTGATAGCGACCGTGCGGCGCAGCGAGGTCGCGGCCGATCCCACCAACTCGTTGGCACTCGAAGCCGCAGTCCGGCGCCGACGACTGCTTGCGGACGATCGACGATCGACCGACGTGGTTCGCCTGGCATCGGTCGATCGCGTCGTCCGAGCACAGCTCTTCGACGGCCCACGGTCGTTCGCCCATTTCACCCTGCTGGGTCTGGTGTCCGCTGGTCGAGACACTGGCGACCAGACGTTCGAGTTCGAGTCGATGCGAGAGCACCTGCGGGCCCTCGCCACGGTCACGAACCGTCTCGGCTTCAATCACGTCGCCATCGAGCTCACGGACTTCGGCGCTCACCACCACGGCGTGCTCGATGCCCTCGCCGCGTCCATGGCGACCGGCGACATCACGATGTCCATCAGGCCGGACCGCACAGCTGCGCGCGGCTACTACCCGAACGTGTGCTTCAAGCTGAGCGTGATGGACGACGGCGAGGACGTCGAGGTCGGCGACGGCGGCATCGTGCCCTGGACCCAGACCCTGGTAGGGAGCAACAAGGAGCGACTGATGATCAGCGGGTTGGGCCTCGAACGCCTCGCCCTCATGCACGCGAGGGGTCGCTTCCGCTAATCACCGGCGGCGTGCCCGCCGCTCAGTCTCGACCCACATCGACGGGAGCTACGCCGGCGACGCGTCGTCGTCTCGCGTGGCGAGGAAGTCCGCGACGGCCTCGTGGTGGAGGAACTGCGCCCACTGGCGCGGCGTCGCCCGGAAGTCGGGATCCCGCGCCGTCGCGTCTGCGCCGCGGTCGAGCAGGGCCTTCACGACCGCGAGCTCGCCGGCGCCGGCGGCCAGGTGCAGCGGGGTCCGGCCCGCGGTGGCGACGGGGGCGCCGCGCTCGACGAGGCCGACGACGAGGTCCCAGCGGCCGTAGCGGGCGGCGTGGTCCACGAGGTCCGAGGTCAGGTCGACCTCGTCGATGTCCAGAACGGCCGCATCCCCCCGGATCACCTGCTCGACCACCGCCTCGTCGGCAACCGGGCGCTGCCATCGCCACAGGTCGCGCAGCAGCGCGATCTCGGCACCGTGGTGGATGAACTCGTCGAGCATGTGCAGGACGTACGCCGCCCGGGTCCGCTCGGCGTACTCGGGGCCGGCCACTCGGCCGACCGGCTCGGCGAGGCTCTCCTCGGTGACGAGCCCGAGGTGCGCGTCCCACCGGTCGTGGGCCCGTTCGAGCAGCGTCAGAGCGGCCGCGGCCTCGGCCGGTGGGGCTCCATGGGGGTCGTCCATGCCGATCGGCGGGCCCTGGGCAGGAACGTCCAGCCACTCGGGCGCGCGGTTCTCGCCGTACATGTCGATGAGGTGCCACAGCCGCCAGGCGATGGTCGTGAACGGCTCCGGGTCGGGACGAGGCAGTGGCCAATCGATCCGCCATGTGCCGTCAGCCCGCTGCCGGACCGACCAGCACCCGGGCGCCGGCTCCCAGAAGTACTCCTCGTCGCCCAGCCCCTCCAGGCGCGTGCGGGTCCGCCGCCACACGCCGTCGGACAGGTCGACCAGCTCGCGCTTCACGTCCCCCACGCCGCGCAGCGTACCCAGGCCTGGGTCCTAGCCCGGGAGCACCTCCGACCGCGCGCCGGCGGTGCGGATCTGGCGGGCGTCCTCCGGGAGGAGGAACCCGGCCCGCTCCGCGGCGCGGGTCGCCCGCACCCACGCCGAGACGAAGCCTCCGTGGTCGCCGTAGAGCGCCGCCAACTGCTCCGGCGTGAACGGCACCGTGATGCCGAACAGGAAGCAGAAACCCGTGCCCGTCTGGCCGAGGCCGTTGAGCTTGGCGACCGGCGCGTCCACCGCCGGGGTGCGGATGCCGCCCAGCACGTTGCCGTTGGCGTCCACGGCGTACTGCACCGGCTGGACGCTGATCGTCTCGAACCGGGGCGAGTGCGGTGGCGGGCGGCCGTCGGCGACCCAGCGGTGGAGGGACCGGATCGCCGAGCGCAGCACGAACGTCTGGGGCCCGCTGTTGATCGGCGTCGCGCACGTGAAGTTGGGGATCGGCTGAGCCGTGGGGTGCAGCATCGAGTCGAACCACGCCTCGACCGAGGCCCGCGCGCCGGTGTCCGTCGCCCCCTGCCGCAGGCCGTAGAGGTCGAAGTGCGCCGTCCCGGCCACCTCCCACAGCCTGAACATCGCGGTGTCGTCCTGGCGGGCCGTCAGCCCCAGGTCGTTCTCGGTCTGGAACACCAGCACCGGGACGTCCAGGTCGTCACGGATGAAGCTGGGGTTGGGTGTCGGGACGGCCGTCAGCGGCGGCTGCGACAACGCGGAGCCCGCCGGGCCGCGGCTGTGGACCAGGAAGCCGTCGTATACGCCGGCGATCGGGTGCACCGCGTTGATGTAGGTCGTCAGGCGGGTGGCCGACTGCGACTCGCCGACCCCGAGGATGCTGCGGGGTCGCAGGCCGCCGAGCACCGTGGCGGCGTCGTCCCGGACCGCCTGGCCGGCCTGCGAGAACATGTCGTACGAGTAGCTGTCGCCCGGGTGCTCCAGGTCCGCGTAGCGGACCGGGTCGAACCCCTTGGTCGAGTTCATCCCGACGGCCTGGGCCGACACGCCGACCCACGCGTAACCCTGCCGGATCAGCTCGTCGTGCATGTGGATCCAGTCGGGGCTGGCGTCGGCGCCCCCGCTGACGTTCAGCCACTCGACGACGACGGTGCCGTTGAAGTCCCGCGGCCGGGTCGGGCGGTTCACGACGATCCGGGTCGTGAAGTCGGCCGGCGTCGTCGGCTCGACCGTCCAGCGGCCGTCGGACGTGAGCGGCGCGGCCGGCGCGTAGCCGTCGGCGGTGCCCTCCACGAGGAACTCCTCCTGCGTGTAGCCCACCGACGCCAGGTCGAACGAGGTGTGACCGAAGATGACGGGCACCCCGTTGCCACCCGTGGCCGGCCTGGTCGTGGTGGCGGGCCCGGTCTGCGCACCGGCGCCCCCAGCCATCCCGGTGGACACCAGGAGCACGCAGACGGCGCTCCCCAGAACACGACGAACCCTCATGTCTCTCCCCCCGAAGTGCGGCTCACACCGCCACAGAGCAACCGCGGCCCATTCTGAACATGCGCATCTCGAAAGGGAAGAGCGAGATTCCCGCGGGTCGCGCGGCCGGCCGCGGGTCAGTCGGTGCAGAGGCAGAACGGGTGGCCCGCCGGGTCGAGCATGACCCGCAACTGGGCGGGGTCGCGGTCCGCGGGCTGGTGAGGGGCGACCCTGGCGCCCGACTGGACGGCCAGGGCGACGGCGTCCTCGACGTCGTCCACCTCGATCTCGAAGTGGATCATCTTGTGCTGGGCGCCGGACTCCTCGGGCCAGGTGGGCGGGGTGTACCACTCCTCCGCCTGGAAGCTCAGGCTGACACCACCGGCCGGGTCGCGCATCGAGATCCAGTCGGGACCGTCGCTGGCGGTCACCTCCCAGCCGAGCAGGTTCCCGTAGAACCGGGCCATCTCCTCGGCGTCCGCACAGTCCAGGCACACGCCCGTCCACCGCACCGCGCTCGCACTCATGGCGCGACCGTACGCCGAATTCGGGTGCGACCCGACCCGGCGCACGGTGGACTGTCCGCCCGTGACCGTGCCCCGCATGCACGACGAGGAGGTCGGCGTCGACGACGACCTCGTACGCCGCCTGCTGGCGGCGCAGATGCCCGACCTCGCCGGCCTCCCCCTCACCCGGATCGAGGCGTGGGGCACCGACCACGCCATCTTCCGGCTCGGCGACCGCCACAGCGTCCGGCTGCCGAAGATCGGCTGGGCCGCCCACCAAGGCGAGAAGGAAGCCACCTGGCTGCCGATCATGGCGCCCCACCTGCCCGTCGAGGTGCCCGTGCCCCATGCGGTCGGCGAGCCCGGTGGGGGCTATCCCTTCCCCTGGTACGTCGCGCCGTGGCTCGACGGGACGAACCCCTCGCCCGACGGCGGGACCGACGGCGCGGCCGCCCACCGGATGGCCCTGGCGGCCGACCTCGCCGCCTTCGCGTTGGCGCTCCAGGCGGTCGGCGACGTCGTCGACCCGGCCAGCGCGCCCCCGCTCCACCGCGGCCAGCGGGGCGGTCCGCTGGAGCAGGCCGACGGCTCCACGCGCCGCCGCGCCGCCGACCTGCGGGGCGAGGCCGGCGACGCCGCGGTCGACGGGCTCCTGGCGGTGTGGGACGCCGGCCTCCACGCGCCGGCGTGGGACGGCCCGCCCCGGTGGTTCCACGGCGACCTGATGGACGGCAACCTCCTGCGACGCGACAGGCGCCTGACCGGGGTCATCGACTGGGGCTCCTTGGCCGCCGGCGACCCCGCGGTCGACCTGGTGATCTGCTGGAGTTTCTTCGACGGTCCCAGCCGCACCGCCTACCGCGACGCGCTCGGCTTCGTCGACGAGGACATGTGGCTGCGGGGCCGGGCCTGGGCGGTGTCGGCGGCGATCCAGGCGCTGCCGTACTACCGGGACACCAACCCTGACATCGTCGCCCGCTCGTGGCGGGCGGTCCGGGCGGCCCTCGCCGACCTCGACGACCACGGTCGCTGACCTGGTCCGTCACCCACGCTCTCCCGGCAGGGGGATGTCGACGCCCCGCCCGGCCGCGGGCCTGACGATCGGCGGCGTCAGCGCGGGTCGAGCCAGAGGTGCATGAGGTCCCGCAGCCGGTCGATGCCGACGCCCTTGGTGGCGCTGACCCAGATCACGTCGGACCGCTCCAGCTGGCAGGCGGCCGCCACCTCGCGCTTGCGCTTCTCCCGGTGCGACGAGCGCACCTTGTCGTGTTTCGTGGCCACCACCGTGTGGGGGATGGCGTTGTCCCGCAGCCACTCCAGCATCTGCGTGTCGAGCGGCGTCGGCCCGACCTCGCCGTCCACCAGCACCAGCACCATCGCCAGCGCCTCCCGCTCGAGCAGGTAGCCCTCGATCATCCGCCGCCACGACGCACGGGTCGTCTTGGACACGTTGGCGTAGCCGTAGCCGGGGCAGTCGACGATCGTGGCGCCGTCGCCCGCGCTGAAGCAGTTGAGCAGCTGGGTGCGGCCCGGCGTCTTGGACACCTTGGCCAGGTCCTTGCGCCGCCCCAGGGCGTTCAGCAGCGACGACTTGCCGACGTTGGAGCGCCCGACGATCGCCACCTCCGCCCGGGAGTCGGGCAGCCGGCCCGCGTCGGCCGCCGACGTCATGAACGCGATGTCGAGCGGGGAACTCACCATCCCATTGTCATCGATCAGCCGAGCCCGCTCGGCGCGCCCGGCGGGGCGACGACGGCGCCGTCCGCGATCAGGCGAGCGCGCGGCGCAGGGCCTCCCCCGCCTCGTCCACTGCGGCCTTGCCCTCGGGGATCATGTCGCCCATCGAGAAGAACCCGTGGATGACGCCGTCGTAGCGGGTCGTCGTCACCGGCACCCCGGCCGCCTGGAGGCGGGCGGCGTAGGCCTCGCCCTCGTCGCGCAGCGGGTCGAACTCGGCGGTGATGATCAGGGCCGGGGGCAGCCCCGCCAGGTCCTCGTGGGGCGCGTGGACCGGCGACACGTGCGGGTGGGTGCGGTCGCCGTCGCCGACGTAGTGACCCCAGAACCAGGCCATCGTGTCGCGGGTGAGGAAGTAGCCCTCGGCGTTCTCGGTGTGGGACGCCGAGCCCATCGTCCCGTCGGTGACCGGGTAGACGAGCAGCTGGAACGCGACCGGGACGCCGGCGTCCCGCATCCGGGCCGCGGCGACCGCCGCCAGGTTCCCGCCGGCCGAGTCGCCGCCGACCGCCAGCCGGGCCGGATCCACGTCCAGCGCCTCGGCGTTGTCGACGACCCACCGCACGGCGGCGCAGCAGTCGTCGAGCGGCGCGGGGAAGGGGTTCTCGGGCGCCAGCCGGTAGTCGACCGACACGACCGTGACGCCGCTCGCCGCGGCCACGGCTCGCACCGTCGAGTCGTGGGTGTCGATGTCGCCGATGACCCAGCCGCCCCCGTGGAAGTACACGAGCACCGGGCGGGGGCCGGGCTCGTCGGTCGGCACGTAGATCCGCACGGGCACGTCGCCCGCGGGGCCGGCTGCGGCGGCGTCGGTCACGGACGCCACCTCGGTCTTGGACTCCAGGGCGCTGAGCGCCGCGTACATCTCCCGGGCCTGCTCGGGTGTGACCTCCTTGAGTTCGGGTCCGCCCGTGGCGGCGATCATCGTGAGGATGGTCTGGACCTCGGTCGTGACGGGCATTCGGGCTCTCCCCCTGGCGCGCTGACGTAAGCGTCATCTTGGCACCGTCCGGTCAGGTCGTGCCGTAGAACAGGCGCTCCACCACCCGGCGGGCCCGACGGGTGACGCGGCGGTAGTCATCCCGCAGCTCCCAGGGCGTGGTCTCGAGCGACGCGGCCAGGTGCGACAGGTCCTCCGACCGCTGGGGCAGCGCGTCCGCCGCCTGCGGGCCCGAACCCACCAGCCACCAGCGGTTCCGGGCCTCCTCGCAGAACCGGTAGGCGTCCGCCAGCACCTGGGCGTCGACCGCGGGCAGCGCCCCCGCGTCCGCCAGTGCCCCCAGCGCGCCCATGGTCGACGGCGAGCGGATCCCGGTGCGCAGCTGCAGCAGCTGCACCGTCCACTCGATGTCGGACAGCGAGCCCCGGCCCAGCTTGAGGTGGAACGCCGGGTCTTCGCCCGGCGGGATGCGCTCCCGCTCGATGCGAGCCTTCATCCGCCGGATCTCCCGCTCGTGCTCGGCGGTGAACGGCAGGTCCCACACCGCTCCGGCGAGCTGGTCGAGGAACCGCTGCCCCAGGTCGGGGTCACCCGCCACCGGCCGGGCCCGGGTCAGCGCCTGGCGCTCCCAGGTCTGGGCCCAGCGGTCGAGGTACGCGGCGTAGCCCTCCAGGCTGCGGGACAGTGCACCCTGCCGGCCCTCGGGTCGCAGGCCGGCGTCGATCGGGTAGATGCGCTGGGCCGGCGTGGCCCCGGCCAGGAACTTCACCAGCCCCGACGCCACCCGCAACCCCTCCTGCGGTTCGCCCTCGTGGACGAACAGCACGTCGAGGTCGCTGGCGTAGGACAGCTCCCCGCCCGCGAACCGGCCCATCGCCACGACCGCGAACGGCTCACGGGGCTCCAGCTGGGCGAGCGCCGTCTCGGTCGTGGCCTCGGCCAGCGCGGTCAGGTCGCGGCTCACCGTGGACACGTCGGCCTGGCCGAACACGTCGCGGGCCGCGACGCCGAGCAGGTGGCGGTGCCGCCAGCGGCGCAGCGCCCGCTGCCGCTCGTCCAGGCCGTCCCGCCAGGCCACCGTGTTGGCAGCCGAGGCGACCAGGCCGTCCCGCTCCAGGATCTGGAGGCGACCCGCGTCGGCCAGCCGGGGGATGAGGTCGGGGTTGGCCGCCAGGGTCTCACCCAGGAACCCGCTCGTGCCGAGCAGCTCGCACAGGCGCCGGGCCACCTCGGGGCTGTCCCGGAACGCGTGGGCGAGCTCCAGCGCCCGCTGCTCGCCCGACGCCAGCTTGCGCAGCCCGAGCAGGCCGAGGTCGGGGTTCGGCGACTCGGACAGCCAGTCGAGGACCAGCGGCAGAAGCTGGCGCATCATCCGCGACGAGCGGGTCAGGCCCCGGGTCAGCTCCCGCACCGCGTCCCGGGTCCGCTCGGCGTCGGCGAAGCCGAAGCTGGCCAGCGCCTCGGCCGCGGCCTCCGGCGACATGGCGCCGACCCCGGCCAGCGCGTCGAGCAGCGGGCGGAAGTAGACGCGCTCGTGGGTCGACCGGACCAGGTTGCGCTGGCGGGCCATCTCGCGGTCGAACGCCTCGGTCGGGCCGGTCTCCGGGCTGCCCCGGAACCCGAGGACCCGGGCGATGCGCCGGCGCTGGTCTCGGTCGGCGGGCAGCGTGTGGGTCTGGCGCTCGTCCTCGATCTGGAGCGCGTGCTCGACCCGCCGCAGCCAGCGGTAGGCGCCGGCCAAGCCCTCGGCGTCGTCGGAGGCGACATAGCCGCCCGCGCCCATCTCGTCCAGCGCCACCAGGGTCGTGGGCGAGCGCAGCTCGGGGTCCGACGGGCCGTGGACCAACTGCAGCGTCTGCACCGCGAACTCGATGTCCCGGATGCCGCCGGGCGATCGCTTGACCTCCCGGTCTGCGACGCCCTTGCGCTGGACCTCCGCCTCGGCCCGCGCCTTGAGCGACCGCAGCGAGCGCAGGTCCTCGGCGGTCAGCCGCCGCCCCCACAGCGCCAACGACGCTGCCGACGCCCACTCCCGGCCCACGTCGAGGTCGCCGGCCACCGGCGCGGCCTTGAGGAGCGCCTGGAACTCCCACGGCGCCGCCCACCGGTTCCAGTACGTGACATAGCTGTCGACCGACCGGGTCAGCGCGCCGTCCCGCCCCTCGGGCCGGAGGTTGGCGTCGACCCGGAAGCAGCGCCGCGCGATGTCCATGACCGCTCGGGCGCCCCGGGCGTCGCCGTGCACGAAGAGGACGTCGACGTCGCTGGCGTAGTTGAGCTCGCGGCCCCCGAGCTTGCCCATGCCGATGACCGCCATGCCGTCGACCCCGGCCAGCCGCACCGAGGCGTCGAGCACGCCGGCGGCCAGGTCCGACAGGGCGGCGGTCGTGGCCTCCAGGTCGTCGCGGCCGAGGAGATCCCGGGCGGTGATCCGCAGCTGGGCCAGCCGCTTGCGCCGGACCAGGTCCCCGACGTCGTCCGCCTCCGCCACCGGCCCGGCGGGCGGCGGCGCGTCGAGGGCGGCCAGGACGTCGAGGGCGACCGGATCGGTCTCCAGCAGCCGGGTCGAGCTGCGGCTGGCGGCCAGCACCGCCACCAGCGCCTCGGCCAGGGCGGGCGACGCTTCCACCCGGGCGCGGACATCGTCGCCCAGCCGGTCCAGGGCGGCCCGCACGGCGCCGGGATCGGCGCTGCGGTCCACCAGGTCGCCGATGTCCACCTCTTTGTTCTACGCCGCCACGCCGTAGCCTCGCGGTGTGGCCCGCCTCCGTGTCGCGCTGTGCCAGATCAACACCACCGTCGGCGACCTCGACGGCAACGTCGACCGGGTCCTCGCCGCGCTCGCCGACGCCGAGGCCCGCGGCGCCGACCTGGCCGTGTTCCCCGAGCTGGCGATGACCGGCTACCCACCCGAGGACCTGCTGCTCAAGCCCGGCTTCGTGGCCGACAACCGGCGGGCGCTCGACCGCGTGGCCGCCGCGTCCGGGGCGTGCGCCGCGGTGGTCGGCTTCGTCGACGCCGGCCGGGACCTCTACAACGCCGCCGCGGTGTGCGCGGGCGGCGGGGTCACGGCGATCTACCACAAGCAGAACCTGCCCAACTACGCGGTGTTCGACGAGCAGCGCTACTTCGCGCCCGGCACGGGTACCGAACCGCTGGTCGAGATCGGCGGCGTGCGGGTCGGCGTGTCGATCTGCGAGGACGCGTTCACCCCCACCGGACCGATCGCCGCCCAGGCGGCCGGCGGCGCCGAGCTGGTGGTAAACATCAACGCCTCGCCCTACTACGCCAACCGGCTGCCCGAGCGGGAACGGATGCTGGCCACCCGGGCGTCCGACGCGTCCTGCGCGCTCGTCTACGTCAACCAGGTCGGCGGCCAGGACGAGCTGGTCTTCGACGGGGCGTCGATGGTGTTCGACGCCAACGGCGGCCTGCTGGCCCGGGCCGGCCAGTTCACCGAGGAGACGGTGGTCTGCGACCTCGAGGTCCAGCCGGTTTTCCGCAAGCGGCTGCTCGACCCGCGCGGCCGCGACACCGAAGCTCCGCTCCCGGTCGTGCCCGTGTCGTCCGAGCCGCGGGTCACCGACCCGGGCGACCACGCCCGGCCCGGGATCGTCGACCTGCTGCCGCCGGTGCGGGAGGTCTACGAGGCGCTGGTGCTCGGGACACGCGACTACGTCCGCAAGAACGGCTTCAGCGACGTGGGCATCGCCCTGTCCGGCGGCGTCGACTCGTCGCTCGTGGCGGTCATCGCCGCCGACGCGCTGGGCCCGACGCACGTCCACGGCGTGCTGATGCCGTCCCGCTTCTCGTCCGACCACTCGCTGACCGACGCCGAGAAGCTCGCCGCCGAGCTCGGCATCGAGCAGCGGGTCGTCCCGATCGAGCCGGCACACGCCGCGTTCCTCGACATGCTGGCGCCGAGTTTCGCCGGTCTGGAGCCCGATGTCACCGAGGAGAACCTGCAGTCCCGCATCCGCGGCATGGTGATGATGGCGCTGTCCAACAAGCTCGGCTGGCTGGTGCTGACCACCGGCAACAAGAGCGAGATGGCCGTGGGCTACTCGACCCTCTACGGCGACACGGCCGGCGGGTTCGCCGTCATCAAGGACGTGCCCAAGCTGCTGGTCTACGAGCTCTGCCGCGACCGCAACGCCCGGGCCGGCCGCCCACTGATCCCCGAGGACGTGCTCACCAAGCCGCCGTCCGCCGAGCTGCGCCCCGGCCAGCGCGACGACCAGTCGCTGCCGCCGTACGAGGTGCTCGACCCGATCCTCGAGGCCTACGTCGAGGACGACCGCACCCGGGCCGAGCTGGTCGGCATGGGCTTCGACCCCGCCCTGGTCGAGCGGATCACCCGGCTGGTCGACGTGGCCGAGTACAAGCGCCGCCAGACCCCGCCGGGCGTGCGGGTCACCCCCAAGGCGTTCGGCAAGGACCGCCGGGTCCCGATCACCAACCGCTACCGCGGTTAGAGGCTGAGCCGATAGGCGCAGCTGTGGCCAGAGCGGCGAAGCTGTCGCCCATGCGGTCCTTCGACGCCGTCCTCTTCGACTTCTCCGGCGTGCTCACCACGTCGCCGTGGCCGGCGCTGACCGCGTCCGGGGGCGGGGACCTCGAGCTGGTCGTCGGCCCGTACCACGAGGACACCGACCACCCCTGGCACCGGCTGGAGCGGGGGGAGATCACGCTGGAGGCCTGGCTGACCGAGGTCCAGGCGCTGGCCGCGTCGACCGGGGCGACCTTCGACCTGGCCCCGCTCCAGCGGCTGTTCGGCGAGCTCCAGGTCCACGACGACGTCGTCGCGCACATCGTGGGCCTGCGGTCCGACGGCTACCGCACCGCGCTCATCACCAACAACGTGGCCGAGGGCTCGAACGCCTGGCGCTCGCTGGTGGCCGTCGACGACCTGTTCGACGTGGTGGTCGACAGCTCCTCGGTCGGGATGCGCAAGCCCAACCCGGCGATCTTCACCCACGCGCTCGAACTGCTGGGCGTCCCCGCCGACCGCGCGGTGTTCCTCGACGACGCGGAGGGCAACCTGGCCGGCGCGCGCCGGGCCGGCCTGCGCACGGTGCTGGTCGGCGACCCGCCGGCTGGTGCGCTGGCCGAGCTGGACGCCCTGCTGGGGCGGGACCGCCCCGTTCTCTGAGCCCGCTACGTGTCCGAAGCCGCCGTCCCGCTCCCGGCCCGCGACGTCCCGCCGGGCCCGCCGGTCGCCCGGTGGAAGGCCGACGCCGCGCTGGTGGTGGCGGCCTTCTTCTTCGGGACGACGTTCCTGGTGGTGCAGGATGCCGTGGACGAGGCCGACCCCGTCCCGTTCCTGGCCATGCGCTTCCTGATCGGCGGGATCGCGCTGGCGCTGCTCGGCGCCCGCCGCACGCGGACGCCGGGCGAGCTACGTCATGGGGTGGCCGGCGGGGCGGCGCTGCTGGTCGGCTATGTGCTCCAGACCGTCGGCCTCCAGTACACGAGCCCGTCGACGTCGGCCTTCATCACCTACCTGCTGGTGGTCTTCGTCCCGATCATCACGTTCGTGGCGCTGCGGCGGCGCCCGCACCCGCTGACGCTGGTCGGCTTGGTGCTGGCCGTGGCGGGCCTCGTCCTGCTGACCGGCGGCGCCGACATGTCGCTCGGGCGGGGCGAGGTGCTGACGCTGGGATGCGCGGTGGCGTTCGCCGCCCACATCGTGATCTTGGGCGAGACAGCCGATCGCCACGACGCGATCCGGCTCACCTGCGTCCAGGTGACGACCGTGGGGCTGGCCTGCCTGGCCGTCTCGGTCGTGGCAGGCGGGCTGGCAATGCCGGCCACGGCGTGGGCGGCGGCCGCGTTCACCGGGATCTTCGCCACCGCCCTCGCCTTCTTCGCCATGGTGTGGGCGCAGCGGGTGGTGAGCCCGTCCCGCGCCGCTCTGATCCTCCTGCTGGAGCCGGTGTTCGCCGCGCTGCTCGCGTGGGTGACGGGTGACGAGATGACGGCGGCGACGCTGGCCGGCGGGACGCTGATCCTCGGGGCGGTGGTGGTGGCCGAGGTGCTGCCGCCGTACCTCGCGCGCCGCGAGGGGGCCGTGCCAGGATGACCGCCATGCCGCCGGCGGAGACCCTGGAGGCCAGCGCCCGGCGCATCGGGCACCACGTGTGGATCGAGCAGTCGCTCTTCGAAGAGCTTGGCGGCTGGGTCACGTCGACGCCCGAGCCCGCGGCCAAGGCGCTGCTGGCCGAGCATAGCCTCCATCACGCGTGGCATGCCCAGTTGTGGGACGGCCTGTTGCCGGCGGTCCCCCACCTCCCGGCCGCGGACCTGGTGGTGTCCCCGACCGGCGACGCCGCGTTCCCTGCCGCGCCCGCCGGCGGGGCAACGGCCGAGCGCCTGGGTTGGTTGTGCGGCGAGGCCCTGCCCACTCTGCTGGACCGCTATGCCGATCACCTGGCCCGCACGACGCCCCTCACCGACGGCCCGACGATCCGCGTCCTGGGGCTGGTCACCACAGACGTCCGGGCCGACCTCGCCGCCGCGCGGGCCGCGCTGTCAGCCGTCGGCGGGCCGGTCACGCCGGATCTCTGACAGCACGATCTGGGCCAGCAGGTCGCCGCGCATCGGCGGGGCCTCGGCCTCGCCGCTGGCACGCAGGTAGGCCTCGAGGCCCCGGAGCTTGTCGTCGGCCGCCCGGCAGCCGGCGTCGACATGGGGGTCGATGTCGAGATCGGTCATCCACCCCATGTGAACGCCACGATGTGTGCGGAGGATATGGCTCAGCGCGCTGGTTCTGGCTCCGTCCGGGCCAGGTGCCGTCGCAGCGAGGCCAGCGCCCGATGCTGGAGCGCCTTGACTGCGCCTTCCCGCTTGTGCATCAGGCGGGCGACCTCGTCGACCGGCAGGTCGGCGACGATGCGCAGCAGCACGACCTCCCGCTGGTCCGGCGAGAGCACGGCCAGCAGGTGCTCCACCTCGTGGCGGGACATGGCGGCGAAGGCGTCCTCCTCCACGTCGCCGCAGGCCCGGCTCTCGTCGACGCCGCCGTCTCCCTGCAGCGGGATCTCCCGGCTGACGCGGCGCCGGTCGTCGATCATGCGGTGGTGGGCGATCGTGAACAGCCACGACCGGAAGCCCTGCTCGTCGCCCTCGAAGCGGCCGAGGTTGCGGTGGACCTGGGCGAACACGTCGTTGGTGAGGCCGTCGGGATCGGTGGCGCGGTGCCAGCGGAGGTAGGACGCGACCTGGCCGGCCAGCATGCGGTAGAGGCGCTCGAACGACGCCGAGCAGCCTGCCTGGGCCGCCACCACGAGCGGGACCACCCCGTCGGGAACCGCCGGCCGCCGGGCGGCGGCGGGGGCCGGCGGCGGCACGCGGTGCCCCAGCGGCCGGGACGGCGCGGGCGCGAACCGTCCAGGGGTAGACCTGGTCCGTTGCGTGAGTTGCACCCGCTCGCTCCCTCCCCGGGTCCCCATTGACCGTGGGCGCTGTAGCGCTGGATCCTCCCCGGGGGCACCTTACCCAACGAGCGCCGCCCGTCATCCCCAAACGCGAGGGGTGACTATGATGAGGTCGAGGCGCCTGTGGGGAAAGGTGACAGGAGAGGTGGCCACGCTTGACCGCCCCGGTATCCTTTAGCCCGCCTCGGGTTCCTGGTTGGGTGCCCGGAGTTTTGAGCCGACCGCCACGATCTCTCGGACCACGACGAGGACTTGCGGGGCTCCCCACGGACCGAGCAAAACGCGAGAAGGACGTTCAGTTGCCCAAGGAGCGCGTTGAGCGCGACGAGGAAGATCTCGTCCGGCTGTATCTCACCGACATCGGGCAGTATCCGCTGCTGACCAAGGACGACGAGGTCCGCTTGGCCCAGGCGATCGAAGCCGGGAATGCGGCCCGCGTTGAGCTCGAGGCAGAGGGACGCTCCTTGTCGCCGGCCCGCAAGCGAGAGCTGCGCCGCTCGGCGCGCGACGGCGAGGACGCCGAGCGCACGTTCGTCCAGTCCAACCTGCGGCTGGTCGTGTCGATCGCGAAGAAGTACCAGGCGTCGGGCCTGCCACTGCTGGACCTCATCCAGGAGGGCAACCTCGGCCTGATGCACGCGGTCGAGAAGTTCGACTGGCGCAAGGGTTTCAAGTTCTCCACCTACGCCACCTGGTGGATCCGCCAGGCCATCACCCGCGGCATCGCCAACACCGGCCGCACCATCCGGCTTCCCGTCCATGCCGGCGACACGCTGGCCCGGCTGCAGAAGGCCCGGGCCCGCCTCGAGCTCAAGCTGGGCCGCCCGGCCACGCTGGCCGAGCTGTCGGCCGAGGTCGAGATGCCGGAGGACAAGGTCACCGAGGCACTGCGGTTCGCCGCCGAGCCGCTCTCGCTGTCCGAGCCGCTCCGCGAGGACGGCGACGCCGAGCTGGGCGACGTCGTCGAGGACCGCTCGGCCGAGTCGCCGTTCGAGGTGGCGGCCACCGCGCTGCTGCCCGAGGAGATCAACCGGTTGCTGGCGCCGCTCGACGAGCGCGAGCGCGAGATCCTCAAGCTGCGCTTCGGCCTCGACCGGGGCGAGCCCCGCACGCTGGAAGAGGTGGGCGAGCACTTCAACCTCACCCGCGAGCGCATCCGCCAGATCGAGGCCCGGGCGATGTCCAAGCTGCGGCACCCGTCGTCCGACACGGGCGCCCGCGACCTGCTGGCCGTCTGACCGGCTCGCCGGCTAGTTCAGGCCGGTCCGCTCGAGGATCTCGTCGAGGCGAAGGACCTCCTCGGTCGTCACCACGCCCACGAACCGGTCCGCGCCGTCCACGATGGCGATCACGTCGGTGTCGGCCCGCTCCATGGCGCCCACGGCGTCGCGCACCAGCCAGGTGGTGCGGCCCCGGGGCGCGGACGCGCGTGCGATCGTGCGGATGTCGGTCGTCGCCCACGCCTCCCGGCGGACGGTCACAACCTCGTCGAGCACCGCCAGGCCGAGGTAGCGGTTGGTGTCGTCGACCACCGGCACCGAGCGCCGGCGCTGGCCGACCAGGTGCACCGACAGGAACTCCTCGATGGTGGCGTCGGGGGGCACCGTGCGGACGTCGGTGGTCAACACCGCGCTGATCGGCAGCTCGAAGCGGCGCTCCAGGTGCCCGAGGCGGCCGGCCCGCTGGTGGACCGACACCGACGAGTCCCCCACCACCAGTTGGGATGCGGCCGTCGCCATGAGCGCGGGCACGACGAACCCAGGCGTGCCCGTGGTCTCGGCCACGAACATCAGCGCCGCCAGCGGCGTGCGGTAGCCGGCTCCCAGGAAGGCGGCCATGCCGACGACGACGAGCAGGTCGGTGTCCGGGACGCCGAGCGCCCCGCCCGCGACGCGTCCGGTGAGCGCGCCGACGACGACGAGCGGGATGAACAGCCCGCCCACGCCGCCGCCCCCGTAGGTCGCCATCACCGCAGCGACCCGGACGAGCAGGATCAGCAGCACCAGCCAGGCGCTGTGGGCCGGGTCGATGGCCCACTGGACGACGTTGTAGCCGGGGCCGAGCGACAGCGGGGTGTCGGCCGCCGCGTTCGACAGGAGCGCGAGCGCCGCGAGGACCGCACCGCCGACCACCAGGCGGGTGAGCCACGGCGTCTCCACCACGCGGGGCAGCGTCCGCAGGGCCCGCAGGCCGGCGCTGAACAGCCGGGCGCCGACGCCGCACAGCAGGCCGACGAGCAGGGCGCCGCCGATGTCCCGCCAGTTGAACGGGTGGTCGCCGCCCACCGGGAACAGCGGGTCGGTGCCGTTGACGAGGGCGAAGGTGATGTAGCTGGCGGCCGCGGCGACCATCGCCGGCAGGACGTTGCGGCGGGCGACGTCGGCTCGGTACGGGACCTCGATGGCGAACAGCGCGCCGGTGGCCGGCGCCTTGAAGATGGCGGCGATGCCGGCGGCGGCCCCCGCCACCAGCAGGAGCTTGGCGTCCTCCCGGGAGAAGAACCGCGCGAAGCGGCGCTGCATCGCCGCCCCGATCACCGAGCCCGCGTAGATCGACGGGCCCTCCATGCCGAGTGCGCCGCCGTAGCCGATCGTGGCGACGCCGGCCAGGACCCGCCCGACGACGGGTCGGGGGTCGATCCGCTCGGGCGCCTGGTCGTGGAAGCTGCGCACGTACTCGTCGGCGGTCGCCCGCGAGTCGCTGCCGGTGATCCAGCGCAGGCAGGCGGCGGCGATCAGCAAGCCGAGGGTCGGGGCCAGGGCCTGTATCCACAGCGGCCGCTCGGTGATCGCGTCCAGCAGGACGTCGACGGTGACCTTGTCGATCGCCACCACGACCAGGCCGACGAGGACGCCCGTGACGGCGGCGAACAGGAACGTCTGGTGCGTGCGGCGGGCGATCGTGCGCGCCTCTGCCTGCCGATGAGCGGGCAGCAGCGGATGGCTCACACGCATAGGCCTCAGACCTTATTGCGTGGCCAGGGTGTGAATTTCAGCGGCGCGGCGTCAAGTAAGGGACCGCGCGCGGTGGGTGCTGGACCGGCACTCAACCGGGTCGCGCGGCGCCGGCGTACCCCCCTTGGTGCTGCGCCCGCTACGCTCGCCGCCATGAAGAAGCTGCTGCTCCTTGTCGTGATCGTTGCGCTCGCCACCATCGCCACGAAGAAGGTGCGGGCCGCGTCCTGATCGTTGACGTCGTCCCCGCCCTGCCCGGGGTGCCCCCGCGGCGCCGGGGTGGGGGCGGGGGCTGACGTCGAACCCACAACCACCGGGCGAGGATCGCGGCGGCCCCCGCTGCCACCATCGCCCCGCCCCCGAGCGCGGCATGCCGGGGCGCTGGCATCGGCACCCGCTCCCGCAGGGGCACCCGTTGGCTGAACCGGCGGACCTCCCACCCGTTGACCTTGGCCGCTCGCAGCAGCTCACGGTCCGGGTTGACGGCGATGGCGTGGCCGACCGCCTCCAGCATCGGCCGGTCGGTGGCCGAGTCGCTGTACGCATAGCTGTGCGCCAGGTCGATGCCGTCGCGCTCGGCGACGGCCTGCATGGCCGTGACCTTGGCCGGGCCGTAGCAGTACAGCTCGGTGCGGCCCGTGTAGCGGCCGTGGTCGTCGAGCTCCGCCCGGGTGGCGATGGCCTCGTCGACGCCCAGGTAACGGGCGAGGGGGGCGACGATCTCCTCGGGTGACACCGACACGATGAACACCTTGCGGCCGGCGTTGCGGTGCTCACGGATGAGCTCGAGCGCCTCGTCGTAGACGATCGGCTCGATCACGTCGACGAGCGTCTCGCGCACGATCGCGCTGATCTCGGCCTGGTCCCAGCCGATGGTCAGCCGCAGGACCGAGTCCCGCAGCTTGGCGAGCTTCTCGGGCGAGGCCCCGAACTGGGCGTAGGCCAGCTGCCCCCAGGCCGCCCGCAGGAGCATGCGCCGGGACAGGAGCCCCGCCCGATGGAGCGGTCCACTGAACGCCACCATCGACGCCTTGGCGATCACGGTCTTGTCCAGGTCGAAGAAGGCCGCCTCCACGCGTGGCGACCCTATCGGCGGACACACTCCTCGCCGACCATAACTCTCGTTATTTTCCATGTTGTCTTGCGTTGTTCCCAGCGATGTGGATATTCTTGAGGCCAGATCGTCGACCTCAGATCCGGAGGTTGCGACGGTCCTCGCGCCAAGTGCGCTCCCCCGTCGTGTGACCTTCACGCGGCCGGGGTCAGTACGCCGTCCCCGTGACCGCTCGGTCGGGGACCGATCGCCCATGCGGCGGGGCGGAGGATCCTCCACACCACTTCGTCCGGTCCTCTGCCCCGCCCGGGCCGTCCATTCGTCCCCCTGACGCGCCCACACGGCGTGTCTCCCCTGGTCGCGGAGGTCTCCCGGATGCTCATCGCGTGTTGGTCAGTGAAGGGCGGGACGGGCACCACGGTGGTGTCCGCCTCGCTCGCGCTCCTCCTCGCCCAGCGCGCCCCCGCAGGCGCTGTGCTGGCCGACCTGGCCGGCGACCTCCCCGCCGCGCTGGGCCTCCCCGAGCCCGACTCGCCCGGTCTCAGCGCCTGGCTGGCCGGCGGCAACCGTGTCCCCGCCGACGCCCTCGGCCGCCTGGAGCTCGAGGTCACGACCGGCCTGACGCTCCTGCCCCGCGGCGCGGGTCCGCTCACGCCGATCCGTGCCGGTCTGCTGGCCGCGCTCCTCGACGCGTCGCCCCGCCCGACGGTCATCGACTGCGGCTGCCCTGCCCCGTCGGGCGCCACCACCGAGGTGGTCGCGGGCGCCCGCCGCTCCCTGCTGGTGATCCGCCCGTGCTATCTCGCCCTCCGCCGGGCGATGTACGGGCCGCTGCGTCCGTCCGGCGTGGTCGTGATCCACGAGCCCGGCCGCTCCCTCTCCACCGACGACGTCCGCCAGGTCATCCCCGCGCCCGTGGTCGCCGAGGTCGCACTGGACCCCGCGGTGGCCCGGGCGGTCGACGCCGGCATGCTCGCCGGCCGCCTTCCCCGCTCTCTCGCCAAGGCGCTGGCCCATGCCGCCTGATCCCGCCCTGGTCCCGCTCGACGCCCGCGTCCACAGCCGGCTGCTCGCCGCCGTCGGCGACCAGTCCCTCGACGACCTGACCCTCGCCGAGCTCGTCCGTGCGGAAGCACCCCTCTTGGCCACCGACGAGGTGGCGGGCGTCGTGTCCCGGGTCCGGGCGCGCATCGGTGGCCTCGGCCCGCTCGAAGCCTTGCTCGCCGACCCCGCGGTCACCGACGTCCTCGTCAACGGCCCCGGACCGGTCTGGGTCGAACGCAGCGGCCGCCTCGAGCGCACGCCGGTCAGCCTCGACCGCCCGGCCATCAACCTTCTGGTGGAACGCGTGGTCGCACCGCTGGGCCTGCGCGCCGACCGCACCGCGCCGATCGTCGACGCTCGCCTACCCGACGGCTCCCGCGTCCACGTCGTCCTGCCGCCGCTCGCCATCGACGGCCCGACGGTCACGATCCGCCGCTTCGGCGCCGCCGCGGTCCCGCTCGACGCCTTCTGCGACGCCGAGGTCGCCGCCCTCCTCGCGTCGGCCGTCGACGCCGGCCTCAACATGGTGGTCAGCGGCGGCACGGGCGCGGGCAAGACGACACTGCTCAACGCCCTCTGCCGCCACCTCCCACCCGGCGAGCGCGTGGTCACGGTGGAGGACGCCGCCGAGCTCCGCCTCCCGGGCGACCATGTGGTGCGCCTCGAGACGCGGCCGCCGTCCCCGGACGGGCCCGAGGCGGTGGGCGTCCGCGACCTCGTCCGCGCGGCCCTGCGCATGCGCCCGGACCGCATCGTGGTCGGCGAGGTGAGGGGCGCCGAGGCCCTGGACATGCTCCAGGCGATGAACACGGGGCACGGCGGCTGCCTGTCCACGTGCCACGCCAACGGCCCCGACGACGCGGTCCGCCGCATCGAGACGATGGCCCTGCTGGGCTCGACCCAGGTCCCCCTCGCAGCTGTCCGGGCGCAGCTCCTCGGCGCCGTCGACCTCATCGTGCACGTGGCCCGCACGGCCGTCGGCGCCCGCCGCCGCGTCGAGGCCGTCGCGGAGGTGACGACCGTCGCCGACGGCCGCGTGACGACCCACCCCCTCACGACCCCCGACGGACAGGCGGCGGGCGGCCCCACGAGGCCTCCCCGCCGCCATGGCCCGCACCGCTCCGCCGGATCCAGCGGCGGAGAGGGCGCGGCGGCCCCGTGACAGCCGGAGCGCGCCGGACCCGCGCCCGGCCGTCAGGCCCGGCGGCCGGCACCGGAGCACCCAGCCCCCATGGGGTGCCCGGTCCGGCCGCCGCGGCCGGGGCCGCGGGCGTGGTGCTCACCGCGGTGGCCGCGGGACCGGTGGCAGCCGTCGCGCTCGCCGCTGGCGCCGCCGCCACCGGGGCCGCTGCCCGCTGGCGCTCAGCCGCCCGGGCCCGCACCCGCCGAGCCACCCAGCTGCCGCAGGCACTGGATGCGCTGGCCACGTCCCTCCGCTCGGGCGCCTCGCTACCGGTGGCCCTCGACGAAGCCGCCTCCTCGCTGGGCGCCCCACTCGGCGACGAGCTCAGGGCACTCGCCACGTCCGCAGCCAGGGGCCGCCCGGTGACAGAGGTCCTCGACGGCTGGACGACCGACCACGGCGACGCCGGCACCCGCCTCGCGTCGACGGCCCTGGTGCTGGCCACCGTCGTGGGCTCGGCCCCAGCCAGAGCGGTGGACGGCGTGGCCGCCACCCTGCGCGAACGCCTGGACCTCGCAGCCGAACGCAGAGCTCTCGGCGCCCAGGCACGAGCGAGCGCGGTGGTCCTCTCCGCCGCACCGGTCGCGTTCGCACTCGTGCTCGTGGCGGCCGACACAGCCGCAGCCGCTTTTCTCCTGACGACGCCACCCGGCTGGGCGTGTCTCGCCGTCGGCGTGGCCCTGGACGCTGCAGGCGCGTGGTGGATGCACCGCCTCACGAAGGCCGCCCACCCGTGACCCGGGACCACGCGGTGACGGCGGCCCTGGCTGCATCCTGGGCGACTCTGGCGGTCGCAGCCGTGGGCCTGCGAGCCCACCCCCGTCGCCGGCTTGGGCCGCCGCCCCCTCTGACACCCGGCCTCCCCTCCCCAGCCCGCACGCGCGTCGCGCCCCGCCTCCGGTGGGTCACCCGCCTCGGCGCCGCGGTCAACGACGTCGTCCCGGCCTCGACGGCTCACGTCCAGGCCGCTGCCCGTGCCACACCGGGCGGTCGAGCGTGGGCCGACCGCCGCACGGGCTGGGCGGCCCTGGCCTCCCTGGTGCTTCTCCCGGTGGCGCCCACGCTGGCACCGGTCCCGCTGGCCGCCGTCATCGCCCTCCCCACCCTGGCCGCGCGCAGGCGACGCCGCCGCGAGGCGGCTGCGCTCGTCGACCAGCTCCCCGATGTGGTCGACCTCCTCGCCCTCACGACCGCAGCCGGCCTCCCCGTGGCTGCCGCCGTGATCTCGGTCGGCGACCGCCCGGGCGGCCCGCTCGGCGGCGCGCTCGCCCGGGCCGCAACCCATGTCCGCCACGGCGGAACCCTCGCGGACGCCCTCACCCACCTCGTCGCCACCGGCTCGGAGGTCCGCCCACTCGCCGACGCCCTGATCCACCACGACCGCTACGGCAGCCCCCTGCTCCCTGCTCTCGAACGGGTGAGCATCGAGACCCGCGCCCGCCGCCGGCGCCATGCGGAGGAGGCGGCCCGCCGCCTCCCGGTCACCCTGCTCTTCCCGCTGGTGCTCACGACGTTCCCCGCGTTCGTGGCCCTGACAGTCGTCCCGCTCCTGGCGGGATCGCTCGGCTCCCTGAGCCCGTGAACACGCTCCCCCGAGAGGAACCCGACATGCGCCCGTGCCGACCCCACCCCCGCTCCTGCGTGACGGCCCGCCCCACGTTCTGCGCCGACCGTGCGAGCCCCGTGGCCCGTCCCACCGCACCCGAACCGGTCACGCCTCCGCGGGAGGCCATCGCCCGCGCCGGCCGGCGGCGCCGCCGGCCAGGAGACCTGGGCCAGGCGACAGCGGAGTATGCGCTCGTGATCATGGCCGCGGGCGGCATCGCCATCGGGGTGATCGCCTGGGCCAACGGGACCGGCAGCTTCACCGACCTGTTCGAGTCCGTCATCGAGCACCTCACGGGATCGCTGTGACCCTCCGCAGCCGCTCACCCGACCGCGGGCAGGCGACGGCCGAGCTGGCGCTCCTGCTCCCGCTGGTCGCGCTCGTCCTGCTCGCCCTCGTGCAGGCCGTCGTCGTCGCCCGCGCCCAGCTCCTCGTCACCCACGCCGCTCGGGAGGCGGCGCGGGTGGCCGCCGTCGACCCCGACCCCGAGGCGGCCCGCCGCGCCGCCGAGGACGCCGGACCCCTCGCCTCCGACCGGCTGGCGGTCGACGTCGGCCCCCGCGGCCCGGCCGGCGGGCGGGTGCGGGTCGAGGTCAGCTACACGGTGCCGACCCGGCTGCCGATCGTCGGCCGGGCGATCGGCGACGTCACGCTCCGCAGCGAGGCCACGATGCGGGTCGAGCGATGAGCCGCTCAGGGCAACGCCCGCCGAAGCAGCGCCAGTGCTGCGCCCTTCTCCAACGGCTCGTTGCCGTTGCCGCACTTGGGCGACTGCACGCACGACGGGCAGCCAGTGTCGCACGGGCACCCCTCGATGACCGACGCCGTGGTCCGCACGTGGCGCTCCGCCGCCTCGTAGCCCAGCTCCGCCACGCCGGCCCCGCCCTGGTAGCCGTCGTAGATGACGATCACCGGCCCACCGAGGTCGGCCTGGTGCAGCGTGGACACGCCGCCGACGTCCCAGCGGTCGCAGATCGTGAACAGCGGCAGCACGCCGATCCCGGCGTGCTCGGCGGCGTGCAGCGCGCCCGGCGCCTCCTCCCTGTCGATCCCGGCCTCGGCCAGCAACGACTCCGGCACCTGGTACCAGAACGCCCGGGTGGTCAGCGTCGAGCGCGGCAGGTTCAGCGGCGTCACCCCCAGCGACTCGCCCGTCATCGCCTCCTTGCGCTGGTAGCCCGTCACCTGCTGGTGGACCTCCACCGTCCCCAGCCCGACCTCCAGACCGCCCAGCCGCCGGCGGGCGTCCACCGTCACCACCCGGATGTCGACGTCGGTGCGGGGCACCGTGTACGTGGCCCCGTCGTCGGGCTCGACGATGGCCTCCCGCCCGTCGAGGTCCAGCTGGACGACCCGCCACGACTGGCCGGCGTGGAGGTACGCCGCCCCCGGGTGCGCCTGCTCGCACGCTCGGCCGAGCTCGACGGTGCCGACCGGGTCCCCCTCGGCGGTGCGCAGGGCCACCTGGCCGCCCGAGCCCACCCGCAGCCCCACGCCGTGCGCGGGCCAGCCTCCCGCGGCGTACAGCGCCTGTGGCCCGCGGCCCCGGGCCCGCTCGTGGACGACGAGGTCATCGTCGAGGACCAGCCGCAGCACCACCTCGTCCAGCAGTCCGGGCCAATAGCGCTCGTCGGCGTGGGTCAACGGCTTCTCGTGGGCGGCGCACCGCAAGTGGGCGTCGGCCACGAACGGGTTGGCCGGGTTCACCACGACCGGCTCGGGCGCCCGCAGCACCAGCTCGTCGGGATGGGCGGCCATCCACTGGTCGAGCTGGTCCGACCCGGCCACCAGCACCGCCGCGGACGCCCGCCCGGACCGCCCGGCCCGTCCCGCCTGCTGCCAGAACGAGGCGATCGTGCCCGGGAAGCCGTTCAGCACGACGGCGTCGAGCCCGCCGACGTCGATGCCGAGCTCCAGCGCGCTCGTCGCCACAACCCCGTCGAGGCGACCGCCGAACAGCTCGTCCTCGATCTCCCGCCGCTCCTCCGCCAGGTACCCGCCCCGGTAGGGCTTGACCCGGCGCCGGTAGCGGGACGGCAGCCGCCGGCGGGCGTCGGCCGCCACGACCTCGGTGGACCGGCGACTACGGCAGAAGGCGATCGTCTTCTGGCCCGACCGGACCAGCTCCGCAACCAACCCGGCCGTCTCGCCGTTCGACGACGCCCGCCGCCCGGTGCGGGCGTCGAGCGGCGGTGGGTTCCACACCGCGACCAGCCGCTCACCCCGCGGGGCGCCGTCGTCGACCACCGCCTCGACGGGCAGGCCGCACAGCGCCGTGGCGAGCCTCTCGGGCTGGCCGATCGTGGCCGAGCAGCAGACGAATGTGGGGTCGGCACCGTAGTGATGGGCGAGCCGCCGCAGCCGCCGCAGAAGGTGGGCCACGTGGCTCCCGAAGATCCCTCGGAAGGCGTGCAGCTCGTCCACCACGACGTACCGCAGACGGCTGAGGAACTTCGCCCAGCGGTCGTGGTGGGGAAGGATCCCGCTGTGCAGCATCTCCGGGTTGGTGAGCACGCAGGTGGCGTGCCGCCGGATCCAGGTGCGCTCCTCGGTGCCGGTGTCGCCGTCATAGGCGCCGGCCACCACGCCCGGGAACTCGCGCTCCGCAAGGGCGCGCAGCTGGTCGTGCGCCAGCGCCTTCGTCGGGAACACCAGCAGCGACGTCCCCCGCCGAACGGGCGCGCCGGCCGCCTCGGCCAGCGGCGCCTGATAGCACAGCGACTTGCCCGAGGCCGTGCCGGTGGCGACCACGACGGATCTGCCCTCCCGCGCGAGGTCGATCGCCTGGGCTTGGTGAGTCCACAGTGCGGCGACCCCGAGGCGCTCCGCCACCTCGGGCGGCAGCGGGCGGGCCAGCGTGGCCGCGCGCCCGGCGCGAGGCGGGATCCGGTGGACGTGGACCAGCGGGCTGAGGTCGTCGACGCCGTCCCCGGGGCCGAGGTCGTGAAGGTCGACCGCCTCGAGGTGGTCGACCGCCGTCGTCACCGGCAGCGGTGCCGCGCCGGCCCGGGCCGCCAGCGCAGCCTGGATCAGCTCGAGCGGGTCGAGCGGGTCGGCGACGACGAGAGCCATGACCGCCGACAGGTTACGCCCGTGGAATTCCACCTGTGTAGTCCCGATTGGTGAGGCGGCACCGAGATGTGCAGGTCGCCGGCCACACAGCGTCACAAGGCACAACCCCGACCAGGCGGTAATGTCGGCACGGATGCAGCTGCGGACCGAGACCGTCGACATCGCCGGCTGGACCGTGGTGTCCGTGTTCGGTGAGGTGGACGTGGCCACGGCGCCGGACCTCAAGGAGCGGCTGACCGGGCTGGTGAACGAGGGCCGGGTCAAGCTCGTGCTGGACCTGAGCGGCGTCGACTTCCTCGACTCCACAGGTCTCGGCATGATCGTGAGCGCGCTGAAACGGGCCCGCACCCACGGCGGCGACCTCCGCATCGTGTGCACCGAGGCCCGCATCACCCGCCTGTTCGAGATCACCGGGCTCGACAAGGCACTCACCGTGATGCCCACCGTCGACGCGGCAGTCGCCGGGAGTTGACCCGGTGGCGGTCGTCGAGCTGGAGATCCCGGCCCGGCCCGCCTACTTGTCGCTCGTCCGGCTCATCGTTGACGCCGCGGTCGGCTCGCTCGCCCCCGGGCTGAGCGTCGCCCGCCTCGACGACCTCAAGATCGCCGTGACCGAGGCTTGCTCCAACGCCATCGAGGCCCACGAGGCCATCTGCGCCGACGGGCCGGTCGTCGTGCGGTGCACGATCGAGGACCACCAGGTGACCGTCGACATCGTGGACCGGGGCCGGGGCTTCGACCCGGAACGGGTCGAGGCGCTGCCGGCGGCCACGGACCCCCGTCGGCTGCGGCACGAGAGCGGGCTCGGCATCCCGCTCATGCGCACGCTCACCGACGAGGTCACGTTCATGCCCCAGGCCGACGGCACCCGGGTCAGCCTGACGGTCTACCGGCCGCCGCCCTGACCGCGATCAGGTGTCGCCGACGCCGCACTCCTCGGTGAGGAATCCCTCGACCGCCTGGCTCTCCTCCTCCAGCTCGGCGGTCCGGTCCGAGAACTGCTCCTGCAGTTGGGCCACGGCCTCCTGATCGGACGGGTCGACGCCCTCGCCGGCGGAATAGATCTCCCTGTTCAGCTCGACGATCGCCCCGAACTCGTCAGCGATCTCGTCGGGCGGGTCCAGCTCGGCGAGCCGGTCGAACGCGTCGGACGCGGCCTCGGGGTCGTCGATGTCGACGTCGGCGAGATCCTCCTCGAGCGCCCGGTAGTCCTCGCAGAACGACTCGGTCGCGGAGTCGTCGTCATCCCCGCCGCAGGCCGACAGGGCGGCCGCGGCCACGAGGGCGGCCGCGGCCAGCAGGCGGGTGGGCCCGGCGGCCACTACAAGCCACAGACCTGGGTCATGTACTCGGACACCTTCGTCGACACCTCTCCGAATCGCTGGGCGTTCTCTTCGCCGCCCGTCCCGGTGAGCACGTCACCGTTCGGGTCCGCCGCAAGAGCGTTGTTCATCTCGACGAAGAACGGCCAATCGGCCTCCAGCTCCGGAGGCGGTGTCACCGCGGCGATCTTGGTGGCGAGCTCGCTGTAGGTGGCCTCCGACGGCTCGGCCGTCTCGAACGACGCCTGGATCTCGGTCATCTGCGAGCAGAACGACTCGCCGCCCTCCCCGGTGAATGTGATCTCGGCTGCGCTCTCGCTGCTCTCGCCGCCGACGTCGCCCGGGGCGCCCGCGTCCTCCGCACCGGGCCCCGACTCCTCCGGCTCGGCCGGTGCATCGGCCGACGCGGCGTCGCCGATATCGCTCTGCTCCGAGGGCTCCGAGCCGTCGGACTCCTCGGACGCCGAACCTCCGCTCCCGCCTCCGCAGGCCACGACGACACCCAGGAAGACGGCCGCCAGTACGACGGGCAAAGCTCTGCGGAACATGGCGCAGATCCCCTCAGACTCGGACGGGACGCCCCCCTCCCCCGGGGAGCGATCGGCAACGTTACCGCCGCCATCGGCCCCTAAGGCCAATTTCTTGACGCTAAAGTCAATTCACAGACGTCCGACCAGGTTGGGAGGTACAACTAGCATTCCGGCCCTATGCCCGGCCGGTTGCCGTCCCGCGTGGCGCGTGTGGCCTCCCTCGCCGCGCCCGACGGCGATGC
>Ga0075419_10000288_pt1 | contig 30451 bp, 32 predicted proteins | sample SoiMetdeltSBSDD3_FD_76900 | JGI IMG/M metagenome (GOLD analysis project Ga0075419, IMG submission 76900) | Bulk soil microbial communities from a Populus tree surrounding site in Tennessee, USA - Soil MetaG P. deltoides SBSDD3 | ecosystem: Environmental > Terrestrial > Soil > Tree plantation... | reverse complement strand
CGTGGGCAGTTTCCGAGTCACTCCCGGGGTTCCTTGGTGCACTGGCGCGTGGGCCGTGCGCTAGGGGTTGGTGCTGAGCCCGAGGGCGGTCGCGTCGGTTTCGCAGATCCATGCATGCTGGGGGAGTCCGTGCCAGTGTTCTTGCTGGCGAGCTCGTCGATGCTGGCTTGCAGGGCGTCCAGGCCGGGGTGTCGCAGGTCGCGGCGGAAGACCATTGTCCAGGGGTAGAGCGGCACAGGGTCGGTGAGTGGCCGGACGACCACGTCGGCAACCAGGGGTCGCTCGAGGAGGGTCAAGATCGGTCGGCCGTGGCTGCGCGGGTGCTGCACGGTTTCGTCCACCCCGTCGGCGTGCTGGTGCGGCGGGGACGGCTCGGCACCGAACGTGGTGAGTAGGCGTACGCCGAGGTCAACCCACTCCGGTGCGTGGTCGTTACCGACGCTGGCGTCCACCTGTGTGCCCCGCAGCGCTGCCATCGGCACCGTCTGCTGGGTGGCTAGCGGATGCTCTTGGGGCAGCAGACGTGCCATCGGCTCCAGGCGTAAGCCTTCCAGATCGCCAACCAAGGTGCGAACCCGCTCGTCGTGCTGAACGAGGGCTTCCAGTCAGCCTTCGCGGCGTGCGTGGTGCTGGCCGGGACCGGCGCCGCGCTGGCGCTCCTGCTCCTCTGCCGCCCACATCAGGCCACCGGCAAGCAAGCCGCGTCCACACCCATGCCCGTATCAAGCGACCCAGCCACCACAACCAAAGCCAGCCCGACGTGAACCGCGTCAGAGTACGACACCATCGGCCGCTCCGTCGGCACGATCACCGGTTCCCCCGATCCAGCGCTGTTTCCTGTCTTCGGGCTGTCATCGACGAGGCCCAGGTCCAGACGTGTAGAGTTCCCCGCTCGCCATCCTGGTCCGCTTCGCGTGGCTCAGGTTGTGATCTTGAGGGGGACGCCGGTTTCGCGTTCCGACACCTCCCACAAGTTGCGGATGGCCTCGTCCGAGCCTCGCCGCAGGACCGGCAGCCGCACCGCCGGTCCGAAGTTGATAAACCGCGGCCCGTAGAACTGCCCGCCATTGGCCTGGGGGTCGGTGGCGGCACGGATCTGGGGCATCGCGCCGGCTTCGACGTCCATGCCGGTGTGGCGAGCCAGCCACGCCCACAAGGGCCCCATCCATCCGCCGCCGCCCTCGGCGACCGTGGTGGTCTGCAGGTCGCTGTGCGACAAGCCCGGGTGCGCAACGAGGCTGTGTGCGGGCAGTCCGGCCCGGTCGAACTCGCGTTGCAGGCCGAGCGCGAAATGGTAGTTCGCCAGCTTGGACTGCGCGTAGGCGCGCCACGGGTCGTAGTCGCCGTGCAGGTGCGGGTTGTCCGGGTCCACGCCCCGCCCGAAGTGGTGAGCCGTGCTCGTCACCGTGACCACGCGAGCTGCGGGAACGGCCAGCAGGGCCGGCATCAGCAGCGCGGTGAACGTCCAGTGACCAAGGTGGTTCACACCGAACTGCATCTCGTAGCCGTCCTCGGTCGCCCGCTCCGGCGTCGCCATCAGCCCAGCGTTGTTGACCAGGATGTCGATCACCTGATGCCGGCCCCGGATCTGCTCGGCCGCCTTCGTAACCGATGCCTGCGATGCCAGGTCCAGTTCCACCAGCTCGAGCGACGCGTCCGTCGTACCTGCCCGGATCTGCTCTACCGCCGTCGCGGCCTTGGCCTGGTCGCGCATCGCCATGACCACATGGGCGCCGTTGGCGGCCAGCACCTTCGCGGTCTGGAGGCCCAGTCCACCGTTCGCCCCGGTGACCACCGCCGTGCGGCCGGTCAGGTCCGGCACCGAATCGCGGGTGTACGGCATCTGTATCTCCCTGTTCTCGGTTGGCACCAGCATCCCCCGGCATCCTCTGGCCGTCATTGCGGCGCTTGGCTCTTGAGGATCAAGGCGCTCCGAATCGGCGCGCGGCCCGGCGCCGGCCTGCGGCCAGGCGGGCCGGGTCCCCGCGCTCGTGCCAAGCTGAGCGTGCTACCTCACCACTCGGCCGCAACCGCATCCTGGTCCGGCGTGGACCGAACCGGCAGACTCGACGATCATTGCCAAGTAGGGAGACGGCCGGTGAGATCATTCGCGTTCCCTGGCACCTTCGAAGACCATGACGGGGCCGAGACGCTCACCTGGCAAGTTCGGTCCAGCGATCGGCCCGGCTGGGGCGGCCGCTACGAAATCCGGACACGTATACGCTCGGTCGACGTCTGGGGCGCGGACTTCGACGGCCTCGAACCTGACGACGCCGGCGCCGCAGACGGCGGCGTGTTACCTCTCAACTCTGCTGGCGAGCTCACGAGGTGCGTGCTGACCGGTGACCTGCCGTGCAGGGTCGAGGTCGCGGGTCAACGCCGACCAACTACAGTCCACTTCGAACTCGATCTTCGCGAACACTCCGACCGACCAGCCCACAACCCGAAGAACCTCCTGCTCTCGACGATCCTCGACGGCACCACCTTCGCGATCACCGACGACTGGTTCGAAGACGGCACACTGCGCATCGACGACGCGCTACGCCCAAGCCGGCTCGTGTGCTGCGTAACGTGCCTCTACTCCGACTACAGCCCAGGCGGTCACGGACTTATGGGAATGAGCTGCCACCGAGACGCGAAAGACCAGTACCTCGCCGTCAGGTCCAAGGCCGACTACTGGCACGTGCCGGTTACCGAGGACGTTCCGGAGACATACCTCTGCGAGGAATACAAGCGCCGCATCCCCGGGACCGGATACCGCGGGTAGACGCCGGCCAACGGACAGTCGCGCACGTGCTGGAGCGGGCACGGCAGGACCGCGACGCGACGGACGACGATCAGCGTGCGGCGAGCCAGGCCAGCTCGGTCTCGACGCTCTCGTCCTCACCCAGGTGCCCCGCATCGGTGACGACGGCGAGCGCGCCGGGGATCGCGGCAGCGAGCCAGTCGCCATGCGCGGCCCTGACAAGGGTGTCCTCCCGGCCATAGCTCAGATAGACCGGCACTCTCACGGTCCGTGGATCGAATCCCCACGGGCGCACGAACGCAAGCATGTCGTCGATCCAGCCTTCGGGCCCAGGGGCCAGCGCATCGGTCACGTGGTCGACGATCCGCTCGTAGTGCTTGGCCGTCTGCGCCAGGTCGGCATCGGCCATCTCGTAGTCGTCCCCCTCGAAATCGAGGCGCCCCGCGGCGAGGCGCTCGAGCGTCGTCGCCCGAAGTCTCTCGACGAGCGGGCCCATCTCGCGTTCTCCGGCGATCGCGGCGCGGAATTCGATGACGTTGCCCTGGGTCATGCCGGCAAACCAGGCGTCGCCCTCGATCCCGTCAGGGCCGTACGGCGCCATGGACGCCGAGGCGAGGCAGCGCAGGACGCGATCCGGCCTGAGGGCGGCGCAGGCCAGGGCGTGCGGTCCGCCGCCGGAGCCACCCGTGACGGCGAACGATGAGACGCCAAGCGTGTCAGCGATGAAGGTGATGTCGGCAACGATGTCGGCGACCGATCGACCAGGCTGGCGGGTCGACTCCCCATACCCTGGTCGGTCCAGCGTGAACCGGCGCAAGCCGTGGCGGGCATAGATGGTGGGGTCTTCCCAGCAGCTGATCCGCCCGCCCGGCGTTCCGTGCAGGGCGAAGAGGCCCAGCCCGGACGGGTCGCCTCACTCAGCGACGGCCAGGGTGGCGCCCATCGGGTGTCGTGAGGCGGCGCTCGATATGCTCTGGAACCATCCTGTGACTCTAATGAGGTCTCGTTCGCGGCGACGTCAGGCGGGCACCATGAGCAGATGCGCGCCCGGACACCATCCGGCGCCGCCGCGCCCGGATACAGGACCTCCGTGAGTCTGCCACCGCGCAGGGGCTCTGTCTGCGTGCGAGTCCGCGGTCGGCGATCGATTGCCTGATGTGGTGCATCGGACCTGGGATGTTCACACTCCTGCACGCTTGAGACTCCTCCTGCCTATGGGGATCGCGTGCCTTGTAACAGGTGGTTAGCGGTTCGAGTCCCTCGTCGGCTTCTCGTATAACCCATAGTCAGGTGCCGTCTGCGACGAAGTGGAGGACTGTCTCGTCGCGGCTAAGCCACAGGTCGTTTTCCTGCCGTTCGATGGTCGGACGCGATGTCAGGAACGAGCTCAGCCACTCGTCCTGCGCCATCAGTGGCTCCTCGCAGGACTGGAGCGTGGAGGCGAGCTCGGACACGACCAGCTCGTCCTCGTCGATCGAGGCGCCCCCGCTGAGCGTGTTGCAGCCGGCGTTTGCGGTCAGTGTGTCGTCGTCGAAGGTGAGGCGGATCGTGGAGCCGGGCACGATGTCGCGGTCCGGATCGTCGATGCCGTCGGCGGTCCAGGTGGTGTCGGTCAGGTCGGTGATAGCGGGCGTGTGGGCAAGGGCGTAGTCGGCGCTCCGCCCCGAACCGGTGGCGCACGCGGACAGGACCAGGACGGCGATGAGGCTGATGGCTGCGCCACGCAGGAACGGACGGGACATGTTCACCTCACTGGGTGATCGCCAGGAGAACGGCCAGCTCCAGCCCAGTATGGCGGGTGCACGCCCATGCACCGCCGTTGACGTGTGAGTAGTCGGCGATTGTAACTTTGTTGGTGAACGCACCCGTTTGTCGCCGAATGGTGCTGCAGTTTCCTGGGAGGAGCTTTTCCGTGCCAGGTTCGAACGCCGGACCCAGGGCAGTGCGGCAGCTGTCTCTCGCCGATGCGATCGCTCGCCTGGCGCTGTCTTCAATATTCTCAGCCTGCTGTTGAACATGATGTACGGCGTCAGCGGGTTCAAGATCGAGAGGATCGAGCCAACTGTGCCAGCCGTGACGGCCACATCCGAACCCGAGCGCTCAACGAGGAGTGATGATGGCTGACAAAGCCGAGGCCGCTACGACCGCGCGGAAGCTGACCTTCGCCACGATGATGACGATGGTCGTCGGCAGCATGGTGGGGGCCGGCGTCTTCTCACTCCCTGCCCGATTCGCGCAGCAGACCGGCATATCGGGCGCCTTGATCGCCTGGGTAATCGCCGGCACCGGGATGTTGATGCTGGCGTTCGTCTTCCAGACCCTCGCGTTGCGAAAGCCGCAGCTGGACGCGGGCGTCTACGCCTACGCGAAGGCGGGCTTCGGCGAGTACCTGGGCTTCTTCTCCGCCTTCGGCTACTGGGCCAGCGCCTGCGTCGGCAACGTCACCTACTGGGTGCTGATCATGTCCACGATCGGTGCGATCGCCCCCGCGCTCGGCGATGGCGACACGGTCCTGGCCGCGGTCTTGTCGACGGCCGGGATCTGGGTGTTCTACCTGCTGGTCCGCCGCGGCGTGCAGGAGGCCGCGGTGATCAACCGGATCGTGACGATCGCCAAGGTGATCCCGATCCTGGTCTTCGTCGCGCTGTGCGTGTTCGCACTGGACCCGCAGGTGTTCGCCGACAACTGGAGCGGCGGCGCCTACGGCTCGCTGTTTGACCAGGTCAGGGGCACCATGCTGGTCACTGTCTTCGTCTTCCTGGGCGTGGAGGGTGCCAGCGTCTACTCCAGGCACGCCAAGCGACGCCAGGATGTGGGCCGGGCGACGATCCTTGGGTTCCTGTGCGTCTTCGCGGTATTCGCGTCGGTGACGATCGTGTCGTACGGCATCCTGCCGTACTCCGAGCTCGCCGACCTGCGGCAGCCGTCCATGGGCGGCGTGCTGGAGGCGGCCTACGGCGAGTGGGGGAAGGTCTTCGTCAGCCTCGGCCTGATCGTCTCGGTGCTCGGGGCGTACCTGGCCTGGACGCTGATGGCCGCCGAGGTGCTGTTCGTCGCCGCCAAGGACGACGACATGCCGCGCTTCCTCAAGACCTTCAACCCTGCCACCGAAGTCCCCGGCCCGGCGTTGCTGATGAGCACCCTCCTGGTTCAGCTCATGTTGGTGGTGGTCATGTTTTCCGAGAACGCCTTCAACTTCGCTCTCGACCTGACCAGCGCCCTCACCCTGATCCCGTTCCTGCTCGCCGCCGGGTATGCCCTCAAGCTCACCCTCACCCGGGAGACCTACGACACACAGCCGGACGGCCACGGCCGGGAACTGCTGGTCGCCGCGCTCGCAACGCTCTACACCGCGTTCCTGCTGTTCGCGGCCGGCACCAAGTTCATCCTGCTCTCGTTCATCATCTATGCCCCCGCGACCATCCTGTTCGTGATGGCCCGCCGCGAGCAGGGCAGGAAGCTGTTCAGCACCACCGAGCTCGTCATCCTCGCGGTCTCGATCGCGGGCGCCGTACTCGGCGTCGTCGCGCTCGCCGCCGGTTGGATCACCATCTAGGAGAGGAATCCGCATGACCGCCACCACTGATGAGCCTACGAAGCACGGCGTTCACTCGGAGGTCGGCAAGCTGCGGAAGGTGCTCGTCTGCGCTCCGGGCCTCGCACACCGCAGGCTGACACCGACCAACGCCGACGACCTGCTGTTCGACGATGTGATGTGGGTGGAGAACGCCCAGCGCGACCACGCCGACTTCGTGAACAAGTTGCGCGGTCGTGGCGTCGAGGTCGTCGAGCTGCATGAGCTGCTGACGGAGACGATGAAGATTCCCGACGCGAAGGCGTGGTTACTGGACCGCAAGATCATTCCGAACATCGTCGGGCTCGGCCTCGTCGACGACACCCGGGCCTTCCTGGAGTCACTGGCCCCGCGGGCGCTGGCCGACTACCTGATCGGCGGGCTGGCGGTGTCCGACATCTCCGCGGAGTTCCAGAGCGACTACGTGGCGCTCGCTCGCGAACAGATCGGAGCCCGTGAGTATCTGATGCCGCCGCTTCCCAACACCCTCTACACCCGCGACACCACCTGCTGGCTTTACGACGGCCTGACCTTGAACCCGCTGTACTGGCCGGCGCGACACGACGAGACCCTGGTCTACAAGGCGATCTACTCCTTCCACCCCGACTTCGTCGGCTCCACGATCTGGTGGGGCGACCCGGAGCAGGACTGGGGCCAGGCAACCTTCGAGGGCGGCGACATCATGCCGATCGGCAACCGCACCGTGCTGATGGGCATGAGCGAGCGCACCTCGCGGCAGGCGATCACGCAAGTCGCCGCCGCACTGTTCGCGCAGGAAGCCGCCGAGCGGGTCGTCGTCGCCGGCATGCCCAAGCTGCGGTCCGCCATGCACCTCGACACCGTGTTCACCTTCGCCGACCGCGACGTCGTCACCCTCTACCCCACCATCATCGACGCGGTCCACACCTTCAGCCTGCGCCCCAGCGACAAGCCACCCGGGCTCGACGTGACCGACGAGGGCAGCCGATCGTTTGTGAGCGTCGTGGCCGACGCCGTCGGACTCAAGCAACTGCGGGTGATCGAGACCGGCGGCGACGTCTACGCCTCCGAACGCCAGCAATGGGACAGCGGCAACAACGCCGTCGCCGTCGAACCCGGCGTGGTGTTCACCTACGACCGCAACACCACCACCAACACCTTGCTGCGCAAGGCCGGCATCGAGGTCATCTCCATCGTCGGCGCGGAGCTCGGCCGTGGCCGCGGCGGCGGTCACTGCATGACCTGCCCGCTCATCCGCGACCCAGTCGATTACTGACCGGCCGCGACGATGGTCGCGTCACCAAACCGAGCGACCTCTTTGGTCGTCGCTGCGCGTGGGTGTGTGCTCCTTGGCGGGGTCAAGCCGAGCAGGTGCCTCATGGGGTCTGAGTGTCAAACGCCATATTGATCATCGCCGGTCTCGTCGGCCTCATAGGTGGAGCCGAGCTCTTGGTTCGGGGCGGGACGGGTCTGGCCCTGCGGCTGGGGAGCGCGCCGATCGTTACTGGGGTTACGGTCGTATCCCTCGGCACCAGCATGCCGGAACTGGCCAACGGCATCGACGCCGCGCGTCAGGGCAGCGCCGGTCTGGCGGTCGGCATCCTCGTGGGTACGAACCTGGTCAACCTGCTGCTGGTCCTCGGACTGAGCGCGCTGATCAGCCCGAGCAGAAGCCGGCCGGAGGCTCTGCTTGGACACCCCTCCGAGCCAGCTGCTGTCACCGGCGGACGGTCCAGTTGGACACTACAGACCGCGCGTCGCCCGTAGAGTGAGACTCGTGACGACGCCTGACGACGCGGCTGTGGTGACGGTGCGCGGGCTCGAGGAGCGCGACCACCAGGCGGTCCACGACATACTCACCAGTGACGCGGTCATCGAGGGCACGATGCGGTTGCCCTACTCGCCGCTGAACTCGACGAAGAGCCGGCTCGAGCCCAAGGACGGCGTGCACCTGCTGGTGGCCGAGATTGCGGGAAGGTTGGCGGGTTCGCCGAGCTCATCAGGTCCCCGTCCCACCCACGCCACGCCCACGTCGCCGAGCTCAACATGGTATGCACGCACCCCGATTACGGCGGCCGGGGTGTTGGCCGGGCACTCACCGAGGCCGTGATCGACCTGGCGGACAACTGGTTGAACCTGCGCAGGCTCGGCCTGATCGTGTTCGCCGACAACCCGCGGGCGATCGGGCTGTACGAGAGTCTCGGGTTCCAGCACGAGGGCGTGATGCGGGAGTTCGGCTTCAAGCGAGGCGAGTACCTCGATGCCGTGGTGATGGGGCGGCTGCGGCACTGATCGGGAGCAGCCGACCCGCTCCAGGAGACCCGGCCCACAGTGTGACCACTGGTAGAGCAACTGCCCGGCGAGCATGGCATGCCCGGCGGGTCGCGGTATGTGTTGAAGTGGAAGGGTTTCCTTACTGACCACGTCAAACTCGGGTATGCCGACAGGCGGGGGGCCACCGATCAGTCAGGTGTCTCGACCCACCGAGCCTGCTCGGAGTCGTCGGTCGACATGGGCTGCTCGACGTCGCCGGTGGTGGCGGCCCAGCTGGCCAGCAGGTTCAGGGCATCCTGCGACGGGGATCCGGGCTCGGCGGTGTAGGTGAGAAGGTTCTGGCTCGGATCGGCCGCTACCGGGAAGGACTCAAACGACAGCTCGAGGTCCCCGACGATCGGGTGATGGAAGCGCTTGATGCCGGTGGTGTGGATCCGGACGTTATGCGCCGCCCAGCGGACCCGGAACTGCTCGCTCCGGGTGGACAGCTCCCCGATCAGGTCGGACGTTCGCCGGTCGTACGGATTCCGGCCGACCTCGGCTCGGAGCAGGGCAACGGTGTCGTTGGCGACCTTGTCCCAGTCGCGGAAGAACTCGGTCGCGTGCGGGTCGAGGAAGACGAACCGGGCGTTGTTTGGTGGCCGGGCGGGCTCGGCGTAAACCGGCCCGAACAGCGCGTAGCCGAGTGCGTTGGCGGTCAGGACGTCGAGTCGGCCGTTGAGCAAGAACGCCGGCGTGCCACTCATCGAGTCCAAGACGCGCTGCACCGTGGGCCGGACGCGCTGTGGGGTCGGCCGGCGCCGCGGTGGGCGGCGGGTTGTACCAGCGGTGCGGAGCAGGTCGAGCAGGTGCGTCCGCTCAGCCTCGTCCAGCTGCAGCGCGTGCGCGATGCCGTTGATGACGCTCTCGGACATGCCTGTGGCATTGCCGCGCTCGAGCCTGGTGTAGTACTCGGTCGAGATGCCGGCCAGGAGGGCAACCTCCTCGCGGCGCAGGCCCGAGACCCGACGGCGGGCTCCGCCGTAGATGGGCAGTCCAGCCTGCTCGGGACTGATCCGGGCCCGTCGGGTGCTGAGGAACTCCCGGATGTCCGTGCGGACGTCGCCACGCAGGTCGCCACTGGTATCGCGACGGTCGTCCCCGGCGGTCATGTCGTCCACTCTACGAGCGCTTCCCCGGCTTTGGGGGTCCCTCTCAGTGCCCCTTTGACAGGGTCTCCTCCCGCCTCTCGGCGGCTGGTTCTGTGGAGAGTGCCACCGCGAATGACGCGGTGCTCGAGACATCGACCAGAGGGGACGTGCACTCGCATGACTGACAAGAAGGTTTGGATCATCACCGGCGCCGGCCGCGGCATGGGCGTCGACATCGCGAAGGCCGCCCTGGCGGCCGGTGACGCCGTCGTCGCCACCGGACGCAACCCCGACAGGGTCAGCTCTGCGCTCGGAACGCACGACGACCTCCTGGTCGTCAAGCTCGACGTCACCGACCCCGCCGACGCCAAGGACGCCGTACGCGTAGCCGTCGACCGGTTCGGCCGGATCGACGTACTGGTCAACAACGCGGGCAACTTCTACGCCGGCTTCTTCGAGGAAATCAGCCCTGAGGACTTCCGGGCGCAGATCGAGACCACCCTGTTCGGCCCGGTGAACGTCACCCGCGCCGTACTTCCAGTCATGCGCACCCAGCGTTCCGGCCTCATCGTCACGATCTCCTCGACCGCCGGCATCGTCGGCCAAGAGTTCTGCACCGCGTATGCCGCCTCCAAGTTCGGCGTGGAGGGCTGGATCGAGTCGCTGACTCCCGAGGTCGCGCCATTTGGCATCCACACGATGCTCGTCGAGCCCGGCTTCTTCCGCACCGAACTGCTGACGCCGGAGTCGACGAACTATGCCGAGCCTTCGATCGACGACTACGCCGAGCGCACCAAACAGACCGTCGCTGCCTGGAACGGCATGAACGGCCGGCAGGGCGGTGACCCCGCTAAGCTCGCCGACGCGCTGGTCCAGCTCGCAACCCAGGACGAACCGCCGCGGCGCTTCGCCGCCGGCGCCGACGCGATCGCCACTGTCGAGCAGAAGGCAAAGGACCTCCTCGACCAGGCCAACGCCCACCGCCAGCTGTCCAGCAACCTCGCCCACAGGACGCCTGAGAACCATGCATCGACGCAATGAGCTAGCGGTCGTACTCGCGGCGCCGGCAGCACTCACCCTCGCGGCCTGCGGATCGGGTGCTGACGACGCGGCCGGCCCGGCCAGCGGCAACGCCGGCTCCACCGCCCCCACGGAATCCGACACGAGCCATGCCGGCCGCATAGAAGCCGCGCCTGAAGTCTGCGCCACCCCCATCGGCCGAGGCGACTGATGTGACGCCCCGCCGCCACCATCTACACCCGTACGTCTACAGGACAGGACAACACCCGATGGAATCGAAACTGACCGGCACCGCCGCCCTGGTCACCGGCGCGAGCAGTGGTATCGGCACCGCTACTGCCCGCCAACTCGCCGAGCACGGTGCCTCCGTCGCGCTCGTTGCCCGGCGCAAGGATCGTCTGGAGGACCTCGCCGCCGATATCGACAAGGCGGGCGGCACCGCGCTGGTGGTGCAAGCCGACATCACCGACCGCAGCCAGGCCGAGGCGGCCATTCAGCAGACCGTCGAGCGCTTCGGACGGTTGGACATCCTCGTCAACAATGCCGGCGTGATGCTTCTCGGCCCCGTCGCCGGCGCGGACGTCGGGGAGTGGGAACGCATGCTCGCTGTCAACGTCAACGGCCTGCTTTACACCACCCGCGCCGCCTTACCGCACCTGCTGCATGCCGCCGAGGACGGCCCGCGCCGGGTCGCCGACATCGTCAACATCAGCTCGATCGCCGGCCGTGTCGCCTGGAACGGCTACGGCGTCTACAACCTCACCAAGTTCGGCGTGAACGGATTCACCGAGTCTTTACGCCAGGAAATCACCCAACGGCACGTTCGCGTCGGTGTCCTCGAGCCCGGCGGAGTGGACACCGAACTGGGCTCGCACAACAAACCCCAAGTTCGCAACGAGATGATCGACCCGTTCTACCAGCAAACCGAGGTCCTCGCCCCGGAGGACATCGCCGACGGAGTCGCGTACATCGTGACCCGGCCCCGCCACACCGCTGTCGGCGAGCTCTGGATCATGCCCACCGACCAAGCCTGATCCGTCCGCTCTACCCCGGGATCATGCATGAATACCGCGCCGGCAATTATGCGGAATTGGGAGCCAGGGGCTTCTTATCTGGCTGCCGGGTGCCGGGCGCTGCGTAACTCGGGGTCGTCGCACCCAGATGTGAACGAGCTCTGGGTCTCGGCCACGCACAGACGTGCGGCGTTGCATCTATGATCCATGAGTGTCGACTCCGGTCCTCGCGACCAAGCTGTTCGCGCCAGCCCGGCGCCCGCAACTGGTCGCGCGCCCAAGGCTCACCGGGCAGCTGGACACGACCCTCGACGCCGGCCACCGGCTCACTCTCGTGTCCGCACCAGCTGGGTTCGGAAAGACGACCGTGCTCAGCGACTGGCTCGCGCACCTGGCTCGACGCGAGCCACACGCCCGGGTCGGGTGGCTCTCCCTGGACGAGGGGGACAACGACCTGACTCGCCTGTTGACTCACGTGGTGGCGTCCCTCAACAGTGTCGGTCTGGGCGTCGACACGGCTGTCCTCGAGTCCTTACACACTTCTTCGACCCCCACAGCGTTGACCGCGCTCGTCAACGAACTCACTCGCGCCGGTCAACCCGCCCCGGGGGAGGGGTGGGTGCTGGTGCTCGACGACTACCACGTCATCGGAGCATCTGACGTGCACGAGGCGTTGGCCTTCCTGCTGGACCACCTTCCGGACTATCTCCATCTGGTGATGGCGACCCGCTCCGATCCGCCGCTGCCCCTGGCACGGCTGCGGAGTGGCGGGAAGCTCACGGAGGTGCGGGCCGCCGACCTCCGCTTCACTTCAGCTGAGGCACGGGAGTTCCTCAACCGGGCGATGGGGCTGGACCTCACCGCGGCTGACGTGGATGCGCTCGAGGAGCGGACCGAAGGCTGGATCGTCGGGCTGCAGTTGGCCGCGCTCTCCCTGCGCGGCATCCCCGAGCGCGGTGGGGTCGCTGGCTTCATCGAGGCGTTCACCGGCAGCAACCGGTTCGTGATCGACTACCTCGCCGACGAGGTTCTTGCCCGGCAACCCGCCCAGGTCCGCGACTTCCTGCTCGGCACAGCCGTCCTCGACCGACTGACCGGCCCCTTGTGTGACGCAGTTGCCGGGGGAGCCGACGGTACCCGCATGCTGGAGGACCTGGAGCGCGGCAACCTGTTCCTCGTCCCGCTCGACAACGAGCGCTCCTGGTACCGCTACCACCACCTGTTCGCCGACGTCCTGCGCGCACGCCTGGGCGCCGAGGCCCCCGACCAAGTGCCGAGCCTGCACCAGCGGGCCAGTGAATGGTTCGCGGCCCGTGGCCTCGCCGCGGACGCGGTCAGGCACGCGCTGGCCGCCTCGGACTTCGACCGTGCCGCCTACCTGGTGGAGGAAGCGCTGCCGGAGCTGCGCCGCACCCGCCAAGACAGCCTGCTGCTGGCTTGGATACGGGCGTTGCCGGAGTCGGTGGTGCGGCGTAGCCCGGTGCTCAGCATCGTCTCCGGCTGGTCGCTGATGATGTCCGGTGACATCGACGCGGTCGAGCTCCGGCTTGACGACGCCGAAGCGGCGCTGGCAGCCGGCGCGCACGACAAGGAGCTCGCGGCCGCGTGGGCCGACACCGAGGATCTGCGCACCGCGCCGGCAACGATCTCGGTCTACCGCGCCTCGCTGGCCCAAGCACGTGGCGACATCGCCGGTACCGTGCGTCATGCCCGGCGCGCACTGGAACTGGCCGGACCCGAGGACCACTTCGTGCGCGGCGCCGGAGCGGGCTTCCTCGGTCTGGCCTCCTGGGCGGCCGGGGACCTCAAGGAGGCACTGTCCACGTTCTCCGACGCGGTCCGCAGTCTGCACGCCGCGGGAAACCTGGTGGATGAGCTGGACAGCACGGTGGTGCTCGCCGACATGTGGGTCGCCTCGGGCAGGCCCAGCCGCGCCCGCCGGCTGTGCGAGCAGGCCCGGCAGACGGCCACCGAGGGCGGTCACCCGTACGTTCGGGCGACCGCCGACCTGCACGTCGCCATGGCCGAGCTCGACCGTGAGCTCGACGAGCTCACCAGCGCCGAGGCGCATCTCGAGACTGCGCGAGTCCTCGGTGAGCGGACATCGATCACCGAGAATCGGCATCGGTGGTTCGTGGCCATGTCGCAGGTGCGTGCCGCCGACGGTGACTTCGGCACCGCGACGCGCCTGCTCGACCAGGCCGAGGCGCTCTACCGGCGCGGCTTCTACCCCGACGTCCGCCCGATCGGCGCGATGAAGGCGCGCGTGCAGATCGCTGCAGGGGACCTGTCGTCGGTGGCCGGATGGGCCGACGATCGAGGGGTCAGCGTCGGTGACGATGCGGACTACCTGCGCGAGTACGAGCACCTGACCCTGGCGCGGCTCCTTCTCGCTCAGCACCGCGCCGAACAGCACAGCGACCAAGCAGGCAGTGCATCTCCGGTGACTGCGGTGCTCGGCCTGCTCGACCGTCTGCACACCGCGGCCACCGACGCAGGGCGGGAAGGCAGCGTGCTGGAAATCCGTGTGCTGCAGGCCCTCGCGCACCAGGCCCACGGTGACCTGACCGCGGCACTGGCCGCACTGAGCCGCGCCCTGATTGAGGCGCCAGAGCCAGACAGCTATGTGCGGCTGTACCTGGACGAGGGTGCCCCGATGCTGGCCCTGCTGCGTCACGGTGCGAGCGCAACCGACCCCTTTGCCGGTGCAGCGAGTGGCGAAGTGGTGCGCGCCCGGGCCCGTCGACTCCTCGAGCGGGCGCAGCGAGTCGAGGGCGCCGAGCTCCCACAGGCTCTGGTGGGCTCGTTGAGCCGGCGCGAGCTAGAGGTGCTTCGGCTTCTCGACAGCGAGCTGACCGGCCCAGAGATAGCCCGCGAGCTCTTCGTCACCCTCAACACCCTGCGAACCCACACCAAGCGCATCTTCACCAAGCTCGACGCCAAGACGCGGGCAGCTGCCGTACGCCGCGCTCGCGAACGCGGGCTTCTTTAGCACCCCCAGCCGGACTGCCGAGTCGGGGTGATGAGGCTCGATGCTCCCGTGTCACCACGTCCGTCACATCATGTGGTGACGCCAGGTCACCGTGTCGGCTCCTAGATTCCAGTCATCCCCGCGGCACCCGCCACGGACCGACCAGAACAGGAACCGGACATGACCATCACCCCCGCCGCCCTCATCCGGTCAGCTGCCGTCGCCGCGGTCGTAGCCGGACTGATCTTCATCGGCGTCCAGATCAACCACCCCCACTCCGACGTCACCGCCGTCACCACCACCGAGTGGGCCGTGCGGAACTCGCTGAAGGTGCTGATGGCCGCCCTGGCACTGGCCGGCATCACCGGCATGTACCTGCGCCAGGTGAAGCAGATCGGGCTGCTGGGACTCCTCGGGTACCTCCTCTTCGGCGCCGGCTACCTCACGATCATGAGCGTTGCGTTCGTCAGCGCATACGTCCTGCCCTCCATCGCCGAGACCGACCCCGGCTATGTCAACGACGTTCTCGCCGAGGCAACCGGTGGCAGCGCCGCTGGCGACATCGGCCTGATGCAGAGCGCACTCACGGTCTCCGGCATCACCTACCTGGCTGGTGGCCTCATCTTCGGCATCGCGCTGTACCGGGCACGCGTCCTCGCCCGCTGGGCGTCCGCGCTCCTCGCCGCCGCCAGCGTCCTCACCGTCACGCTCCCCGTCCTGCCCGACGCCTTCTACCGGTTCCTGGCCTTCCCCAACGCCATCGCGATGGTCGGTCTCGGCTACTCGCTCTGGCTCACCACGTGGACCGAGATCACGCGGCCGACCGCTGCCGGCACTCCGCCCCTCACCGCGGCGAGTGCCGAATGACCCCGCTCCCCGGCCCGGTCGACACATCGTGGCACCAGGACCACCGCTCGGTCACTGGTTCAGGCCCGCGCCACCGACCGGCACGGCAGCACCGGACGGGGGCCAGGGCTGGGACCGGCGCCACGGCCGGGTCGAGCTGGGCGCCGTGGGCAGGCCGGCTGCTGGTCGGCACCGTGATTGCCGCCAGCATCGTCATGGGGTTCACCGCGATCCGACGACGCGACATCACCGACCACCGCGCCTGGATGACCCGCACAGCGCTGGCGGGTTCCCGATGAACCGAGGTCTGGGACCCCAGGGGTCCGCCCACTACGAACTCCGGGTCGAGGGACACCTCGACGAGCACTGGTCGACCTGGTTCGGCGGAATGGCCCTCATCCGCGAAGACGACGGTACGACCACCCTGCGCGGGTTAGTGACCGACCAGGCCGCGCTGCACGGCCTCCTCGCCAAGGTGCGCGACATCGGCGCCCCCCTCATCTCGGTCAGGAACACTGACACCCCCGATCGCGCCAGCGGCACGCCGGACCAGCTTTAGCTCCACCGTGATGTCCGCCTTCCACTGCCCCAACCCGCCTAGCTTGACGCCGCCATCTGGGCGTCGCAACACGCCCGACCCCACCCAGCGGCCGGCGCCTCAGAAGTCCCTGATCCGCCCGCCCTCGGCCGCCAGGCCTGGAGCTGTCACCACCGAACTATCGGAGGAAACCATGTCCCATCCCATCCCTGCGACGCTCTAGCGCATCGGTGCAGCCGCTGGCCTCGGAAGCGCCGTCATACTGCTCATCAACGCCGCCAAGCGCGCGGAGGTCATCCCGACCTCCGCCTTCACCCAGCTAGTCGCTCCGCTCGCACAGATACTCGCGCTGGCCCTCGTCACCGCCCTCTACCTCGCCTTCGGGCGCCGAGCCGGCCCCTTCGGCCTAGGGGTGTCTGATGGATCCTCGATGTGCTGCGCGGCACTCGGTGGGGCGTCTCGCTGCGTTGTCGTCGTCGCGCGATGCGCCGCATCGCTCTCCTCCTCCGCCTTGCGATACACCCCACCGAGCACCTGCTCGCAACACCGACGATCCATCAGACACCCCGAGTCGCCTTCCTCCTGAACTCGTTCTCGCTAGCGGCGCTGGTCGGCGTGGAGTTCGTGATCAATCTCGTCTTCGCTGATCTCCCGGGCGACACCATCGATGCACTCCGGGCCGGCACGCTGGGCGTCGCGCTGAGAGTGCCATCCATCTCGTTCCTCCTCGGCACCCTTGCCTACGTCGCCGCGATGCTCCGCAGCCGCGAGGTCCCCACGGCGCCGCTGGTCCTGTACGCAGTCGGAGCTGTACCGGTCTCGCTACGAGCCTTCGTGCCCGAGGCGGCACTGGACCTCGGACTCGTCACCATGGCCGTGGGGATCGGCTGGCTCGCGATCTGGCTCTTCAACCGCTCCAGCCGCATCACCACCTGGGCAGACCACGCAGCCACCGACGTACCGCTGGTCTGGGCGAACGACTAGGCCCGGATCAACCGGTGAGCGGGTCGTGGCGCGAGAAAATGCCCTTGCGTGCAAGCGAGGCGACGACTGTCGAAGGCGGTGGAGCAGGTCGACCTGAACACGCAGCCGACGAGCGCATCGACGACGCCGGGACGGTGGAGCGGATCCCGCGGCAGTACGCCGAGATTCTAGAGGGAGACGGGTGCCAGCCCGTCTCGCGCGTTTGCGATCGGGAGTAGTGAAGAATCACATCGAATGGATGCCATGGCGGTGGGCCGTATTGCTTCATGCGCCATGTCAGACGAAGGTTCGGGTGGTGGAATTGACCGTCGCAGTGGAGACCGCGGACGGAAGGACTTTGGAGGTCCTGACAAGCGGGCCGGATGACGGGCTGCCCCTGCTCTTCCATTGGGGCACCCCGCAGGGAGCTGTCCCATTCGGGATCTTGGAACGGCCGGCCGCTGCTCGGAAGCTGCGAGTTGTGTCCTACTCTCGCCCCGGATACGGCGGGTCATCGCCGCGGCGAAACGGCGCGGCGGCGACGGTTGCCGATGACGCGGCGGACGCGGCGGTGGTCCTTGACCATCTGGGGCTGCACGACTTCGTGACGCTGGGTTGGTCTGGCGGAGGACCTCGCGCGATCGCTTGTGCGGCGCTCCTGCCAGGACGTTGTCTTGCTGCGGCGAGCGGCGCGGGCGTCGCACCGTCGGGGGTACATGAGCTGGATTTCTTGGCCGGAATGGGGCCGGAGAACATCGAGGAGTTTGAGGCAGCCATGGCCGGTGCCGAGGCGCTGGAGGACTGGCTGCGCAGAAACGGACCCTCCACCTTCGCCGTCACCGCCGACGATGTGATCGCCTCGTTCGGCCAACTGCTGTCCGAGGTTGACAAGGCGGCGTTGACCGGTGAGCTGGCCGAGCGCGTAGCCGAGTCGCTGCGTCGTGCGGGCCTGCAGGGCATCGTCGGCTGGCGAGACGATGACCTCACCCTGCTGCGCCCTTGGGGCTTCGACCTCACCGCGATCGAGGTCCCGGTCTCGGTATGGCAGGGCGCCCAGGACAAGATGGTTCCCTACGCACACGGGGGGTGGCTCGCCGAGCACATCCCGGGTGCCCGCGCTCACCTGTACGACAACGAGGGCCACATCTCGCTCATCATGCAGATGGACCGGATCCTCGATGACCTGCTCGACCGCGCGGGGCTGGCCGGCCAAACAGGTTCCAGCTGATCATCGACCGGGGGCGCTGGGCCAGCGCCGTCCCGCGGATCCGCCCGACAAGCGGCCGGCGCTGGCCGAGCCGCTGCTACCCTGCGGTGGGACGCCGGTGACGATCACGATGGCGGGGGAGGACGAGGTTTCTAGAGGGCGAGGGTTTCTGGGTCTACGGCGTTGGCCATGGCTTGGGCGCCTTGGTCGTTGAGGTGCATGCCGTCGCCGCTGTCCAGGGCGGGGTGGATGTAGTCGGGCGCTTCGGGGTTCTCGACGGCTTGGGCCACGTCGAAGACGGCGTCGAAGGTGTCGGTGGTGCGGATCCAGTCGTTTACCTCGCGCCGGGCGGCGAGGCCCTGAGGGGTACTGACCCCGGGGTAGACGGCGCCCGCGAAGGGGCCGATGGTGGCAGCGAGGATCGTCAGGCCGGCCTCGTGGGCGCGGTGGGCCAGGACCGTGAAGCCCTCGATGAGGGCATCGGAGGTAGCGGGAGGCTCGCCGAACATGCCGGGGAGGCCGAGGTCGTTCACACCGAAGTGCACCAGGACGTGGGTCACGCCGGGAACCGCGAGAACGTCGCGGTCGAAGCGGGCCAGCGCGTGCTCGCCGACCTCGTCTCGCAGGAGGCGGTTTCCGGCGATGCCCTGGTTGACGACCCATCCCCGCTCGAGGCGCCGGTTGAGGAAGTCCACGGAGCGGTTGTTCGCGCCCGTCGTGGAGCCGACCCCTTCGAACCATGAGTCGCCGAACGCCACAGCTATCGCGGTGTCGTCCGGGGTGAGCACGTCGACGCCCGCGACGTAGAACCTGCCTTCTACCTGCTCGGCCTCAGGGAGCGTGGGAGACGTGAGGTGGTTCCCGCTGATGATGTGAGCGACCTCCGCGGGCTTGTGGGAGTAGGTGGCCAGGCCGCTCTCCTCGGGGAGATAGAGGCTGAGTACCAGGTCGGCGCCGGCGGCCACGGGTAGATCGATCGGGTCGGCGACGGCGTCGTCTCCCTGCGGGATGGTCAGTTTCTCGGCGCCGTCAAAGGTGAGGGCGGCGTGCCCGTGCTCGGTGGCAGCCGTCGCGCCGGCGATGGTCAACGGGGTGCGGCCGTAGCGGTTCGTCAGGCGTATGCGGAGGCGTTCTCCGCCACCGGCCAGGTGGAGCACCTGACGCACCGTCTGGTCGGCGAAGCCGCGCGGTTCGGTGAGCTGGATCTGCTCGTAGGGACTGATCACCGCGGTGCGGAAGCCGGCGGTCCAGGTCATGCTCGCTCCTCGTGACTTGTGTTCGACGGTGTCCTGCATCACTCTGGACGGGTAACTCTCCAGCGGGAAGTACGCACCTCGAAGTGCGTAGGTCGCCCCCGGGTAGGAAGGTGCGGTCGATGCCGACGATGACGGCGGCGCAGAAGCGGGCACGAGCGAAGGCGGACTACGACGCATTCCTGGCGAACTGCCCCAGCCGCCAACTGCTGGACCGGATCTCCGACAAGTGGGTCGCGCTGATCTTGGCCGCTCTGGGCAGCGACGGCCCGCACCACCCCGCGGCTGACTGCATTGGTGGACCGCGGTCGATGCGCTACTCCGAGCTGTCTCGCCGGCTGGCCGGGGTCAGCCAGAAGATGCTCACCCAGACGCTGCGCTCCCTCGAGCGCGACGGCCTGCTCACTCGTACCGTGGCGCCGACCGTGCCGGTCACGGTCACCTACGAGCTGACCGAACTCGGTCTCTCGCTCCACCAGGTCATGCGCGGCATCAAGGAATGGGCCGAGGCACACATGGACGAGGTGCTCGCCAACCGCGAGGGTTACGACACCCGCGACGCCTGAAGGCCGTCCCATGAGCGCAGCAGGGCGCCAGCGCGACCGTCAACGGCCAGTTCAGTCCATACTCGGGCCGTGGAGGTGCCTCGATGAGCCGGACTGCAGATACCACGGACGGCATGGATCCGTTTGCCTTTGACCGTCAGGTACGCACCGCCTTCGCCGCCGCCAGCCGCGAGCGGTGAGGGGCGCGCGATGGCGCTGGCAGTGTGTCTGTTGCTTGATGCCCGTTCTGAGCGGGCGGTGCGTAAGCTGTGGGACCGGCTCGAGGAACTCGGCGTACCGACGCTGCGATCGCACACGCACGGCCGGCATCTGCCGCACCTGTCCTTCGCGGTGCTGAGGCAGTGGCGGCTTGATGACGTCCGGCATGCCGTTGAGGCGCTGCCGGACGGAGGTTTGGTGGATCTGCATTTCGATGCCCTCGGCACCTTTCGGCGCGGCCGGGCATGGCTGATCCCGGCGGTCACCAGCGGCGTGCTGCGCCGTCAGGAGGAGGTCATCGCCGCGGTCGGCGCGACCGGCGCGGACCTGCACCGCCACTACGTGCCGGGCGTCTGGGTGCCGCACGTCACGATCGCGCCGCGGGTGCCCCTCGCGTCACTGCCGGTCCTAGCCGCCACCGTGTACGACGTCCTGCCGCTCGCGGCGACTGCAGACCGGGCGGGACTGGTCGACAGCGGAACGGGCCAGGTCTGGCCCCTGTCCAATGTCCCCTGAGCCGGAGCCGCCCACCTCCCAAGCTCGTCGTGCTGTTGTCTACGCGGTCGTGGTCTCGGCGGCCCTCTTGATCGAGGCGGCCTCCGTCTCGACGTAGCGTTTGGTCAGCGACCGCGTCAGCTGCCAGCCGATCCCGGAGAGCGGACCGGACACGGTCAGGGCGAGGGTGAGCCGGCTCCCGTCGGGGTGCGGCTCGACGACGTGCGCCGCGGTGACGGTGACACCGGGCGAGCTCGACTCCCAGGTGTACGACGACCCGTCGGCCAGCTCGGTGACCGTCCACACCGCTGTGGGCAGCCGGGGCTGCTGCAACCGGGTTCGGGAGCCGACGGCCAGCGGTCCGGCGTCGAGACGCTCCACGGCGTCGACCGTCGGGATCCGCTCGGGCCAGCGCTCGACGTCGACGACCACCGCCCAGACCCGCTCGGGAGGGGCCGCGATGGTGACGGTGTGCTGCAGGCCGGGCATGCGCTGACTGTACGACGGCGCCCTGCGAGACTGAGGCCACCGGAACCCGACCACCGACGAAGTAATGACTGAGCTGCTCGCCCACGGAACCGTCGTACTCGACGGAAGGTGGGCAGGTCGGCCAGAATTTTCACGTCCAACCATCTAGAAACGTACGCCACGCGGCACCAGTTAGTTAGGCGATGTCGTTCAGCGACACGCTTCAGACGAAGGCACTCTGGCCTGTGATCGAGCGGCCGACTATCAGTGTGTTCATCTCCCGAGTGCCTTCGTAGGAGTAGATTGCCTCGGCGTCGGCGACGTACCGGCCGACGTTGTGCTCGAGCAGGATGCCGTTGCCGCCCATCAGCTCGCGGGCGTACCCGACGGTCTCGCGCATCCGTACGGTGCAGAAGGCCTTGGCGAGCGAGGCGTGCTCGTCCGCGGCGACGCCGGCGTCCTGCAGCTGTGACAGCCGGACGCACAGCGCGGCGGACGCGGTGGTGTTGGCGAGCATTCTGACCAGCAGGTCCTGGACGAGCTGGAAACCCGCGATCGGCCGGCCGAACTGCTCACGCTGCTTCGCGTAGGCCAGCGCGTGCTGGTAGGCGCCCCGCGCGCATCCGATCGCCATCCACGCCACACCGGCGCGGGTCATCAACAGCACCTTCGCCGTGTCCCGGAAGGAGTTCGCGCCGGCCAGGCGGTTGGTCTCGTGGACCCTGACGTCCACCAGGTCGATCAGCGCGTTCTGGACGACGCGCAGCGCGATCTTGTCCTCCAGCTTGGTCGTGCTGAAGCCGGGCGTGTCCTTCTCGACGACGAAGCCTTTCACCTGCCCGTCGTCGAGATCGCGAGCCCAGATCACGGTCAGGTCGGCGAATGTCGCGTTGCCGATCCACTTCTTCTGGCCGTTGAGGACCCATTCGTCGCCCTCGCGGCGCGCTGTGGTCGTCAGACCGCGGGCGGCGCCGGACCCGACACCGGGCTCGGTCAGGCCGAAGGCGCCGATCTGCTCCAAGCGTGCCATCGCCGGCAGCCAGCGTTGCTTCTGCTCCTCGGAGCCGCAGAGGTAGATCGACCCCATCGACAGTCCGCTGTGCACGCCGTGGAAGGTCGCGATCGACGGGTCGGCGGTGGCCAGCTCCATCGCGACCATGCCGTCCATCAGGAAGCTGCCGCCGCGGCAGCCGTAGCCGGTGTACGGAAGGCCCGCCGTACCCAACTCGCGCAGCGCCGGCACGATCTCGAACGGGAACGACGCCCGGGTCCAGTGGTCATTGATGATCGGGGCGACCTCCTTCTCGCCGAAGGCGCGAACGGCGTGTAGCAGCCGGCGGTCCTCGTCGGGGAGCAGGTGCTCGAGGGCGTAAAAGTCGATCGGGTCGGTGCTCATGGTTCACCCCTCCAGAAGGAATGTGGATACGACGGGCGCGAGCGAGGCGGCTTCGGTGACGAGCTCGACATGGCCGCCGGGAAATACGTGCAACCCGGCGTTCGGTATCAGCCGGGCCAGGATCCGGCCGTTGACCAGCGGCACGATCGGGTCGTCGTCGCCGGCCATCACGAGCGTGCGCTGCCGGATGAACGGCAGGAACGGGAGGCTGGTCCAGCACGCGCCGGTGGCGAGCTGGTGGAGGTAACCGCGCAGCGAGCCGCCGGCCACTTGCTCTCCGAACATCCGTCGGATGTCCGGCGCGTGGTGCCGCGCGCTGCCGCCGTACAGGTACGCGGCCATCCCAGCGGCGTACGTCGGATCACGGAACCGCCGCGGTGTGGCCATCCGGCGCAGCACACTGGGCCGGCCGGGCACCATCAGCATTCCTGTGGCGGTGCTGACGAGGACGAGGCGGCGAACCCGGCGCGGATGCTGGAGCGCGAGTTGCTGAGCGAGTCCGCCGCCCCAGGAGAGACCGAGCACGTCGACGGTTCCGTACTCGAGCCGACCGAGCAGCTTGTCTACCATCCAGGCGAGCACCGGGAAGCCGTACGGCAGCGGTCCGGCCGGTGAGCCGCCGACACCGGGTACGTCGAGCCGGACGACCTCCAACGATGGGTCGAGCGCATCGACCAGTGGCTGCAGCACCTCGTAGCTCGCGCCGATCCCGCACAGCAGCACGAGCGGGATACCGGAACCGGGCCGGACGTCGTACCGGATCCGCTGACCGATGATCGTTGCCTCAGGCATCGAACACGTACGTCCCGGGCGCGGCATCCATCGGCTCCAGCCCGCCGCCGCCGAGCGCGGTGGGCGCCTCTCGCAGGTCGCCGGACCGGTCCGCCAGCCAGCGGACGTAGTCCGGCCACCAGGTGCCCGGCTCGGTCGTGGCCGTCTTCAGCCACACCTCCGGATCCGCCGGGTTGTCCTCGTTCACCTGGTACGTCGCCTTCGGGTTGCCCGGTGGGTTGACCATCGACGCGATGTGCCCGCTGGTGGACAGCACGAACCGGGTCTGGCCACCGAGCAGCTGCGTGCTGCGGTAGCACGCCTGCCAGGGGCAGATGTGGTCCGCGATCCCGGCGACGACGTACGACGGCACGGTCACCTTGGTGAGATCGACAGGGCTGCCGAGCATCTTGGCGGCACCGGGTTCGATCAGCGAGTTGGCCATCCCGAGCTCGACGAAGTCGCGGTGCAGCGCGGCGGTCATCCGTGTCGTGTCGGCGTTCCAGTACAGGACGTCGAACGGCGGCGGTTTGCGACCCTGGAGGTAGTTGTTCACCCAATAGTTCCAGATCAGGTCGCCGGGGCGCAGCCAGGCGAACACCTCGGCCAGCGCGCGCCCGTCGAGGTACCCGCGCGACGCCGACGACGCGATCGCCGCGGCCGCGACGCGCTCGTTCGCCACCGCCGACGGCAGTCCGGCCCGGGACTGGTCCAGCACGGTGACGGCCAGCGTCAGGCTCGCGATCCGGTCCAGCTCTCCGCGGTCGGCGAGGTGACCGGCAACCATCGCCGCCAGAATGCCGCCGGAGCAGGTCCCCAGCAGGTGCACCCCGGATGTCCGCGTAATCCGCTGCACCGCGTCCATCGCCGTCAGGATCGCCTCGCCGTAGGTGTCCTTGCCCCACTCGCGATGCGCGGGCTGCGGGTTGCGCCACGAGATGGTGAAGACCTGCACGCCTTGCTGGACGAAGTACTCGACCATGCTGCGGCCCGGCGCCATGTCGACGACGTAGAACTTGTTGATCACCGGCGGAACGATCAACAACGGCACCGACCGGACCTCGGGCGTCTGCGGCGTGTACTGGATCACCTCGAGCACCTCGGTGCGCAAGACCACCGCGCCGGCCGTCGTGCCGACCGTCGTGCCGAGCTCGAAAGCGTCCGGCTCGGCCATCCGCGGAACCCGGGGCGGCGTACCGAGATCCTGGACCAGGTTCCGCAGCCCGGCGAGGGCGCTCTGCCCGCCGGTGTCGATCAGCGCCTTCCACCCGACCGGACTGGTCAGCGGATTGTTGCTCGGGGCAAGGGCCTCGACCACGTTGTCGACCACGAGCGTCATCCGTTCGGCGTCGCGCCAGTCGAGCCGTGCGTCAGCCACCAGTGTCCCGGCGGTGTCGGCGGCGGCCAGGTAGGCCTGCACGAGGCGGCGCAGCAGCGGGTTGTGCGTCCAGGCCGGGTCGGCGAAGCGACGGTCCCGCCTCGACGGCGCACGGTCCGACGTACCCGCCGCGATCCGGCCGAGCTCGGCAACCAGCGCGGCACTCCGGCGGCCGACGGTCCGCGGTCGGGCGGCCAGTCCGCCGGCGAACCGGTACCAGGACGCGTTCGGCGCGAACCTGCGCAGCGGCCCGGTCGCGGCCGCGGTCAGCAGCAGGTCCAGCGGAGCGGCTATCTCGTCAGCCTGCTCGGCCCGCGTGGTCATCACAGCACTCCGTCCGGTACCACGACCTCGCGGCGCAGGATCTTGCCGGTCGGGCCCTTCGGCAGCGACTCGGCGATCCACACTGCCCGTGGGTACTTGTACGCCGCGATCCGGTCCCTGACGAAGCTGCGCAGCTCCTCTGGCGTGGCGGACGCCCCGGCCATCAGCACGACGGCCGCGCCGATCTCCTCGCCCAGCGACGGGTGCTGGATGCCGACCACGGCGACCTCGGCTACCGCAGGGTGCTCGTACAGCACCTCCTCCACCTCGCGCGGATAGACGTTGTAGCCACCGCGGATCAGCAGATCCTTCTTGCGGTCGACGATGTAGAAGTAGCCGTCCTCGTCCTGCCGGGCCAGGTCGCCGGTCTTCAGCCAGCCGTCCGCCGTGATCGTCGCCGCGGTCGCGTCCGGCTTGTTCCAGTAGCCCCTCATCACGTTGTGGCCGCTGATCTGGATCTCGCCGATCTCACCCTGCGGCACCGGCTCGCCCTGATCGTCGACCACTCGCATCCGCACGCCCTCGACCGGGGTCCCGATCGAGCCGGCCTTCCGCTCCGCGTCCGGGTGGTTGAACGACGCCACCGGCGAGGACTCCGACAAGCCGTAACCCTCCAGGATGATGCAGCCGAAGGCGGACTCGAAACCGCGCAGCACCTCCACCGGGAGCGCCGCGCCACCGGAGACGCAGGTGCGCAGGGTGGACACGTCGTACGACTCCCGATCGGGCACGCCGAGCATCGCGGAGTACATCGTCGGCACGCCCTCGAAGACCGTGACCATGTCTCGGCCGATCACCGCCAGTGCCTTGGCCGGGTCGAACCGCGGGATCAGCGTCAGGGTGGCGCCGTTGGCGATGCTCGCGTTCATCCCGCACCCCATACCGAAGACGTGGAACAGCGGCAGGCATCCCATCACGACGTCGTCCGGTCCGACCTCGATCAGCGTGCGGGCGGTGACGGCCTGGTTCTTGTTCAGCCCCGCGTGCGTGAGCTCTGCACCCTTCGGTTTGCCGGTGGTTCCCGACGTGTAGAGGATCACCGCAGTGTCCAGGTCCTCGCGCGGGACCGGCTCGCGCAGGGGTTCGACAGCCGCAAGCGACTGCTCGAAGGCTCCGGGCGCCACCGACAGGAACCGCACGCCCGCGGCCTTGGCGCCGAGCGCCGCTTCCGCGGCGAACTCGTGCCACCCGAGGAGCGCGACCGCCCCGGAGTCGCCGAGGTAGTACTCGACCTCGCGCTGCTTGAGCAGCGGGTTCATCGGTACGACGACCGCGCCCGCGCGCAGTGCGCCGTAGTAAGCGACCGGGAACGCAGGCACATTCGGCAGCATCAGCCCGACCCGGTCGCCGGGACGGACGCCGCTGTCGCGCAGCAACGTTGCCGCACGCGACGCGGCGGCGTCCAGGGCTTCGTAGGTCAGGACGTCGTCATCCATCCGGACAGCGGCACGCTGCGGGTAGAGCTGGGCGGACTCGGTGAGGTTTTGGCTGAGGTTCGTCATGTGGCACTCCGGGGCAGATCGGGAAGACAGTCTCACCATGCGCCCACCTGCGGGCGCGGTCGATGGCGAGCGAAACAACGCATGGACGCCACGACTGTGACCCAGAACAACGCCGCTTTCCTTGTGAACACAACGCCAACTACATCGGCGATGTGGTCACCCCCGCCAACCTTGCCCGGCAGCTGATACAACGCGGCCAAGGCGGCGCTGGCCCGGCTGCGGTAGCCGCCCGCCGGTGCCGGCCTTATGCTCCGGAAATGGACAGCGGCACCCCCATCGCCGCGATCGTCACCGCGCTGTGGGACCGCGCCGGTGAGCTGGCCGAGGGTGCCGCCAAGCAGATCCAGGCCGAGATCCCGTTCTACGCCGCCGGCGAGATGGTCGGGTTCGAGGATCTGCGCGCTTCGTGCCTGACGAACATCGAGTTCATGCTCGGCTCGATGAGCGGCGCGGTCTTCGATCCCGAGGCGGCTCGCGCGACCGGCCGGATGCGCGCCGAACAGGGCGCGCCCCTCGCGGACGTGATGGCGGCCTACCGGGTCGGTACCCGGTACCTGTGGGAGGCCGTACTCGCCGGGGCCGCGGCGAACGGCCGGGTGGCGACCGAGGCCGTGGTTGGGGCCGCGTCTCAACTCTGGGTGATCCAGTCTGTCTACACCGATGCGATGAGCACGGCGTACCGCGACGCCCAGACGACGCTCTCGATCGAGCGCGAGCACCGGCGATCCGCCTTGGTCGAGGCCGTCCTCGAGGGCCGGGTCACCGACGGCGGGACGCTGTGGGAGGCCGCCGACGTTCTGCGCCTGCCGCACCACGGCCCGTACGTCGTGGTCGTCGCCGCGGCGCCCGATCTCGGCCGGCCGGCGGTGCCGGGCGCCGAGGAACGCCTGCGGTCGGTCGATCTCCCGTCGGCGTGGCGGCTGCTGCCCGACGTCCAGGTTGGACTCGTCTGCCTCCGCACCGCCGCACCGGGCAAGCTCGTCGACCAGCTCCGCCGGCTGACCCCGGTACGGGTCGGGATCAGCCCGCCGTACGACGACCTGACCGATACGGCACAGGCGCTACGGTTCGCCCGCATCGCGCTGGCCGCCTGCGCCGACGACACGCCGGTCACGCTTTTCGACGAGGCGCCGCTGGCCGTGCTGACGATGGCCGCGCCGGACGTCGCTGAACGTTTCGTCCGCACCGTCCTCGGCGGACTCGACGACCTGCCGCGCGAGGATCGCGACCTCCTGCTGCAGACACTGCGGACCTGGCTGGGGAGCGGCGGATCAGCGAACGACGCGGCCGAGCGTCTGTACTGCCATCCGAACACGGTCCGCCACCGGCTTCGCCGGATCGAGGAACGTACCGGAAGATCCCTCACCGACCCAAGGTCCCTGGCCGAGCTCTGCCTGGCCGCCGAGGCCGAATCCCGTCTCTGACGGTAAGTAGGAGCCGGACGCGTGCGGCTACACCCCACCACGAACCTGCTCACGGAGGCGGAACGCCGAGTCGCCCGCGCTGCGGTCATCCGGTCAGTAGCGAAGGAGACGTCCTGACGGCGTCCGGAGGTCCAGCCCATAGCCGTCCGTGCGGTCGGTCACCCTGGTCGTCTTCTTGGTTGGCTTGCGGATCTGGATCTGGCGCATCGGTGTACCCTCCGTTCCGTACTGCGGTCACCTGTACAGACAGCGCAAACATCGAAGACTCATCGGTGTACCGAGCGACGAACGCCCTGCAGCTGCGATAGGTCGCTGGAGACGACCTCAACTGGCCGCTCTCATGCCGGAACCAGGTGGAGGAGTAGACCAGCAGCACGTAGCTGATCGAGTGCCTTGACGGCGCTCAGAGCTGCCGGTGCATAAGTCTGAGCAGGGCGTGGTCGAGCCCCGCCGCTGCCGCCGGTTGGGGGGTGCGCCAGGCGATCACGCCGTCGGGAAGGACCAGCGGCCGCAGTGGTGGAGCAAGCGATCTAGCCGCTGCCGAGCGCCGAGCGCACTTGGTCCAGCATGTCTTTCTCGCCCTGGCTGACCTGCACAGCGCCGAACCCCATGAAGCCGCCTTCCTTCGCGGCGTCGGCCGCGGCCTGCGCGACCGAGAGCAGCCATCGGCTGAAGGCACCGGTCTCCTCCGCTGTCGCCTTGGAGGACACGATCTGCATCACCGCCTGCAGCTCGTCCAGGACGAATGGCCCGGCCTGCACACCCTTGCTCGGCTTGAAGCCGCTGAGCGGGTTCTGTTTCTGCTGGGTCATGGATTGAATGTCCAGCGCGATCTCAGCGAGCATCTGCTCGCGGCTCGGCGGATTGGTCGTCGACTTGATCGTCGCCATCGACTCCCTCGCCGTCTCGATGGGACCGCCGGGGTCGGCCAACGAGATCGCCATCCCGGCCACCAACGGCGCCCGCCGGACCCGGACCCATTCCTCTTCACTGAAGTCACTCTTGGTCGTCACGACAGTCCTCCCTCAGCCGATGCACTTCGCCACGCTAGCCCGTTCTCCGCACTCGCGAGTCTTAGGGCCAGAGGTTGGCGCACGACATCGGCCTGCCGACGGGCTGCGTTTGTCCCGTGGCTGTTTGAGTCGCCCCGGTGATTCGCCGTCGGGGCCGCGCCGCAGCCCACGTCAGACTGACGGGGCCTCCCACGCGAAGCCGTCCGGGTCGGTGAAGGGCCCGGCATCGCAGGCGATGACGATCCGGTGCGATCCGGCGCCGTCCGGGGAGACGCCGGCGTCCTTGGCGGCGGCACGGCGGCTGTACAGCGCCAGCTTGACGGGCGACCCGGCGGTCTCGAACTCGACGTACTTGCTGCCGAAGCTCTTCGCCACTGCCATGCCGTGGTCGACGTAGAACTGCTTGCTCGCCTTGACGTCCGCGACGCCCAGCAGCAGCACGACGTCGTCGACCTGACGGGTGGCCGGGCCGGTCTCCTTCTTCGCCGACGTGGCGACCTTCCAGATCGTCCCGTCCGGTGCCTGCACGACGCCGCCGACGCCCCAGAAGCTCTTCTTGACCGGCTTCAGGGTGGTGGCCCCGCCGTCGAGGGCGGTGCTGATGAGGCTGTCGACGGTGCTCGGCTGGGACACCACGAGCGACAGCGCGAACCCGCGGAAGCCGGTCGTCGGCGCCTCCGAGGCGCGGACGCCCACTACGGTGCCCAACCCGAACGCCGCGGCGTAAAAGGCGTTGGCGATCGTGGGGTCGGGCACTTCGAGGGTGATGGATTCGATGGAGGTCATGGCCAGCTCCTTACGTGAGGTGGGTTTTGTCGCACCGTTGGCGGCCTTCACGCCGCGGCCAGCACTCGTCGGTGATGCCGGGGTCGGCGGCCGGTGGCTGCATGACGAGGGACGTGCCGGGCTGGTCCGGACGGCCGACCGTGAGCCAGCGCATCCCGCTGTAGCCGACGTCGTTGCGGACCTCGAAGCCGAGTCGATGGTGATGTCCATGGCGTTCACGCTAGTTGCCGCGCGGACACCCGTGCTTCTCGATTCCTGATCGGTCTGGTCACCTGTTTCGCGACTGATCGTGCCTGTGGGCCCGGCGGGGTGCTGCCGGGCCCAACAGGTTCGTGTCTGTCGTGGTGGTGGGGGTTAGTCGACCGCGTGGATTGCGCTCGTGATGGTGGCCAGGGTGGCTCTGGGTTGGGACTGCATCGGCACATGTGAGGCGGCCGCGTCGCTGATGACCGAGCCGGCTCGACGGGCCATGAACTGCTGGGTCTTCGGCGGGATGGCGTGGTCGTTGGTGGCGACCAGATACCACGACGGGATGGTCTTCCACGCCGGCTCACCGGAGGGCTCGGTGAACGCGGCGACCGAGAACGGCCGCTGCTCGGCCTGCATCAGGTTGGTG
>Ga0075419_10000282_pt1 | contig 30588 bp, 29 predicted proteins | sample SoiMetdeltSBSDD3_FD_76900 | JGI IMG/M metagenome (GOLD analysis project Ga0075419, IMG submission 76900) | Bulk soil microbial communities from a Populus tree surrounding site in Tennessee, USA - Soil MetaG P. deltoides SBSDD3 | ecosystem: Environmental > Terrestrial > Soil > Tree plantation... | reverse complement strand
CACATGTCCAGGACGCGCTGCCAGACTCGCGGTCCTCGCTCAGCCGGGCGTAGATGAGTGCGTCCATAACCGGGACACAACTTGACTGTCGGCTAGCCGACCCAGGCCCACCACACGGCGACGAACAGGCCGGCCGTCCCCGCGAAGTCGGCCAGGGTGCGGTGGTCCTCCAGGGTGTGGACGACCTCGGCGATCGAGATGACGAACACCAGGTCGAAGAACAGCTCGAGCCAGGTCGCGTGCCGCTCGTCCTGGTCGGCGTCGAGAGTCCGCAGCTGTGGCGCTCGCAGCCACCGCCGCCGTGTGGACGTCGCCATCGGGCCTCCGCTTACATGATTACCGGCCACTTGCCCGAACCGAACACCGGCCGCCGGCCCGGCATTCCCCGTCCGCCCGAGGATCCGTGGCCCGGCCCGGGTGGTAGCGTCGTTCCCCGGGGCCCGGAAGGGTCCAGGGAACCCCAAGGGGGTGTCCCGAGGGAATCGGACCGCCCTGGAAGGAGGCCGCTGGTGGGCGGGGAGCCGCTGTGGGCGCCGTCGCCGGAGCGGGTCGAGCGCGCCAACCTGACCCGGTACCTGGGCTGGCTGCGCGACCGGCGAGGGCTGGGGTTCGGGTCCTACGCCGAGCTGTGGCGCTGGTCGGTGGACGACCTGGACGGGTTCTGGACCTCGATCTGGGAGTTCTTCGAGGTCGGCGGGCCGACGCCGAGTCCCGCCCTGGCCGAGCGGCGGATGCCCGGGGCCCGCTGGTTCCCGGGCGCGGCCCTGAACCACGCCGAGCTGTCGCTGCGCCGCCACGACGACCATCCGGCGCTGCTGTACGGCAACGAGGCCGGGGAGCTGGGGACGATCGGCTACGCCGAGCTGGGCCGGCGGGTGGCGGCGGCCGCGGCCGGGCTGCGCCGTCTCGGCGTCGCCAAGGGCGACCGGGTCGTCGCCTACCTGCCCAACGTGCCCGAGACCGTGGTCGCCATGCTCGCCGTGGCCAGCGTCGGCGCCATCTGGTCGAGCTGCGCCCCCGAGTTCGGCGTCTCCAGCGTGGTCGACCGCTTCGCCCAGATCGAGCCCAAGGTGCTGGTGGCGGTCGACGGCTACCGCTACGGCGGCGCCTGGCACGACCGCCGCGACGCTCTGGCCGAGATCCGCCGGCGCCTGCCCACCCTGAAGGCCACCGTCCTGGTCGGCGCGGGCGAGGAGGCCCGTGGGGCGCAGGGAGCCGGGGGTGGCCCTGGGGAGGAGCCGGGCACGGTCGCCTGGGAACGGCTGCTGGAGGACGGCGCCGGGGCCGAGCTGGCCTTCGAGCCGGTCCCCTTCGACCATCCGCTGTGGGTGCTGTACTCCTCGGGCACCACCGGGCTGCCCAAGGCGATCGTCCACGGGCACGGCGGGATCGCCCTCGAGCTGCTGAAGTCGGTCTCGCTGCAGCTGGACCTGGGCCCGGCCGACCGCTTCTTCTGGTTCACCACCACCGGCTGGATGATGTGGAACTTCCTGGTCGGCGGGCTGCTGCTCGGGGCGACGGTGGTGCTCTACGACGGCAGCCCCGGCCACCCCGACGTGGGCGCGCTGTGGCGCTTCGCCGAGCGCAGCGCCATGACCTACTTCGGGACCAGCGCCGCCTTCGTGCTGGCCAGCATGAAGGCCGGGGTCGACCCGGCCCGCGTGGTCGACCTGTCGGCCCTGCACTCGATCGGCTCGACCGGCTCTCCCCTGCCGCCCGAGGGCTTCGCCTGGCTGTACGAGCATGTGGCCCCCGACGTGCTGGTGGGCTCGACCAGCGGCGGCACCGACGTGTGCACCTCGTTCGTGACCTCCTGCCCGCTGCTGCCCGTCTACCCGGGCGAGATCCAGTGCCGCGCCCTGGGGGCCAAGGTCGAGAGCTTCGACGAGCACGGCCGCCCGGTGGTCGGCCGGGTCGGCGAGCTGGTCGTCACCGAGCCGCTGCCCAGCATGCCGCTGTTCCTCTGGAACGACCCCGACGGCGAACACTACCGCGACAGCTACTTCGCGCCCTGGCCGGGGGTCTGGCGCCACGGCGACTGGCTCGAGATCACCGAGCGCGGCACCTGCATCATCAGCGGCCGCTCGGACTCGACCCTCAACCGAGGTGGGGTCCGGATGGGCACGGCCGAGTTCTACCGGGTCGTGGAGGGCCTCGACGAGGTCGTGGACAGCCTGGTCGTGGACGTCAGCGACCCCGGCGGCGAGGGCCGGCTGCTGCTGTTCGTGGTCCTGCGGCCGGGGGCCGAGCTGGACGACGGCCTGCGCGACCGCATCCGGGCCGCGGTCCGGGCCGACCTCAGCCCCCGCCACGTCCCCGACCGCATCGACGCCATCGCCGAGGTCCCGCGGACCCTGTCGGGCAAGAAGCTCGAGGTCCCGGTCAAGCGGGTGCTGACCGGGGTCCCGCTCGAGCAGGCGGTCAGCGTGGGCGCCCTGGCCAACCCCGACGCCATCCACGAGGTCGTCGCCCTGGCCCGCGACCCGGCGTAGCCGCTGGCGGCGCCGCCCGCGGACGGGCGGATTACCGCTTTGCGTGGGATGCTATCTGTGGCCGTCACGAGTGAGCAGGTAACGAACGGCCACTCAGGGTAGTGCGCTCTTGACACGATGGTCTCGGCACGGCGGGTCGTCCCGTGCTGGGCTGTCGTCGACCCGGGCGGAGGCGAGTGCGCGAACCGGATGTGCTGCCAGGTGGCAGCGACGGCAGTTCGGCCTGGTGGGGCCCGCAGGAGCCCCCCAGCCGGCCGTCGTCGCGCGAGCGGCGGGGGCGGCCGCTGGTGGCGGCCCTGCTGTCGTGCCTCGTGCCCGGGGTCGGGCAGCTCTACCTGGGGTACCGGCGCCGGGGCGTCGCCATGCTGGTGGTCACGGTGCTCTGCCTGGCCGTGGGGGTCGGGCTCTGGAGCGAGCCGACCGCGCTCTCGCGCATGCTGCTGCAGCCGCGGTCCCTGCTGGCCCTGCTGGTGGCCGACGCGGGCCTGCTGCTGTTCCGGGTGGTCGCGGTGGTCGACGCCTACCTGCTGGCCAGGCGGGACGGCCGCCAGCGGCCACCGGTGGCGGCCGACTGGCGCCGGGGCGCGGCCGCCGGGCTGGTCGTGGTCGTGGCCTTCACCGCGGCCCCGCACGCGGCCGCCGCCTACTACCAGCTCGAGGCCTATGACCTGCTGACCTCGGTCTTCTCCGGCGAGGACCCGCTGTGGCACGGCCGTCCCGGCGCACGCCACGAGAACGGCAACGGGCTGGTCACGGCCATTCCCGGCCGGGTCACGGTGCTGCTGATCGGCGGCGACGCCGGGCCGGGGCGGCGCGGCCGGCGCACCGACACGATGATCGTGGCCAGCTACGAGGTCGCGACCGGCAAGCTGTTGCTGTTCGGGCTGCCCCGGAACATGGTCCAGGTGCCGCTGCCCGACGGGCCGGCGGCCGACCACTTCGGCGCCTGCCACTGCTTCCCGCGGCTGCTCAACGAGCTGTACGCCTTCGCCGAGGACGAACGGCCCGACCTGTTCCCCAACAGCCGCCGGCCGGGCATCGCCGCCGTCGCCGGGGCGGCCGAGGAGCTGCTCGGGCTGCCCATCGACCACTACGCCCTGGTCGACCTGCTGGGGTTCGTGGACCTGGTCGACGCCCTCGGGGGCGTCACGGTCGACAACCTCAAGCCGTTGCGCGTCGAGATCGACCGCCTTGGTCGCCCTGGCCCCCACCCGGCGTTCGAGCTGCAGCCGGGCCGCCACCGGCTCAACGGCTACAGCGCCCTCGCCTACTCGCGGTCCCGGGAGACGACCAGCGACTACGACCGCATGCAGCGGCAGCGGTGCGTGATCGGCTCACTGGCCAGCCAGGCCGACCCGGCCCAGGTGCTCGCCGCCTTCCCCCGGCTGGTCAAGGTGCTCAAGCGCAGCGTGGCCACCGACATCCCGGCCAGCCGGCTGCCCAGCCTGCTCGAGGCGACCGGCAATCACCCGGTCACGGTGACCACGGTCGGGTTCACGCCGCCGACCTACAACGTCGGCTGGTCATCCGGCTACCCGATCCCGGACGTTCACAAGATCCGCAGCACCGTGCACCGGCTGACCCGCGAGGCAGCCGTGGCCCCCACGACCAGCGCCGATCCCTACGGGCTCGACGGCGCCACGACCACCACCCGGGCGTCGTCCGGCAGCCGCACCAGCTCGGCCAAGCGCAAGCCGGCCTGCACCACGGTCGGCTGACCCGGCCGGCCTGCTCCAGGCGTGGACGGCCACGGCCGGCCGGGCGCCGGCGGCCCCGAGCAGGTGGACGTGGCCGCTCGGGAACAGGGTGCTGGCCCCGGCCCCCCAGGTGGTCCGGCGGCCGGTGGTCCAGATCGTCGGGTCGAGGCACTCCTCGCTGAGGCTGCCCTCGACCACCGTGAGGACCTCGGCGGTCCCCCGGTGCCCGTGGGCGGGGGTGACCAGCCCCGCGGGCCAACCGAACAGCCAGGCCTCGACCTCGGGAGTGACGAGGAGGGGGGCCGACCAGCCGTGCCCGGTGAGGGCTGTGGACAGCGGATCCCGTCGTTTCCCGCGGACGGCTACCCTCCCGGCAAGGGGCCCCATATCGGGCGGGGCGGGCTCGGTCGTGGGCTCGCTCATGGGGTCGTTCGCGAGGCGGATGGTGAGGTCGACCAGGTCGGCCTCCGACCATGCGGTGGGGGCTGGGGGGCCGGTGTCGGCGGGGCGCATGCGGACGTCCTTTGGGTGGACCCCGGCGCCTGCTGGCCGTGCGGCAGCGGGAATGACGCCGGGGGAGAGGGTCGTGGACCGGCCCGGGCGGGCGGCTCGCCTCAGCGGGAGGGCGGAGCCGGGCGCCGGGCCCGGGGACACGCGCACGACCCCTTCAGCCTCGGGGTGAGGCGGGGGTCGCGGCCCTGAGGGGCGTTCCGGTGCGGCATGGCAAGGCCGGAGGGTGCCGTCACGGCCGCCGGCTGTCAAGTCGACAGGCCGGAAGCGGCCGCCTTTATCGGATCGCAACCATCCCGTGCTGCTCCGGTTGCCGGATCGACCTGGTTGAATGGGGCGATTCGGCTATGGTTTGGCCGTCTTTGGTGCCTGCGTCCCCCAGTACGGCCTTCCTGGCACCCGACAAACGCCTGACCCGCCGGGTCACGGGTGGTTGTCGTGCTCTCCCTGGGTCGTACGCGAAAGGAGCTCGACGAGATGAGGACCCGCCTCCGCCGCCTCGGAGCGGCATCGGCTATCGGCCTTGGAGCGCTGCTCCTGGCTACGGTGCTGGCCTCTCCCGCCCTTGCCTGGCACTCCAGCGTCGACGTCACGTCCGAATGTCTCGACGACGGCCAGATCCAAGTCAGCTACACCGTGACGGCCTGGGAAGCGGACCACGACGCGGACGTCAAGGTCTTCTACGAGCTCGACGGCGAGAAGACCGCTCTGCCTTCTGGCGAGTTCAACGCCGAGCAGAGCTCGTTCTCGGGCGACTTCGTCCTGCCCGCCGGGACCCATGGGACGGTGACCGTCACCGCGGTCGCCTTCTGGAAGGATGACGGGCAGTCGGAGAACTCGGGCAGCACCAAGCTTCCCTACAAGTGCGAGATGCCGACAACGAGCACGGCGCCGCCCACCACCGCGCCGCCCACCACCACGCCGCCCACGACGGCACCTCCGACCACCGCGCCGCCCACCACCACGCCGCCCTCGTCCAGCGTCTCTCCGACCACCTCGCTGGAGACGACCACCTCCGGCTCGGCCGCCGGTGTCACCAGCACCACCTCGGGTGGCGGCCAGCTGCCCTTCACGGGCAACAGCTCCGGGCCGATGCTGCTGGCCGGGATCGTGCTGGTCGGCGGCGGGAGCCTGTTCCTCCTGATCAGCCGGGCCAGGGACGGGCACGCGACCAAGTAGGGCTTCCCTGACGAAGGGCCCCCAAGGACGGGGGCCCTTCGCATGTCCGGAGCTCGAGTGCGGATCCGCCCTCGGCTGCCCAGCCTCCAGACCCGCCCTCAGCGGTCGGCGCGCTCCTTACAGGCCGTCGGCGAACTGGCGGAACGAGGGGCCGAGGTCGGGCATGGAGCGCCAGATCAGGGGCAGGATGGGGCCGGTGAGCGAGCTCGCCGGGGAGCTGCCGATCAGCCGGCCCGCCGTGTCGCGGCACCTGCGCCTGCTCAAGCAGGCGGGGCTGGTGGCCCATCGGGCCGAAGGCACGCGCCGGCTCTACCGGCTGGATGACGAGGGCATCGCCGCGGTGCGCGAGTGCCTGGAGCACGTCTGGGGGGAGGCGGCGGCCCGGTTCCGCCTCGCGGCCGAGAACACCAGCGAGCGGACGGGACCGGGGGCGCCGTGACCGAGCCGATCGAGCTCGAGTTCGAGGTCGCGTCGACACGGTGGGCGTGGTCGTCCGTAGGGCCGGGCCGGGGTCCAACCCGTCAGGTGCGGGTGGCCAGGACCTCGACGGCGTCGACCAGCTGGTAGGCGTAGCCCTGTTCGGCGAGGAACCGCTGGCGACGTTGGGCGTAGTCGGTGTCGTTGGTGTCGCGGCTGACCACGGTGTAGAAACGGGCGCGACCGCCGTCGGCCTTGGGGCGGAGGATGCGGCCGAGGCGCTGGGCCTCCTCCTGGCGGCTGCCGAAGGTGCCCGAGACCTGGACGGCGACGTTGGCCTCGGGCAGGTCGATGGAGAAGTTGGCCACCTTGGAGACGACCAGGCGGCCGAGCCGGCCGGCGCGGAACGCGGCGAACAGCTCCTCGCGCTCCTTCACGGGGGTGCCGCCGGTGATGACCGGGGCCTGGAGCAGCTCGCCCAGGGTCCGGAGCTGGTCGAGGTACTGGCCGATGACCAGCACCCGGTCGGCGCGGTGGGCCTCGGCAAGGCTGGCCACCACCGGGAGCTTGGAGCGGGCGGTGGCGGCCCGGCGGTAGCGCTCCTCGGGCGCGGCCAGGGCGTAGTCCATCCGCTCCTCGTCGGTCAGGTCGACCCGGACCTCGACGCAGTCGGCGGCCGCCACCCAGCCCTGGGCCTCCAGGTCACGCCAGGGCGCGTCGTAGCGCTTGGGGCCGATCAGGCTGAACACGTCGGCCTCGCGGCCGTCCTCGCGGAGCAGGGTGGCGGTCAGCCCGAGGCGCCGCCTGGCCTGGATCTCGGCCGTCATGCGGAACACCGGGGCCGGCAGCAGGTGGACCTCGTCGTAGACGATCAGCCCCCAGTCCTCGCGCCCGAGCAGGTCCAGGTGCGCGTGGCGGCCGCCGCGCCTGGTGATCAGGACCTGGTAGGTGGCGATGGTGACCGGGGCGACCTCCTTGCGTGCCCCCGAGTACTCCCCCACCTGGGCCGGCTGGAGGTCGGTGCGGGCCAGCAGCTCCTCGCGCCACTGGCGCGCGGCCAGGGTCGAGGTGACCAGGATGAGCGTCCGGGCGCCGACCGCGGCCATGGCCCCGAGGCCGACCAGGGTCTTGCCGGCCCCGCAGGGCAGCACGATCACCCCCGACCCGGCGGCGGCGAAGGCGGCGACCGACTCGCGCTGGTAGCGGCGCAGCTCGAACCGCTCGCCGGTGCCGGCGTGGGCGGCCTGCAGCCCGATCGGCAGCGGCGCCCCCTCGACGTACCCGGCCTGGTCGTCGGCCGGCCAGCCGAGGGCGAGCAGGGCCTGCTTGAGCCGGCCGCGCTCGGCCAGCGGCACCGCCACCCGGTCGGGGCCCGGGCGTTCGCCCAGGTGCGGGGCGACCTTGCGGCTGCGCACGACCTCCTCGAGCACGGCCGGGTCGGAGGAGGTCAGGACCAGGCCGTCGGCGCCGGCCCGCAGGACCAGGCGGCCGTAGCGGCCCATGGTCTCGACCAGGTCGCTGAGCAGGCCCGGCGGCACCGGGTAGCGGGAGTGCTCGCGCAGGGCGTCGGTGACCTGCGCCGGGGTCAGCCCGGCGGCCCTGGCGTTCCACAGGGCTAGGGAGGTCAGCCGGTAGGTGTGGACGTGCTCCGGGCTCTTCTCCAGCTCGGCGAAGGGCGCGATGGCCGCCCTGGCCGCGTCGGCCCGGGGGTGGTCGACCTCGAGCAGCACGCTGCGGTCGCTCTGGACGATGAGGGCGCCGTCAGCCACGCGCCGCCCTCTGGTCGGAGCCGGTGGCCGGGACGGGCCGGCCGCGCAGGCGGGCGACCGCGGCCGCCGGGTCCAGCGGTGGCCGCCGGTCGGCGGCGTGGCCGTTGGCGGCGGCCGCCGCCCGGCCGAGGCGGTCGGGGGCGACCCGCTGCACGTGGCGCACGGGGCGCGAGCCCTCGGGGCGCGGGCTGCCGTCCGGCTCCTCGGCCAGCGGGGCCTCCCCCGCCTTGCGCAGGGCGGCCAGCAGCTCGCGCTGGCTGCGGCCGGTGACGGCCACGCCGGGGGCGAGCTCGCGCAGGCCCAGCCGCCTCCCGGCGGCCGAGCGGACCGCGCCGGCGACCATGGCCGGGTCGCCGCGGAGGTAGGTGGTGGTCCCGCCCACCCGCAGGCGGCCGTGGCGGCGGGCGACGTCGGCGACCAGGTACTCGAGGGCCTGGGGCAGCGGGGTCGAGGAGTGCCGGCGCAGGAACTCCAGCACCTCGTCGGCCGTGCCGCCCTCGTCGAAGGCCCGGCGGAGGCTGGCGTCGGAGATGCGCCAGGTGCCCGACCCGGCCGCCTCGCGGTCGGCCAGGCCGGCCAGCCGGGTCTCGACCCTCGGGGCCAGCCCGCCCGGCGCGACCACGGTCAGGTCGCCGGCCAGCAGGAACCGGTCGGGCCCGTCGGGCACGGCCGCGGCGGCCAGCCCAGCCAGGTCCGTCGGCCCGGCCCCGGCGAGCACCGCCGCGGCGGCCAGCCCGGCCTGGGCCCGATCGCCCTCGACCACGGCGACTCCGAGGAAGGCGGCCGCGTCCAGGACCGCCCGAACGGTCGACTCCAGCTCATCCGGGCCCCCGCCGGCCGGGTCCGGCCACACCATCGGCTGCCGCCAGGCGAGCAGCCGGGCCAGGCCCGCGACCCCGACGGCGGCGTGCGGCAACCTGACCTCCCGGAGGGAGGCCCCCCGGAGGGGGAGCGTCGCCGAACCCAGCGTGGGGTGTTCCGGGTTGTCCACACCCCCGTCGGTGGGAGGGGAGGGGTCGACGAGGACCTGGAGCTGCGCGCGGCGACGGGTCGCCGCGGCGGCGAGGCGTCGGCCGGCCAGGGGACGGGCGCGGTCGGGGGTGGCATCCCTGGAGGCGGCCTCGCGGCGGGCGGCGCCGGCCCGGCGAGTGAGGTGGCGGGCGACCAGGTGGTCCTCGACGGCCAGGTGGGCCGACCACCAGGCGGCGACGAGGTCGGCCCAGCGGCGGGACCGGGAGGCGGACAGCCAGGCGTCGGCCTCGGGGCGCAGGCCGAGGGAGCGTTGGCCGAACGGGCCGCCGACGGCCATGACGCCGGACTCGACCAGCAGGTCGACCAGGAGGGCGAGCTCCTCGTCGGCCAGGTCGAGATCGCGGGCCAGGCGGCCCAGGTCGCGGACGGCCACCGTGCCGGCGCGGACCAGGGCCAGCGGCTCCCGGTCGAGCCGGGCGCAGACGCCCTCGGCGGCGACCACGGCCCGGGTCGCGGCGGCGACGGCCCGGGCCGGACCGTCGGGCAGCGGGTCGAGGAGCTGGACGGGCGGCGGCTCCGGCCAATCCGGGAACACCAGGCCGCCCCGCAGGCCCAGGGCGGCCTCCCGCGGCACCACCAGCTGGCTGTAGGTGACCGGCAGCAGCAGGCCGTGTGCCAGCAGCCAGCTGGCCGGCTCGGCGTCCGGGTAGCCGGCGAAGCGGCCGTAGCCGACCCCCATGACGGTGATCGGCCCGTTCGCGGCCAGGGCCTCGTCGAGCAGCCGCCGCGCGTCCGGGTCGGCCCCGGCCGCGGCGCGGTTCACCACCTCCGGGTCGGCCAGGGCCGCGCTCACCGCCCGGGCCAGGGCCGCCTTGCCGGTCCCGGGCGGCCGGGGGACGCCTAGGTTGGCCAGGATGCGCTCGAGCCGCTCGGCGCTCACCCCGACCTTGGCCAGCTCGGCCACGGGCGGGCCGAGGCGGCCCGGCCGGCCGAACGGCGCCCCAAGGCCGGGCGGCCCCGAGATGGTCCCCTCGGGGTCGGGGAGGGCGATGCCGAGCTCGGCCAGGGCGGCCAGGCCGGCCTCCAGGCGCTCCGGGTCGAGCCGGGGCCCGGCGGCCGCGGTCAGGTCGGCCATGGTCGCCGGCAGGCCCAGCACCGCGAGCAGCTCGGCCAGGCGCAGGGTGCCCAGGTCGAGGGTGCGCAAGGCGGCGGCCAGCGACGCCGGGGTGCCCGCCCGGCCGGCCAGCTCTGGGAACGACGCCGGAGCCGGCGGGCTCAGAAGGTCGGGCCGGCGCTCCAGCAGGCGGCGCAGCGCGGCGTCGGAGAGGCCGGAAAGAGCGGCCGCGTAACCCGGCAGCAGTCCTCCTCGGGATAAGGATCGGGGACAGTCGGCTCGCCGCCAAGGAGGCGAGCCCGAACCACCCAGGGTAGCGGTTTCCAGCACCGTGGTCATGCGCCCGACCCTGTGGATAGCGGCGAGCGCCACATCTCGCCGTGGGCTACCCTCCCGGCCGGGGCCCCATCCACCGACGGACGGATTGCAGGCTGCCCACCCGTTCCCGATCGCGTTCCTGGGCTAGGAACGGGTGGCCAGGCGGCTGACGAGGTCGCGTTCGTCGGGGGTGAACCAGGGGGGGGTGCCGGCGGCGGCGTTCTCGGTCATGCGGCCGGGGCGGGAGGTGGCCGGGATCGAGAGGCTGCAGCGCGGGTCGGACAGGCCCCATTTGAGCAGGGCCTGGGGCCAGGTGGTGACGCCGAACGGCTCGAGGGGGGCCAGGTCGGCCGGGGACGGCCAGCGGCGCAGGACCGAGCCGCGGCCGAAGGGGCGCATCAGCATCACGCCCAGGCCCAGGTCCCCGGCCAGCGGGAGCACGGCCCGTTCGACGTCGCGTTCCAGGGGGTTGTAGGGGACCTGCACGAACCCGATGCGGCCGGTGCGCATCACCGTCATCAGCTCGCCGAAGGCGGCCGCGTCGTAGTGGGTGGCCCCGACGACGTCGACCAGGCCCTCGTCGCGGAGCCGGCTCAGCCGCTCCAGGCGGGCCGGCCAGGCGACCAGGTTGTGGATCTGGTACAGCTCGACCCGGCCGTGAGCGAAGTGCAGCGAGGCCTGGATCTGCCGCTCGGCCTGGTCGTCGTCGGAGGTCCAGACCTTGGTGGCGACGATGGCCTCGGACCGCCGCCCGTCGAGGGCCAGGCCGAGGACCCGCTCGGCCTCGCCGTACATGGGCGAGGAGTCGAACAGGTTGGCCCCGGCGTCCAGCGCCTCCTCCACGATCCGGCGGCTGGTCGCCTCGGCCGCCCGGCCGCGCACGTCGAAGGTGCGCGAGGTCCCCATGCCGACCACCGGCGCCTCGAAGCCGTTCGGTCCGAGCGTCCGCCGCTCCATCTGCCCCCCTCGCCGCTCGTCCGTCCGGAAGCGGACAAGCCTACCGCGACCCGCCGGGTTAGCCCATTCGGACGCGGCGGCGGAAGGCGAGGGCGGTGAGGGCGAAGGTCAGGCAGCTGAACAGGGCGGCGGCCAGGAACCCTTTGGCGATGACCGTGCCGTTGATGCCGAACAGGAAGCTGCGGGCCGCCTCGACCACGTAGGTCATGGGGTTGAGGCTCACCGCCTTCTCGAACCAGCCGGTCATCAGCTGCCGGGGCAGGGCGCTCGGGGTCAGGAACAGCAGCGGGAAGAAGATGATGAAGGTCGACTGGGTGGCCCGGACCGAGCCGGTGGCCAGGGCCACGGCGATGCTGACCGAGGCGAATCCGATGCCGAACAGCAGCGTCAGCGCGAGCAGCCCCAGCGACCCGATCACCGGGTTGCTGTCGAACCGGACCCCGATCAAGAACCCGAACACCAGCAGGACCAGGCTGTAGCCCAGCACGGCGAACATCTCGCCGAACAGGTTGCCGACCACCAGCGACGACCGGTGGGCCGGGGTGAGCGACAGCTTGTCCCAGTAGCCGCCGGCGATGTCCAGGACCAGGGCGTTGCCACCCGAGGTGCTGGCCGCGGCGAACAGGATCGAGATCGGCAGCTGGAAGGCGGCGTAGTCGCTGATCCCGAGCTGCTGCTCGGCCACCTTGCCGAGGGCGCCGATCTGCACCACGAAGAAGAACACCGGGATGATCAGGGCGAAGATGAACAGCTCGGGCTCGCGCAGGATGCCCCGGATGGCCCGGCCGGTGATGGCCACGACGTCGGAGATGAGCCCGGCCGGGGCGGCCAGGGTCTGCGGCTCGCCGGCGGGGACGCGCCCGTCGGCACTGCCGATCCCGGGGGCGGCGGCGCTCACGATGCCCTCCTTCCGGACCCGGCGGGCTCGGGCTCGCGCTGGCCGTCCCCGCCCTGGCCGTCCTCGTGGGCGGCGGCCATGCGGCCGCCGGTGGCGGCCAGGAACACGTCGTCCAGGGTGGGCCGCGACACGCTGACCGCCCCGAACCGGACCCCGGCCCTGTCCAGGCCGCGGATCAGCACGGCGATATTCTGCGGCCCGTCGGGCACGAACAGGGTGTAGCCGTCCCTGGTCCCGCGCAGCTCGCCCTGGGGCAGCTCGCCCGAGGCCTGGAGCTCGGTGATGGCCTCCCGGGCGGCCCCGGTCTCGCGCTCCTCGACGGCCAGGTCGATCACGTCGGCGCCGATCTCGGCCTTGAGGGCCGCCGGGGTGCCCTGGCGCACGATCCGGCCGTGGTCGATGATCGCCACCCGGTCGGCCAGCTCGTCGGCCTCCTCCAGGTACTGGGTGGTCAGGAAGATAGTGGCCCCGAACCGCTCGCGCAGCTCGCGGATCCGGTCCCAGATCAGGGCCCGCGACAGCGGGTCCAGCCCGGTGGTGGGCTCGTCCAGGAACAGCACCCGCGGCCGGTGCAGCAGGGCCGAGGCCAGGTCCAGGCGGCGCTTCATGCCCCCGGAGAAGGTCTGGATGCGCCGGTCGATGGCGTCGGTCAGGCCGACCAGCTCGGTCACCTCGACGACCTGGTCGCCGAGGACCTTGCCCTTCAGGCCGTACAGCTTGCCCTGGAGGGTGAGCAGCTCGCGGCCGGTCTGCTTGGGATCGAGGCCGGCCTCCTGGAGGGCGACCCCGATGAGGCGCCGCACCGTGGTCGGCTCCCTGGTGACGTCGTGGCCCAGGACGTGCCCGGACCCGCTGGTCGGCTGGAGCAGGGTGGTCAGGATGCGGACGATGGTCGACTTGCCGGCCCCGTTGGGGCCGAGGAACCCGTAGATCTCGCCCTCGGCGACCTCGAGGCTGACACCGCGGACGGCCTCGACCTCGCCGAAGCGGCGGACCAGGTCTGCTGCTTGAATTGCGGACATGCTGCCGAGTTTAGGGGAAGCCCCCGACATTGCCACCCGGTTACCGACGCCCCTGGCGAGACCGGGTCAGGCCCGCGCCCGCACGGTGTTGTCGAGCTGGCCGAGGCCGTCGATCTCGACCCGCATCCGGTCGCCGGGGCTCAGGAACCGGGGCGGGTCGGCGGCCATGCCGACCCCGGACGGGGTGCCGGTGACCAGCAGGTCGCCCGGTTCCAGGGTGAGGGTGCGGCTGATGAAGCCGATCAGCTCGGCCACCCCGAACACCATCTGGCCGGTGTTGGAGTCCTGGCGCAGCTCGTCGTTGACCAGGCAGCGGATGCCGAGGGCCTGCGGGTCGGGCACCTCGTCGGCCGTGACCAGCCAGGGGCCGAGGGGCAGGAAGGTGTCGATCGCCTTGCCGAGCAGCCACTGGCCGGAGCGGAACTGGAGCGACCGCGCCGAGACGTCGTTGGCGCAGGCGTAGCCGGCGACGTGGTCGAGGGCGTCGGCCACGCGCACCGCGCTGGCCCGCCGGCCGATGACCACGGCCAGCTCGGCCTCGTAGTCGATCTGCTCGGCCTCGGGCGGCACCACCACGTCGGCCCCGGGGCCGACCACCGAGTTGGCGAACTTGGAGAACAGCACCGGCTCGGTGGGGATGGCCTGGCCGGTCTCCTTGGCATGGTCGCGGTAGTTGAGGCCGACGCAGACGATCTTGCCCGGCCGGGGCACCGGGGCCAGCGGCCGCACCTCGGCCAGCGGGCGCGGGGCCCCGGTGGCCACGCCCTGGGTGCCGAAGGTCAGCCAGTCGACCAGCGACGGCCCCATGGGCACGACCCGGTCGTCCTCGACGCGCCCGAATCCTCCCTTGAACGAGACCAGCCGCACGGCATCCTCCTGCTGGGTCGACGGCCGGCGTCAGCCGGCCGGTTGCGAGGCCGCCGGAGCCCGCCAGGCGGGCTCGGGGCCGGCGAAGGCGGGCGCGACCTCCCTGGCCACCCGCTCCAGGTTCTGGCAGGCGGCCTCGTGGCTGGTGCCCGGCGGGCGGCTCCACAGGGCGACGTGGGTGAAGGGGAGCTGCTCCTGGAACTCGGCCAGGGCGGCCACCACCCCCTCGGCGGTGTCGCAGAACACGGCCGAGCGCCTGAGGCGGCCCGGGTCGATCGGCTCGGGGCGGGGCCGGTCGCGGTCGGTGCCCCAGTCGCCGTAGCGGTCGAGCTGGTAGGCGATGGCCGGGGCCAGCTCGGTCGCCCAGGTGCGCTCCGGGTCGTCGCTGACCCGCAGGTGGACGCCGACCACGACCGGGAAGCCGTCGGCCGGCCGGCCGGCCCGCTCCAGGGCCTCGGCCAGCACCGGCCAGGCCTCGGCCGTCTTCTGCCAGCGGAAGTGGGCCAGGGCGAACCAGCCGTCGGCCAGCCTGGCCACCCGGTCAAGGGCCTTGGGGGCGGTGCCGCCCAGGTACAGGGGCGGGCCGCCGGCCTGGGGCGAGCGCGGGCCCACGGGCAGCTCGCCGCCGCCGGGCCCGTCGGCCGCCACCCCCTCGGCCAGGGCGCGGCGCAGGACGCCCAGCTTCTCCTCCAGCAGCCGGCCCCGGCTGGACCGGTCGACCCCGAAGGCGTCGAACTCGCGCTCCACGTAGCCGCCGCCGAAGGCCAGCACCAGCCGGCCCCCGGCCAGCAGGTCGACCACCCCGGCCTGCTCGGCCACCTCCCGGGGCCGGTACAGGGGCAGCAGCAGCACGCCCGTGCCCAGCCGGACCCGTGTGGTCCTGGCGGCCACGGCGGCCAGGTAGGGGAGCTGCTGGGAGAGGTGGCCGTCCTCGACGGCGTGGTGCTCGCTGCCCCAGACGGCGGTCAGCCCGAGCTGGTCGGCCAGGACCGCCTCCTCGAGGCGCTCGGCGTAGAAGCGCGGGTCGGGCTGGCGCCCATGGCCGGGGCGCAGCTCGGTCCAGGTCCCGAAGGTGGCTGGGCGTGGCATGGTCAAGACCCTACCCCAAACCGCGCCCCGTCCAGGCCGGCTCCCCAGGAGCCGGCCAAACCGCCGGGCCCGCCCGGACGAACGACCAGTGAGCCGACGACACCGAGCGAGGGGCGAGGGTGGCACTGACCTGGGCGAGGCGCGACCCTCCGCGGCCGGCGGCCGAGGTCACGCCGGCGTCCCCACCCGGCGGCGACCCCCTGGAGGGGCTGCTGGGCCGGGTCGCCGGCGGCGACGAGCCGGCCTTCGCCGAGCTCTACCGGCGGGTCGCTCCGGCGGTGTTCGGGCTGGTCACCAAGGTGGTCCGCAACCCGGCGCAGGCGGAGGAGGTGACCCAGGAGGTGTTCGTCGAGCTGTGGCGGACGGCGTCGCGGTTCGACCCGGCGCGGGGCACGGCCAGGTCCTGGATCATGACCTGCGCCCACCGCCGGGCCGTCGACCGCGTCCGCTCGGCCGAGCGCACGGCCAGGCGCGACGACCTGGCCGGCCGGCGCGACCAGGGCCGCCCCTACGACGAGGTGGTCGAGCAGGTCGAGACCAGCCTGGAGCGCGAGCACGTCCGCCGGGGCCTGGACGTCCTCACCGACCTCCAGCGGGAGACGGTGGTGCTCGCCTACTACGGCGGCTACACCCACCGGGAGATCGCCGAGCTGCTCGGGGTGCCGTCGGGGACGGTCAAGACCCGGCTGCGCGACGGACTGATCCGGCTCCGGGACCACCTGGGGGTGAGCGCGTGAGCGCCGAGCCGCACACCCTGACCGGCGCCTACGCCGCGGACGCGCTCCCGGGCGGCGAGCGGGCGGCCTTCGAGCGGCACCTGGAGGCCTGCCCCGCCTGCGCCCGGGAGGTGCGCGAGCTCCGGGCGACCCTGGCCCGGCTCGGCTCGGCCGCGGCCGCCGACCCGCCGGCGGCCCTGTGGGACCGGGTGCGGGCCGAGGCCGGGGCCACCCGCCAGCTGCCGCCGCTGGCCGGGCGGGACAGCCGGCATCGCCGCCCGGGTCGCGGTGCCACCACGGCCGCCCGGCGGTCCGGCCGGCGCCCGGGCCCGGCGCTGCTCGCCGCGGCCGCGGCGCTGCTGGTGGCCCTGGTCTCGCTGGCCGTGCTCAACCTCGGCCCGGCGGGCCGGTCGGGCGGCCCGGCGCGGCCCGGGGACCTGGTCGCGGCCGTGCTGGCCGCCCCCGACGCCCGCCGGGTGGCCGCCCTGCCCGGCGGCACCGGCCGGGCCGCGGTGGTCGTCTCGCGCCGACGGGGGCAGGCGGTGTTCGAGGCCAGCGGGCTGGCGCCGGCCCCGGCCGGCCGGACCTACCAGCTGTGGGTGGTCGGCCGGGCCGGCCCGCGCCCGGCCGGGCTGGTCGAGGCCGGCGCCGGGGGGCGGGTGACCAGGCTGCTGGAGGGTCGGGTGACCGGGACCGAGCAGGTGGCCATGACCGTGGAACGCCGGGGCGGGGCGGCCAGGCCCACCTCGGAGCCGGTGGCGGTCGTCGACCTGCGGGCCTGAGCCCGTCCGCTCAGCCTCTCTGGAGCTTGCGCAGGATCTCCCGCTGGGCGGCCGGGTCGGGGTCGGGGAACTGGGCGGCCAGCCGGACCAGGAAGGCGTCGACCTGGTTGGTGGCGTAGCCGCGGGGTCCCAGCGGGAAGCGCTGGCGCAGCACGTCCCACCGGGTCAGGGTCTCGCCGTCGCGCCCGGCCAGGGCCCGCGCCGCCTTGGCCAGGAACAGGTCGACGTGCGAGGGCAGGTAGCCGGGAGCGCCCCGCTCGAAGGTCCGGCTCTCCACCTCCGACGGGGTCAGTGGCCGGGACGCCGTGGCCACCGGCGCCCGCGGGACCGACGGGTCCGGCGGGGGCGGAGCCGGCGCCGGGGCCGGGGCCGCCGACGGCGGCGGGAAGAACTCCTCGTCCGACGCGACCGGGGCCGGCTCCGGGGCCGGAGGCGCCGGAGGTGGGGAGGTGGCCGGGACGACGCGGCCCGCCGGCGGAGGCGCCTTGGCGACGGGCGGGAAGTCGGGCTCGGATGGTGGCTGGCCCGGGGTGGCGGCCGGGAACGGGGCCTGGCGGGCCGGGGCGGGCAGCGCCGAGGCCGGGCGGAAGGGCTCGCGGGCGGCCCGTTCCAGCTCGGCCACGACCTCGTCGAGGAACTTGTCGACCTCGTCCATCTCGTAGCCGCCCAGGGCCGGCTGGAACCGGGCCTCCTCGACCTGCTCGGCGGTCAGGGCAGGCCGGTCGTCCGGGCCGTCGGTGCCGGGGCCGCTGCGCAGCCGGTCCAGGTCGGCGGCTGCCCGTTCCAGCAGCCGCCGCACCTCCCGCCGCCGGTAGCCGCGCATGACCCTGGTGAAGGTCCGCGTCCGGACCTCCTCGGGCGCGAGCCGGCCTTCGGTCATGGCGCCAGTAACCCTATGACGTTGGCGGTCATGGCGACCAGCAGCGTGCTCCTTGACCCGGCGGCTTGGCAAACGGGAACTGTACCGCCGCGGCGGCCGGCGATGTCGGGCCCTTGACATGAGTGAGCGCCCACTCATAGGCTGCCCCCGATGACTGAGCACTCACTCACCTCATCCCCGGCCTCGCGCACCCGGGCCCAGCTGGTCGACGCCGCCGAGCGCGTCCTGCGCTCCAAGGGCCTGGCCAGGGCGACCACCAAGGAGATCGCCAGGGAGGCCGGCTGCGCCGAGGGCACCCTGTACCTGCACTTCGCCGACAAGCTCGACCTGGTCCGAGCCGTCCACGAGAAGCTCCTTCCCGCCTTCGTCGAGGTGGTGCGGCACCTGCCCGGCCGGGCCGGGACCAGGACGGTGGAGGCCAACCTGACCGAGCTGGCCCGCAGCGCCCTGCGGCTCTACCGGGACATGCTGCCCGTCGGCTCCTCGCTGTTCGCCGACCCCGAGCTGCTGCGGCGGTTCCGGTCGCGCCTGGCCGAGCAGGGCGCCGGGCCGCACCGGGCCTGGGAACCGGTGGTCGCCTACCTGCGGGCCGAGCAGGCCCTCGGCCGGGTCGCGGCCGCCGCCGACCCGTCGGCGGCCGCGCTGCTGCTGCTCGGCGCCTGCGAGCAGCTGATGTTCGTCGAGCTGATGACCGGGCCGGAGACGCTCCCCTTCCGCGACCGCCCCGACCCGGCGGCCGAGCTGGTGGCGACCCTGCTGACCGGCCTCTCCCCCACCGACCCGTCCGACCCGACCGACACGGAGCGACGCCCATGAGCAGCCCGACCGCGACCGCCGAGCCCGGACGGGCCCCGGGCGGCGCCGATCCCCGCCGCTGGGTCGCCCTGGCGGTCGTGCTGACCGCCGGCTTCATGCAGCTGGTCGACATCAGCATCGTCAACGTGGCCATCCCCTCGATCCAGCGCGACCTGGACGCCACCTACTCCCAGATCCAGTGGATCCTGGCCGGCTACCAGCTCGCCTTCGCGGTCATGCTCATCACCGGCGGGCGCCTCGGCGACATCTACGGGCGCAAGCGCATGTTCATGACCGGCATGGCCGGGTTCACCCTGGCCTCGGCCCTGTGCGGGCTGGCCCAGAACCCGGGCATGCTGATCGGCTCGCGCATCCTCCAAGGGCTGATGGGGGCGATCATGTTCCCCCAGATCCTCTCGGTCATCCAGGTCACCTTCCCGCCCCGGGAGCGGGCCACCGCCTTCGGGATGTTCGGGGCCACCATCGGCCTGGCCACCATCACCGGCCCGCTGGTCGGCGGGCTGCTGATCGAGGCCGACCTGTTCGGCCTCGAGTGGCGCCCCATCTTCCTGGTCAACGTGCCGATCGGGATCGCCGCCCTGGCCTTGGCGACCCGGTTCCTCGAAGAGTCCAAGGCCCCCAGGGCGCTGCGGCCCGACCCGGTCGGCGTGGCCATCGTCACCACCGGGCTGCTGCTGCTCGTCTACCCGCTGGTCCAGGGCCGCGACCTGGACTGGCCGCTGTGGACGTTCCTGTCGATGGCCGCGGCCGTGCCCGTCCTGGTCGGCTTCGGCGTCTACGAGCGCTACAAGAAGGCCCACGACGGGTCGCCGCTGGTCGACATGGACCTGTTCCGCCAGCGCTCGTTCGTGCCCGGGCTGCTGGTGGCCGGCATCTTCTTCATGGGCATCCCGGCGTTCTTCCTCACCTTCTCGCTGTGGCTCCAGATCGGCCTCGGGTTCAGCGCCCTGCACGCCGGCCTGACCGGGGCCCCGTTCGCCGTCGGGTCGGCCGTGGCCTCGGCGGCCTCGGTCCGGCTGGCCCCCCGCCTGGGCCGGCGCATCCTCAGCGCCGGCGCGCTGCTGATGATCGCCGGGATGGTCGGGCTCATCTGGACGGTCGACCGCTACGACGGCGCCGTCAACTCCTGGCAGCTGCTGCCGGCCCTGCTGGTCTGCGGCCTGGGGCTCGGCTGCGTGATCGCCCCGCTGGTCACCGTGGTCCTGGCCGGCATCAGGGGCCAGGACGCCGGCGCCGCCTCCGGTGTCCTCACCACCGTCCAGCAGGTCGGGGGGGCCGTCGGGGTGGCCCTCATCGGGGTGATCTTCTTTGGGCTGCTGGGCAGCCAGGCCGCCGGCGTGGCCGACGACCTCATCCCCGGCCTGCGGGCCGGCCTCCAGGGCGCCGGTGTCCCGGCGGCGGTCACCCAGCAGGTGGCGGCCGGCTTTCGGACCTGCTTCGAGGACCGGGCCAACGCCAAGGACCCCTCGGCCGTCCCGGCCAGCTGCGCCCGGGCCCAGGCTCAGGCCCAGGGACAGCCGCAGGTCGGCCAGGTCGTCGCCGCCACCGCCGACGCCGCCCGCCGCCAGGACTTCTCCCAGGCGTTCCAGCGCACCCTGCTGTTCGAGGTCGCGGTGTTCGGGGCCAGCTTCCTGCTGATGTTCCTGCTCCCGGCCGCGCGCGGGGAGCCGAGAGGCGAACACGCCGAGGCCCCGGCGGCCGTCTAGGGCGCCGGCCCGTCAGACCCGGTCGAGGCGGGCCAGGCCGTCGTCGCTCAGGCGCAGGCTGGCCGCGGCCAGGCTGTCGGCGATGGTCTCGGGGCGGCTGGACCCGGGGATGGGGATGACCACCGGGGCCTTGGCCAGCTCCCAGGCCAGGGCGACCTGCTGGGGGGAGACGCCGTGGGCCTCGGCGACCTCGGCGAAGGCGCGGTGGCGGCCGCCCAGGTCGCGGCCCCGGCCGATCCCGCCCAGCGGGCTCCAGGGCAGGAAGGCGATCCGCCGGCCGGCGCAGAAGGCCAGCTCGCCCTCGGAGCGGCGGAAGCGGGGCGAGAACTCGTTCTGGACGCTGGCCACGTCCACCAGTTCGCGGGCCTGGTTGATCTGGTCGACGCTGACGTTGGAGAGGCCGACCAGCCGGACCTTGCCGGCCGCCCGCAGGTCGGCCAGGGCCCCCACCGACTCGGCGAACGGCACCTTGGGGTCGGGCCGGTGGAACTGGTAGAGGCCGATGGCCTCGACCCCGAGGGCGCGCAGGCTGGCCTCGCAGGCCTGACGCAGGTACTCGGGCCGCCCGTCCAGGCCCCACTCGCGGCCAGGCCGGGTGTGGCCGCCCTTGGTGGCCACCAGCACCCGGTCGCGGTCGCCCGGCCACGCGGCCAGGGCCTTGGCCACCAGGCGCTCGCCGTGACCCATCTCGGACCCGTCCCGGCAGTAGGCGTCGGCGGTGTCGATCAGGGTCACGCCACCGTCGAGGGCGGCGTGGATGGTCCGGATCGACTGGGCCTCGTCGGGCCGGCCGGCCAGCGACATCGGCATCTCGCCGAGCCCGATGGCGCCGACCTGGAGCCCGCCGAGGCGGCGGGTGGGCATGGTGGTCACCGGTGGGTCGCTCCCTCGTGGCCGCGGTGCTCGGGCTGCTCGAGCTGGAAGGTGGAGTGCTCGATGTCGAAGTGGCCGGCCAGGCAGGCGCCCAGCCCGTCCAGGACCTTGCCGGCGTCGGCGTCGCGCTCCAGGACCACGTGGACCGAGAGCACGGGCAGGCCGCTGGTGATGGTCCAGGCGTGCAGGTCGTGCACGTCGGTCACGCCCGGGGTCTCGACCAGGTGCCGGCGTACCTCGTCCAGGTCGATCCCCTTGGGGGCGGCCTCGAGCAGCACGTCCACCGCCTCGCGGAGCAGCCGCCAGGTCCGGGGCAGGATCAGCACGGCGATCAGGGCCGAGGCGATCGGGTCGGCGGCCTGGAAGCCGGTGACGGCGATCACCGCGGCCGCGGCCAGCACCGCCACCGAGCCCAGCAGGTCGCCCCAGACCTCCAGGTAGGCGCCGCGCAGGTTCAGGCTGTGGCGCTGGCCGCCGCGCAGCAGCCACATCGAGACGGCGTTGGCGACCAGCCCCACGACGGCCACGGCCAGCATCAGCCCGCTGGCCACCTCCGGCGGCGCGAACAGGCGCCGCCACGCCTCGACCAGCACGAACCCGGCCACGCCGAACAGCAGCACGGCGTTGACCACGGCGGCCAGGATCTCCAGCCGGTAGTAGCCGAAGGTCCGCTGCGGGGTGGCCGGGCGGCCCGCGAACCGGATGGCCAGCAGGGCCAGGCCGATCCCGGCCCCGTCGGTCAGTACGTGCCCGGCGTCGGCGAGCAGGGCCAGGCTGTCGGAGAGGGCGGCCCCGACCACCTCGACCACGAGCACGGCCAGCGTGATCGCGAACACCGCCGCCAGCCGGCCCCGGTGGGCGGCGGCGGCGCTGTGGTCGTGGTCATGTGCCATGTGGTCACTCTGCCACAGGAAACCGAACGGCCCGGGCGATCGCCCGGGCCGTCAGGGTCGTTGCGCGTCAGCGCCTCGGCGCCAGCATCGAGGCCTCGTCGAGAGCCTCGTAGAGCTCGCGGGTGGCGGCCGAGTCGAAACCGACACGCCCCTCCCGGGCCATCCTGCGCTGCTGCCACCAGACGGTGAGTTCCTTGAGCTGCATTGTCCCCCTCCTGCTGCTCCCGACCCGAACCCCCCAGCCCGGGTCGCCCTCGCCGCCTTGTCGGTTGCGGCGCATCGACAGGGCGTAGTCTCGGCGACCCAGGTAACGAACCGGCATGCTGCTGGTCACCGTTCCCTCCCCGAAGCATCACGGAACGGTCTCGGGGCCGGCTCCGCCGGGGACTCGTGGCCCACCACGGCGGCCACCGAGCCGACGACCAGGGCGGCGCCCGAGACGCGGGCCGGGGCCAGGTCGCCGGCCTCGCCGGTGAGCAGGCCGGCCGCGCACGGCACGACCCCGGCGGCGAGCGGCTCCAGGGCGGTGGCGACCAGGGTGTCGCCGGGCAGGACCAGCACGGCCACCCCGGCGAACCCGGCGACGACCCCGAGAGCGGTGGCCCGGGGGACGGGCTCGCCGGCAGCCGGCGCAGCACCACCACCGCCACGGCGACCAGGCCCCGGCCACCCTGGCCATGCTGGAGGAGGCGGTGGGGCCGGGCGGCGGCTCAGCGGCTTGTGAAGGCGCTCTCGCCGGTGATCTCCCGCCCCACAATGAGGCTCTGGATGGAGTCGGTGCCCTCGTAGGTGTAGACGGCCTCCATGTCGGCATGGTGGCGGGCCACGTGGTTCTCGAGCAGGATGCCGTTGCCGCCGAGGATGTCGCGGGCATCGGCCACCACCTGGCGGGCCTTGGCGGCGTTGTTCATCTTGGCCAGCGAGGCCATGCCGGCGGTCATGTGGCCGGCCTCGGTGAGCTGGGCCAGGCGCAGGCAGAGCAGCTGCATGGTGGTGACCTCGGCCAGCATCTTGGCCAGCCGGTACTGCACCAGCTGGAAGCTGGCCAGCGGGGTGCCGAACTGCTCCCGGCCGGTGACGTAGGTGAGGGCGGCCTCGTAGGCGGCCAGGGCATGGCCGGTCGCCTCCCAGGCCACCCCGGAGCGGGTCGCGGCCAGGACCCGGGCCGTGTCGCCGAAGCCGCGCGAGTGGGCCAGGCGGTTGGCGGCCGGGACCCGGACCCCGTCCAGGGTGATCTCGGCCTGCCAGACGGCCCGCTTGGCCGTCTTGCCGGCCATCACGCTGGCCGCGTACCCGGGGGTGCCCTTCTCGACCAGAAAGCCGCCCACCTTGCCGTCGTCGTCGCGGGCCCAGACGATCACCAGGTCGGCGAAGGAGGCGTTGCCGATCCAGCGCTTGGCCCCGTCCAGCACCCAGTGGTCGCCGTCGCGCCGGCCCCTGGTCTCCAGCGCCACCGCGTCCGAGCCGTGCTCCGGCTCGGTGAGCCCGAAGGCGCCGATCTTCTCCATCCGGGTCATGGCCGGCAGCCAGCGCCGCTTCTGCTCCTCGTCCCCGAGCAGGGCGATCGAGGTCATGGCGAGCCCCGAGTGGACCCCGAAGAAGGTGCAGACGCTGCCGTCCCCGCGGCCCAGCTCCATGCCGACCAGGCCGGCGGCGACCGTGCTCAGCCCCGGGCAGCCGTGGCCGGTGAGGGTGCCGCCGGCCAGGTTGAGGGCGGCCAGCTTGGGCACCAGCTCGAAGGGGAACTCGGCCCGCTCCCAGTAGTCGTTGATGATCGGGGTGACCTCCTTGTCGCAGAAGGCCCTGACCCGGTCGCGGACCTCGCGCTCGGCGTCGGTGAGCAGGTCGTCGATCCGGTAGAAGTCGATGGCGGCGGCGTGCTGGTGGCTCATGGCCCGGGGGTCCCTCCGCTGGGTGCGCTGCGCTTCGCAGCGTACCCTCGGAACGCCGATCACCTGGAGGTGCGTCCTTGACCCACGACATCCGTTCCGTCGCCGTGCTCGGCGCCGGCACCATGGGGGCCGCCATCGCCGCCCACGCCGCCAACGCCGGCCTGGCCGTGGACCTGCTGGACCTGGACCGCGACGCCGTCCAGGGCGGGTTCGAGCGCATGCTGGCCGCGCGCCCGGCCGCCCTGGCCAGCCCCCGGATGGCCGAGCGCATCCGCCTGGGCACCTTCGAGGAGGACCTGGACCGCATCGGCGACGCCGACTGGGTGGTCGAGGCGATCGTGGAGCGGCTGGAGCCCAAGCAGGAGCTGCTGGCCCGGGTCGAGAAGCTGGTCGGCCCGGACGCGATCGTCAGCTCCAACACCTCCGGGCTGCCGCTGGCCAGCCTGGCCGAGGGGCGCTCGGAGGCCTTCCGGCGCCGGTTCCTGGGCACCCACTTCTTCAACCCGCCCCGCTACCTCAAGCTGGTCGAGCTGATCCCCACCGCCGACACCGACCCCGAGGTGCTGGAGGGCATGCGGGCGTTCGTGGAGCGGGTCCTGGGCAAGGGGGCGGTGGTGGCCAAGGACACCCCCAACTTCATCGCCAACCGGCTGGGCAGCTTCGCCGGCATGCACGACGTCCGCTACGCCCTGGAGCACGGCTACTCCATCGAGGAGGTCGACGCCCTCACCGGGCCGCTGGTGGGCCGGCCCAAGACGGCCACCTTCCGGCTGTTCGACCAGGTCGGGCTGGACGTGATGGTCGGGGTGGCGGCCAACCTGCACGAGCTCGCCCCCGCCGACGAGAGCCGCGACGTCCTGCCAGCCCCCGAGCCGCTGCAGCGCATGCTGGACGCCGGGCTGCTCGGCAACAAGACCGGCGGCGGCTTCTACCGCCGCGGCCGGCGCGACGGCCAGACCGTGTTCGACGTGCTCGACCTGGACAGCCTGGAGTACCGGCCGGCGGCCAGGCCGGACCTGCCGATCGTCGCCGCCGCCCGCGACCACGACGACCTGGGGGCCCGCCTGCGCTTCCTGCTCGACAAGGCCGACGAGGACCGCGGAGCCCGCTACCTGCGCGACACCCTGCTGCCATCGCTGGCCTATGCCGCCCGCCGGGTGCCCGAGATCGCCGACTCCCTGGTCGAGGTCGACCACGCCGTCGAGTGGGGCTTCGGCTACCGGCTCGGGCCGTTCCGCGCCTGGGACGCCATCGGGGTGGCCGACGGGGTCGCCCGCATGGAGGCCCTCGGCATCGAGGTCCCGGCCTGGGTGCGCGAGATGCTGGCCGCCGGGCACGACCGCTTCTACCGCGACGGCCAGGTGTACAGCCCGCTGACCCGCTCCTATGCGCCGGTCCAGGTCGACCCCGAGGCGCTCGACCTGGACCGGCGCAAGGCCGAGGGCGCCGAGGTGGCCGGCAACGGCTCGGCCAGCCTGGTCGACCTGGGCGACGGGGTGCTCTGCTTCGAGCTGCACGCCCCGGCCAGCGCCATCGACGCCGCCGTGGTCGAGCTCGGGGCCAGGGCGGTGCAGGAGCTGGAGAGCGGCCGCTGGGCGGGCCTGGTGATCGCCAGCCAGGCCCGCAACTTCTGCGTCGGGGCCAACCTGGGCGAGGTCGGCATGGCCGCCTACCAGGGGCTCCACGACCAGGTCGGCCAGGCCGTGAAGGACCTCCAGGACGTGCTCATGAGCCTGCGCCACGCCCCCCGGCCGGTGGTGGCCGCCCCCCACGGCCAGACCCTGGGCGGCGGGGCCGAGATCGTCCTGGCCGCCGACCGGGTGGTGGCCACCCTGGAGACCTACATCGGGCTGGTCGAGGTCGGGGTGGGCATCGTCCCGGCCGGCGGCGGCTGCAAGGAGCTGCTGCGCCGCGTCGTCGCCCCGGCCATGCGGGCCGCCCCCGGCGCCCCGCCGCTGCCGTTCGTGCAGCGGGTGTTCGAGACCATCGGCCTGGCCAAGGTGGCCACCTCGGCGGTCGAGGCCCGCGAGCTCGGGTTCCTGGAGGAGCACGACCTGGTCATCCTCGACGCCGACCACCAGCTGGCCGCGGCCAGGCAGGAGGTCCTGGACCTGGCCGACGCCTACCGGCCCCCGGCCCGGGAGGCGTCGATCTACGCCGCCGGCCGGCCCGTGCTGGCCGCGCTGGAGCTGGCCGTGCAGACCCTCCAATGGGCCGGCCAGGCGGGCGAGCACGACGGGGTGGTCGCCCGCCAGCTGGCCCGGGTCCTGTGCGGCGGCGAGCTGTCCCTCGGCCAGTGGGTGACCGAGCAGCACATCCTCGACCTGGAGCGCGAGGCGTTCCTGGCCCTGCTCCGGGAGCCCAGGACCATGGAACGGATCCAGGCCTTCCTGACCACCGGCAAGGTGATCAGAAACTAAGGGATCAGAACCACGATGGCACAGGCCCGATGGGGGGTTCGGGGGGCGCTTTCGGCCCCCTGATGAACCAGGACTGGATCGAGTGATCCGCCGGGTGATCGAAGGAGTGAACCAGTGTGAAGGAAGCCGTCATTGTCTCCGGAGCCCGGACCGCGGTCGGGCGGGCGCCCCGGGGGACCCTGAGGGCCAGCCGGCCCGACGACATGGCCGGGGCGGCCATCGCCGAGTCCCTGCGGCGGGCCGAGGGACTGGACCCGGCCGAGGTCGAGGACGTGCTGCTGGGCTGCGCCATCACCGAGGGCAGCCAGGGGATGAACGTGGCCCGGATCGCCGCCCAGCGGGCCGGCCTGCCCGACAGCGTGCCCGGGCAGACCGTCAACCGGTTCTGCTCCTCGGGCCTGCAGACGATCGCCAGCGCGGCCGAGCGGATCATGGCCGGGTTCGCCACCACCCTCGTGGCCGGCGGGACCGAGCACATGTCCTCGACCCCGACGCCCACCCCCACCTTCTCGCCCAACCCCGAGGTGGTCCGCGGCCACCCCGAGTACTACATGTCCATGGGCCTGACCGGCGAGCGGGTGGCCGAACGCTGGGGCGTCAGCCGTGAGGACCAGGACGCCTTCGCCCTGCGCTCCCACGGGCTGGCCGCCGAGGCGGTCGACTCGGGCCGGTTCGACCCCGAGATCGTGCCGTTGGAGGTGCGGGTCGAGGCCCTGGACGACGACGGGCAGCCGGTGCACCGGGAGACCACCTTCACCCGGGACGAGGGGCCGCGCCGCGACACCTCGCCCGCGGCCCTGGCCAAGCTCAAGCCCGTGTTCAAGCGGGGCGGCACCATCACCGCCGGCAACTCCTCCCAGCGCAGCGACGGCGCGGCCGCGGTCGTGGTCATGGAGCGCGAGCGGGCCGAGCGCCTCGGCCTGGCCCCCCTGGGCCGGTTCGTGGGCTACGCCGTCGGCGGGGTCGCGCCCGACGTCATGGGCATCGGCCCCACCGTGGCCATCCCCAAGGTGCTGGAGCTGACCGGGCTCGGCCTGGACGACATCGACCTGATCGAGCTCAACGAGGCGTTCGCCTCCCAGACCCTGGCCGTCATCCGCGAGCTCGGCCTCGACCTCGACAAGGTCAACGTCAACGGCGGCGCCATCGCCCTCGGCCACCCCATGGGCGCCACCGGCACCAAGCTCACCGTCCAGCTCCTGGCCGAGCTGGCCCGCCGCCGGGCCCGCTACGGCATGGTCACCATGTGCGTGGGCGGCGGCCAGGGCGCCGCCGGCATCTTCGAGAACCTCCAGAGCTGACCGCGGGCGCGCCGAACCCGGCCGCGATCGGAGCCGCGCTCACCGGCGGATGTCGCCGGGCGGGGTGGCGGGGCGGGCGCCGGCGAACTGGTGGGACTGGGCGACCAGGCGGCCGGCCGAGTCCCAGACCTCGGCCTCCTCGTCGAACCAGCCGCCCTGCCAGAGCTGACCGCGCACCACGCAGGCCAGCCAGCCCGGGGACGGGATGCCGCGCAGGTACACGGTCAGCTCGACGGTGGGCGCCCAGCTGGGCAGGCCGAGCTCGAAGCTGCTCGGGGGGAGCGCGTCGACCACCTGGAGCAGGGCCAGCGGGTCGGCGGGACGGCCGTCGGAGAACCGGACCCAGCCGCGCATGTCCAGGCTCCCGCCCGGGCGGCCGGCCACCCAGCCGACGGTGGCCGGGTCGAGCCGGAGGTCCAGGTGGTCGAGCAGGTTGGCCCGCTGGCCGCCGGGCATCTCGGGCCGGCCCGGGACGCAGTCCCCCACCGGCGCCAGGCCGGCCGGCCCGCCGGCCCGCTGCCAGCCGGGCCCCGCCCCCGGGTCGATCCGCCCGGCGGTGACCAGCGCCTCCAGCCTGGCCCGATCCTCCTGAACCAGGGTCACCCGCGTCGTCGACAGGCTGCGGCCGGCCCGCAGCCGGCGCACCTCCAGCTCGGCCGGGCCGGGGTCGGCCGGGGCCAGGAAGTGGGCGCTGACCGCCAGCGGATGCGGCTGCCCGGCCGCCTCCACCCCGGCCCGCGCGACCAGGGCCAGCAGATAGCCCCCGTTCGGCCGCCCGGCCACCGTCCACCCGCCGTCGACCTCGGCCGCCCATCGCTCCGGCCCACCCCGCACCGCCGTGGCCAGATCGAACGCATACCTACTGGCCGTCCCGGCCCGGTGCCCGTCTCCCGCCATGCCGCCTCCTCGGTCCGCCCCGGAGGCTGCCAGCGGCCCGCCCGACCCGCAAGCCGGCCGTCAGGCGATGAGGCGGACCAGGGCGGCGGTGACGGCGGCGGCGGTGATGACCGCCAGGAGGGGGGCTCGGAGGAGGAGGGCGGCGGCCCCGGCGGCCAGGCCGGCGATGCGGGCGTCGATGGTGAAGCCGCCGTTGTCGCCGCCGAGGGCCTGGGTGACGACCAGGGCGGCGAGGAGGGCCGGGGCGAGGTGCTCGAGGGCGGCCTGGGCTCGGGGCGGCGGGGTGCGGCGGGCGAGCAGGAGGGGGCCGGCGGCCTTGATGGAGATGGTGGCCAGGCCGACCACCAGGACGCTGATCCAGACGGTGCTCATCGGGGCCGCCTCGCGCCGATGAGGCAGGCCAGGCTGGCGGCGACGATCGGAACCCCGGGGCCGGTGAAGGGCATGAGGGCCAGGGCGATGGCGCCGCCGCCCAGGGCGGCCAGGAGCCGGGAGCGCTCGCGGACCTGAGGCCACAGCAGGGCGAGGAACAGGGCGGGAAACGCGGCGTCCAGGCCGAGCGACTCGGGGTCGGCGACGAGGTCGCCGGCGAGGGTCCCGACGGCGGTGCCGGCGGTCCAGCAGACGAGCAGGAGCAGGCCGGCGCCGACCAGCAGGTGCCGGTCGAGGCGGCCGTCGTCGCGCTGGGAGATGGCCCAGGACTCGTCCACGATCAGCTGGGCGGCGAGGACCCGCCGCCACCAAGGCCCCTCGAAGGTGGTGGCCGCGGACAGGCCGATCGGGCCGTAGCGGAGGTTGAGCAGGACGGCGGCGACGATGGCCGTGGCCAGGCCGCCGCCGGCCCCGAGGATGGAGACGACGGCGAACTGGGCCGAGCCGGCGAAGGTGGTGACCGACATCACCATCGGGGCGACCCGGCCCATGCCGGCCGAGCGGGCCAGGACGCCGAACGAGACGCCGAAGGCGAGCGCCGCCACCCCGATCGGAGCGGCCGCGCGCACGCCGTCCAGGTAGGTCCGCCGTCCGGGCCCGGGCGGATGGGTGTCGGCCAACCGCCTCATCGCAGGCGTTCGCCGGCCGTGACCAGGCGCAGGCCGGCCCCCACGAGCAGGAACCCGAGCTCGTGCAGCGAGCGGCGGGCCGCCCGGGCGACCGGGGATGGACGGAGCAGCGGCAGCGCCCGCCGCTCCCGGGACGCCTGCCGACGGAGGTCGTCGACCCGCGCGGCGGCAAGCTCGTCGAGCAAGAGTGGATGCACCGAGGCCTCCTGGGTAGACACCAACATACATCGATCACTGGTGACAGGCTAACCCGGGGGTGTGACAGCCGGGGTGTGGACAACCCCGGGCACCTCACCTCCGGGTCGGCTCTGGGGGCCGATGCCGACGGGTCGGGGTGAGGCGTGCCCGGCGATCAGGTCGGGCTGGGCCCGACGATCAGGTCGGGGGTGAGGTCGGCGAGAGCGACGGCTCCGCAGAGGGCCATGGCCAGGCGGAGTTCGGCGGCCAGGGCGGACAGCACCCGCTCGACGCCGGACGCTCCGCCCGTGGACAGAGCCCACAGGACCGGACGGCCGACCAGGACGGCACGGGCGCCCAGGGAAAGGGCCTTGAGCACGTCGGTGCCGTGGCGGATGCCGCCGTCGACGTAGACCTCGGCGCGGTCGGCCACGGCCGCGACCACCTCGGGCAGGGCGTCGGCGGTGGCCACGACGCCGTCGAGCTGGCGGCCGCCGTGGTTGGAGACCACCACCCCGGCGGCGCCCGCGTCCAGGCAGGCCAGCGCGTCGTCGCCACGCAGGACGCCCTTGACGACCACCGGCAGGCCGGAGCGCTCGGCCAGCCAGCCGACCGTGTCCGGGGTCAGGGCGGGGTCGAACTGGCCGGCCTGGGCGAGGACGTCGGCGGCCAGCTCGCGCTGGCGCGCCGCCCCGGCCGGCGGGGCGTTGGCCGGGGCCAGGCCGGTGGGCAGCCGGAAGTTGCTGCGGAGGTCGCGGAGGCGGCTACCGAGCAGGGGCACGTCGACGGTCAGGACCAGCGCCCGGTAGCCGGCGGCGGCGGCCCGCGCGACCAGGTCGGCCGTCCAGCCGCGGTCGCGGACCACGTAGACCT
>Ga0075419_10000281_pt1 | contig 30627 bp, 25 predicted proteins | sample SoiMetdeltSBSDD3_FD_76900 | JGI IMG/M metagenome (GOLD analysis project Ga0075419, IMG submission 76900) | Bulk soil microbial communities from a Populus tree surrounding site in Tennessee, USA - Soil MetaG P. deltoides SBSDD3 | ecosystem: Environmental > Terrestrial > Soil > Tree plantation... | reverse complement strand
TGCTGCAGGCCGGCGGCGGGCAGATCACTGCCCGCCAGGCCGCCACCAAGGCCGGTGTCCCGATGTCGGTGCCGGCGATCACGATCAACAAGGTCTGCCTGTCAGGCGTCAACGCGATCGCGCTTGCCGACCAGCTGATCCGGGCCGGTGAGTACGACGTGATCGTTGCCGGCGGCATGGAGTCGATGACGAACGCGCCGCACCTGCTGCCGAAGTCGCGCGAGGGCTTCAAGTACGGCGACGTGACGCTGGTCGACTCGATGTCGTACGACGGGCTGTGGGACGCGTTCACCGACCAGGCGATGGGTGCGCTGACCGAGACCGCCAACACCGACGGGCTGAAGCTGACCCGCGAGGAGCAGGACCAGTTCAGCGCCCGGTCGCACCAGCTGGCCGCGGAGGCCTGGAAGAACGGCGTCTTCGCCGACGAGGTGGTCCCGGTCGAGGTGCCGCAGCGCCGCGGCGACGCGCTCGTGGTGGACACCGACGAGGGCGTCCGCGGCGACACCAGCGTGGAGACGCTGGCCAAGCTCAGACCCGCGTTCGACAAGGAGGGCACGATCACCGCCGGCTCCGCCTCGCAGATCTCCGACGGCGGGTGCGCGGTAGTAGTGATGAGCAAGACGAAGGCGGAGGAGCTCGGGCTGAGCTGGCTGGCCGAGATCGGCGCGCACGGCAGCGTGGCCGGCCCGGACTCGACCCTGCAGAGCCAGCCCGCGAACGCGATCGTCAAGGCCTGCGAGAAGGAAGGCATCTCGCCCGCCGACCTCGAGCTGGTCGAGATCAACGAGGCGTTCGCCGCGGTGGGCATCGCCAGTGCCCGCGAGCTGAACATCGACCTCGACAAGGTGAACGTGAACGGCGGCGCGATCGCGCTCGGCCACCCGATCGGCATGTCCGGCGCGCGGATCGTGCTGCACCTGGCGCTGGAGCTGCAGCGCCGCGGCGGCGGTACCGGCGCGGCCGCGCTGTGCGGCGGTGGCGGCCAGGGCGACGCGCTGATCGTGAAGGTCCCGACCGCCTGATGGGAGGACGCCGTACGGCGTCGGTCGGCGAGCTCGTCGAGCGCGCCCGGGACGGCGACGCACGCGCGGTGGCGCGGCTGATCTCGCTGGTCGAGGACGAGTCGCCGCTGCTGCGCGAGGTGATGGCGGCGCTGGCACCGCATGCCGGCAACGCGCACATCGTCGGCATCACCGGTTCGCCCGGTGTCGGCAAGTCCACCTCCACCTCGGCGCTGGTCTCGGCGTACCGGAAAACCGGGCAGCGGGTCGGCGTGCTGGCGGTCGACCCGTCGTCACCGTTCTCCGGCGGTGCGCTGCTCGGCGACCGGGTGCGGATGCAGGACCACGCGACCGATGCCGAGGTGTTCATCCGGTCGATGGCGTCCCGGGGTCACCTGGGCGGGCTGGCCTGGTCGACGCCGCAGGCGCTGCGGGTGCTGGACGCGGCCGGGTTCGACACCATCCTGGTCGAGACCGTCGGGGTCGGGCAGTCCGAGGTGGAGGTCGCCGGGATGGCCGACACCACGCTGGTCCTGCTCGCGCCCGGGATGGGCGACGGGATCCAGGCGGCGAAGGCCGGCATCCTCGAGGTCGGCGACATCTACGTGGTGAACAAGGCCGACCGGGACGGCGCCAACACCGTGACCCGCGACCTGCGCGCCATGCTCGCGCTGGCCGACCACACGGAGGGGGACTGGCTGCCGCCGATCCTGAAGACGGTCGCGAGCCGGAACGAGGGTATGGACGAGCTGGTCGCCAAGATCGACGAGCGACTGGCCTGGATGCGCGGCAACGGCGAGCTGGAGCGCCGCCGCCGGTCCCGGGCCCGGGAGGAGATCGAGGCGATCGCGATGACCGCGTTGCGTGCCCGGTTCGCGCACCTGCACGGCGACGCCCGGCTGGACGTGCTGGCGGCCAAGGTCGCGGACGGTGACGCGGATCCGTACGCCGCCGCGGACGAACTCATTGCGGCCCTCTAGGGGTCCGAAACGCGTGCCGCCTCGTCCCGTCGGCCCCATCCGTTGCACAATAGGGGAAAGCGGTGTTGGGCCTATGAGTCATACTGTAGTCAAGCGGTGACATTAAGTGACGGTCCGTGATAGAACGTGTCGACCGATTAGGACGACAGAGGAGTGGGAACGTGGCAAAGAAGCTAGTGATCTGGACGGTCATCGCCTTCGCTGCGTTCTATCTGTTCACGCAGCCTGAGAGCGCGGCAAGCGCGGTTCGTGGCGCAGCCGCAGCTATTGGAAGCGCATTCGGAAGCGTTATCACCTTCTTCAGCTCTCTGTTCGCGTGAGCTGCCCATGTTCTGGGTGGGTCTGCGGCGGATTCTCGACCCGAAGGTCGACCGGCACCTGATCCGTTCCGAGGGCGAAGTGATCATCGATGAGGTCCGGCATCACTGGGTGGTTTACGACTTCCCGATGCTCGAGGTCCTGATCGCGTTCCTCCTGCTCGGAGTGATGCTGTTCGGTCCGGTGGACAGCGCACCGGTGATCCTGGTCATCGCCGCCGTACTGCTGCTGCATGCCGGTTGGAAGGCGCTAAACGAGCACCGGGACCGGTTCGTGGTCACCAACATGCGTGTCATCCGGATCAAGGGCGTGTTCGCCCAGTCGATCGCCACCACCCCGATCATGCGGATCCTGGACGTCACGGTGCACAAGCCGATCGCCGGGCGGATACTCGGCTACGGCCACTTCGTGTTCGAGTCCGCGGCGCAGGAGCAGGGCTTCCGCGAGATCAGGCACGTGGGCCGTCCGGACGAGCGCGACCTGACCATCCAGACCGTCATCCAGCGGTCCGGCCTGCGCGCCAGCGTCAAGGAGGACGCCGAGGGCGCCGACAACGGCTCCGGCGAGAGCTCCGGCGTGACCGTCACCCCGGCGCCGGCCGCGGCGACGATCTACCCGCCGGCCAACAAGGTGATCTTCAACAGCGAGCGGACCAACTGGTCAGACCCGTTCGACGGCTGACCTGGTCTGGTTCCGGTCTAGGTCAGGGTCTCGGCGAGGCGGCGGCGGAAGCGTCGTACCACGTCGTCATCGCCGGCGGCCTGGACCGCTTCGACGCTGCGGCGGCCCCACAGCCACAGGTAGACGTCGTCGGGTTCGCCGAAGATCTCGACGGCCACCTCGCCCTCGGTGCCCTCGGCAACGGTCGGCATCCCGGCCGGCACGGTCACAGTCCAGGACCGGCCGCCGGTGGTGATCCGGACCACCGCGTCGACCGGCTCGTCGGCGTCGTGGTCGTTCCACCAGGGGTCACACAGCATGATCCGGAGCACCTCGTCGACGCCGTCGGTGGCCAGCTGGTCGTCGACCGGCGTCACCACGTCGTGCGCGAGCTCGGCGTCGACCCGGTGCACCGCGGTCTCGTGCGCCATCCGGCGGAACCAGAACCCGCAGGTCTGGTCGTCGGGCCGGAAGGTCCAGGCCGGGTCGAACGGGCTGTGGTCCTCGAGCTCGGCGAGCAGTGCCGCGGTCGCCTCGCCGTACAGCTCGAGCGGGTCGCGACCGGAGACGTCCGGCGGCCACGGGTGGGGCCGGGCGTTGGTCCGGATCGCCTCGACCTTGTGCAGGTAGACCACGGCGAGGTGCTCGACCAGGTCGGCCACGGTCCAGTCCGGGCAGCTCGGGACCAGGGCGTCGGTCCCCGTCCGGGCGACCTCCGCCAGCCGGGCCGAGTCCGCTCTGATGCATTCCAGGAAGTACGCCGCGGGCGGCGTCTGCCTCACCATGCTCGCCATGCTGGCCAGCATGGCAGCGATGGCCGACAGATCGTGAGTAGCCTTGCCGGTCATGGCGAGCAAGAAGGGCGGCGGGAGGCGGTTGCCGTTCGACCCGATCGAGGAGGCGTCCCGGCAGTGGGGCCGGCGCTGGGGCGCGGTGGAGCAGATGCGCGCGGTCACATCGCTGATGCGGGCGCAGCAGATCGTGATCGGCGAGCTGGACGAGCTGCTGCGTCCGCACGGCCTGACCTTCGCCCGTTACGAGGCGCTGGTGCTGCTGACCTTCTCCCGCCGCGGGTCGCTGCCACTGGGGAAGATGGGGGAGCGGCTGCAGGTGCACCCGACCTCGGTCACCTCGATCGTGCGCCGGCTGGCCGCGGCCGGGCTGGTCACCCGGGTCCCGCACCCGGACGACGGCCGCGCGGTGCTGTGCGAGATCACGCCGGCCGGTCGCGAGCTGGTCGAGCGGGCCACCAAGGACCTGGTCGACGCCGACTTCGCCGTACGCGGACTGTCCGAGGACCAGCTGCGAATGCTGTGGTCCGTGCTCGAACCGTTGCGCCGGTCTGCGGGCGACTTCTCCTGACGATGTGTGTTCGCGCCTGCGCTGGCATTTAGTAGGACGTCCTAGTAGTTTGGACGCATGAACGCCGACGAGATCGCTGCCGGACGCGAGCGCTGGCAGCAGCGGTACGACGCCTCGCGCCGCCGCGAGGCGGACTTCACCACGCTGTCCGGGATGGAGGTCGAGCCGGCCTACGGTCCGCCGGACGGCGTCGACGACCCGCGGATGGAGCGGATCGGGTGGCCCGGCGAGTTCCCGTTCACCCGGGGGCTGTACCCGACCGGGTACCGCGGCCGGACCTGGACGATCCGGCAGTTCGCCGGGTTCGGGAACGCCGAGCAGACCAACGAGCGCTACAAGATGATCCTCGGCGCCGGTGGTGGCGGGCTGTCGGTCGCATTCGACATGCCGACGCTGATGGGCCGTGACTCCGACGAGCCGAAATCGCTCGGCGAGGTCGGGCACTGCGGGGTCGCGATCGACTCCGCCGCGGACATGGACATCCTGTTCCGCGACATCCCGCTCACCGACGTCACCACCTCGATGACGATCTCCGGTCCGGCGGTGCCGGCCTTCTGCATGTACCTGGTCGCGGCCGAGCGGCAGGGCGGCGACATCACCAGGCTCAACGGCACGCTGCAGACCGACATCTTCAAGGAGTACATCGCGCAGAAGGAGTGGTTGTTCCCGCCGGAGCCGCACCTGCGCCTGATCGGCGACCTGATGGAGTACTGCGCGGAGAAGATCCCGGCGTACAAGCCGCTCAGCGTGTCCGGATACCACATCCGCGAGGCGGGATCGACGGCCGCGCAGGAGCTGGCGTACACGCTCGCCGACGGGTTCGGGTACGTCGAGCTGGGGCTGTCCCGCGGGCTCGACGTGGACGCGTTCGCGCCCGGGTTGTCGTTCTTCTTCGACAGCCACCTGGACTTCTTCGAGGAGATCGCGAAGTTCCGCGCCGCCCGGCGGATCTGGGCGCGCTGGCTGCGCGACGTGTACGGCGCGAAGACCGACAAGGCGCAGTGGCTGCGGTTCCACACGCAGACCGCCGGTGTCTCGCTGACCGCGCAGCAGCCGTACAACAACGTCGTACGGACCGCCGTCGAGGCGCTCGCCGCCGTGCTCGGCGGGACCAACTCGCTGCACACCAACGCGCTCGACGAGACGCTCGCGCTGCCGACCGAGGAGTCGGCCGAGATCGCGCTGCGCACCCAGCAGGTGCTGATGGAGGAGATCGGCGTCACCAATGTCGCCGACCCGCTCGGCGGTTCCTGGTACGTCGAGGCGCTGACCGACAAGATCGAGGCCGAGGCCGAGGCGATCTTCGCGCGGATCAAGGAGATGAGCTCCGACGGCAGCATGACCGCGGGGATCCTGCGCGGGATCGAGGACGGCTGGTTCATGGCCGAGATCGCCGACGCCGCCTTCGAGTACCAGCAGAAGCTCGAGAAGGGCGAGAAGAAGATCGTCGGCGTCAACACGCTGACCGACACCGTCACCGGCGAGCTGGAGATCCTCCGGGTCAGCCACGAGGTCGAGGTCGAGCAGTGCCGGGTGCTGGCCGAGCGCAAGGCGCACCGCGACGACGAGGCTGTACGACGCACGCTCGGCGTCCTCGTCGATGCGTCCCGGACCGACGCGAACCTGATCGAGCCGATGCTCGACGCGGTGCGCGCGGAGGCCACCATGGGCGAGATCTGCGACGCGCTGCGGGTCGAGTGGGGGGAGTACCGGGAGCCCGCCAGGTTCTGACCTCGGCGTGCTCCGGGCGCGCCCTAGGATCGGGGAGTGCCTCCGCCTGATGGTCGAACGGTGATCGTGTGCGGCTCCGACCGTACGACGCTGCGCGTGGTGTCCGACCTGGTCGACTCGGGCGAGCGCGTGGTGGCGATCGTCAGCCCGGACTCGCCACACCTGGAGCGGATGAGCGAGCTCGGCGCGCACCTGATCGCGGTTCGCGCGCTGACCGAGTCGGTACTGCGCCGGGCCGGCGTGGACGCGGACGCGAGCAACCCGTCCACCGCGCGGGCGCTCGTGCTGATGAACAACACCGACGTCCGCAACGTCCATGCGGCACTGATCGCCCGGGACCTGGACCGGAAGCTCAAGATCGTCGTGCTGATGGTCAACCCGCGGCTCGGCCAGCAGATGCGGTCGCTGCTCGGGGACTGCATGGTGGTGTCGGGGCCGTCGCTGGCCGCGCCGGCGTTCGTGGCCGAGGCGCTGCACGAGGACGAGCTGACCTGGGTCGAGATCGGCGGCCGCCGGGTGGTCGCCGGACCGGCTGACCGGGTCGCCGAACCGCACATGCTGGTGCTCGCCGACATCACCTCGTCCGCGACGCCGGAGCTGCTGCCGTTGTCCAGCGACGACCCGGCCGGGGACATCGTGCTGGGCAGCCGGTTGCGTCGGCTGCCCCGGCGTCCCCGGGACGTCCGCCGGGCCGGATGGATCGTTGCCCTGCGCAACGTCGTCGACCGCCGGGTGCGGCTGATCGCGGCGATCATGGCGGTGCTGATCGGGTTCGGGACGCTCGTCACGCACTACTACGGCAGCGGCATCGGCTGGGTGGAGGCGCTTTACCTCGCCGCCGGCACGGTGACCACGGCCGGTGTTGAGGACGACTCGTTCGCGGCCGCCCCCGCGTGGGCGAAGCTCGGCGCGGTCGGCGCTCAGCTCGGCGGCATCGTACTGGTCGCACTGCTGACCGCGGTGATCGTCGACTCGCTGATCGGCGCCCGGCTGTCCCAGGTGCTCGGCGGCGTCCGCGGGCGTCCGCGCAACCACGTTGTGGTGTGCGGGCTCGGGACCGTCGGTGCGCGGGTGCTCGAGCTGCTCGCGGACCGCGGCATCGCGGTGGTCGGGATCGACCACAACGAGGACGCGCCCGGGGTGCGGACCGCGCACCGGCTCCGGGTGCCGGTGATCATCGGCGACACCAGCCATGCCGAGGTGCTGAGGTCGGCCGGGATCGAGCGCTGCCGGGCGATGCTCGCGATCACCGACGGCGACATCACCAACCTGGACGCTGCGATGGCGGTCCGCGACCTCAACGCGGAGGCGCGGATCACAATGCGGATGTTCGACGGAGATCTGGCCACCAGGGTCGAGGGCCGGCTCGCGCTCGGCACCAGCAAGTCTGTGTCGATGCTGGTCGGCCCGGCCGTGGTCGCGGCGGTGTCGGGCCGGCGGATGCAGGTGACCGTGTCGGCCGGCCGCCGGGTACTGCTGCTCACCGAGGTGGCCGTCGAGACCGGCGCGGATGCGGTCGGCAGCCGGCTCGGCGACCTGGTCGAGTCCGGCGGCCTGCGGGTGCTGGCGTACCAGCCGCCGAACCAGGAATGGAGCTGGCCCGCCGATGCCGGCATGACGGTCCGCTCGGGGAGCACGATCGCGGTGGCGGCGACCCGCAGCGGGCTGGCCCGCTTCCTGCTGGCCACCCGCGCGCCACGTCCCACCGAGCTGTCGGAGAGGATGGACCCATGAGTCAGTCGAATTTCTCGCGTCCGGGAGCTATCGATCTCTCGTCGCTGAGCGCGACGCCGCCGGGTGCGGCGCCGCAGCAGGGTGGCCAGGCGGGCGGGTCGTATGTGCTGGACGTCACCGAGACCTCGTTCCAGACCGATGTGATCGACCGCTCGCTGCAGGCGCCGGTGGTGGTCGAGTTCTGGTCCGGCCGGTCGCCGGGGTCGCTGCAGCTCGACCGCGTGCTCTCCGCGCTGACCGCCGAGTACGCCGGCAAGTTCCTGCTCGCGCGCGTCGACGTCGACACCAACCCGGGCCTGGCCCAGGCGGTCGGCGTGCAGGCGGTGCCGATGGTGATCGGCGTGCTGCGCGGGCAGGCGGTGCCGCTGTTCCAGGGCACCGTCGACGAGCCCGAGGCCCGGCAGTACCTCGACCAGCTGCTCACCGTCGCGGTCGCGAACGGGATCACCGGCCGGGCCGAGCCGGTCGGCGCGGCGCCGGATCCGGAGGAGGCCGAGGCGGCCGCCGACGCGCGGTACGGGGGTGCCGAGCAGGCGGTGGCCGCCGGCGACCTGGACGGCGCCGTCGCCGCGTACACCGAGCTGCTGTCGCAGGACCCGAACGACACCGTGGCGAAGAAGGGCCTGGCCGGGGTCGAGCTGCTGCGTCGTACTCAGGACCTTCCCGGCGACATACGGGAACGGGCCGCGGCGAACCCCGACGACGTCGGGCTGCAGATCCAGGCCGCGGACCTGGACCTGCTCGGCGAGCACGTCGAGGACGCCTTCAGCCGGCTGATCCGGACCGTGCAGCAGACCGCCGGCGACGACCGGGACGCCGCGCGCAAGCACCTGCTCGAGCTTTTCGACGTGGTCGGCGCCGACGACCCGCGGGTGATCAAGGCGCGCCAGCGGCTGATGGCGGCGTTGTTCTAGCGGCGGCCCTGAGCTGGGCCGGCGCGTTGTCCGTCCGGCCCTCGGCGAACGCCTCGGTGACGTGCTGCAGGGCTGACGTGACCTCGCTCGGGATCACCCAGAACGTGTTGCCGGGGCCGTTCGCGAGCTGCGGCAGCATCTGCAGGTACTGGTAGGCGAGCAGCTTCGGGTCCGGGTCGTTGCGGTGCACCGCGCTGAACACGGTGTCGACCGCGGCGGCCTGGCCCTCGGCGCGCAGGATCGCGGACTGCTTGTCGCCCTCCGCGGCCAGTATGGCGCTCTGCTTCTCGCCCTCCGCGGTAAGGATCTTGGCCTGCTTGATGCCTTCTGCGGTGAGGATCGCGGCGCGCTTCTCCCGGTTGGCGCGCATCTGCTTCTCCATCGACTCCTTCACCGAGGCCGGCGGGTCGATCGCCTTCAGCTCGACCCGGTTCACCCGGATGCCCCACTTGCCGGACGCCTCGTCCAGCACGCCGCGCAGCTGGCTGTTGACGTGCTCGCGCGAGGTCAGCACCATCTCCAGGTCCAGACTGCCGATCACGTTGCGCAGCGTGGTGACGGTGAGCTGCTCGATCGCCTGGATGTAGTTGACGATCTCGTACGCCGCGGCGCGCGGCTGGGTGACCTGGAAGTACAGCACGGTATCGATGTGGACGACCAGGTTGTCCTCGGTGATCACCGACTGCGGTTCGAACGAGACCACCTGCTCGCGCATGTCGATCAGCGGGCGGACCCGGTCGACGAACGGGATCACGATGTTCAGTCCGGGCTCGAGCGTGCGTTGGTAGCGGCCGAGTCGTTCGACGTTCCCGACCCGCGCCTGCGGCACGATCCGCACGGTGCGGAACACGGTGATGATCGCGATCAATGCGATGATCGCGCCGAGGATCATTTCAACTTCCACGGTTCCTCCTGCGGGTAGACCAGGGCGGTCGCCCCTTCGATGGCCAGCACGTCGACGGTCGCGCCCTGTGGGATCACCAACGTCGAGTCGTACGGGCGGGCGGTCCAGTCCTCGCCCTTGAGCCGGACCAGGCCGGACGACCGGGTCACCTCGGTCAGCACGACGGCCTCGCACCCGACCAGGGCGGCGACGTTGTCGCGCACCGGCGGGCCGGGCGTGAGCTGGCGGCGCGCGATCGGGCGCACCACGAGCAGCAGTAGGACCGCACTGACCGCGAAGGCGGCGAACTGGAAGCCGGTGCTGAGGCCGAGCGCGGCGACGGCGGCGGCAACACCGGCGGCGACCGCGAGCAGGACGAGGTCCAGCGTCGCGGTGAGTACCTCGGCCGCGCCGAGCACCAACGCCAGTGTCAACCAGATCAGCCAGGCAGGCACCTCACACCCCTGAGCACTGTCTCCACGGTAATCCGGTTCCGCAAGCACGCCAGCACGATCGGGCAACGGTGGCGGTGCCCGGTGGTGGTGGGCACGTTCCGCAGCCGGGACGAGGCGGTCCGCGACCGCTGGGTGATGTAATCCGGCGGCGCCTGTCGATATCGCTGCGGCCCGATCGTCAGGATGATGTCCTTAGGGCGGTTCTGGCCGCCCGCACCTGATCAACGAGGGAGCGCAGCGATGACGCAGTACATGTTCATGCTGTTCGACGACGAGAAGTGGTTCGACGACCTCGACGAGCAGTCCTGGATGGAGGGGATGAAGCTGCACGCCGACTTCACCGCGGCGGTGGAGGCCGCCGGGGCGAAGATCACGGGCGGCGAGGCCTTGCTGCGGTCCAGCACGGCGACCACGGTCCGCAACCTGCAGGGTGCCGAGCCGCTGGTCACCGACGGACCGTTCATCGAGACCAAGGAGGCGCTCGGCGGTTTCTACGTGGTCGACTGCAAGGACCTGGACCAGGCGCTGGAGCTGGCCAAGAAGTGTCCGTCGACGGTGATCGAGGTCCGGCCGGTGATGGAGACCGGGGAGGGCGCCGGGCCGCCGGCCTGACCGACGGCCCGACCGAACGCCATGGCCGACGCCCGCGAGGTCGCGCGGCTGGTCGACGAGGCGCACCGTGAGCACTGGGCCAGGGTGCTGGCCGCCACGGTGCGCCTCACCCGCGACCTGGACCTGGCCGAGGACTGCACCCAGGACGCGTTCGTCCAGGCGCTGCGGACCTGGCCGGACGGTGCGCCGGAAAAGCCCGCCGCGTGGCTGACCACGGTCGCGCGGCGGTTCGCGCTGGACCGGCTGCGGCGCGAGACCAACCTGCGCCGCAAGCTGCCGATGCTGATCGAGGAGCCGGGCGACGACGACGAGGACCAGCCGGCCGACCCGCTACGACTGGTCTTCACGTGTTGCCACCCGGCGCTGGCTCGGGAGTCCCAGGTCGCGCTGACGCTGCGGCTGATGTGCGGCCTGACCACTCGCGAGGTCGCGGGCGGGTTGCTGATCAGCGAGTCGACCGCCGCGGCCCGGATCACCCGGGCGAAGAAGAAGATCACCGCCGCCCGCATCCCGTACCGGATCCCGTCCGACGCCGAGCTGCCGGACCGGCTGGACGCCGTACTGACCGTGGTGCACTTGGTGTACACCGCCGGACATGTTGCCGCGGGCAAGGACCTCACCCGCGCCGTCCTGACCGGGCGGGCACTCGAGCTGGCCCGGACCCTGGTCCGGCTGATGCCGCGGGAGCCGGAACCGCAGGCGCTGCTGGGGTTGCTGCTGCTGACCCAGGCGCGGCGGGACGCGCGGGTCAGCGACGACGGTGAGCTGGTGCTGCTCGCCGACCAGAACCGGGCCCGCTGGGACCTCCGGCTCGTGCACGAGGGCCTCGCCCGGGCTACCCAGGCGCTGCAGGCGGCGGGTCCGGACGGGCCGGGCCGGTTCACGCTCCAGGCGGCCATCGCCGGGCTGCACGTCACCGCACCGACCTGGGAGGCGACCGACTGGGCCAAGGTCGTCACCATGTACGACGCGTTGCTCGTGCGCTGGCCCACCCCGATCGTGGCGCTGAACCGCGCCGCCGCACACAGCCTGGTCCCCGGCGCCGACCTGAACCGGGTGCTGTCCGAGCTCGACGAGCTGGGCGGTGAGCCCGCGCTGGCGTCGTACTCCTACCTGCCCGCCACCCGCGCGGACGTGCTCAGCCGGCTCGGCCGCGCAGCGGAGGCCACCGCGGCGTACGACGAGGCGATCGCGCTCACCTCGAACGAGACCGAACGGCGCTTCCTCAACCGCCGCCGTGCTTCACTGCAAGTATGAGCATCTCGCCACAGGACAGGTCGCCGGTTCGGCCGGACCAGGAGCGCACCTGGGCGATGGCCTCACACATCGGCACGCTGGTCTCCGCCTGGATCGCGCTCGGGCTGATCTGCCCGCTGGTGATCTGGCTGCTGTACCGGGAGCGGTCCGACTACATCCGCCGGCATTCGCTCGAGTCGCTGAACTTTCAGATCACGCTGCTGATCTACCTCGCGATCAGCGTCGTGCTGGGCCTCATCACCTTCGGCTTGCTGCTGTTCGTCCTGCTCCCGGCCCTCGGTATCTTCGCGCTGGTGGTGATCGTGATGGCCACGATCGCGGCCGGGAGCGGTCAGGACTACCGCTACCCGCTCACCTTCCGCATGGTGCACTGACGCGGTGACACCGGCGCCGGGTCAGTACGTCGCCCGGCCGCCGCTGATGTCGTAGACGGCCCCGGTCGAGAAGCTGCACCGGTCCGACGCGAGCCAGGCGACCAGCTCGGCGACTTCCTCGGGCCGGCCGACCCGGCGCATCGGGATCAGCGAGGTGATGTGCGCCAGCACCTCCGGGGAGGTCGCCGCGTTCATCGGTGTGGCGATGACAGCGGGCGCGATCGCGTTCACCAGTACGCCGGTTGTGGCGAGCTCCTTGCCGAGCGACTTGGTCATCGCGATGACGGCGCCCTTCGACGCCGAGTACGCCGCCAGCTTCGGGTTGCCGTCCTTGCCGGCGATGCTGGCGATGTTGACGATCCGGCCCCAGCCGTTCTCCCTCATGCCGGGGACGAAGGCCTTGCAGAGGTGGAAGGTGCCCGCGACGTTGACCGCGAAGGTGGCCTGCCACTCGTCGTCGCCGACCTCCCATAGTGGTTTGTTCGGTCCGACGATGCCGGCGCTGTTGACCAGGATGTCGACCGGCCCGATCTCGGCGGCCGCGCGCGCTACGGCCGCGCCGTCCGACACGTCGAGGACCACGTCGGCGTGGTCAGAGATGTCGACGGTGACCACCGCGACACCGTCCTGGGCCAACCGTGTCGCCGCGGCCGCACCGAGCCCGCTGGTACCCCCGGTCACGACCGCTCGTCGTTTGGTCACTGCGCGTCCTCCTCGGGCGCTCCCGCGCGGAGCTGGTGGACCCGGTCCGGCTCGGCCAGGACGACCGGCAGCCGGCGGGCGTTCAGCGGCGAGACCAGGCCATTGAGCTGGTCCGCGGCGTACCAGCGGGCCTCCAGGATCTCGCGGCCGTCGACGGTCAGGGTGTCCAGCAGCGACGGGTCGTGCACGCCGCCGTCGTACAGGATCTCGATCGCGTCGCCCCATCCCTGCCACGGCGGCAGCCAGTCGATCGCGATCACCTCGCCGACCGGCAGGTCGACCCCGAGCTCCTCGAGCACCTCGCGCCGCGCCGCGGTCAGTGGGTCCTCGTTCGGCTCGACGATGCCGCCGGGCAGCTCCAGGTCGCGCTTGAACCCGGTGGTGCACAGCAGCACCCGGCCCGCGGTGTCGCGTACCACCACGTGCGCGATCACCCGCTTCTTCGGCAGTACCGAATCCATCAGCGAGGTCCAGCCGAGCAGCGTGTCCGGCCGTGGGTCGTCGCGGCGCAGTCCGTACACGACCGTGTCGTGCCGCTCGTCGCCGAGCATGGTGTTGCCGCGCAGCACGCCCTCACGGCGGAAGCCGGAGCGCAGCGCGACCCGGTTCGAGCCGGTGTTGTGCGGGTTCACCTCAGCTTGCAACCGCTCCAACCCGAGCTCGGTGAACGCGTACGCCGCCAGCATCCGCACCGCACGGGTGGCGATCCGGCGACGGCGGAACGGCTTGTACACGGTCCACGAGACGAGGCCGACGCCGTGGTCGGCGCGGCGTACCTCGACCGTCCCGACCGGTCCCGGCTCGCCGGCCAGCTCGATCGCGAAGTTCACCACCGAGCGGTTGTCGGCGTACTGGTCCCGCCAGCGCTGCACGGCCCGGACCAGGTCGTCGCGGGTGGACGGCCGCGAAAAGTCGAACCAGTGCGTGATCTCCTCGTCCTCCAGCGGCGACGCCAGGTCGACGTCGTCGTCCCGCCACGGGCGCAGCGTGATCTCGCCGTCGGCGAGGGTGGGCTGGTGGGGTACGGCTGGTGCCGGTTCGGCGGGGCTCACGTCTCCGGACGGTACCTCAGGCATCCGGGCGGTAACGCAGCCAGACCGTGCCGAGCGGCGGCACCGACAGCTCGGCGCTGCTCGCCATCCCGTGCCAGCCCGGGCTGTCAGCGGTCACGCCGCCGAAGTTGCCGACACCGGACCCGGAGTACTCCTGCGCGTCGGTGTTCAGCACCTCGTCCCAGCGGCCGGCGTACGGCAGGCCGAGCCGGTAGCCGAGATGCGGGATCGCGGAGAAGTTCGTCACGCACGCCAGCGCGGTCCCGCCCTGCGCGTCGTCGCCGAACCGGACGAACGAGAACGTGTTGTTGCTCGCGTCGTTCGCGTCGATCCAGGAGAACTTGTGCGGCTCGTGGTCGGTGCCCCAGAGCGCCTCCGTGTCGCGGTACCGCCGGTTCAGGTCGCGGACCAGCCGCTGCAGGCCGCCGTGGTCGGAGTTGTCCAGCAGCCACCAGTCCAGCTCGTGCTTCTCCGACCACTCCGACTCCTGACCGAACTCGCAGCCCATGAACAGCAGCTGCTTGCCCGGGTGCGCCCACATCAGCGCCAGATAGGCGCGCAGGTTCGCCAGCTGCTGCCAGCGGTCGCCGGGCATCTTGCGCAGCAAGGAGCCCTTGCCGTGCACGACCTCGTCGTGTGACAGCGGCAGCACGAAGTTCTCCGAGTACGCGTACATCATCGAGAACGTCATCTCGTGGTGGTGGTACTGCCGGTGCACCGGGTCGTGCTTGAGGTACGACAGGGAGTCGTTCATCCAGCCCATGTTCCACTTGAACCCGAACCCGAGACCGCCGAGGTGCGTGGCCCGGGTGACCCCCGGCCAGGAGGTCGACTCCTCCGCGACTGTGATCACGCCCGGCACCCGCTTGTAGAGCGTCGCGTTCATCTCCTGCAGGAACGACACCGCGTCGAGGTTCTCCCGGCCGCCGTACTGGTTCGGCACCCAGCCGCCCTCGGGCCGGCTGTAGTCGAGGTAGAGCATCGACGCGACCGCGTCCACCCGCAGCCCGTCGATGTGGAACTGCTCGGCCCAGAAGATCGCGTTCGCGACCAGGAAGTTGCGCACCTGCGGGCGGCCGAAGTCGAACACCAGCGTGCCCCAGTCGAGCTGCTCGCCGCGGCGCGGGTCCGGGTGCTCGTACAGCGACGTGCCGTCGAACCGCGCCAGCGCCCAGGCGTCCTTCGGGAAGTGCGCCGGCACCCAGTCCACGAGCACGCCGATGTTTGCCTGATGCAACGAGTCGACCAGGAACCGGAAGTCGTCAGGGTCGCCGAACCTCGAGGTCGGCGCGAAGTACGAGGTGACCTGGTAGCCCCAGGACCCGCCGTACGGATGCTCCATCGGCGGCATCAGCTCGACATGCGTGAATCCCATCTCGGTCACGTAGTCGACCAGCTCGCTCGCGAGGTCGCGGTAGGACCGGCCCTTGCGCCAGGAGCCGAGATGCACCTCGTACACGCTCATCGGCTCGGCGTGCGGCTCGGCCTTCGCCCGCCGGTCGAGCCAGTCGGAGTCCTTCCACTCGTACGCCGACTCGAACACTACCGACGCGTTCGCCGGGGGTGTCTCGGCGAGCGCCGCCATCGGGTCCGCCTTCTGCCGCCAGATCCCGTCATGGCCGCAGATCTCATACTTGTACCGGGTGCCCGCGCCGACATCCGGCATGAACAGCTCCCAGACACCCGACGAGCCCATCGAGCGCATCGGATGCGCCCGGCCGTCCCAGAAGTTGAAGTCCGCGGTGACCCGCACGCCCTGCGCGTTCGGCGCCCAGACCGCGAACGACGTCCCCGTGACGCCACCGGCGTACTGCCGGACGTGCGCGCCGAGCACCGTCCACAGTTGCTCGTGCCGGCCCTCGCCGATCAGGTGTAGGTCCATCTCGCCGAGCGACGGCAGGTACCGGTACGGGTCGTCGAACAGCTGCGGCGGCGCCCCGTCGTACCCGACCTCGAGCCGGTAGTCGGAGACCTCCTCGCCGGCCAGCACACCCACCCAGACCCCGTGCGCCTCGTGCGTCAGCGGTGTGCGCCGCTCACCCTGTACGACGGTCACGGAGCTCGCGAACGGCCGCAAAGTGCGGATCGTCACAGCGCCGTCGTGTACGTGCGGACCGAGCACCTGGTGCGGGTCGTGATGGGTGCCGTCGTGCAGGCGTTCCAGCTCGTCGGCCCCGACCGGTGCGGGCGTCAGCTGCCTGGTGTCCCGCTCGCTCGCGTCCATGGCCCCATCCTGCCGGACGGGACGGATAGCGCCAGCACGGGGCGTGTTCTCCTGCCCGCACCGGTGACAGCGCGACCGCACGCTCAAACCAAAATCGGAGGTGCGGACGCTCGGCCGCTCATAGTCTGACGCGCATGGTGACCATTCATCCCGCGCCGCCGGGACCTGTTGCAGGTGTCTTTCATGTGTACGACAACGGGATGCGTTGCGTCGCCGCGCCGTGCTACAGCTACACCGTGCGCACCGTGCAGGGCACCGAGTACAGCGCCAGCGGGGTGAACCTCGAGGCCCTGGACCCGGTTGTGCGCGACTGGGCGAGTCTCGACCTGTACGAGGGCCGTTGGCTGGCACGGGGCACGATCGAGGCGACCGACGGACCGAGGTCGATGCCGTATGTCGTCCTGCGGGTCGAGCAGCTCGCACAGCGGGTGGACACGAGGGCGGCGGAACTCCTCTCTGCCCGTCTCAGGGCATCCGAGGACGTGTCTGGTCACCTGGCGGTCCTGGGCGAGACGCTCGCGTCGTTCGCCGAGCGGACTGCGGCCGGTCCCGGCCCGGACTGGTACGCGACGCGGTTCCTGGACCGGCTGAGGGCCGAGCTCGACGATCTGGCGCGACTGTACGACACCGTCGCCGAACAGAGCCGTCGCGGCCTTCCGACGCGGGAGAGTGAAGTCCTCGTGATCCGCCTCGCCGAGCTCTTCGGCCGTGTGCTCGTCCTCGCCGTGCGATACCACTGCGACCCCGACGCACTCGCCACCACCTGGCTGGTCGATCGTGGCGTCAGTCGCTCGAGTCTGACCAGCCGCTGACGTACACGCACCGGTCGCTCCGATAGGTTCCAGGCATGGCCGACGAGGCGAGGCGTCGTACCGACGCGGTGGTGTTCGCGGCCGCGGCCGGGGCGCTGGCGGGTGCGGCCCTGACCGGTCGCAGGGGCGTGAAGGCCGCTGCGACCGGGGCGGTCGCGGGCGCCGCCGGACTAGGCGTCGGCGAGGCGGTGGCTCGGGCCCGGCAGCGTCCGGGCGAGATCCCGGCACTGTGGCAGCGGATCGCGATGAGCACGGCGCTCGCGGCGCTGCCAGGATGGGCCGCAGGGCGACTCAGCCGGGCGACGCCGGTCGCCGTAGGGCTGGCGGCCGGGGCAGTCGCAGGTGCGCTCGGCATCCGGCCGCAGAAGGTGGCGCTCGGCCCGGTGGTCGGCGTCGCGGTGGGGCGGACAGTGGGCCGTACGGCGTCGCCTGCGCAGGTGGCTGCCGGCACCGTGCTGGCATACCGGGTGCTGTCGGCGTTGCTCTTCCGCGAGGCGCAGGTGAGCCTGCTGGCCGAGCGGGTGCCGGCCGAGGACCTGCCCTTCGTCGTACCGCTGGAGGCGAGAGGCCGCTACGTCGGCACCGGCTACGTGCGAGAGCTGGCCGGTGTGCTCGGCGGCAGCTACCGCGCCGATGAGCCCGACGTCGGCATCGTCGGCTCGCTCGACGAGCTGGCCGGGCCGCGGTTCGACCCGGCCGAGGTCGATCCGCGCGTCCGTGAGTTCTACGAGCACACCACGCGGTTCACCCTCGACATCGACCCGCGGTGGCGGGTCTGGGTGCGGCCGGGCTACCTGCTCTATCGCACCCTGGTGGCCCGCCCGCTCGGTCAGGCCAGCGTCCCGATGAACGAGCGGGAGACCCGGCACGGCGTCCGCAGCCGGATCGACACCATCACGCCGGACGGCGCCGCCGTGCCCGAGGTGCGCGGCTGGATCAGGTCGTTCGCCCACGACGACGAACCGATCTACGTCGGCATCTACACCACGTACCGCCGGGACGGCCGGGGCTATGTGAGCGTGGGCTTCCCGCTGCCGCAGGCGAGCTTCACCGCCACCCTGGAGCCGAGAGCCCGGCCCGGTGGCGGTCTGGTGCTGACCAGTCGCAGCGATCTCGACCAGCCGGGTCACTACCTGACCTACATCGACCCGGGCACCCGTGAGCTGACCTCGCTGGCGGTGCACGGCTTCGCCGAAGAGCTCGACGTGTACGTCGACGACCGGGGCGAGCTACGCGCCGAGCACGCGTTCTGGGTGTTCGGCCTGCCGTTCCTCGTGCTGCGCTACCGGATCACCCGCAAGGCCGGGGTCACTGGCTGAGCTGGGCGGCGGCCGCGAGCGGGATCGGCAACCAGCTCGGGCGGTTGCGAGCCTCGTACAGCACCTCGTACACGACCTTGTCGGCGCAGAACGCGCGCAGCAGCACGTCGGAGTCCCGCGGGTCGGTGCCGGCCACCTCGGCGTACCCCTCGCAGAACGCGGCCCGGTTCCGGTTCGACCACTCGGCCGCCCGGTACGCGATCTGCGGGTCGCCCTGGTGGTCGTCGGCGAGCAGGCTGCGGGCCGCGTAGTCGAACGACCTCAGCATCCCGGCCACGTCCTTGATCGGCGTGTCCAGCTCGCGCCGGTCCGTCAGCGGCTTGGCCGGCTCACCCTCGAAGTCGATGATCTTCCAGCCCTCGATGGTGCGCAGGGTCTGGCCGAGGTGGAAGTCGCCGTGGATCCGCTGCACCTTGACCACGTCGTCGTACTCCGCGAGCGCGTCGAAGCTGTGGCCCAGCCCCTCCACGTAGGGCACCAGCTCGGGTATCGCCCCAGCCGCCGCCTGGAGCCGGCGGTGCATCGCCGCGGCCGCGGCGGCGACGCGCTCCGGCGGCCAGATGTCGGTTCCGAGCGCCTTCGCGAGCTCGGCGTGCACGGTGGCGGTGGCCGCGCCCAGCCGGTGCGACTCGCCCGCGAAGTCGCCGCCGACCTCGTCGGCATGCAGGTCGCCCTCGGCGTACAGGTCGCGCACCGAGGTGCTCGCGTAGGTCCAGCCGTCGGTCGCGGACCGCTGGAAGGCGGTCATCATCGCGAGGTCGCCGGAGTCGGTGCCGCCGTTGATGCCCGGCCAGGACCCGCGGACCCAGCCGAGCACCTCCGGTACCAGCTCGGACCCCGACTCGGTGAGCACCGACTCGATCTCGACGCCAGGGTTGGTGCCGGGTTCGAGCCGGCGGAACACCTTCAGCAACGCGGTGTCACCAAACACCAGCGAGGTATTGCTCTGCTCCACCGTGAGCACCAGCGACGGCGAGTCCTCGGGTACCACGGTCGCGCCGTCGGGCGCGTGCACCGGGTGGAACTCGAGGTCGTCGGTCCGGCGACCGTGCGTGATCGCGTCCAGCCAGTACGGCGTCGCCTCCTTGTCGGACAGCGCGTCGTACACCCAGACCCTTGCGTCGCCGAGATCCGGCTCCGACCAGTCGCCGACCAGGGCGTGCGAGAGCTGCTCGGCAGGTTCCGGGCGATAGCTCAGCGGGACCTGGTAGACCCGGGTCGGGATGTCCGATCCGGGCGGGCCGGAGCAGTGCACGAAGCCGATCCGGACCGCTGGCCAGGTGTCGGGTTCCGACAGCCACGACGACGTGCGCATCGACTCGACGTGGACATCGTGTCCCTTCTCCCCGAACCACCTCTGGCCGGTGCAGAAGGCCTGGACCTGGTCCAGCTGGGCTGTCACGAAGAGCTCTCCTCACGGTTGGCGGCCGAACCGGTCTGACGCTTTACAGGTAGCCGGAACCAGTAGAAGCCATGCGCTCCCAGGGTGAGCAAATACGGCAGTTCGCCGATCTGCGGGAAATGGACGCCGCCGAGCAGCTCGACCGGCTCGACCCCTTCCCAGTGCCGCAGATCGAGCTCGATCGGCTGCGGGAAGCGGGACAGGTTGTTCACGCACAGTACGACGTCGTCACCGAACTCGCGTACGTACGACAGCACGCTCGGGTTCGAGCCGCCGAGGTCGGTGAAGCTGCCCATGCCGAAGCACGGGTGCTGTTTGCGGGCCTGGATCATCCGCCGGGTCCAGTGCAGCAGTGAGGACGAGTTCTCCATCTCGGCCTCGACGTTCACAGCCTGGAAGCCGTAGACCGGGTCCATGATCACCGGCAGTGCCAGCTTGCCGGGGGTGGCGGTGGAGAAGGACGCGTTCCGGTCCGGCGACCACTGCATCGGGGTCCGGACGCCGTCCCGGTCGCCGAGCCAGATGTTGTCGCCCATCCCGATCTCATCGCCGTAGTACAGGATCGGCGAGCCGGGCAGACTGAGCAGCATCGCGGTGAACAGCTCCATCCGGTTCACGTCGTTGTCCAGCAGCGGGGCGAGCCGCCGCCGGATACCGATGTTCGCCTTCATCCGCGGGTCCTGCGCGTACTCGTTCCACATATAGTCGCGGTCCTCGTCCGTGACCATCTCGAGCGTCAGCTCGTCGTGGTTGCGCAGGAAGATGCCCCACTGGCAGGTGTCCGGGATCTCCGGGGTCTGGGCGAGGATCTCCGAGATCGGGAACCGGGACTCGCGCCGTACTCCCATGAAGATGCGCGGCATCACCGGGAAGTGGAACGCCATCTGGCACTCGTCGCCGCCGGACTCGCGGTCGCCGAAGTACTCGACCACGTCGGCCGGCCACTGGTTCGCCTCGCAGAGCAGTACCCGGTCCGGGTAGTTCGCGTCGACCTCCTTGCGGACCCGCTTGAGGAACTCGTGCGTGCGGGGGAGGTTCTCGCAGTTCGTGCCCTCCTCCTCGAACAGGTACGGCACCGCGTCCAGCCGGAAGCCGTCGACGCCGAGGTCGAGCCAGAACTTCAGCGCCTCGATCATCGCGTCGCCCACGGCGGGGTTCTCGAAGTTCAGGTCGGGCTGGTTCGAGTAGAACCGGTGCCAGAAGTACTGCCCGCGGACCGGGTCCCAGGTCCAGTTCGAGGTCTCGGTGTCGACGAAGATGATCCGCGCGTCGCCGTACGACTCGTCGGCAGCGGACCAGACGTAGAAGTCGCCGTACGGTCCCTCCGGGTCGGAGCGGGACGCCTGGAACCACGGGTGCTGGTCCGACGTGTGGTTCATCACGAAGTCGACGATCACCCGGATGCCGCGGGTGTGCGACGCCTCGAGGAACGCGGCGAAGTCGGCGATACTGCCGACCTCGGGCATCACATTCGTGTAGTCACTGATGTCATATCCGCCGTCACGCAGCGGTGACGGGTAGAACGGGGGCAGCCAGAGGCAGTCGACCCCGAGCCACTCGAGATAGTCGAGCTTCTCGGTGAGTCCTTGCAGGTCGCCGATTCCGTCGGCGTTCGAGTCCTTGAAGGACCGGACCAGCACTTCATAGAAGACGGCCCGCTTGAACCACAGCGGATCGCTCTTCGGCAGCCCGTGGTGCTGGTCGGGCAACATTTCCGTCACGCTCACCTCCATCTGGGTCGACACCTCCGGGCACAAACCTAGTGCCCCTGCCGGGCCGCGGTCAGCGAGGTGCGTTTCGGACACTCAGATGGATGTGTTTACCGCACGGCTGCCTCTGCATTCACATCCGTACCCTTCGACGCCGACTCTGATACACCGACCTGCTCGTGCACCCGGCGTAGCGATGCCGGCGCCCACCAGGCGGATCGGCCGAGCAGCCTCATCGAGGCCGGGACCAGCACGCCGCGGATCAGGGTGGCGTCGACGAGCACCGCCAGCCCGGTGCCGAGCCCGAACAGCTGGATGAAGCTGACCGAGCTGGTGCCGAAGGCGAAGAAGCTGACCGCCAGGATCACCGCGGCGGTCGAGACGATCCGGCCGCTGCGGGCAAGGCCCTCGGTGACCGCGGTCCGCAGCCCCGCGCCGGCGTCGTGCAGCTCCTTGATCCGGCTGAGCACGATCACCTCGTAGTCCATCGACAGCCCGAACGCGATGCAGAACAACAGCAGCAGCATGCTGGTGTCCAGCGGCAGCGGCGTGAAGCCGAGCAGGCCGGACAGGTGCCCGTCCTGGAAGATGACCACCATCGCGCCGAGCGTGGCGGACAGCCCGATGACGTTCAGCACCAGCGCCCGCAGCGGCTGCAGCACGCTGCCGGTGAACAGGAAGAGCAGCACGAACGTGGTCAGCGCGATCAGCCCCGCGGCGATCGGGATCCGGGACCCGATCGCGTGCTGGCTGTCCACGAACTCCGCGGTCTCGCCGCCGACGAGGAAGCGGGTACCGCCCGGGTCGGGGACCGCCCGCACCTTCGCCAGCAGGTCCTGGGCCTGCGCCGTGCGGGCGTCGTACGCCGTCACGACGGCCAGCCGCTGGGCGTCCGGCCGGGCCATCCTGGCGTCGGCCGGCGAGGTCTGCGCGCGGTCGCCGGCCACGAACACGCCGGCGCTGGACTCGACCCGGACCACACCGTCCAGCCGGGACAGCTCGGCGGCGTACGCCGGGATCGAGCCGGGCGCCGCGGCCGACTCGCTGACCAGCGTGATCGCGTTCGTGTCGTCGGCGCCGAAGTCGGTGCGCAGCGCGTCGCCGACCACCCGGCTGGTCGCGCTGACCGGCAGCACCCGGTCGTCCGGCGTACCGAACTCGACGTGCAGCAGCGGGGACGCGAGCAGCAACAGACCGGCCAGCACCGGTATGGCGGTCAGGCCCGGGCGGCGCATCACGGTACCGGCGAGCCGGCCCCAGAACGGTGACACCGCGCTCGGCATGGTCTTCGCCCAGGGCAGCCGGCCGGCGTTCACGCGGGTGCCGAGCACCGCGAGGATCGCCGGCAGCACGACCAGCGCGGCGGCCATCGCGATCAGGATCACGCCGATCCCGGCGTACGCGAACGAGCGCAGGAAGAACAGCGGGAACAGCAGCAACGCCGCGAGCGCGACCGCCACGGTCGAGGCGCTGAACAGGACCGTGCGGCCCGCGGTCTCGACCGTCCGCACCACGGCGGCGTCGACGCCCACGCCCTTGCCGAGCTCCTCGCGGAACCGGCTCACGATCAGCAGCGCGTAGTCGACCGCCAGGCCGAGCCCGAGCCCGGTGGTCAGGTTGATCGCGAAGACCGACACGTCGGTCATCGAGCCGAGCAGGGACAGCTCGGCGAAGGTGCCGAAGATCGCGATCACGCCGACCGCGAGCGGAAGCAGCGCGGCGACCAGGCTGCGGAACGCGAGCACCAGCAGGATCAGGATGACCGGGATCGCGATCGACTCGGCCAGCGCGAGGTCCTCTGTGACCTGGGTGTTGACGTCGCGGAACACCCCGGACTCGCCACCGATGTCCACCTGCATCCCGTCCTGCGTGCCGCCGTACGTCTCGGCGATCCGGTCGGTGATCTCGCGGCGCTGGTCGAAGTCGCCGTCGATGGAGGCGACGACGAGCGCCTTGGTGCCGTCCTCGGAGCGCATCGCGGGCGAGCGGGTGGTCCAGTACGACGCCACGCCGGACAGGTCGGGCTCGTCCGCCAGCCGCTGGGTGAGCCGGGTACCGGCCGCGTCGACCTGCTCGACCGGCCGGGCCGCATCGACCACGAGCACCAGGTCGCTCTGGCCGCCGTACTTCTGGACGAGGGCGTCGGCCGCCCGGGTGGACTCGGCACCCGGATCCTGGAACCCGCCGCCCTGCAGCTTGCCGAACGCGCCGACGCCGAGCACCGCCGCACCGGCGAGGACGAGGACCGTGACGGCGAGGACGAGCCTGGCGCGTCGTACGACGAACTCACCGAGGCGGTGCAGCATGACCGGCTCCCAATGTGTGCAGGGGTAAACTTTACGCGTGTTAACTTGCCATGCATGTGGGCGGGTGTCAACATCGGGCGCATGAACGCTCGGGACGCCTACCACCACGGCGATCTGCGGAACGCGCTGATCGGCGCCGCCGCGCGGCTCGCCGGCAGTGGCGGGCCGGACGCGGTGACGATCCGCGCCGCCGCCCGCGAGGTGGGCGTCACTCCGACCGCGGCGTACCGGCACTTCTCCGGGCACGAGGGGCTGCTCGAGGCGACCAAGGAGGAGTGCATCACCCGGATGTCCGTGGCGATGCGCAAGCGGCTCGCCGCGCTGCCGCCCGAGCCGGATCCGGTCGAGGCGGCGATCGCGCGGCTGGAGGCGATCGGCCGCGGGTACGTCGACTTCGCACTCGCCGAGCCCGGCCTGTTCCGGACAGCGTTCTGCCGCGGCGCGGAGGGCAAGAACTTCGCCGACCCGGAGCAGGACCACGGCGAGCCGCACCAGCTGCTGATGGGGCTGATCGACGAGCTGGTCCGGCTCGGGTTCCTGGCCGAGGAGCAGCGGCTCGGCGCCGAGATGGGTGCCTGGTCGATGGTGCACGGGCTGTCGATGCTGCTCATCGACGGGCCGCTGGCCGGCCTCGGCCGGGCCGAGCAGGCCGCCGTGGTCGAGGACACGATCACCACCTTCACCCAGAGCTTCTGGAACGCCCGGCAGCCGCCGTCGCAGAACAAGCGGTAACCGGCCGGATCCGGTCCGTGGCAGGTTTACGTCATGACGTATCGCCGCCCGAGTCATCGCTTCGCGGCTATGGGTCACGTGCCCGATGCTTGTGCTGCCTCGGGGACAGGCGCGACGTGGGGGGTAACTCTCGTGACGGTTTCCCCTCCTGCGTCCCTGGTGATCGGCATCGCGAGCTCGGCCGGGGAACGGGCCCAGCTGGCCCGGCTGCTCGGCAGCACCGAGGCGTTCCTGCTGGTGTCGAGCGCCGAACAGGCCCGGGCCATCCTCGACCTCGCAGGTGAGCCCGCTCCGGACCCGCCACCCGTCGCCGCCCCCGCGCCTGTCGTCCCGGCGTCGCGGGCCGACCTCAGTCTGGATCCTGACCGGCGGGTGCTGCGCTGGCAGGACCGTGAGGTCGACCTGACCCGGCTCGAGCACGACTTCCTGCACTGCCTGGCGTCCGAACGCGGTCAGGTCTGGACCTACCAGCGGCTGCACCGCGAGGTCTGGGGCAACGAGCACCTCGGCCGCGGCTCCGACATCCACTCGGTGGTGCGACGCCTGCGCCGCAAGCTCGCCCGGCTCGAGGCCACAGTGACGATCCACGTCATTCGCGGCGTTGGCCTCCGCCTCCCTCCCGCCTGAAACGCCGGCGTCCGCCGAAGCGACGTCTGGATGACGCCGCTTCGGCGGACGCTGTGCCTAGCTAGCAGGTCAGGACCTCAGCACCGGGTGGGTGCCAGCGCGAAGTTCTCGACCTTCGGAGTCGAGGGGCTGACGCGCGTCTCACGTGTCTGCGGCATCCACCCGTCCTTGGCCGCGATCACCGTCAGCGGGTTGTTCTTCACCCCCAACCAGTGTGCGTACTTGCCCTCGGCGTCGGTCGTGAACGTGAACGAGCTCGTCGCCGAGTCGACCTGGACCACGGCACCCGGGAGCGGAGCCGAAACACCCTGGCAGTTGGTACCGGAGACGGTGCCCATCAGCTTGCCCCAGTTCAGCGGCGGGGTCACGTTCATCGTGACGCCGACCGGCTGCACCGAGTACGGCGAGTTCTCCTTGATGCCGACTCCGGCGGTGTAGGTGCCCGGCTGGTCCACCTGCGCCGTCATCGTGACCCTGACCGTCACCTGCTGACCCGGCGCCAGCGTCGCCGTCGTGCGGTCGAGCGACAGCCAGCTGACGTCGGCACCGGCCTCGGCACACTCCTCGAGGCCCGGCAGCACCTCGCTGGCCGGCGTCGCGGCGAAGCCTCCGGACGAGCCGCCGATCTTGTAGAAGCCGCACGCCGCACCACCGCGGTACCGCGGCACGTTGGCGTTCGGCAGGTTGGACCACGACTCGGTCGTCGGGTCGTAGGCGAAGCCGGCATTGGTGATGGAGCCGGCCTGCACACCGCCGACCACGAGCAGCTTGCCGTTCGCGACTGCGAACGAGCTGGCCCAGGAGTCGCGCGGCGCGTTCGGCACCGCGGTCCAGGTGCCGATGCCCGGGTCGAAGGCGTAGCTGTTCGCCACCGCCGCCGAGCCGTTGTTGCCACCGGTGCAGTAGACGACGCCGTCGATCCCGCCGCAGGAGGCGAAGGCCACCGCCTGCGGGTAGTCGGGCAGCGGCTCCCAGGCGTTCGAGGCCGGGTCGTAGCGCACGACGTCGTTCGACATCGGCGTACAGGCGGCCGTGGTGCACCCGCCGACGGCGTACAGCTTGCCGTCCACGACGGCCTGGCCGGCCGCCGAGCGCGGGAGCGGGTTGGCGGCCGCCGCGGTCCAGCTGTTGCTCGCCGGGTCGTAGGCCCACGTCCCGGCATCCGGACCGGACGGACCCCAGCCACCACTGGCGACGATCTTGCCGTCCACCACACCGACCGTCATGGCGTTACGGGCGGCGGGCAGGTCGGCGATCGCCGTCCACGCCTGGGTCGCGGGGTCGTAGACGAAGTTCTTCGTCGTCGACGCCGAACCGTTGCTACCGGCAATCGAGTAGACCTTGCCGTCGAGGTTGACCACCCGGTTGTCCATCACGCTCGCCGGGTAGTTGGCGATGTTGGTCCACGGGTCGTCCTGCGGCGCGAGCTGCACGGCCGGGACCGCCGACTTTCCGGTCTGCTGCGCAGCGAAGGACACCGGGGCGTCCAGCCGCTGCTCGGGCGCACCGTCCGAGCCGAGCACCTGCTGCTCGGTCACCCGGCTGCCGTCCGCGCGGAGCAGCTCGAACGTGCCGTTCCGCTCGCTCAGCTCGACGTCCACCGGTGCGCCACCGGTGTTCTCGAGCGTGAACGACCTGGTGGTCTGGCCGGTCGGCATCCGCAGCGTGCTGCTGACTTCGCCCGGCGTCACGCTGAGCTGTCCGGCCGCGAGTGTGAAGTTCGCCGCCGTCGCCCCGTCGGCCTCGATATCGACCTGCTGGGACTGCTGCACGTAGTTCCCGGCCGTCGCGGTCAGCGGGTGCTGACCGGTCCGCGACGAGAAGAACCAGTAGAAGCCGTCGGCCAGCCCCGCGTCCTCCGGGGTCGCCGCACTGGTCGCCTTCTCGGCCGGCTTGTCGTTGCTGGTCACGGTGGCGCCGTTCACGCCGGCGTCGGTGTTCGCGTCACGTACGTGACCCAGCACCAGGCCGCCGTTCACCGGGTCGCACCGAACCTCACTGCCGATCAGGACGTTGTCGACCTCCCACCACCACTCGAATATCGCGTTGTAGTAGTGGAACCTGACCTGCACCTGCGCCTGGCCGGCGGCCTGTGGGATCGCGATCTCGGTCTGTCGCGGCCCACGGGTGTCGACGGCCTGCTGGAGCACCGTCGTCCAGGTCGCGCCGCCGTCGATGCTCAGGTCGACGTCGGCCCGGTCCGGTCCGTTGTTGTTGTAGTCCTGGTTGAACCGGATCACCGGAGCGGCGACATCGGACAGGTCGACCACGGGGCTGACCAACGAGGTGTCCTGCCGTCCCGAGATTCCGTACTCGTCGCTGTCCACGACCGCGAACCCGCCGGTGCCGCCGGTCAGGTTGTTGCGGCCGCCCGGGTCGTCGAACTTCCAGACCTGGCCGTTGCCGATGTTGTCGACCACGGTCCAGCCGGCCGGTGCGGTAGTGCCGTCGAAGGTCTCGTACTCACCATCGGACCCGTAGGTGTAGCCCGGCGCGGTGGTGCAGGTGTTGGTGTCCACCGGCACCGCGACGTTGTGCGTCGTGTCCGCCGAACCGACCACGACCTGCTGGCTCACGGTCTTGTAGCCCGGGTACACCGGGTCCACCGTGATCGTGTACGTCGCGCCCGACGGCACGCTGAAGCTGTACTGGCCGTCGACCGGGTTGGTGTAGTCGAGCACCCCGCCCGGACCCTCGACGGTGACCTTGGCGTACAGCGGCCAGCCGTGCCCGGAGCCGTCGGTGACGGCACCGCTGACGGTCGCGCTGGGCGCGGGCTGCAGCGCGAAGTCCTTGGTCGTGGTCTGGTCGGTGGTGATCGTCGCGGCCGCCGTCTGGCCGATGTACCCGAACGCGGAGACCGCGACCTGGTAGTCGCCGACCGGGAGCAGCACCGAGTAGGTGCCGTCGGCACCGGTGGTGAGCTCACGGTCCGCAGCACCGCTGATCGTGACCTTCGCACCCGCGACGGCGGTTCCGTCGCCGGCGTCGGTGACCTTGCCGGACAGCGTGCCGGTGTCACCGATCGGCGCGGCGTTCAGCAGCGCCAGCGCGTCCAGCCGGCCCTCGCCGTACACGTTGTTGTCGTCCGCGGTGCCGCCGCACTGGGAGTCCGCCTTGTCGACCGCGGTGTTGTCCAGCAGCGCCCTGGTCGCCGCGACGTTGCCGCGCAGCGCCTCGGACGCGGACCACAGCAGCGCGATCGTGCCCGCGACGTGCGGGCTGGCCATCGACGTACCGGAGAAGTTCGCGTACCCGTTGCCGGGGACGCTGGACCGGACGTTGGTACCCGGTGCGGAGATGTTCGGCTTGATCTCGCCGTCCTGTCCGACACCGCGGCCCGAGCTGGCGTTGATGTTGTTGTTGATGTCGTAGTTGCCGGCCGAGTGGTTGATGATCCGGCTACCGGGGGAGCCGCTGGAGTTGCAGCCCAGCGTGCCGCTGTTGCCGTTGGCCCACATGCCGAAGATGCCCGACGCCGTCCAGGCGTTGCTGATGTCCTCCATGAACGGGTCGTTCGACGGCAGGGTGCTGCCCCACGAGTTGTTGATGATGTTCGGGCGCTTGCTCACGTCCGGGTTCTGGTCGTTGAGGTCGCGCGGCATCAGCATCCACTCGCCGGAGTCGATCAGTGCCTGGTCGGTCGGGCAGCAGCCGTTGGCCGCGATCCAGTTGACCTCGGGCGCCACGCCGATCTGGTTTGCTCCGTCCAGCCCGGCCATGGTGCCCATCGTGTGGGTGCCGTGGCCATTGGTGTCACATGGAGCGGTACAGCTGCCGGCCGCGGCGAACCAGTTGTAGTTGTGGTTGAAGGTGCCGTCGCCGTTGTTCCCGCGGTATGACGTCACCAGCGCCGGGTGGTCGAACTGCACACCGGTGTCGATGTTCGCCACGGTGATGCCGGCGCCCTTGACGCCGTACTGGGCCCACACCTGGTCGGCCTTGATGTTGGCGATGCCCCACTCGACAGCGTTGACGGTGTGCTCGGCGGCGCCCTTGGTGATCTCGGGCGTCTTGTACGCGACCGGCAGGTACAGGCCCTCGACCTCGGCTCGAGCGGCCATGCTCTGTGCCAGGCTGAGCGAGCCACTGGTGACCTTGATCGCGTTGCTGCCCCAGTACGCCTTGAACTGCACGCCCTGGCTGGTCAGGCTCGCCTTGGTGCCGGCCTGGCTCTGCGCAGCGGTCTTCTGCAGCGCGGCGACCACAGCCTCCCCGCGTGCGTTCCAGTCCTTGATCTGACTGGCCGCCTTCAGGTCCGCCTTGTCACGGAAGCGGATCCAGAAGTCCGCCTCTCTGTCGGTCTGGAGCTTGCTCATCAGCTCCGGACGGATCTTGGCGTCAGCGCTGGGTGACGGTGGCGCGGCCTGCGCTGCCGTCCCCGAGGCGGCGAGCCCCGTCGCGACGACCGCAGTCGCCGCCAGTGCGCTCACCAGAGACCTGGTGAAGCGCTTTCCTCGTCGTATCACTGTTGCAGCCCTCCTCCTTCAGCGACCCCGAGCGAACCCCCGAGCCCAACTGCGAAGGGTGCAAGGAGCCCCGCCGTCCGGGTCTGTCAGAACCGGTGTCGGTGGAACCCTCCTGGCGCCCCGGCCTCGGGCGGGTTACGCCCGTAGCCTGCCTGGACACTATGAGTGAACGATGAAGCGCAACAAGTACGCGATGTGAGCAACATGTCACTAACTGTCTAACTGATCAGGCGCTCTGTGCCCATAACTGTCAGGCTCTTGACGATTACTGGCAGCAATCGCCATCGTTGGCGCGTGCATGAAGAGGCGTTCCCGCTGCTGATCGCCGTCGCGCTCACCCCGGAAGACCGGCTCAGGCTGGCCGAACGGGTCGAAGGCGTCGCTCCTCTGCTGCTCGTCTCGACCGTCGACGAGCTCCGCCGGCTGATTGCCCCCGGCAGCCCGATGCCGGTGCTGCCGGAGCCGGCCGGGCCCGGCAACGACCTGCTCACCATCGACTCGGCCCGGTCGAGAGCGCGCTGGGGTGACCAGGAGGTGCCGCTGACCCGGCTCGAGCACGACCTGCTGACCTGCCTGAACACGCCGCCGCTGCGTGTCTGGACCTTCGACGAGCTGCACCGGGCGGTCTGGCGCGGCGCCGGTGCCGGGGTCTCGGACGTGCAGTCGCTGGTGAAGCGGCTGCGCCGCAAGCTCGCCGGTCTCGGCACCACGGTGACGATCGCCGCCGTCCGCGGCACCGGACTGCGGCTCACCGACCAGCAGCGACCGGCCGTGGGTCAGGCCGGCTCGGCATAGTCCAGTTCCACGCGGTCTCAGATGCGGTGTGAGAGGTGCAGGAGGTACTCCTGCCGGTCGAAGGGGTTGTGGTCGGTGCGGGGGCGGGACGGGATCGGCCCGCGCACGGGCTGGTAGCCGGCGAAGGCGCGTTCCAGGACGGCCTCGCCGCGGGTCAGGCCGGGCAGCTGCTGCTGCAGCTCGTGCACCCGCGC
>Ga0075419_10000276_pt1 | contig 30787 bp, 34 predicted proteins | sample SoiMetdeltSBSDD3_FD_76900 | JGI IMG/M metagenome (GOLD analysis project Ga0075419, IMG submission 76900) | Bulk soil microbial communities from a Populus tree surrounding site in Tennessee, USA - Soil MetaG P. deltoides SBSDD3 | ecosystem: Environmental > Terrestrial > Soil > Tree plantation... | reverse complement strand
GGTGACGATAATCAGCAACCGGTGAGAGGATGCGTCAAACAAGGCCTCGAAGCCCATAGACTCTTGTCCTTCCAGGGCCTCCAAGATGACGTTCATCCTGTCGCGGACGGTGAGATTATCGGGGAGGATTTCCAACAGCTTCTTGCCGGGATTGCGATTGAGAATTCCCTGCAGAGCGTCCACGAGATCGAACAGACCAATGTTCTCGAGCATCGCTTCGTCGGTAACCGGCGCATCTTCCTGAGGTGCCACAGGACGGCTGTAGATCTCCCGCCACATTTTTCCCTGCGTATCCAGCTGCCGTGCCGCTTCTTTGAACGTTTTGTACTCCAGGAGCCTGCGGACGAGTTCTTCACGAGGATCAGGTCCGTCGTCCTCGTCGTCGGCGCTTTCTTCAACGGGAAGCAGCATCTTCGATTTGATCTGAAGCAATGTCGCCGCCATCACCAGAAATTCACCGGCGACGGTAAGATTCAAGTCCTTCATCGCCTCGATGTAGCTCAGATATTGCTGAGCGATCATTGCGATCGGAATATCGTAGATGTTGATCTCGTTCTTTTTGATGAGGTGCAGCAGCAGGTCGAGAGGGCCCTCAAAGTTCTCGATGCGAACCTGGTAGGGCAGTTCAGTCTGTTCGGCGGCGTCGAACTGGTTATCCACAGGGTGGTTTATACCAGCTTTGGGGAGAGTGAGCAAGGGCCGATCTATTAGTTGTGGTTATCTGGACCGAACCAGATAGGCAACCAGCACGGCACTGAACAGGAGCAGAGAGAGGGTGATGACGTATTGGACCTGGCGATTCTCGATCCCCAGCGAATCAGGTGTGGTCCCGGACCGCCTGGCTCTGGTGAATTGCGGTCCTTTCTCGAAAAACGCTTTGGAAAAATCTTCACGTGCATTGAATTGCGCATCATCGAAATCTGCCGTCGCGCGGAATGTCGTGCGCCGGAAAAATGCATCGCCATCGAACCGTGTGAAGGTGAAGAAGGCGTCCCCGTCGAAGAGCGCCTCGGAGAAATCAGCCAGCTGCTTGAAGTGACTCCCGGAGAATCCTGTCCCCAGTTTAAAATAGGTCCGCGACATATTGGCGTCCTGATCGAAATGAACTTCGAGGAATTCTGCCATCCCACTGAAGCCGGATTGTTGAAGCGTCACTGGCCCATGAAACTGCGACCGGTGAAATCTCGTGTGGGATCCGAAGGCTGTTTTTTCTCCGGTCACCTCACCCACAAAATGACATTGCACGAAATACCCTTCCCGTAAGAACACTGCACCCGACAATGCGACCGGTTGGGTGAAGACGGATTTCGACAGATCGACCATACGTTCGAACGTCGTCCCGGCAAACGTTACCGGACCGGAGAAAACGAGTACGCCCTCGGCCGCACGATGCGTGACGGTTCCTCGGACCACCGAATCGACAATTGCAACCGGCCCCGTAATGACCCGAACCTCTTTGTCGCCGCCGTCGATGATGCCCCCGAGGGCGGGCGGATGTTCAGTCACCGGCAGCGCATCCAGTGCGATGTCTCCCCGAATCACGACTCCGGCAAGATCGATGGTCTCGCCGCGTTTCAGCGCCGCCACGAGACTCGAGGCATCGACCGCATGAGCCTCTCGCTCGACCGGGGTGCACCCTGCACTGAGATGGGTTTTAAAGAGCCGTTGGGAGCCAGCTGCAACACTCTCTACAAAGCACTCAGCCCCGGCATATCCCCCGAAGCAGTGCAGCAGCACTCCCAGGAAGGCGACAGCGCTAATCCGTCGATTCATGACGGCCCTTATACGGAATGCGTCGGGCTCCTGGCAAGACAGGATATGACTTCCTTTACGAGACTGAACGGTCTGCTAGACTCTTCCCATGGATATACGCGCACTCATCGCCGGCCCGCTCTTGGTTGGTTTAGTTTTCCAGACTACCATCGCCAGCTCCGCCGTCGATTACGTCGAGTTACCCGTTCTCGCAGCCGTCCGCTATAACGATCTGGGCGTTTTTGAGATCCTGTTGATGGGATGGGACAAAAAATCTGATCCGAATGTGGTTCAACTTCAGGTGTACATTGCAGGCGTCCGGTACGGGAAAAATCACCTGGGGTCCATGGCGCAGGCGTTCGACTACGCGGTAGAGCGCACCCCTGCAGTGCTCCACACGGGAACCGTCTCCGTCCAGGGGGTTACCTATCTCCCAACAACGAGTGAGGGTCCAAGCGCGGGCGCAGTAATGGCCGTAGGATTTATTGCAGTCTTCAAGGGCGACCGTATCCCTCGCGGCACGGCGTTAACCGGAACTCTCGAGCCAGGTGGGCACATCGGCCAGGTCGGCAGCCTTCCTGACAAGATCCGTGCAGCCAAGCGGGAGGGGTACCATACGGTGCTCGTGCCACGGGGACAACTTCACACGGCCGAATGGAATCTCATCGAACTCGGATTTCAACTCAACATCTCCATCAAGGAGGTGGACACGGTCGATGAGGCCTATCAGTTCATGACGGGCAACAGAATTTAGCGGCCGCTTCGAACTTCTTCCACGATCGCCTTGAATTCTTCCGCCGTCAACCTATGCATGCCCAACGCGAGTCGTCGAGCCAATTCCGCCTGATCTGGAATCTGCAGCACATGCTGGAGCAACGCCTGACTCGCCTGCGGTGACCCTGTCCACCGCCTGATGTCTTGGATCCGGATAAAGCCGAATCTCGCCTCTGTCCGCAGATCATCTTTTAGGAACTCATCCAGTTTGGCAAAGTCCAACGGCGGAGACACGATCGTAAACTCCGCACACAAACCAGCCTTCAGCACGTACACCAACCCACATGACTCAGGCGTGAGATACGTTTGCAGGTTGGTTCGAATCAGCGCGGTACACAGCCCCCATAGGCCATGAGAAAGCTGCAGCTCCGCACTCTCTTCCGACGTCCGTTCGCGCAGCGCGGCCGAGATGAACAGAAAATGGCTCATGACAGATCTTGCCACATGAGAGTCCCCGAGCGCGACGACCGCAGCGACAGGGTGAATGGGAGCTGTCAGGACGGATGTGAGGGGAGGCTACAGGACTCAGTGACGGTAGTCGTCTGAATCGTCAAGCAGGTCGTCGGATTTTTCGATGTAATCGACCTCTTCTTCATCGTCGTCGAGCGAGAGATCCTCTTCCATATCTTCGTCAATTTCACTTTCACTCTCACTCTCACCGCTGAGATCGATCTCTTCCTCACCCATCTCCTCTTCATCAAGAACCGGCTCTTTTGGCGTCATCGCCGGCGCCCCCTTGGCGGTCGTTTTCCTGATTTCCTCGTCAGGACCAGCCTTTTTTGCGACCGTGGGTTTGGATGGAACAGGCGCTCTACCGGCCTTCTTTGCGGGAGTCGCCTTCGGCTTGGCAGCGGGCTGCTTCTTCGCCGGCTTTCTTGCCGTCTTCTTCGTGGACTTTTTGGTCTTCGCCTTGGCGGTGTGTTTCTTCGCCGGACGCTTTTTCATCTTCGCCATCGCTCTCTCTCCTCTCTCATGCACTGACACTTAATGTACTGATGTAATGGGGCCTCCATCTAGCATGAACGTACGTAGTCTTGCAACCAGGGTCTTCCGCCGAGTCATTCGTCGTGAGAACAGCTCTGATCCGCCTTGGGAGGGCGCCCGGTGCTCGCGATGCCGCTCTCATGGTGTGATCCATACGGTCACGATCGCCGGCACACTGTCCGCTCCCTTCATAACATCCGGACCGGCCATGTCGGTCACGACCAGAGAGAATTGATATCGTTTCCGTTCCGAGACCTTCGGCGCAACAAATGTCGCCTTGGCTTCGTTCACATTGCTCAAAATCACGCGATGACCCAGGATCTGTTTCCATTCGAAATGCAGAGGATCGCCGTCCGGATCCCGGCTCCGAAGACCGTCGAGCAGAACCAGCTCGCCGGATCTGGCGTGCAGTTCCTTTGCCACTTCAGCGATAGGCGGCCGATTGGGTTCTTCATCCCCATGAACGATCACCTCGACCGCCCCGGTCTTTCCGCTATTTTCCACAGTGACGATCGCCTTGCCGCCGCCATTGACCTGCAGGACTCCCGTGGCATCAACGGACACGATTCGTTCATCCGACGAATGAAACCGGGTGCCTGTGCTCGATCCGGAGAGCGGACGCAACACTCCATCGCTGAACTGTCCAATGGCTGGAACGACGATCCGCCGGCCGACTTGCTGCATTTTCCAAGGTTTCTCGGCGGCAAATTCGATCGTTTGCAGCTCAGCGGTCGTTTCAACCGTGACGAGCACTTCGTCAAATTCCTCGTGACTGTCCAAACGCCCCCTGACGACCTCTCCCACAGCCAGCAGTCGCATCGTGCCCAACGCATCAGTTGGCACAAGCACCGTTCCCGCAAAAGGAGATTCACCTCTTATCGGCTTAAACTGAGCGGGATGAGCTTGATGGGAGGCCAGAGGTTCCTCATCCGGGCGGTACCAGTAATAGTGGATCGTTCGCAGATTGAACTCCTTCCCTAGAGATACCTCCACAGTGACAGGCCGTCCCGCCTGCAATGTCGTGCCCGGGGAAGGCGATGTCAGGGTGATCGCCCATACCGAGTGTCCGCTTATCCAGCTCAAGCCCACAAGAAACAAGACAATCGTGATCGATCGGGGCATCTGGCTCCTCCGGAATGAGCGGAAGAATCGTACAATCCAGCCGCGGCGTCAAGCGTGGCAGCGCAAGAATACCGCCCTCTTGACGACTTCTTCTCACGTTGACCTGCGTGGTAGAATGGTTATGAGGGACAAGCATGACGGTCGCCTTCTTCAGACGCACTCTCATTGTGATGCTGACCATGCTATCCTTAACAGCCTGGCCCACTACCGCCACGCCTCCGCACACGGCCATCATCATTGATAGCGGTTCACCCTACTTTGTTCCCAAATCAGCCACTGTCGCGATCGGTGCGCCCATTCGATGGGAAAATCCCACGCCGACCGAGCATACCGTCACGCACGTCGGTTGTTTAGAGGATGGAGAAGGGTGTGCTTTTGATTCAGGCCTTGTTCTGCCCAACGACTCCTATACTCATCCGGGCCTCGCCCCCGGGAAGTACCAATACATCTGCCGCATCCATCCGATCATGCACGGAACCATCATCGTGACGGACTCCGCTCCAGCACCGACTCAACTGTAACCCCTCACGGCGCTCAGGTTCTTGCGCGAAAACGGTCTCCTCGTGTACGCTTCCGGCGCGTATCAAAAACCACCATGAAGCCGGCTGTCGCTGTTCACGAACCTCGCCATCTGACAGGAGAAACCCTCAATCTCCTGGCCTGGCACATTCCCGATTTGATTGCCTATCAACACCATGCCGATGAATGGTGGCTTGCCCCTCTCGACGACAATCTTCCCATTGTGCGGTTGAACCATACCGGTCTCGAGATGCTCAAGGCCATGAACGGCCACACGACCGTCCGCACCCTGATCGATCGGTACGGCTCAAGAATATGCGGGCCGGACGGCCAGCCGGGACGATGGCATCTCGAACGGTGGGCCTTACCTAACTTTTCATTGTGCTACTACGGGACAGAGCCTCCCGGCGGGCACCGGCATACGGCCAAATGGGATGTCCTGCTCCAGCAGATACGCGAAGGGTGGTCCGGACAAGAGGGGTTCGAGGGTGAAGAGCATTTACAAGATTTCCATGTGCACGACCTGAAAGACAGCGCTGAGGACGACGGGCATTTCGACCTGATTGAAACGACGGTGTCTCATCTGTTTCGCGAACCCAACGAAGCTTTAAATGGCCTGACCTATGGCAGACTGGTGATGCAAAAACTACGGCGTCTCGGTTGGTTTAATCCGAAGCCGCAGGTCATCGTCGAAGTGGGCGGCGGCCTCGGTTATGTCGCCCGTGAACTCGGCAAGGAGTTGTTGCCGTTTGAAAAGCAGAGTATCAAGTACTGTTCGGTTGATATTACGGCCCCCTTTTTACACCTCCAACTTTCCCGTGCGAAAGCGGGCGGCTGGCAGTGCGCCGGCGCCCAGGCCAACGGAGAATGGTTGCCTTTCAAGGATAATTCCGTCGATCTGGTCATCGACAACGAAAACATGGCCGACATGACGCCTGTCAAACTGACGAAGCAAGAATTACTGACAGGCACCGGCGCCACGGGGCCCCATCAGGAGGCGCTGGATTGGATCAGGCGTGTTCGTCTTCCTCTCGGCAAGGACCTACCGGACGACGTCATCTTCAATCTGGGTCCTTTTCGATTCGTCGGCGAGCTGTGGCGCGTGCTGAAACCTGGCGGACGCGCTTTCCTTACCGAGTTTGGCATCGAAGATGGCTGGCCGGCCCCCGTCAAACTCCCTGGACATACCGAATATGAAGTCCAATACAGCCATCTGCGACAGGCGGTCCGCTGGCTCGGGTTTCAAGAACAGTATCTACCGCTCCCACAATTCTTGACTATGAAACCGGACACGAAAGTCTTGTGCACGGGAGCGGCATATACCATTCAACGGTTTTGCCAGGCGATGAATAAGCCCTTCGTGGTGCGCGCTTATACGGAACGAGAACTGAAACATGCGCTCGGCGATCTGCACCCTAAGTTTCAAGGCACTCATTACCATGACGTGGCAGACCCGGCCTGGTTCGGCCTCATCGATTTCAAAGTGCTGTTATTGGAGAAACCAGGCGGAGCGCCAAAACCGACCTTCACCGAAACCAAAGGCTATCGATGGTATTCACAGAGGTAGCGTATTTACGCCGCTTATCCCATCATTCGACTTCCCAGGTCTATTAGCACACCCTCGCGTAATCCACGGTCACTCACGAGACATTCAGGTTCGCCCAGGATGTCCATCACCGTCCGGAGAATGATGACTCCGGCCGCAATCACGTCTTCGCGATTGTTTTCCAATCCCGGCATGCCGATGCGGGCCGCTTTGCTTCGGCTCAATAGGTGATGCTCGAGGTCGGTGATTGTATTCAGCTCCAGCCGATAATTATGAATCCTCGCTGCATCATAGGCAGGAAGTTGCAGCGCCATGGCGGCCAGCGAGGTGATCGTTCCGGCGGTTCCAACGAACGTGAGACCTGTCCTTCGCGGCATTGCGGCCAAGGCCACAGTTGTTTCTCTTCGTATCCAGGCACGCGCCTGCTCTATCTCCTGTCCCGTCGGCGGATCATGATGCAAGAGACGTTCGGAAAGCCGTACGACGCCGATATCGATCGAGCGCACGACGGGCGGCTGCCCGTGTTGTGCCACGATGAATTCCGTACTTCCGCCACCGATATCCAGCGCCAGGACGTCTTTAATGTCTCCGGGCAGGCCCGAACGGATGCCGAGCATCGTCCGGCGCGCTTCTTCGTCGCCGCTGAGAATTTCGACTTCAAAACCTGCTTCGGATCTGACTCGATTCAGAAACTCCTGCCGGTTAGCGGCATCTCGCACAGCGCTCGTCGCCACCACAACTTGTGCATCGACACGATAGCTCTCGATGGTGGCCCGCCACTCTTTCAGACATTGAATGACCCGATCTGCGGCCTCATGTCTCAATCGTTTCGATTGATCGACGCCCTCTCCCAATCGGAGAATTCGGCGCTCGGAGCAGAGTTCATTCAGGCAGGTATTGTCAGGCAGGTCGGCAATCAGGAGCCGGCAGGTCAGCGTTCCGATATCGATGCCGGCGAGACGCTTCGTCATTCGGCGTCACGGATCTCCTGCATCTCGGCTTCCAGTTTGCTGCTCGTTGCTTTCAACTGATGGATGTCTTTGACGAGCCTGGCAATTTCCGTGTCGTAGAGGACGCGTTCCACCGGTTCACCCGCCTCACGAAGACTGACTGCGCGCTCGCCGACATCACGATACAACTCTTTCAACTGCTGGTCGATTCTTCTGACCTCGAGGCGCAGGCGCAACAGTTCGCTCTCTTCAAGCGCGCGGTTGGCCGCTTGCGCGGTTCCCAATCGCAGTGTTGTCAACCCGGTTCTCAAGTCATGCTTTAATCGTTGCAGCAGTCCCATCTTCACTTCCTCTCATTTTCAGCATGATAATGGGATTGCCTACAGACGACCAGTGCCGTCGGGCACTTTCCCACTCTCCCGGCCCCGAACCTGCAGGAAGGTGAGAAAATCATCAACCTTCTACACGAACCTTACTCAACTCACCGATCCCAGCTCCAACTTTTTTTCCCACTTCCGCAACATCGCCTCCTTGATGCCTCGATGAGCGGACGCACTGAGCTGTGGATCCTGCTTCAACAGAGAGAAGGCTTCCAGCCTCGCCTGTTGCAGGAGGTCGCCATCCCGCACGATATTGGCGACGCGAAATTCGGGCATTCCCCATTGGCGAAAACCAAAAAATTCCCCGGGCCCTCGTATCCGTAAATCCTCTTCCGCAATTGCGAATCCATCGTTCGAACGCACCAACGCCTCGAGCCGCTCTTTGACCAGTGACGCGGACTCTTGATTCCCCGTAGGACGCTTCCCAGGCAACGTCTTGTTGCGTCCCATCGTAGCCGCCATGAGCAGGCAATAGGATTGATACCCCGCGCGTCCTACCCGCCCTCGCAATTGATGCAGCTGGGCAAGCCCAAATCGCTCGGCGTGCTCGATCATCATGACGGTCGCATTCGGCACGTCGACACCGACCTCAATGACAGTCGTCGCCACGAGTACTTGAATCTTACCGCCTGTAAAGGCGGTCATGACCGCTTCTTTGTCCGCTTGCTTCATCCGGCCATGCAGGACGCCAACTCGAAAATCTTTGAGTTCTCCGGTCTGCAATTGCTCCGCCCCCTGAATGGCGGCCTGCAAGTCCGATTTCTCCGACTCTTCGACGAGCGGATACACCACGTACGCTTGCCGTTTGTTCTGCAGCTCATCCCGGAGGATCTGGTAAGCGCGGCGCCGCTGCGCCTCGCCGAAAAGAAACGTTCGCACCGGTTTCCGGCCGGGAGGCAGCGTGTGGATAATCGACACGTCCAGGTCGCCATAGACGGTCATCGCCAGCGTGCGCGGAATGGGGGTGGCGGTCAACACAACCACGTCCGGCCGGTAGCCTTTCTCAATCAGCGTCTTGCGTTGCAGCACGCCAAACTTATGTTGTTCATCCACGACCGCCAGGCCCAAACGTTTGAATGCCACGCCTTTTTGAATCAAGGCGTGCGTGCCGATAGCGACTTGGATGTGCCCGGATGCGAGGCCAGCGATTTGGTGTGTTTTCGTCACCGCTTTGTCACTGCCTCGAAGCAGCGCCGCGTTGACACCGAGACTGTGCAAAAGAGGACTGAGATTCCGATAGTGCTGTTCGGCGAGAATTTCTGTGGGGGCCATCAATGCCGCCTGATACCCGGATCCGCAGGCTAGGACAATCGCATGCAACGCCACAACCGTCTTCCCCGACCCTACGTCGCCTTGCACCAGGCGATTCATCGGACGCGGCGCAATCATGTCGCGGAAGATCTCCCGGATGACTTGGTCCTGAGCGGTGGTCAGCTTAAAGGGGAGCACACGTCCCAGCTTTTCCAAAAGTGGAGTGCGAGGATTAAACTGCAGCCCCTTCTTTTCTACTTGGACGGACCGTTGTCTCGCAGCCAATGCCATCTGCAACAAAAACAGTTCCTCGAACGCCAGTCGGCGATGGACGGGTGATTTTCCCTGTTCGAGCGCAGCCAGGTCGGCGCCGGCCTTTGGAAAGTGGACCTGGACTATCGCCTCCTGAACAGGCATCAAGCGTTGGCGGGCACGGACAGGCACCGGCAAGATATCCTTCAGGTCGGCCGCATGCTCGTCCACCAATCCTCTCATCAGCACGCGCATCTGACGGGACGTCCACCCTTTCGTTTCATGGTAAATGGGCACAATGCGTCCCACGTGCAGCGTGAACTCGGTCCCTTCTCCAACGACTTCGTACTGCGAGACGTCCATCCTTGGCACCATCCAGCCCTGCCGGCCGGCAATGACACGGCCGCTCATCATGATCGACTTTCCGATGGCAAATGTCTGTTCCAGATACGGTTGATTGAAAAACACCGCTTGTAGGCGCCCAGTTTGATCCTCCAGACCTATTTCCAAGACGGTAAAGCGTCTGTTCCTTGTCCGTTTGGCTGAATTCTTGACGACCGTGCCGCAAACCGATGTGACCATACCCGGAACCAATTGGCCGATGGGCGTCATTACCGAACGATCTTCATACCGCCACGGCACAGTCCAGAGCGCATCTTCGACGGTCTCGATGCCTAACCGTTGCAAGGTCGCACCGCGTTGTGGACCGACACCCTTCGCGAATCGAATCGGCACAGTCCAAAGATCTCGTGTTGATGTGGAAGGTGCCGATTGCGGCACGGTAATGGGTTCCAGCTCCTCCCAGGCGCGGCTCTGATCTCCCGCCGCCTCCCGCAACGTCCTCAAAATAGCGGCAGCCTCTCGTAACCGTCGCTGCTGCTCCTCGAGAGTGAAACGTTGTTGGTCTTCCTCGAACAGTGCGCGGAGTTTTAGCAGCGCGACTTGAATAGATTTGGGATAGACCTGATGAGACAGCGCATGAAGAATTTGTGATGAGACGAAGGTGCTGAGATTTTTAACGGTGGGTAGGCGAGCAAACGCGTCGCGACTGGCAAATTCGATTGGACGTGCGAGACGGTCCAACCATTGCTGAAACTGGGCCATGGCTTCAGCCGACCGGTGAAAGACCATTGCTGTGCGGTGATGACGTGAATTGAAGCACTATTGCGAGGCTAGAACGTGCTTTTAGGATAGCCACGCTCAATCTCTGACCTGCCCGCCAAGACCAGTCCCTCCCGCGGCAGGCAACACCGGCGACTCAGGCGTCATTCTCTTTCCGGGGATGAGCGAGATCGAGGCTTGGTGAAAAGCGCGGCTCAACGTGCCTGGTTGGATGGGCGAGAAGAGCGGCGTTTTCACTATTCTGCTCGGCTCGGAGGAGCGCCACATTGGGCGAGATGGTACCACAGCTACTCTTCCCCCCTCAACGAGAGCCCTCCGTGGCTGCGATCCCGAACCCTGTAGAATTCCTTACTTTTCTTTGGCGGCGTACAGCCTGGTGCTAGACTGCAAACGAGGTAATAGGCTCCCATGTACCGCCGGAATATTTCTAACGTGCTCTATCCCATTGCAGCCGTACTCGGTTTGGTTATTGCTTATCAGTCGATCGTCAAGCCGACGTATATGTCTCCGCTGACCGCGCCGCAGCGAGAACAGGGACCGCCTGAAACGGAGCAATTATCTCCCGAGCCGTTGGTTGAACCGCTGATCGAGGAGCCTCCCGCCCCTGCTCCAAAACAATTGCGTGTCCTCGAGGCGCCCGTCGTGCCGGAATCCAAACACCGGGGATCGTTGGAAACCATCCTGGAGGAAATCGAAAAAGGCCACCTCAAAGAAGCCGAAGCCGCATTGATTCACCTTCCGACCACACTGACGCCCGATTCCCGAATCTACGCAGCAGTCCTCTGGAACAATCTCGGCATCGAACAAGAAAAGCTCGAGGGCACTAAGGGCTCGCTCAAGACATTCAAAAAAGCCGCATCCCTTGATTCGAAGAATCCTACCATCCAGTTAAACCTGGCTCACGCCTATTGGGAGCAGCGCGATCCAGCCATGAACCAGGATTTCTTGGAGCGGCTGATCGCCCTCGCACCGCGGGAGCCTTTTCCGCATTTGGCTTTAGCCGAGTTACTTCATGAACAGGGCCGTCTAAGGGAAGCGGCGCGACACCTCGATCAGGCTGCTGAACGGGCGGCAAGGGATCCGTCCATGCACTCGTATCTCCAGACGGTGAGTTCGAAGGTGCGGCGTACCGACGAAATGGATAGCCGGCTATCGAGCCGCGACGGCGCTCATTTCACGGTCAAGTACGACGGAGAAACGGACCAAGCCACGTGGACGGTGGTCCTGGATGTACTGGAAGAGGCCTACCGTGACATCGGTCAGAAGTTTGGTCACTTCCCTGCGAAGACCATTGTGGTGGTCTTGCATCCAAGAGCGACCTTTCAAGGAGCGACGGGAAGTCCCGCCTGGGCCGATGGACTGTTCGATCCGGTGCTCGGACGCATTCATGTACCGACACAAAGTGCGCTGGAGGATCGCGCCTGGCTGAGACGGGTGCTCCGGCATGAATTTGTTCATGCCCTCTTGCACGATCAACAGGGACTCAACCACCATGGCATTCCGACCTGGCTCAATGAAGGACTGGCCATGCAGCTTTCCAACGACCATTGGACGGACGTGGACCAGCTTCGTCAACAAGACCTGTCGATCATTCCGTTAGCGGCGTTAGAAGGCAGTTGGGGGGAACTTCCGAGTGACAAGGCGTCGGTGGCCTATCTCGAGGCCGACTCGGCAGCCGGCTACTTGATTCATCGCTATGGCTTGCACGAAGTGCAGCAGTTGCTGGCCAGGCTTAAACACAAACAAAGCTTGCCCGCAGCGATTCAGGCTCAACTGTCGTTGTCCTACGAGCAGTTTCAATCCCGTTGGATGGCGCATCTGCAGGAGGGACGACCCCGGGGATAGCAGATCGCCCACCCTGAGGCGTCCTACGCGTCGTTTCATCCGATCGTTCCGGCACGGCAGATTGCTCGATTTCCTCTTCGGGAACGACCTTGTCCTCCCACAATAATCGGCGGCCGGCCTGATCTGGCATCATGATCCGGAAATCGATATCCCGAGGTGCGGCACCGGTCACGCCGATCACACTCCGGCCGATGCGCTCGATCCGAACTGTCGAGGCATCGGTGGAAAATTCGTCGGACCATATGAGTTGTCCCGTTTCGGGATGGCGCGCTCGCAGCACGAAGTAGGGCTGTCCGGTCACCTTTGTAGAGCTTGCGATCCTCGTCACGGCGGCTCGTGGCTGAACGTGCGCCATAACTTGATGGGTGGCTGCTTCCGGATGATCGCCGATGGTCAGATTCAGGCGGCCCTCCCACAGAAAATGCCCGTTCGCCGCATCATAGACACGCAGAGTGAACTCGGAAAGATTCCCTGCCCCGAGTCCGACCCCCCCGGCAAAGATGCGCGTTTTCGGGTGGCTGGCGGGTGGTCCGTCATCTTTAATGTCGAGCTCGTACGTTTCTGCTGTGAGGACTTCTCCAGACTGTGCATCGTAGGTCTTGACGGTGATTGAGGAGGTCTCGTCGTCCTGAAAACCAAATCCCGCCGCAACGACCGTCCGGGCGTGCCCTGCTGCCATGGACGGACTTTCCATTGTCCCGGCCATGGCCGGAACCATGCCCACCTCAGAGAATGTCAGGAAGATCGCGAGAGATAAAAGCTGCTGAAGGCAAGTTCGACTGGACAGACGGGAGATAGACCGCATGCGTTGTTCTCCTGGCGCGTGGTCTCCTTACCTGAGTCCGACTATGACAGGCTCTTTGGCATGGTGACATTCCTCTCTGTGGGGAGACAATCCCCCCGAAAGGGGGTGCCGCCGGAATGATGGACGAAAGGATCGGCGGAGTTTCGAGGCGACGCAGTCGAACTCGACGTCTAATCAGGCCTCTTCAAAGGGACCTCCCCGAACAGACGGTATCGATAGCGTGCGACGAGCCGGTACGCAAGGTAGGCAAACGGCTTCACAAGTGGAAAGGAAAGGACCATGGCCAGTGGATGCCCCCCCTTTAATCCGGGCAGCAAAGGAAGAAATGCATCGAGTCCTGTGGCAACTGTTCGATCAGGATGGACGAGAAACGCGGCAGGTGGCCGGCCCGGCCGGTAGTGGTCTCCCAGGACTTGCTTGGCTTCTTCGCTCTGATAGGGGATCAGACGCACGTCGGCTTGGCTCTCCCCACGGAGTCGCTCCAGGCCGTTTTTGGCCGTCACGCACAGCCGGCATTGGCCGTCATAGACAAGCAGGCATTCGCTTGACTGCTTCGAGAAGGGTTCTGTCATCGGCGATAAGCGGCCCCGTTGCCCGTTCAATATGCGATCGCCTATGATCCACTAATGCGCCATCGGGCAATCCTGGCCGTCACGCTCCTGTCTGTCAGCGTTATTGGAGTATCAACCATAGGGTTGGCGTTCTCGCCCGAACTGCCATCACAGGCTTATGTCCTGTGGTGGATCTTTCTCGTGTTAGCACCGCTGGTGCTGGCCAGCTTTGTGATGCTGGGATGGACTTGGCCCGCCATGGCTTGCGTGGTCTATGGCACCATTGGGCTGGCTATCGATCTGTCCACGCTCGTGCCGCTTGTCGGAGGATTGTACGACTCGAGCCTCAAGGTCGTCCTCAGCCTACTTAGCGGGGGCGCGAATTTCTTGCTTATCGTGTTCGGTGGCCGTGCCTTTTGGAGCGCCCTCGAAGAACGGCGGCCTCCAGAATCCCGCCCTCCCAGTCCTCCTTTCCCCTTTTCATCCTGACCGGCCTGATCGAATCGAATCCTGCGTCCTTCAGCCAGGTGCTCGTTTCGCCCACCGAGTAGGTATTCCCTCCATCGGTGAAGAGCAGCATGGAGACGGCAAACAGACTGGCTTCTTCCGGGAATAATCCCTCCCGGTCGTGCAGGAAGGCATCTTGAATCACGAGACGGCCGCCGTCGGCCAGGGCTTCCTTGGCACGGCGAAACACATCCTGATTCTGCTCGGGCGAGTAAATGTGAAGGACATTCGAATACCAGATCACATCGAAGGGTCCGGGAATATCGTCGGTCAACAAATCCAGCGGCAAGTACGACAGCCGGGCGCCGGCCTTATGCGTCACTGCGATTTCTTTTGCCACTTCCAACGCCGCAGGACGGTCGCACACAGTCGCACGAAGGCGGGGATGCTTCGCCAAAAAGGCCATGGCATACGTTCCTGGCCCTCCTCCCAAATCGAGTAACGTGGTGACTCCTTTCAAGGGAAGTTGGGCGGCAATCATGGGTGCCGTTTCCAAAGTGCGATGATGCATGGCCCATGTGAACCGCCGGCGGTAATCGGGGTCTTCCGGTTCATCCTTATCCAGAGGCTCACCGCTCTTGACCGACTCGAGCAACCGCAACCAATCAGACCAGTGATTTCTGATGAGGTCGAGATAACTGCCGCGGTAATCGGGATCATCGGCATTCAGCGCGGTTGCCGCCAGAGGGCTATTCCGGTACTTATTGCCCTGCTTGTACAACAATCCTGCCATGGCGAGATTTCGGCAGAGGATGGACAGTCCCCGCTCGCTCACTTTCAGCTCGCGCGCGAGATCGGGGAGCAACCAGGTGGCTTTGCCAATCACGGTAAATACTTTGAGTTCAAGGGCAGCCAGGATCACCCGCGGCAAGCGATACGCCGACAAGGCATCCCGGAACTCATCGAACGTTTTGATCGGTTGTCTCACGCCGCTCCCCCGATCTGCCGGCAGCACCAGCGCATGAGGTCCTCAACTTTGGACAAGTTCTCGAGATCAACCTGACGCTCGAAGGTGACCGCTACGTATTCTTCATTCATCTCGGTTTGTTCGGAAAAACCGGACTGCAGCAGCAAGGGACGGTATTTTGAGACAGCCGGTTGGATGAAGTACTTCGCTTGCTTGGCAACTTCGTCCGTGCCCAAATCTTCCGGCGTGCCCTCCGACATCAAGGTCATCACATCGTCCAACGCGACCCCATACTGACAGAGTAGCTTGCCGTCAGGTGTGATCTCGAGCAGCCAGCCGTCTTGACCGAGATCGAGAGCGAGGGGGCCGTCTGGTTCGAGTTCATAGAGCTGCGGAAAGGCCTTTGACAACGTGCTGCGTGTCTCAATCCACCGAGGTGACTTCATGTCATTCATCCGTGAGACTCCTTCTGAGCGGCAGTCGTCGATTTCTCGGCGCAAAGCCTTTGGCGGAGACCCTCCAGTCGTTTTGTGTTCTCTTCGAGTTTAGGCAAGTGATACTTGCGGTCCATCTCCACCACCCGCTCGAGCAATTGCGCGGCTTCCTGGAACCTGCCCATCGCCTCATAACAGTCCGCAAGAACATATCGCGCGCCACCGGCGCGCAGTTCATCCTGGGAGCGTTCGGCAATAGACTGGCTGGTGTGACAGCAAGCGATCGCGTCGTCAAAGCGTTGTTGCAGTAAAAAGGTCCGCGCCAACATGCGCCAGGCGTCCGCGACGCCCCCATCGTTGCCCAGTCTCCGCATCAAGACCAACGACTTCTCGTACTGGGCAATCGCCTCGTTAAACTCTCCTGTTTCCCTCGCAATCAACCCTAAATCCGAAAACAGGACAGCTTTCGAGGCCTCGTCCTGGGTCTTGGTCATGAGATCGAGTGCTTCCAGGTAGTACGCCCGGGCCCGGTCCCACTCCCCTGCATCTGCGCGCAGATTTCCCAAATTGGCCAGGGTGGTCCCGATGCCCTTTTCATCGCCGAAAATTTTTTGCAGCTCGAGGACTTCCTGGTAATAATTCTGAGCCGCCTCACGGCGGCCGCTCACGGCACAAATATTACCCAAATTGCCCAGCGTTGCCGCGAGCGCACGCTGATCACCGGTGAGGCGATCGCACTCAAGAGCCTTGGCGTAGCACGTATAGGCCTCGGTGTAATGACCTCGGCCGAAATGCTCATTGCCCTGGCGGTTCAATTCTTCGGAGAGACCATTTTTTAGTGTCATGACTTGCGGGAGCCGGAGCTTGTTTCTGGTTTTTCAGCCATGATCCTTTCGGCATTGAGAGCCTTCATCATCAAGGTGAGACCAGGGCTTTTTCAACGGCCGCCTTGGCGCCTGTGATGATGGACGTCCCATCGCCCACCAGCACGGCATCGAAATTGTACTTCAGGAGACGCCGGAGCCCCTCTTTCGCTTTGACGACATCGTGGTACTTTTCTCCAGGCAACATGGTCAGCGCTCCCGGAGGCTTGCCAATCAATGCGTCACCGACGATGAGCACGCCCCTCCCCTGCTGAATGAACAGGGCCGATTCTCCGGCCGACTTTTGATCCAATAGATGAATGACCCAGATCCCGCCGGGGAGTAGCTCACCGTCTTTGAACGTCCTAGTCGGCTTTAGATCCATCTGAGGAGCATCAGCATCCGGCACGAACAACTGGCACCCGAAATCTTCCCGGCACGCTTGAGCCTCTCGTACGTGATCGCGATTCGTCACGATGATGTAGTCGAGCTGGCCCTGCCTGCGGATCACTGTCGTGGCCTCTGCCGTCAAGGGAGGCGGGTCAACCAGGATCCTGTGTTCTCCGACGGTGAGAAACAGGCCATTGAAATTGAGCTGCTTCTCTTCAGAAAACCAGGACCATTGCCAGATACCCGGACAAATTGGCTTCATGAAGGATGTTCACCGATAGGTTGAATCAAGGACACAGGCGTGTCACAAGGCTGAGACGGCGTCCTTGATCGTCTTCGTAACTTTTGTGAGGATGCTGGCTTCATGAGGCAGATCGATGATGTCATCCTCTGGGACCGTGATGAACTTTCGATTTGCTCCCTTGGTCAGAGAAATCAGAAACATACTATTCGAGGGCGTAACAGGGATCACGACTTGGACCTGCTGATCTACGTCTCTCACGAGTTCAAGAAACTTCTGTTTTCCCTCTTCCATCTCATCCATGCTTTCACATCCCTTTCTCCCCGTCCTCAGCCGCCCATGCGCGATGGGTGGGAACCCTCAACCTGCGCGCTTGGAGATCAACGGCCCCTTACGCCCTCTCTTTTCTCATATGCCGCCTCGGTGAGCAGAGAGTTCAGTCGTCGCGCTCTTCACATCTTGTTACCGCCATCCGTCGCCAACAACTTCTCGACCTCAGCAATAATGACGTCTGAGCCCGCCAGTTCCATATTGCCGACCCGCTGCCAGCGGATGACACCCTGCTGATCGATAATATACACATTGGGAATGAACTTCCCGCCGCCGTACATTTTGTCCGTGACCTTGCCGGGGTCCAGCAGATACGGATACGTCACCTTCACAGGGAATGCAGAAAGAAACTCGCCGACGTCTTTTTTGGAATTGCCCGATGAATTCACTCCGATGACGGCCACATTCTTACCCTGGGTGGCCTCGTACACCTTTTGGAGATTTGTGCCCTGCATCATGCAGGGATCGCAGATGTGAAAGAGCCCAAGGACGACCACCTTCCCCTTGTTGGCATCCAAGGAGACCGGCTCGCCGGTAATGGCATTCAGGGCAAACGAAGGTGCTCTCTCCCCGACCTTAAAAAACCCCGCTGCCAACAGCAGATGAGCGGTGAGTACTGGAGATAAAAGGATACTTAATATGACCCAACGACGTTTCATGCGGACCTCCATTCTGAAACCCTGCAGGAGTGCCGAGTTCCACTGCACAGTAATCTTCACGCCGGGTATCCTACCATGCGATTTTTTTCTGGAGCAACGGCAGTGGTCCGGCAAGAAAGCTTTGCCCGCGATGGATTGGTTCAAAAAGACCACCAGCAAGGCCGCAGGGAGCGCAGAGCCGAAGCATACTCTTTTCGGTGTGTTGAGACTCCACGCGAGGCGAGAACGATGCTGTTGGTCGTTTTCAGCACCTGCTAGTGATGTTCAAGCAAGGGGGTAATCAGGCGGGGCAGATCCAAGACGTCCTTTCCAAAATGCAAGCGATAGCAGGCCGCCCGTTGCACCAGTTTATAAAGCATCCGAAACTCCTGTGCCGCCGTTTCGGCATCGTGCCGGTAGGCCTCACGCCGAACCAGCGCTTCGAGCGCCAGGCTTTTTGCCAGGGGCTCGAGGCAACTGTGAGACATGTTCGTGACTTGAGGATACAAAATCATGGCCGGCTCGCATGAGCGTCCCTGCGATCCCGTATACACGTCTTCCGGATGAAAAGATTTTCTGTATACACCCTGTCGTAAGAGCCCGAGTCCGGCGGTCCGTAACTCAGGAAACATCTCGATTGTGTGATCCGTCACGTCGATGTTCAGAGAAGCCCCCAGCAATAGGTGTATGGGACCGTCATCTTGCAACAGCGCAATATCGTCTCCCAGGTAGCGGTATCCGGAACGGATCAAAGACAGCATGGCGGTCGTCTTTCCGCATCCATTGGGACCGTGAAGCAGCACCCCTTTGCCCTTCATCTCTAGCGCCGCCGCAGACAGTGGGAAGGTATTTTTCTCCTTCAGCAACTCGATCATTGTGTAATGGAAAAACGGATCCATGCGGCCGGGCGCCATAGGCGCGGGACCATAAAAATAGCCCGATGCCGAGCTGCGGTGTCGGTCAATCAGCAGTACGCCGTGATCCCGGACATCCACTATCAGACGCTCCCCGTCGCGATACAGATCGCATTGCCAAAGCGCGCGCAGGGAATTGCCCAGCGCTGGCATGGTACCGGAGAACACTCGCCTGGCGCCGCCCGAAAGAGAGACGGGAACGGCTTCGCGACTGCTTACTTGCTCAAAGTGGGCGGTCAATGAGACGTCCCCTTTCACGTCCCCACTGTGGACCGTGCGAATCCATGCGGCGATTGAAGACGACAAGGACGCCGAGGAACTGCAGAAGCGGAACGGGATGCCATGAAATGAGAACCGGTATTCCCGTGTATCGACGGTGGTCGTACTCTCGGCCCCGACACCCATCACCAGCTGCGACACGTCGCCTCCTTACCTAAGACACTATCAACATGCCCCATCTGATTGAAGAAGGAGTCCGTCATGGCTCCATTGCACGACATAAGCGATCAGCTGTTCACGCAGGTCCCCAACATGCAATTCTGCAGAGACCGCATGCTGGATCTGCTCGAGAGTATTTGACCCCGTACAGCGCTCCCACACGGCCGTTCCGACGGCGTTGAGCCTGAAGGATTGGCCTGTTACCAGATCTAACAGCACAGTCTCACCCCCCAGGACCGCGCCCCGGACATTCGGATTTTTCGCCGGCGCGAGGTGCATGATTCGACTCCAATCCGGCGTGGGATCTCCATCTCGCAAGAGATCTGATGTGCCGTTTTGGAGGCCTTCTCCTTCCATGAATGGCAACAGCAGGGGCGTCGACATGGGCCTGGGCCTGCACCACATACTGAATCTCTCCGACTGCTTCGAAGTCCCAGACTATTCCCCTACAGGCTATGTTCACAGCTCCCTAAAAGCTGGGCGCGATCCCCTACTTTGGTAGAGGCCAATGTGCTGAAACGAAGAATGAGGCTGACGCTCTCTTACGAGGAGCGCTCGAAAAGGCCGAGTTGAAATTCTTCAGCCCGGGTAAAGGAGATGGGGTACTGCTCGGTGAAGCACGCATTGCAGTAATGATCGGGGGCACCAGGGGCGGATTTAAGCATCCCGTCGAGACTGAGATAGGCTAAGCTGTCCGCCGTGATGTACTTGCGTATTTCCTCGGCTGAATGACTGGAGGCGATGAGTTCTTTTTTCGTCGGCGTGTCAATCCCGTAGAAGCATGGTGAAATGATGGGTGGAGAACTGATCCGCATATGCACTTCCTTCGCGCCGGCCTGGCGGATCATCTTCACAATCTTGCGGCTGGTGGTCCCTCGCACCAGAGAATCGTCAACCACAACGACCCGCTTGCCGTGGAGCACCTCCGGTACCGCATTCAGCTTGACCTTGACACCGAAATGCCTGATCGACTGCTCCGGCTCGATGAACGTGCGCCCGACGTAATGGTTTCGGATCAATCCGGTCTCAAATGGAATTCCCGCCCCTTCGCTATAACCTAACGCGGCCGGCACGCCGGAGTCCGGTACCGGTATTACGAGATCGGCCGGCACCCATGACTCCTGAGCCAGTTGACGTCCCAATGCCTTTCGAGTCGCATACACCGCATTGGCACCGAATATTTTGCTGTCAGGCCTGGCGAAATAGACGTACTCGAAGATGCACATTGCCGGCTGCACCGCCGAAAACGGTCTGTAACTCGTCACACCATTTTCATTAAGGACGACCAGTTCACCCGGTTCGATTTCCCGGACGATCTCCGCATCCAACAAATCGAACGCGCAGGTCTCCGAGGCGACCAGGTACGTGTCCCGCAGTCGCCCAAGCGAAAGTGGCCTGAAGCCATGCGGATCCCGCACGGCGATGATCCCGTCGTCTGTCAGCAGTACAACGGAGAATGCTCCGCGGACCTGGCTCAGGGCGTCGATGACGCGGGCCAACAACGTGTCGGCTCGCGAATGGGCGATGAGGTGAATGATGACTTCGCTGTCCGACGTGGATTGGAAGATCGCGCCGTAGGCTTCGAGTTCGTTGCGAAGCACCTGGGCATTGATCAGATTGCCGTTGTGCGCCAGGGCGAGATTGCCGAAAGCGAAATTCACGGTAAGCGGCTGAACGTTCTTGAGGTCCTGGCCGCCGGCCGTGGAATATCGATTATGGCCAATCGCCATCGAACCGGTGAGATTTTTGAGGGTCTGGGTGTTGTAGATGTCGGCCACGAGGCCCATGCCCTTGTGCACGTGGAAGTGGTCGCCGTCTGCGGACACGATGCCGGAGGCCTCCTGCCCGCGGTGTTGCAGAGCGTAGAGACCAAGATACGTCAAATTCGCCGCTTCCTTGTGCCCGTAAATGCCGAACACGGCGCATTCGTCGTGAAACTTATCGGACCCGACAATAGGAAGTTCTTTACGCATAGGCACTGCTATTCATGGGTTAACTGTTCTTCGAGCGCATTGGCCCAACGGTCTCGAACCTGGTCGATCGGAAGATCGATGCGACAGCCTTCGCTCAATCGTCCCTTCGGCACGTCAATGAGGAATCGATCTCCGCCGACGGTGCCGATGCGCCCGGCCGGTACGCCCGCATCTGCAGCACGACCCAATAGGGCATCCACGGTATCCGGCCTGGTAGAGAGGATGACGCGAGACGGACTCTCACCGAACAACAGGGCGTCCCGCCGCAACGAACCGAGCTCTAATTTTACCACAGCCCCCCGCCTGACGTCCGGACCCGACACGCAGCTTTCCGCCAACGCAATAGCAAGCCCCCCGTCCGAGCAATCGTGCGCGGACTCGACGAGTCCTTCACGAATTGCTTTTAAGACAAAATCCTGCAATGCCTTTTCGGTTTCGAGGCTCAGAAAGGGAGGAGAGCCCTGTTCCCGATGCTGCATGACCTTAAGGTATTCACTGCCGCCGAGGTCATCCCTCGTGTTACCGAGGAGAATAATGACATCTTCATCATTGCGGAACCATTGAGTCACGGCCTGCTCGGCATTCTCGATCAACCCGACCATGCCGAGCATGGGCGTGGGATAAATTGAGAGGCCGTTCGTCTCGTTATAAAAACTCACGTTCCCGCTCACGATGGGAATGTGAAAATGCTCACACGCGTCCTTTAACCCTTCGATCGCCAGCACGAACTGCCACATGATGTCCGGCCGCTCAGGATTCCCGAAATTGAGACAATCCGTCAGCCCGATCGGCTCAGCGCCGGAACAGACCAGATTACGCGCCGCCTCGGCCACTGCCAGGCGGGTGCCTTCGTACGGATGCAACAGACAATACCTGCCATTACAGTCCACCGTCATGGCCACCGCTTTGTTCGTTCCCTTGATGCGGACGACCGCGGCGTCGGAACCGGGTCGGACCAGGGTATTCGTCCGCACCATGTGGTCATACTGCTCATACACCCACCGCTTACTGGCGATCGTCGGAGATGCCAATACAGTCAACAACGCCGCGTTCGCGTCCTTCAGGTCAGGTATCGAATCGTAGTTCAGGTTGGTCAGCATGTCCTGGTAGGCCGGCGGAGAATACGGCCGCTCATATCTCGGCCCGTCGTCCGCCAACGATTTAGCCGGGATCTCCGCCACTACCTTTCCCTGATCGATGACCCTCAAGAGACCATCGCTGGTCACTTTACCGACGACCGCCACATCGAGGTCCCACTTTCGGCAAATCCTGATGCACTCTTCCTCTTTTCCGGCTTGTGCAACCATCAACATGCGCTCTTGCGATTCGGACAGCATCAATTCATAGGGAGTCATGCCCGGTTCACGCCGCGGCACATGCGTGAGATCCAATTCCATACCGTTGCCGGCGCGCGATGCCATTTCACAGGACGAGCTCGTCAGACCGGCCGCTCCCATATCCTGGATCCCCACAAGTAGATCATTCGCCATCAGTTCCAGACAGGCTTCCAGAAGTAACTTTTCCTGAAAGGGATCACCCACTTGCACCGTCGGCCGTTTCTGGTCGGAATCATCGTCGAAGGCGTCTGATGCCATCGTTGCCCCGTGAATGCCGTCCCGACCTGTCTTGGATCCGAAATAAATGACCGGGTTCCCGACCCCTACAGCGGTGCCGCGAAATATTTTATCCTTGTGTGCAATACCGAGGCAGAAGGCGTTCACGAGCGGGTTCAGCGAGTAGATGTCATCGAAGCGCACTTCGCCGCCGACAGTTGGCACTCCCATGCAATTCCCATAACCGGCAATGCCCGCCACGACCCCCCTCATGAGATGGCGGTTCTTGGCGCTGTCGAGGCTACCGAAACGGAGGGAGTCGAGAAGCGCAATCGGCCTCGCACCCATCGTGAACACGTCACGAAGGATTCCACCGACACCTGTGGCGGCACCCTGATACGGCTCAATGAAAGACGGGTGGTTGTGGGACTCCATTTTGAACACCACGCACAAGCCGTCACCGATATCGACCGCGCCCGCATTTTCGCCAGGCCCCTGCACGACACGCGGTCCTGTGGTGGGCAGCTTCTTCAGATGCACCCTGGAACTTTTATACGAGCAATGCTCGGACCACATAACCGAGAACATACCCAGTTCAGTCAGATTGGGCTCGCGTCCCAAAATGTTGACGATCTTTTTGAACTCGTCCTCAGTCAGATTGTGCTGCGCAAGAAGGTCTTTAATCTCAGCGGTATTCGTGTGCATAGTTCCTATACATTACAGTGCCCACACGGGAGCCATCTAAATGTCTACGAACAGTAAGGCCATGCAGCTCGCCCGTCATTCATTTTCGAGATGCTCTATACACCCACCATTTTCAGGGGCCGTTTCTTCATCGACTCCAGCATCGACGTGAAGATCAGCCGTCCGTCCTCATTGCCCAACACCGCCTCTGCAGCGCGCTCGGGATGGGGCATCATGCCAAGTACGTTTCCCTCGGCGCTGCGAATCCCGGCGATATTGTCGAGAGACCCGTTGGGGTTGGCTTCTGCCGTCACCTGCCCATCAGGCCTGCAATAGCGGAACACGATTTGAGCGTTGGCCTGTAATCCGGCCAGTGTCACGGGGTCCGTGTAATAGTTCCCCTCCGCATGGGCAATCGGAATCTTGAGTATTTGACGGGGCTTGCACGCGCCCGTGAAGGGCGTTGCCGCGTTTTCTACACGCACATGCACGTCCTTGCACACGAAATGGAGCGACCGGTTCCTCAACATGGCGCCGGGCAACAGTCCGGCTTCGAGGAGAATCTGGAACCCGTTGCAGATGCCGATGACCAAGCCACCGCTTCTGGCGAACTCTTTGAGTGCAGGCATGACCGGTGAGAACCGGGCAATGGCCCCCGTGCGGAGATAATCTCCATACGAAAACCCTCCCGGCAAAATGACGCCGTCTAGACCGGCCAAGGACGTTTCCTTATGCCAGACCATCGTCACTTTCTGGCCCAGCACGTCCGTGAAGACATGTTCGCAATCGTGATCACAATTCGAGCCTGGGAAAACGATCACGCCGATATTCATGACTAGACCAATTCGTACCGGTATTCTTCGATGATGGTGTTGGCCAAAAGCTTTTCACACATGGATTTCACCTGAGCTTCTGCCTTCGTTTTGTCCGATTCATTCACATCCAATTCCATATACTTACCGACCCGAACGTTCGCGGCATTTGTGAAGCCAAGAGAATCGAGCGCATGCTCGATCGCCTTGCCTTGCGGATCCAGAATGCCTGGCTTTAATGTCACATGAATCTTCGCCTTCACCGACTCCTCCACAGCGGATATTGGAACAGATCCGGTCGCACCGTCGCACCCTTGTGCAGGGGTTGGCGGGGCGACCACAAGGATAGTCTCGAGATCATTGTCTAAGTCCTTTTAAGGCTCAAGCTTGTCCTGTTGCTCAGTGTCCTTTGTCAAACCGTCAACATATCGTCGAATCTTGAAGATCACTGCGACTGTGGCAATTCCCCCAACGGCAAGCGCCGCAAAAGCCCAGCGCCAGGGTGAATCGTTCAACCGATATGCCATCATCGCCACGACCCCCGCCCAGACCAGCACCGCCGCCACCAAGCCATAATTCAAAAACGCCTTCAGCATTGCCTACTTCTTTGTCTCCCTTCTCCTCAAAAGCGGGCGGAGTTCTGAGCCTTATTCCGCGATATCACGAAACTCGGGTCACCGCATTCGTTGAGCGGGAGCGGTCCGCCATGCGGACGGCTCGCGATGTTCGAAGTTCCGTTCGAGCGTAGCTTTGAACGGAACAAGTTTCGCGGGGCGAGCGATGCGAAACGTAGTGCGGTCGAGTTATCGTGTGTGAGCGGGCAAGGCTCAGTCTCCGCTACCGCATACCCGCTTCAGTACCTCCTGATACGCCTCTTCTATCTTGCCCAAGTCCTTCCGAAACCGGTCTTTATCCATCGATTCTCTCGTCGCCTGATCCCAAAACCGGCAGGTGTCTGGGGAAATCTCATCGGCCAAAATGAGCCGGCCACTATGAACGCCAAACTCGAGCTTGAAATCGACAAGGACCATCCGGCGTTCGGCAAAGAACGGCTGCAGCACGCTATTTATTTTTAACGCGAGCCGCTTAATCTCTGCCATCTGTTCCGGCGTCGCGAGCTTGAGCAGGCGGACGTGTTCATCGGCGATCAACGGATCCCCCAAGGCGTCGTTCTTGTAGTACCACTCGACGAGTGGCGGCCGAATCTCCTCGCCTTCTTTCAGTCCCAACCGCTTGGCCAGACTGCCTGCGATCACGTTTCGCACCACCACTTCGACCGGCACGATCGTCACTTTTTTCGTGAGCATTTCGCGGTCGCTCTTCCGCTCAACGAAATGAGTGGCGATTCCGTTCTGCTCCAGGAGCCGGAACAATCGCTCCGAGACCTTATTGTTGATGATGCCCTTTTCGGTGATGGTTCCGCGCTTCTGCGCATTGAACGCCGTCGCGTCGTCCTTGAAATACTGCAGGACTTCATCCGGATGTCCGGTTGTGAAGATTTTTTTTGCCTTGCCCTCGTAAATGAGAGTGCCTGTTGTCATGGTTCTCCCCGACTCTTACTGCGCCAGGATTTCGATGATTTCATCCAGACCCTTGGCCGTCCCCAGCCAGGTCGGATGACCAAAGCGCCTGGTGTATTGAAACTCTTTCACTTTTTCCAACGATAGAATCAAGCTGTGAAAGTCTTCGAGCTTGGATGTCTCAAAATAGGTGATGAAGTCCACGTCGTCGAGACCCGTCGAATGGTAGAGCTTCCGTTTGACGGTCTTATGATAGGGCAATGAGGCCTCGGTGTGCTCCTTCATCATCGATGCCCGTTTGTCCTGATCCAGCGCCCACCAGTCGGCGCTCTTTCGAATCGGAATCACGATCGCATAGGGCTTGGGTCCTGGATCACTCGTGACCTTGAGGTCCGTTTTCATTTGGTCTGGGAAGCCCGGCACGTAATTGGCCTTTTTGGTCAGGCCATGCATCACGCCGGCAGGCTTCAAGTGTTTACCGAACACACTGCCCTGTAGATCAACGAGAAATTTCTGCGTGTCGCGAAGGTCGGTTGCGTGCGTCCTAAACAGGAGATCGGCATGATCGGATAGCCCCTCCATGAGATACAAATCGATGGCAATCCTTTCCCGATGCTGCTCGACGACACCCTTGAACACGGTCAGGTGCGCGATGCGCGTCGCCTCGTCCTCCTTCGCCCATTCTTCATCGAAACTGTACGCGGCAAAGGTGCCGTATACGCCCGGCTCGGTCAACAACTTTTCCGGATCGGCTGCCGCACAACAGAGTACGGCCCATAGTGACACACTCATCGTGATCAGACCCACGAAGCCGGAGCGGTACGCTGTCATGTCCTTCCTTTCTGAGAGGCGTGCCCCACGCTGCGGAACACTCTCTTGAAGATCTCATCGACATGTCGCAGATAATACTTCGGATTGAAGCAGGCGGCGATTTCGCTTTTCTTAAGATGTTGGGCGATGAACGGGTCCTTGGTGACCAGCTCCTGCAAGTTCCCCGATCCATTCCATGAGGCCATGGCGTTGCGCTGCACGGCTTCATACGATTCTTTTCGCTGCGCACCCTTGTCAATGAGCGCCAGCAGTAGGCGTTGTGAGTAGACCAATCCCCCGGTCAGCTCGAGATTGCGCTTCATGTTGGCCGGATAGACGACCAGATGCTTCATGAGGTCGGTGACCTTCGCCAGCATGTAGTCAATGAGGATGGTACTGTCCGGCATGATGACGCGCTCGACCGAGGAATGGCTGATGTCCCGTTCATGCCACAAGGCCACGTTTTCCATGGCCGCAAGACTATTGGCCCGCACGAGCCGCGCCAATCCGCAGAGATTCTCCGACACGATCGGGTTGCGCTTGTGCGGCATGGCTGACGAGCCCTTTTGTCCTGCTGAAAAATATTCTTCGGCCTCGAGCACCTCAGTCCGTTGGAGATGCCGGATCTCAGTCGCGATCTTTTCGATTGTGGCCGCAAGCAGGGCCAGAGCTGTCGCATAGGCAGCATGACGGTCCCGTTGCACGACTTGGTTGGAGACCGGGTCCACGGTGAGGCCGAGCTTGGCGCACACGTAGGCTTCGATGTCCGGGCCCTGATGCGCAAACGTCCCCATCGCGCCGGACAGCTTGCCGACGGCGATCTCACGGCGCACCTGATGCAGCCGTGCCAAGTGTCGGCCGACTTCTTCGTGCCAAATGGCCAGCTTGAACCCGAACGAGATGGGTTCCCCATGGATACCATGTGAACGCCCCACCATCACCTGGCTCTTGTAGCGAAAAGCCTGCCGCTTCAACACCGCCAGCAAACCCTCCACACCTTCCAAAATGAGATCAAGAGCCTCGGTCATCTGGATGGCCAGTGACGTATCCACGATATCGGATGAGGTCAATCCCATGTGCAAGAACCGATGCTCCGGTCCTACAGTGTCCGCCAGCGATTCGAGGAACGCGATCACGTCGTGTTTCGTGACTTTCTCGATCTCGGCAATCCGGGACACATTGATCTGGGCCTTTTTCCTGATTTTTGCAGCCGTACCGCGGGGCGCCTGCCCGGCCTTTTCGAATGCTGCACAGGCTTGCAGTTCGACCTCCAGCCAGATCGCATACTTGTGCTTGAGATCCCAGATGGCTTTCATCTGCGGACGCGTGTAGCGGTCAATCATTGGATGTCCGAGCGCTCACTCCTTACGACTACCCTGAGGCTGACGAACAGCCTCTTGTCTCTTGAGTGCCAACTTCGCTTCCGTAGTCAGCACCTTGTCCAAAATGCCGTTCACGAATTTCGCGGCTTCCTCATCGCCAAAATCCTTCGCTAGCTCGATCGCTTCATTGACGGTGACTTTCGCCGGCACTTCGTCCAGCCACAACAGTTCATAGGCGCCGAGGCGAAGGATGTTGCGGTCGACGATCTGCATGCGGCTGACCTTCCAATTCGTCGCGTATTTGCCGATGAGGGCATCGAGATCGTGCTTGTGTCCAAGCACGCCGCTGACAAGCTGTTCGGCGAACGATCTGACGTCTTCCGTCGCCTGACACTGATTCCAAAACTCATCCAGCCAGACGCCCGGTTTGCCGTGGATGTCGTATTGAAACAAGATTTGCAACGCGCGCTCGCGCGACTGATGGCGAGATCCCATAATCAGGTCTTGAGCTTTCGTGCCGGACGCCTGGCTGCCCCGTTTGTACCGGCGGTCTGCTTTGGCGGAGATGTTCCCTCACCGCCCCGAATCATCCGCATGACGGTCGCCATCTCGATCGCCGACTTCGCCGCCTCGCCGCCCCGATTGAACTTGGTCGGTTCGGCTCGCACGATCGCCTGGGCCACCGTGTCGGTCGTCAGCACACCAAAAATAATCGGGATGTCCGCGTCAAGGGCTGCCTGACCGATCCCGCGGCTGGCCTCTGCACTGATATAGTCGAAATGAGGCGTATCGCCTCGAATGACGGCGCCGAGGCAGATCACGGCGTCGAACCGTTTGGTTCCCGCCAGAGTCCTCGCGACAAGCGGGATTTCAAACGCGCCCGGCACACGCACGACTTCGATATCTTCTGGCACCACGCCGTGTTTGGTCAGCCCGTCAATACAACTGCTCAGCAGCTTGCTGGTGACGAATTTATTGAATTTCGCGACGACGATCCCGAATTTCAGCCCTGTGGCATTATGTGAGCCTTTGCGAAGTTTCATACAGCCTGTACTTTTGGGAAGCCATCCAAATTCGATTTCCCATTCTGGTCCGCGCGTTGGGCGAGCAAGGGGGACCAACACCCTCCATACACATTATCCTGCGTGCGACGATCGGCGGGCACGACGACCCAAGCGACCGACTTCAAACCTTTTTTAAGAGGTGCCCCAACTTCTTCTTTTTCGTCTTGAGATATTTGACGTTGCCCGCATGCGGTTGAATTTCAATCGGGACACGCTCAACGACTTTCAAGCCGTACCCCTCAATCCCGACAATCTTGCGCGGGTTGTTGGTAATCAATTTGATTTGGTGCAGGCCGAGATTGGCGAGGATCTGCGCGCCGACCCCGTAGTCGCGAAGATCCGCCTTGAATCCCAGCTTGAGGTTGGCTTCAACCGTGTCGCTCCCCTTATCCTGAAGTCCGTATGCTCTAATTTTGTTCAGCAGCCCGATTCCCCGTCCCTCCTGGTTCAGGTAGAGGAGCACACCGCGGCCTTCCTTCTGGATGGTTTCCATGGCCGCATGCAGTTGGTCCCGGCAATCGCAGCGCAAAGATCCCAGAGCGTCGGCGGTGAGACAGCCGGAGTGCACCCGGACCAGCGTCGGCGCTCCATCCACCCGCCCTTTGACCAGCGCAATGTGCGTGATGTGATCAATCTCATTTTCAAAGGCGACGGCGTCGAATTCCCCGAAGATCGTTGGCAGTCTGGCGCTCGCCATACGCTTGATAAAGGTTTCCCTGCGCATCCGGTATTCGATCAGTGCCTTGACCGTGACCATCTTGAGCTTGTGTGCTTTGGCGAACTTGGTCAACTCGGGCACCCGCGCCATTGTCCCGTCCTCGTTCATGATCTCGCAGATGACGCCGGCGGGCAGGAGCCCGGCCAACCGCGCGAGATCGACGGACCCTTCAGTTTGCCCTGCCCGTCGCAGCACACCGCCCCGTTGGGCCTTTAATGGAAAAATATGGCCGGGTCGGGCGAGGTCGCTGGGCTTCGACTTGGGATCGATTGCCACATGAATGGTCGTGGCACGGTCTGCGGCAGAAATACCGGTCGTGATGTCCTTGCGAGCGTCGATCGAGACGGTGAAAGCCGTCCCGAATGCGGCGGTATTTTCAACAGCTTGCTGTGGCAACTGCAATTCTTCGACGCGCTCGGGTGTCAGTGCGAGGCAGATGAGGCCGCGTGCATGCCTGGCCATAAAATTAATGGCCTGAGGCGTAACTTTCTCTGCCGCAATGACAAGATCGCCTTCGTTCTCCCGGTCTTCATCGTCAACCAAGATGACGAACTTGCCCTTTTTGATGTCCCGGATTGCGTCTTCGATGTCGTCAAAAGGGGTTTGCATACTTCTACTGCCAGGCCTGGCGTTTCCGTCGTTAGGGACGATCAATTTATCATTGAACCTGACTCATTAACATGGTTTTTTTAAGCCGCTTGTCTCGAGTCCACGCGTCTAGGACGAAGAGCCAGTGACCCCCTCATCGCGTTTGCGTAGTGCAGCAATCACGGTGCCCCACGCACACATGGCAAAGCCGGCGAAGAGCCAGAGACC